>Ga0214919_10000323_pt1 | contig 82024 bp, 76 predicted proteins | sample LL1503_MetaG_FD_177994 | JGI IMG/M metagenome (GOLD analysis project Ga0214919, IMG submission 177994) | Freshwater microbial communities from Lake Lanier, Atlanta, Georgia, United States - LL-1503 | ecosystem: Environmental > Aquatic > Freshwater > Lake | place: USA: Georgia | collected... | reverse complement strand
GGGACTAAGTCTTCTAAGCTGACCATCTCTACTTGATGCATTTATTTTCTTGTTCAAATCAAAAATTATGAGCCCTGCATTTTAATAATTTTTTGAACAGTTGGCATCAGATTTCAACACGCCCTAGAAAGAAGATTTTTTATTTTTAATTAAATTTTTAGCTTTATTCCCAGGTGATCCAAGGCTCTTTGCGTTGCTACCCGGCCTCTGGGCGTTCTTTGAATAAAACCCTGCTGGATTAAATAAGGCTCTAGGACATCTTCGAGCGTCCCGCGCTCTTCGCCAATCGCTGCGGCGAGATTATCTAAACCGACAGGGCCGCCTGAGAATTTATTAATCAAAATATCTAGAAATTTAATATCCATTTGGTCAAAGCCCAGCTGGTCAATATTTAATAATTTCAAAGCTGCGTCGGCGATTTCCTTGGTTACGGGACCTGAAGATTTTGATTTAACTTCAGCAAAATCTCTCACTCGTCTTAATAATCTATTCGCAATTCTGGGTGTTCCCCTCGATCTTTTGGCAATCTCTAAAGCGCCCGAAGGATCTAGATTTAAATTTAAAATTTTCGCAGATCGCTCGACAATATTTTTTAAGTCTTTTACTTCATAAAATTCCAGTCTTTGAACAATTCCAAAACGGTCTCTCAAGGGCGAAGTTAAAGACCCAGCTCTGGTGGTCGCGCCGACGAGGGTAAACGGCGGTAAATCTAATTTAATAGACCGCGCCGCGGGGCCTTCGCCAATCATGATGTCTAATTTATAGTCTTCCATCGCGGGATATAAAATTTCTTCTATGACGGGGCTTAATCGGTGAATCTCGTCAATAAATAAAACATCATTGGGCTCCAGATTAGTTAACAAAGCCGCTAGATCCCCTGCTTTTTCTAAGACCGGCCCTGAGGTTTGCTTTAAAGACACCCCCATCTCGTGGGCAATAATATTACAGAGGGTTGTCTTGCCTAAACCCGGCGGGCCAAAAATTAAGACATGATCTAGGGCTTCTTTGCGCCCCCTAGCAGCATCTATAAATATTCGCATTTGATCCCGCACTGGATCTTGGCCTTCATAGTCTTCTAGAGATTTGGGTCTAATCGCCCGATCTAGAACCACTTCAAAATCTAAAACATCTGTGCTTAATAAATCACTTTTTAAATCTAAATTTTCTTCCAGATTTTTTTTAATAAATAAACCATCGGATTCAATCACGGTATTTCCCATTTCCCTCAAAAAAATAGACGCCGATCTTATAGAGCCACTAGATAACACGCTAGTTTTCCACAGCCTCTTTCTTTTAGACTCCGCTCCCTTTTTTATTATTTATTTATTTATTTTATTTTTTAATAAGGCCCCCAAGACTGTGCGGATCCTGTTTTTTTTATTTTTATTATTTTTAATTTTCTTGCTTCAAGACTCTCCGCTTTTTGCGCTGGAAAATTTTCCAGATCAAACGCCTTTTCTACCCATTCAAGCCACTCAAAATTCTTCAAATTCTTTAACTATTAAAACACCTGGAATCAGCACAACCCCAGTGATCAGTGCCAGTAATTTAAATCCCAATTATTTAAATCCCAATTATTTAAATCCAGACAATTTAAATTTAAATAATAAAATTTCACTCCAATCCGCTATTTACCTAGCTTTGAGACACAATACGGATTTATTAACCAGCTTAAATAATCGCCAATTAGAACGCTTTGATTTACTCACGGCTCAACAAGCTTTTGAGCCTCAGGCGAGTATTACTAATTCTTTGAATTATTCGAAAACAGAAAGCACAGGCAGCCCTAATTATTTCACCAAATCAGCCAGTGTGGGCCCCCAAGTGACCTGGACCTTGCCCTTGGGGACGCAAGTACAGACCAGCGTGAATTACCAGCCTTCAGGTCAATCGGGAACTTCTGGCGAGCTGGAAAATAATAATTACGAAAGTAGCCAATTAGGCTACAGCATCACGGTCACTCAGCCTTTATTACAAGGCTTTGGCGTTGACGTGAATGAAGTAGATTTAGATAACGCTTATGACCAGCAGACTATTGATGATTTGAATCTAGAAACAACGGTTGAAACAACCGTAATTAACGTTGCCAATGCTTACTATGCCGTTGTTTCTGCTGAGCAGGCGTATCAGATTTCTGAGCGCAGTCTTCAAGATGCGCAAAAAGAATTAGCCAGGCGAAAAGCGCGCCTAGAAGCTGGACAAATTCCAGCAACGGATGTCACACAAGCCAGCATTGACCTTATGACTCAGCAGCAATCTTTAGGCGCAGCGGATCAGGCTCTCTCCAGTGCTAAAGCTGATTTTTTAAATACTTTAGGCTTACCGTCTAATACCAGTTTTGAAGTGGACCCCAACCCCACTATTTCTCAAGAGCCGACTGATTTAATTCAAAGCGACCAAGAGGCTTTAAAAAATAATATTAATTTGAAAGTCGAGGCCCTGGAGTCGAAACAAGACGAAAGAAATATTTTAAAAAGCAAAGACTCTCGAAAATGGACTTTAGATTTAGTCGCCAGTCGTTCTAGATCTAGCTCTAGTACAACTTATGAAGATATTAATAATCCCAATACGTCCAATACTTCTGACAACTCTTCTATTTCTTTAAATCTCACGATTCCTTTAAATCAAGTAACATTGGATCAAAACGAACTCTCTTCAGCGATTTCTCTAGAAAACCAGCAGATTACAGAAGCACAGCAAAAACGAAGTTTAATTAATAACGTCAACGCGGCGGTGAATAATTTAAATAGCCAGTGGTTCCAGTATCAAATGGCCCAAGAAAAACTCACCCTCTCTCAGCAGTCTTTCAATGCCGCTCGTATTGAATATCAATATGGAAAATTAGACGCTTTTGCTTTTCAACAACAGCAAGAAAGTTATATTAATTCTCAGCAAAGTGTCGTGGACTCAGAAATTAATTATTTAAAACAAGTCATGAGCTATCAGCAATTAGTCGGGACTTTACTTACCCATTGGCATATTAATATCGAGGCTCCAGCGCATGTGTAATTTTATTTTTATTATTGTAATTTTTAATTTTCTACTCTCTCAAAGCATCCAAACTTTCGCCGATACCCCTCCCAATCTTTACACCGTCACGACACAAACCCTGACTCAGACTTTGTATTATTCAGGCACGATTTCGCCCATTACTAATCATCCTGTTATTAGCCCTACTGCCGGCGTGATTGACCAGAAATTTTTTATTTACGGCCAGATGGTTAAAAAAAATCAGCCCTTACTACATATTCAATCCACTAAAATTCAAAACGATATGCGCGACGCCAAAGTGGCCTATTTAAAATCTTTAGATGACTATAACCAGAAATTAAATTGGAAGAATTCAGACGAAGTCATTAATACTCAGAATGCTTTACTAAGAGCCCAAAGAGATTTAGCTCAAAATAAAAATACCTGGGCTGAGAATCAAAAGTTATATCAATTAGGCATTATTTCTCATGATGCTTTATTACAAAGCCAGAATAGCTATTTAGATAGCCAAGTTAGCTTAGATCAAGCCCAGCGCGCTTACTCTGCAGCGCTTTCCAAAGGCTTAGGTGATAACTTAACCATGTCCCAATTAGCCCTCTCAAATTCAAAAGATAAATATGATTCCCTCGAAGCCCAGGTCAACGCCCATAGTATTAATGCTCCAGCGGATGGGATTATTTTAGAACCCACGCCCACACAATCAGGTGGGTCTGATGACAATGCTCAGAAATCAACCTCTGGCAAAGTCGATGTAGGCTCCAGTGTTCAATATCAACAAGTCTTAATGAATATTGGAGATATGAGCGGTCTACAAATTAATTTTAATATCCCAGAAATTAATATTAATCAGATTAATCCCGGCCAAGCTGTCACTGTCACTGGATCTGGCTTTCCAGGAATAACCCTCCAGGGTGAAATCTCTGAAGTTAGTGCCCAGGCTTTGAATAGTAGCGGCGGCGGTTCTTTACCGACTTTTCCAGCGGTCGCTTTAGTTAAGCAATTAACACCCACGCAAAAAAAATTAATCCGTTCGGGCATGGATGCTCAATTGGCTATTCAGGTCTATCAATCCAGCAATCAAATCATGATTCCTGTTAACGCAGTCAGTCAAAATAAAGCAGGTAAAAATATTGTTAAAATTGTTGATCCAAAAACTCAAGCGATAAAAAATCAAATAATTACCACGGGTAAAATAACGGCCACTTCTATTCAAGTTTTATCAGGTTTAAATTTAGGCGAGCAAATTTTATGTCCCTCAGCTTAAAAATCCATCTCAGAGAAGCCATTAGACAGCTTTTATCTTCTAAGCTACGCGCTTTTTTAGCGGTCCTGGGCATCCTAGTCGGAACAGCCTCTGTCGTTGCCATGGTGTCCATTGGCCAGCTCGCTGAAAATGAAATCTTGTCTCAATTTAAGTCTCTAGGCATTAATCTTTTGTCTATTTCTATTTTTTCTAAAAACTATGACCAAACCCAGTCTAATCCCATGGCAGGTTTGTCTTTAAACAGTGCCCAAAATATCACCCAAAGCTCCCATAATTTAAGCCTCAGCGCCCCGTATATTAATAACTATGGGAACGTGATTTATCAGGGTATTGAGCAAAACGCCTCCGCCGTTGGCATCACGACAAATATGATTTCTATGGCTCAATTATCTTCAAAACAGGGGCGTTTATTAAGCTTTCTAGATCAAGATCAAAGTGATTATTTCTGTGTGATTGGGAATACTTTGGCTAATACCCTGGCTCAAAATTTAAATAAAAATTTATTAAATACCCAAATTCAAATTGGCGATAATATTTTTACTATTGTGGGTGTTTTAAATAACTGGCCAACTAATTTTTTCTTTAATACAGATTTTAATAATTCGATTTTAATTCCCATCAGCACTGCTTTAAATATTCAAAAAAATTCATCCGTCGACAGTATCGCCCTTCGAGTGATTAATACTAATTTATTACCTCAGACAGAATTAGAGATTAAAAATTATATTCAGGCTCATACTATTGATCAGCAGGTATCTATTAGAAGCCCAAAAAGCCTGATTGACTCGATGGAAAAGTCATCAGAGACCATGACTATTTTACTGGGCTTAATCGGCAGTATTTCTTTACTGGTCGGCGGCATTGGCATCATGAATATTATGCTGGTGTCTGTGACTGAGCGTCATAAAGAAATTGGCATTAGAAAAGCCGTGGGGGCGAAAAATATAGATATTATCTTACAATTTTTAATTGAAGCGATTGTCTTATCTATTTTTGGCGGAATGACCGGCATGTTCTTGGGAATCTTTATTGCTTACCTAGTCGCCGTGAGTAAACACTGGGCTTTTTCTTTGTTTTTATTACCGCCTTTAATCGGCTGTTTAGTGACTATTAGTGTGGGTATATTTTTTGGTTTTTACCCAGCTTACAAAGCCTCAAAATTAGATCCCATAGAGACTTTGAGGTCGGAGTAATTTTAAAAAAATTATTTATTTCAAAATTTCCTGCATGTTAATTAAAAACCGAAAGTAATCTCTTTCAATCAGGCTGTCAGAAACTCCATTCACATAAATTAATACGGGGATACAGACTGTATTCTTTGGCTTTGCCAAGCGCCTTATTTTTTCTTCGACCTCTGCAATCACCCCCACACCCACAGGATCTCTGGAAAATTTGACCTCACAGACATATAAAGTTTTATATTTCGTCTCAATAAGATAATCAATTTGACAAGCCAGCTGGGCCTGGGTTTCTCTCTGGAAAAAAATATTGTCTAGCAATATATCTTCAGCAGGTAAATTCAATAACTCCAGTAATAACTTACGATTATTTAAAATTAAATTTTCAAACTGAAAACCCATCAAAGTTTCCCAGGCTGGGAAGGCAGACATAGACGTCACCGCCATTTTTCCTGCTTCTATTTTATTTTTATTTTTAGCCATACATTTCAAATAAAACCGAATGTAATTGTCACTCAATCTATAGCGACTTAACTTCGTACTTTCGCCTTTACCCACCTGCCAGGTGTAGTCACGCCTAATAAATCCAGAAAGCACCAGATTATTTAAATATTCACTCAGGCGCCCAGATGTCCGATATTCTAATTTTTCGCACAAAGCTTGATATTCCAGGGGTTGATCGATTAGAGACTCAATCACTCTGCGATAAATCAAGCTTCTTTTATTAAATAAATCATGAAAAATTTTTTCAAATTCTTTGACTAAAAAACCCCCTTTAGTAAAACAAGATCGGCTAATAAAACTAAAAGCCGTATCACCAGAAACGACCTGCTGGAGATACCAAGGAATCCCCCCAGTCATGGCCAAAATTTGAAACCGCTCATAGGCAGACCCTGAAAATTTAAGTGCTGTGAGCATTTGATTACTTTCAGCAAGAGATAACTCTTCAAGCAAAATTTCTAGAGATACTCGCCCTACAAAAGCCGTCGACGATAAAATATTGCGCTCAATCCAAACCGACACAGACCCGCAAATAATCAATATAAGATTGGGGTTAAGACTTAAGCTTTCATCCCAAGCTGTTTTTAACTTCGCCAAGAAAGTTGGATCTTCATGGGCCATCCAAGAAATTTCATCCAAAAAAATAATATATTTTCCCTGCTGAGTTTCTCGCCCCAAGTGAAAAAACAAGTCCGCCCAGTTATCTACGCTCAAACCTCTGAGGCCAAAATATTCTAATAAACGATCTGCGAACATCTCTCTCTGATGTCGCGCTGTAATCCCAGGTTCAGGCGCTAAGCCTGTAAAAGTAATTAACTTTCTTTGTGCGGAAGACTCCAAAGCAAACTGATTTACTAGGCGACTTTTGCCAATGCGTCGACGCCCTCTAATCACAACGAAAGAAGCCATCAATTTTTTCTCTAAAAGCTTTAAAGACTGAAGTTCAGAGGCTCGGCCAATAAATAATTCTTTATTTTTCAATTAATTAAATATCTATTTAATTTATAATGCGCAAATATTATATTTTCACGTACAAAAAGTCATCATCAAGTTTGTACGCAAGAATCTGTTTTCCGATTTTCACGTACAAAACTAGCTGTAATATTTTGTACGCAAGAATCTTAAAACCTAGTTGGCGACAAGCACGTAAGAAGCCTGAAAAGGCCTGCCATCAGGCCTTCCAAATACTCAACTCAATCAAACACCCGATTTCACGCTCGGCTTTACCCAATCAGACAAAATCTCAATAATTTTCCCCGCCTGCTCTTCACTGGAAATATTAAATTTAGACTGCTGTTTATAAGCCCCATCGATTTTTCTATAACGTCTAATCGTAAATTTAATTTCACCATATTGATCTTTAGACGGCACCCAATCTTGATATTTAAAAATCAAAGTCGCCCAAGCGCCTTTGGATAAAACTTGTTTATCTAATTGTTTGACAGTTACAACACCGTTGTCTGTATATTCAATACTTAAGTCTTCGACAGAACTGGCACCCGTATTAAACAAAGACCCTTCTGAGTCTTTTGGTTCTTTTGGTTCTGGTAAATCTGACACAATCAATCTCCTAATTATTTAAATAAAAATAAAAAATAAAAAATAAAAAATAAAAAATAAAACTCTTAACCCTCGCAGCCTCTCGGCGCGTCCACATAATTTTTTAAATAATCTTCAAAACTTCCGTGGGAATTTAATACTTCGGCCCGCTCGTCTTTAATAGACTGCGTTGTCATCGCATCCATTTGCTTGGCTAAACAGGGACTTAAAATAATTTCTTCGAAATAATCATGATGCGCCCGGGCTTGGCTTAAACCAAACTCCGTATGAGACAAATCACGCTCAGTCATCCAATTAAACACCTGCTGAGAGGGTAATTTTCTGGGGTCATCGACTTTTTCCAGCTCTAATAAAACCGACTCTGTAAATTCCTGAGTCGAACTACCTAGATCCATAATTTTTGCCAAAGCTAATAATTCAGCCATGAGTTCATAAGCGGCGTCTTTTAAATTAATTTTTAATTTTGTTTTTAATTTTAACTCCAGCTGACAATGAGGAGCGCGACCATAAGACACGACTTGTTTAAAATTATTTTTATAAATTAATAAATCTTTTTTTTCTATTAATTCTTGAGAACCCAAAGCACAGTAAGTTAAAAAAACGTCCATAAACGCACTCTGGCTTGGTGTAAGACCTAAAGGCGTAAAGGGATTTAAATCTAAAACGCGCACTTCGATATATCTCACCCCACGACGGCATAAAGCCTGAGTCGGACGCTCACCAGGCTCGGTCAGCTGCTTGGGCCTAATGGGACTGTAATATTCGTTTTCGATTTGCAATAAATGATTATTTAACTGCTTTTTAATATTTTTATAGGGCTCATAAGGCTGATCTACCGCCGAAGCCAAGCTTTTAGAATATTCATGAGAACTATTTAAAGACACACAAATCTGACTTTGGGAATTATTCTGATACCCAATATCACTCATTCTTAAAGAAGTCGCATAAGGGCTCATCCAGGTGTTATCTAAAAATTTTTCTAAATAATTATTAGCCACGCCAGATCCAAATCCCCGCTCTGAATTCTCTAACAAACTTTGATGACAAGCGGGAGACGCGCCAAATAAATAGGGCAAGATCCAATAGTTTTTATAAAAATTTCGAAGCAAGACAAAATAAATATCAGATTTATTTTTATCTTTAAATAAGCTGTCGAAAAAAATATTAGGAAAAGAAAAATTGTAATGCAGCCCGGCAATGCTCTGCATTTTTTTACCATAACGATGGGCTAAACCTTCTCGATATAAAGTTTTAAATTGGCCTAAATGACTCTCGCCGTAATACGCAATGGGAATATCGTCTTCGTGGCCGACACCGACTGGCATGCTCAAGGGCCAGAAATATTCTTGATGATTTAAAGTGCTTAAATGATGCCAGGCATAAGCGCTGATATTTTCCAAAGAAGAAAATAAACAGGGCCGGCCCATGACCGGCGGCGTCATGATTTCAGTCAGGCTTTCAGAAAAATCAGTGGTAATAACAGGATGAGTCAGCGCCTTACCTAAAGATGCAGGATGCGGAGTATGCGCTAACTGCCCATCGGGAGTTATTCTCAGATTTTCTTTTTCAACGCCACGCATCAAGCCATTAAAAATATTTTTAGAGTCTAAATTTTTTAGATTTTTTAATTCCTCTAAATTTTCTAAATTTTTTTCAAACATAATTCTCAAGCATATTTTTTCTTCAACATATAAAACAAAGCTCTTAGACCCATAGCTTCAGCCCCTTCTGGATGCGCTGGACGACTAGAAGTATTAAAAGCCATGAGATCAATATGACACCAAGGGATCTCTTCGCTCACAAAAAGCTCTAGAAATAAAGCCGCTGTAATCGCCCCACCATAACCGCTTTTGCTCATGTTATTAAAATCGGCAATGTTAGATTTTAAATAATTTTTATAGGGCTGATACAAAGGCATGTGCCAGAGCGGGTCTTCGTGTAAAACACCCATGTCTAAAATCGCTTTAACCAGATTATTATTATTTGAAAATAAAGCAGGCAAGTCAGGACCCAATGCTATTTTTGCTGCGCCCGTTAAAGTGGCCATATCAATAATTAAATCGGGTTTTTGCTCACAGGCTAAGCACAAAGCATCTGACAAAATCACTCGGCCCTCTGCATCTGTATTGCCAATTTCTATATTTAAGCCCTGTCGAGTTAAGACCACATCTCCAGGTCGATACGCATTACCTGCAATAGAATTTTCAACGGCTGGAATATAAACCTCGAGATTAATTTTTAATTCAGCCTGCATGATTAACTCAGCCAGACCCAAAACATGCGCGGCACCGCCCATGTCTTTTTTCATCCAACGCATGCCTTCTGGGTCTTTTAAATCTAAGCCTCCCGTATCAAAGCAAACACCTTTTCCAATCAAAATTATCTTCGGATAAGTCTTGTTTTTTCCCCAGGCTAATTTAATTAAACAAGGTGGATCATCCGACGCTCGCCCTACCGCATGAATCGCTGGGAAATTCTTTTCCAGATCCGTATTTTTAATACATTCAAATTTTGCTTGATATTTTAAAGCCGTTACTTCAGCGGCTTTTGCTAATTCAGACGGACCCATGTGATCCGCTGGGGTGTTAATTAAATCTCGAATTAAATAATGGGATTTTAAATAATTTAAAATCTCAGAATTACTCTCAGAATTACTCTCAAAATCTAGAACCAGGCGCTTTAAATTATTTTTATCTTTATCTAATTTATATCTATTAAATTCATAAGCCTGAAGACCCCAGCCAATATAAGCCTGGAAAAGCTCTACTGAATTTAAGTTTAAATTTAAGAACTCCAGCTCATAATCTCCAGCTGGCAACTGATTATAAAAAGCCGCTAAAGATTCCAGGGCTGTAAAATTTTTCCCCACGCTTTCTAAAATACCTAAAAAATAAGCCGTCTCTCCAGCATTTTTCTCAAGCTCTTTTTTACAATTAAAATTAAAGTTAAAACCAGGAATAACTAATATCTTTCCAGCTTCTGGAGAAAAGTCTAAATAATTTAACCAAGATTCAAGAAATAAATTCTCAGATTTTTGAGCTTCTCGCCAAGCATCAAAATCTGATTTTCTAATTAAAAATAATTTCTTAATTTGCGTAGTTTGTTCAGCTTGTTCAGCTTTTTGTATAAAAAAACACGCAGGATCTAAGCCTTGGATAAAATCAGCCATTGGTTAAGCACAGCAATTTGAGGGAGGCCAAGGCTACCGACATCTTTATATAAGGTCAACGAATCCGTCATGTACTGGTATTCAGCCTTAGTGTAATCCTTACGGTCTTTAAATAACTGATTAGCCTGGTCTAAGACATTCACAATAGTCTCTGTCCCGACTTTATATTCTTCGTCTAATTGCTTTAAAGATAACTCATCGGCATGAACGGCTTGTTTTAAAGCAGCGACTTGCGCGACATCTGAAATAACCGCTCGATAATCTTGCCTGGTTTGAGCTTCGGTATCTCTCAAAGTTTGCAAGACCGTATCGGTCTCAGCATCATAGTTATTAACTGCTTGAAGGCTTTGCGCAAACTGCGTGGTCCCCTGGAAAATACTCCAGGTCGCAACCAGCTGAATAGCCCAAGCATGTGCACTGGTCTGCCCATCAAATTGCGTATTTAAAACTCGGTTGCTGGCATTGGTATTATTCAGTGCGTAAGTCGCGACGAAATCTATCTCTGGCAACTGATTACCAACCGATTGAGTAATAGTCTGCTTGGTCGCGCTAGCGGTATATCTTGCGACTTCTAAATCTTTATTATTCAAATCAGCTTGTTTGACCCAATAATTTATATCTTCCGGCTTAGGCGCTTCAAATGGAAAAGCTTCTTTTGGTGAGGCTAATTGATCAAATCTTTTCCCCGTCAATTTTTCCAGCTCACTGACATCGATTTGCAACTGGGACTGATCTTTAATCTCCGTCGCATAACTTAAGTCATTATCAGCTTCTGATTGTTTGACATCTTTGATTGTACTTAGACCCGCTTCAAATTTTTCTTGCGTTTGCTTTAAAGTCCGACTGTAAAAATCAACCGCCGCCTGGTCAGAGACTAAGACATCTTGATCCTGCAAAATATTAAAATAATCAGTCGAAACGGTGAGATAAAAATTCTGAATATTCGACTCATAAGTAGCTCGGGCTGTATTCGCTAAATCAGCCTGATTTAAAGCCGTACCCCAGAGATTTAAATTAAAAATGGGTTGAGTCAGAGAAATCTGTAAGCCACTGGAAAGATACTGATCGTCATAGCCTTCGGTGTTATACGCAATGGCATTGCCAGAAGCCGCAAGAGCTACCGTGGGAAACAAGCCCCCAACAGAGGCATAGTAACCCTGATCTGCAGCCTGCATGGTCGACCCATACGCTTGAAACTCTGGGGCATTTTGAACTGCTTCATGAGTCACTTGAACTAAATCAACGGCATGGGCTAGGCCCAAAAAACTCGCCAGAAAAAACCCAGAAAAATAAAAAATAAAGCACGGCTTAAACGCAGACATGAGATCCAATCCATTTAATTTTAGGGCGCGAGTCTAGCATTGCTGCCCCTTGTTTGGGTAGCCGGTTTACTAGGGGTTTTTACTCGGTGATCTCAGCCATTCCAGTCACTATAGACCCCTCAGAGATTGGTGATGAATTCATCAACGAACTGCCACTCAGACTCAAAGTCGCCGCAACACCGGGTCCAATCGGGACTGATTGAGCAAGTTGCGAAAGCGGAGAGAGCTGGGAATTTTGAATACGAGAAAAAATTTCTTCTCGATGAACAGCGACTGAACTAGGAGCATCAATTCCAAGTCTAATTTGGTTACCTTTTACATGAAGCACTGTGATTTTTACGTCATGACCAATCATAACAGCCTCACCCACTTTTCTAGTTAATATCAGCATCCATGCGCTCCTAGTCTGAGAGATTTAAAGTATAGTTTTAAGCTTAAGATCGTTATTATAATTTTTGTGAATGGAACCATTTTTTTCATTGCTAATCAATGATCAAAAGCAAAAATTATTTTTTATTATTTCAAATAAACAGACTAATTAAAATCTAAATTATATAGTGCTAATTTAAGCCTAATTAAGCCCTACCAATGTTTAAGATGTTAAAAAAAAATATTCTATAACATCATTTTTTACTTCAAATCTATGCGTCGTTTTTTTATTTAAATTCTTTATTCAAAACTGAATGTGCTCTCTCTTTGATCTTACTCAAGCGCTTTGGCACACTGACCCAATAATTTAAAAAAATAAAAGAGAGCCAGTGCGTGAATTATTTAAAATATTGGGTTTTAAGTTTTTTAATTTCTAATTTTTTATTGCCAATTTTTTTATCCGCCAATCCTACTCATTTCACTAATCATTCCAGCACTCATTCCATCTGCACATCAGGGATCCCACTCACCCAACTACCGGGCTGGGATACAGATCATCAAAGCGACTTAGCTCAAAGCTTGCTCGCCGACTGCCAAATAAAAAAATTAGATTCTGAAAAAAAATTCTGTGCCGCACTTCCATCGGTTTTAGCCTCTTGCAGCCCTACGCAAAATAATGCTTGCGAAGATCAGCATCTTCGAGTGCTTTTAAGTCAATACTTCCAGGCAGTTCCTATTGTTAATAATTCCAATACGGGCTTATTTACCGGCTATTACGAGCCTACGCTCACAGGCTCTTTGACTAAAACTCCAGTGTTTAATATTCCTATTTATGGCAAGCCCGTGGGACTCGTTGAATTAAAAAACATAAAAAATATAAAAAATAATAAAAATTCAAACCAAGAAACTTATAAAATTTTAAGCCATGGCCAGTACCAATCTCTTCCTGATCGCGCTTCTATTTTTCAAGATTTTTCAACGAATCATTACTTACCTAATACGCCCATCCTGGCTTGGGTGAGCTCTGAAATTGATGATTTTTTCTTACAGATACAGGGCTCTGGAGAAATTTTACTACCCAATCATCAGAGTTTATTAGTCGGCTATGCGGGCCAAAACGGTAAAAAATATGTGCCCATTGGGTCTTATTTAATTAAAATAGGTGCACTTACGACTCAAAATATTTCCATGGAAAGCATTAAATCTTGGCTGGAGACCCACCCCAATCAAGCCCAAAGAATTATGAATTTAAACCCTTCTTTTGTATTTTTTAGAGTGTTAAATAATATCCAGCAACCCATTGGTGCTAATGGCACGCAGCTTACGCCCTATCGATCTCTCGCCGTGGATCCAAAATATTTAAATCTAGGAACCCCCGTTTGGCTTTCGACTTATTTACCCATGAAATTAAATTCCAATATTCAAAAAGGCGTGGGGTTTAATCATTTGTTATTAGCAGAAGATACAGGGGGAGCGATTAAAGGCCCCGCTCGCGGAGATATTTATTTTGGGGGCGGTGAAGATGCTGAGTGGCTCGCAGGACATATGCAATCACCTGGAAAAATTTGGGCTTTAAAACCCCTGTGTGCTTAAAGTTAATTTTTTTATTTTTTATTTTTAGCCAAATCAAATCTAATAACAGGCAACATTCTAATAGGCGTAGGCGACTCTATTTCTAAAATTTTTTCCCCGCCCATTCTGAGATAAAAAGAAAGCGCATTAGGTTCTGCAATAATATTAAAAGAAGTAATGTTTCGTTTAACCAACTCTTCTTTCATAGCCTGAAACAGCTGTTTACCACAGCCTTTTCGAATAAAATCGGGCTCGACAAATAAAAATCCTCGCGTCGGTTTTTCTGCATTATTTTCAAAAGACCGACACCAAAAACCTCGAATCACTCCCTCATATTCAGCCACTAGAGAAATACTGTTTTTAATAATCTCTGGGGTAATGGTTAATCTTTCGCGCCAAAGATCCATCCACGCTTGAGGATAACCCCAAGAGCCCTGAGACCGAATCGCTAAAGCAGTAAGCTGATCGGCCTCTGAAACCTCTGCATGCCGAATCTTATAAGTAATGATCTGCTTCATTAATTTCCCCCGCCGTCCATGGCAGCCCCTAATGTCTCAAAAATAGGCATAGTCTCAGGACGAATCACTAATGGCAATTACAAAATCGGCAATTACAAGATCACTCATATCTGATTATTTATACAGGCGTCCGTTCTGCCTCAAAACCAAGCCCCAAGCCCCTCTTTTTATTAACCTCAGCCCAGCGCTTAAATTCAACAATAGTTTGACGACAAGGCGAAAAATCATGGACCAAACCCAAATGACAGACTTCTGAATTCAATCTTCTCCAAGCGTTAATCAAAGGCACATGCTCCTCTTCCAAAATTTTGCCATTAAATCCTGAAGTAAAAAAATCACTCCGCATAAATATAAAAAATGCATAACCTATTTTGGCCTGATCTAAAAGACTGGGCTCTGGTAATTTGCTTTCATCCCAGAAAACCACTTTTTCTAATAAATACCCAGAGCCTTTTAAACTCTTAAATTTGCCCTTCTCTTCCTTGGTAAAAACAGGGCTCTCTTTGAAGGTTTGAAATAATTGATCTAACTCTTTTTTAAACCCTCTAAACGCTGAGACTGTCAAATCAATAAAACTAACAAAATCAGCAGGGGCAGGACCAGGAACAGCAATATCTGGCCTCGCCCTTGATCCTGCACCACACACATTTCCAGCGGTTGGTTTTTTCGAAGATGGACTACTAGTAGATAGAGATGGAAAGGGAGCAAAAACAAAGCCAAAAGCTGTTTCATATACCGATCGGGGCCTGATTTTACTCTCAGAGTCAGATTCAGATTCAGATTCAGACTCAGATTCAACATCAGACTCAGAGCTACTCGGTGGTGGCGTGTGAGCGACTTCAACAAAGAGTCTCTCTAATTCCTCAATAGACCAAGCTGGGTCTCCCTCTTTGGGTCCTAAGATTTTTCTCCAGTCCCCTGAACTTTCTCCCCCCAAGAGGGAGATCGCTAAAGTCTGAAGCGCTGCCACTAAAACCCCTATTTTGGGAGATACCACATCTATTTTTTCTTTGTGCGTTATTAATTGAACGCCATTCGAAGCCGGATAAAAAAAATCATTAATAAATTTAAGGGAAACCGTGCAAATAAGCTGCAAAGTCTCTGGATCAGGATCTTTCTTATCTTCTGGATCTCTTAAAATCACTTGTTCTAATAAAACACCCAGCCCTGGAATTCGGCTCCACTGGTTAATTAAGTGATACGGACTGCCTTTTTTAAAAACACAGCCGTAATAAGCAAAAAATACAACTTCTAATTTTTTCTTAAATACTCCAAACACAGTCTCATCTTTTGAATCAGGTGAAATAAAAGAATAAGAATCTTTGTAAGAATCTTTGAAAGTTTGATCCGCTTTTTTCAGGGCATTCATCCAAGATAAAATTATCTCTGAAGGCTTATCTGAATCTTTTTTAATTTTTTCCTCTCTTTCTTTATGAAGTTTTTTCTTCCAAGATTCATTCCGAGCCCTCATCGCTTCACCGGCTTCAAAAGCAGTAGGCCCTGGAACAGAGGGAACTGGATCAGGTTCGCCAGCCCCTAACGTTATTCTTCCTCTTAACCGCGCTACCCGAGCTTCTAGTCTTTTCCGATATGTCGGCGCCTCTGCTTTTTTTACTTTGGCTTCTTTTAAAGCGTCTTTTGATCTTTTCTCAGTCAAATTTAATTCATTTCCATAAAGCTGTGCGGTGGCAGAGGCAAATCTCTCCAAAACTTTTGAGTCTCGATTTCTATCTGGATGCGTTACCAGCCATAACTTCCGCCAAGCTTCTTTAATGCCCATTGGCTTTGGATCTGGGATCTCAAAAGGGGGAAATTTTGAATGCATACACTTAATAGCAATGTTGAATTTATTCTCTTGCTGATCTGGAGGAAGCGTCATAACAGCCGCTTTAAATTCTGTGAAATATTTCTCAATCCACTTTAAAACTTCAATTTTTTTTGCATTAGTAAGAACGTCATCAAAACGATGTGAGTCTAATTTTTTTAGATCAGCAAGCACTTGATTGAACTTCTTTTGGTACCCTGGCCTGTCTTCAGCCCCCCCTACAACTCCAGATGCAGCTCCAGCACTCATGAATAGATCAACCCCTTTTAGTTATTTTTAATTATTTATTTGAAAATAATAATTTTTAATCTTGCTCTAGACCATGATTAAAAATTACTAAGAAAAAACCCATCAAAAAAACCCATAAAAAAATCAAGCAACACTAATCCAAAGAGATGGATCCTGGCCCCTATTTTTAATAAGATGCTCCGCTTTTTAAAATCACTCAAAATACAGGTTTTATTTTCATGACAGCCCAGATTTACTCCAGCCCTACAAGCCCTTCTCCAGAAAATTTAAAATACTGTATTAAAACCCATGGCTGCCAGATGAACGTCTATGACTCCCAGAAGATGGGCGATATTTTAAATTCAGAATTTAATATGACGCCAACAGACAATCCTGAAGACGCTGAAATAGTTTTATTAAATACTTGCTCTATTAGAGAAAAAGCCGAAGAAAAAGTTTTTGACCAGCTAGGCCGATATAGATTATTAAAAAATAAGAATCCTAAATTAATTATTGGTGTCACAGGCTGTGTGGCGTCTCAAGAAGGCCAAAATATTTTAAAACGCGCGCCTTATGTAGATTTAATTATTGGCCCCCAAACGCTGCATAGATTAGCGCCGATGATTCAAGAAATTCGAGAGAAAAGAAAACCTTTAGTCGATATTTCTTTTCCAGAGATTGAAAAATTTGATCACCTACCAGAACCCAAAGCAGACGGCGTCAAAGCTTATGTTTCTATTATGGAAGGCTGTAGCAAATACTGTTCTTACTGCGTGGTGCCTTATACCCGCGGGGAAGAAATCTCCAGGCCCTTGGATTCCGTCATTGCTGAATGTGTGTCTTTAGCCAATCAAGGTGTTAAAGAAATTACTTTATTGGGCCAAAACGTGAATCATTATTTGGGCAAGATGCATGATGGAAATACGGCTGATTTGGCTTTATTGCTTCATTATTTAAGCGCGATTCCAGGTATTGGCAGATTAAGATTTATGACTTCTCACCCGGTCGAATTTTCAGACAGCTTAATTCAGGCTTATGCCAGCATTCCAGCCCTTGCGAACCAATTACACCTTCCAGTCCAAAGCGGCTCGGACAGAATTTTAAGCTTAATGAAACGCGGTCACATGGCCCTGGAATACAAAAGCAAAATTAGAAAATTGAAAAAGATTCGCCCTGATATTTCTATATCCACAGACATTATTGTCGGCTTTCCAGGGGAGACTGACAAAGATTTTGAAGATACTTTAAATCTTGTCGCTGATATTGGCTTTGACCAGTCTTACACTTTTATTTATTCCCCAAGACCTGGAACTCCAGCGGCTGAGCTTGAAGATCTCACCCCCATGGAAACCAAAAAAGAAAGATTAAAAATTTTACAAGACCGATTAAATTTAAATTTCATGCGCATTAGTCAAAGCATGATTGGCTCTACTCAAATTATTTTAGTCGATAGTATTTCGAGCGAAGACCCCACGCATCTATCAGGCCGGACTGAAAATAATCGGATTGTTCACATAACAGGCACTGAAGCTTTATTAGGCCAATTTATTCCAGTAAAAATTACAGAGGCTTTAAAAAATTCTTTAAGGGGTGAGTTAATTTAAACTCGCCTAGTTTTTAATCAAAAAGACCCCCTATACTTTTCTTAGTATTTTGCTTTTATTTTTAATTTTTAAATTATTTTATTAATAATAAAAAACTAGGTTATTTGATTTGCAAACACTTCAATTTGAACTCAGCCCCCAGAATAAAAATCAATTATTTCATCTTTGTGGCCAATGCGACGAGCACTTGCATCTGATCGAACAATATTTAGCTGTGGATATTAATCACCGCGGTTTTGTTTTTAAAATCTTTGGACCCCCTGTCATCATCGAACTCGCGAAAGCATTCATAGAGGAGACTTATATGTCAGCCACCGATGTCCTTGAGCCCCAGTTATTAGCCACTAATTTACAAGCCAAAAGAAACCAAGCCCAAAGAGACCAGACCCAAGGCGTGCTTGAAGTTGAAGGCACTGAGGTTTTTACTATTCGAACCTCGAAAGCTTTGGTTAAACCAAAAGGCCCTAATCAAACTAGATATCTCAAAAGAATTTTTTCTCACGATGTGAATTTTGGAATCGGGCCTGCTGGAACAGGCAAGACTTATTTAGCCGTCGCTTGCGCCGCGATGGCCTTAGAACAGGGCAAAGTATCCAGAATTGTTTTAGTCAGACCCGCTGTTGAAGCGGGAGAAAATCTAGGATTTTTACCCGGTGATTTAATTGCCAAAGTCGACCCCTATCTTCGCCCCATGTACGATGCTTTATATGATTTATTAGGCGCCGAGAAAGTCATAAAATTAATAGAACGCAATATTATTGAAGTGGCCCCTTTGGCTTTTATGCGTGGCAGAACTTTAAGCGACGCCTTTATTATTTTGGACGAAGCCCAAAATACCAGTCCAGAACAAATGAAAATGTTCTTAACCCGAATTGGGTTTAATTCCACGGCGATTATTACAGGCGATATTACCCAAATTGATTTACCCAGAAATAAAACTTGCGGTTTAAGACATGTCATCGATGTGCTGGGCGAAGTGCCTGGCATTAGTTTTACCTTGTTTGACAACCGAGATGTGGTTCGTCATCCTCTCGTCCAAAAAATAGTCCAGGCTTATGAAAAATATGAAGGCGGCTTCTGAAATTATTAAAGTTATTATTGAGAATAAAGCCCCTAAACTTTCTCTAACTTCCCCCAACCAAATACCAAAAAAAATTCAGATTAAAACCTGGTGCGCACATGTTTTAACTAATTTAAATAGTTTAAATAATTTAAAAAAATCAAGTGAAATTTATATTGGCTTTATTAACATTAAAACTATTCATGATTTAAATTTAACTTATCGCCATAAAGACCGGCCCACCAATGTCCTGTCTTTTCCTTTTGAATTACCGCCCGGGCTTAGCCAGCTAGACCCGCTAGACCAATTAAATCAGCCAAATCAGCTAGGCGATATTTTAATTTGCCCTGAAGTTATTCTTAAAGAATCTCAAGAGCAAAATAAATTATTTCAAGATCATTTGGCCCACATGGTTATTCATGGGACTTTGCATCTTCTCGGCTACGATCATGAAAACGACTCAGAAGCAGAGATAATGGAAGCTTTGGAAATCAAATTTTTAAATTATTTTAATATCCCCAATCCTTATTAAAATTAAAAATATAAAAAAATTAAAAAATTAAAAAATTAAAAATAAAACGGACAAGTTAATCACCATGAAATGGCTCAAAAAATTATTTAATCACTCAGAAATTCATAATCGCCAAGATTTTTTCGAGGCTATTTCACAGGCTGAGACTCAAAAACTAATTGACTCAGATGCGGCCAAAATGATGAAAGGCGTCTTGAGCGTTTCTCAGATGACGGCTTCAGATATTATGATCCCGCGCTCTCAAATGACTGTTTTAAATTTAAACAGCCTTTTAGTCGACACGCTTCCAGAGATTATTGAATCCACGCATTCCAGATTCCCCGTCGTCGATGATGAAAACAAAGACAATGTCATGGGTATTTTATTAGCGAAAGATTTATTGAAATTTACTTTAAGCTCTGACTTGCCCCAGTTAAAAATCCAAGCATCGATGTTAAGACCTTCCATTTTTATTCCAGAGTCCAAGCGCTTAGATGCTTTACTAAAAGAATTTAGACTGAGCCGAAATCATTTAGCCGTTGTGGTTGACGAATACGGCAGTGTCAGCGGCTTAGTCACTATTGAAGATGTCTTAGAGCAAATTGTCGGAGAAATTGAAGACGAATTTGATTGCGAAGAAGCTTTATTAATTAAACCTCTGGAAAACCAGTGGTTTGAAGTCGATGCCCTAATTTCTATTGAAGACTTAAATCAATTTTTCAAAACCCAATTTAGCGATGAAAGAGTGGACACTTTAGGTGGTTTAATTCTTATGACTTTAGGCCAAGTCCCTCAAGAGGGCAGCCAGTTTAATCTGGCGCCTTTTGAGATTTTAATTACCAAAGCAGACACCCGTCATCTTATTCAAGTCCATTTAAAATTATTAAGCACGACGGCTTCATGAACTGGAATCGTGATTTTTTAATTTTTCTTTTAATTTTTATTGCGGGGCTACTAAGCACTTTGGGATTTGCGCCTTTTGGCTTTTGGCCCATTCCCATTATCACTCTTGCTATCCTGATTTTTTTTCTAGACACCCAGTTTACTTCTCCTACTCGCGCTTTATTCAAAGGCCTTCTTTTTGGCTTGGGTCTCTTTGGCTCGGGGATCTCCTGGGTCTATATCAGTATTCATAATTATGGCGGCGCTAATTTATTAATCTCTCTATTAATTACCAGCTTGTTAATTATTTACTTATCTCTTTATCCCGCCCTGACTTGCTATGTGTATCAAAAATACTTTAAAAAAAATCACCCTATTTTAAAAACGCTTTTAATTTTCCCGAGTCTTTGGGTCATCAGTGAGCTAGTACGGGCCTATTTATTCACAGGCTTTCCCTGGCTGACTTTAGGCTACGCAGGGATTAATTCTCCTTATGCCGGCATCGCACCACTCTGGGGTGTCTATGGCGTGAGCTTATTAATGGCTTTCGCCGCCAGTTTAATCAGCTTATTAATACAAGAAATTAAAAATTTTAAGCCCCCTCAAAATCTTTCAAAACTCTCTTTGTTTATCACCCTCTTATTGGGCCTAATATTATTCACTGGCTTAATCCAAACTATAAAAAATAAATCCTGGTCGACCATCTCAAGCCCTGCAATTTCCATTGCTTTAATTCAGGGCAATATTTCTCCCAGTATCAAATGGGATGAAGGACAAGAGCTGGATACTATTCAAACTTATTATCAGCTCACTCAAGCCCAGTTAAATCAAAATTTAATCATCTGGCCTGAAGATGCTTTACCTATTTTCAAAAGTAACGCTGAGCCTTTTTTACAAATTTTAAATCAAGAGGCTATTACTCATCACAGTGCGATATTACTAGGCCTGCCCATTGATCAACCTAATCCTAATAACCCTGACAATAATCTGGCTTATAACGGCGCTATTATTTTACAAAGCCCTCAAAATTCTATTAACCAGCCAAATACTAATAATTTCAAAAATAATATTTATCTAAAAAATAATATTTATCTAAAAAGACACTTAGTCCCCTTCGGAGAGTACACCCCGTCTTTTTTTTCCCAAATTACTTCTTTATTAAATTTACCCATGTCTGATTTTTCAGCAGGCCCAGAGCATCAAGATCTTTTAGCTCTTAATAATCTTAATAATCCCATCTCTTTAGGCCTCAGCATCTGCTATGAATCCGCCTTTCCTTTAGAATTTCAAAAACATATGCAAGGCGCTGCTTTATTAATTTCTATCAGTGATGACAGCTGGTTCGGTCAAAGTTTGGGCGCCTGGCAGCACTTGGAAATGGCCCAAATGCGCGCTAAAGAAACTGGGCGGTATTTAATTCAAGGCACTAATAGCGGCGTGACCAGTATTATTTCCCCCGAGGGAGAGCTACTAAAAACCATTCCTGAAAATAAAACTAGCGTCTTAACAGGCCAGGTTTATGCCATGAAAAATCAAACCCCCTGGATGCAAGCGGGGATTTACCCTCTTTTATTATTATTATTTTTGATGATCGCTGTGGGGGTTTGTACCAGGCGGTAATGGCTTCATTTTTCCAGCCTTTTCCAGCTCTTTAAAATAAATCTCAAAATCTTTTTCGACTTGTGTTTTTTCTTCCAGTTGCATTTTTTTAAACTTATCAAACTCAGCATGCGCATAGTTTAAAGCTTCCTGATGAGTAATTTTTCCAAAGTGTGTTAAGACCTCACGTTCTGACACCTTCAAAAAATCATCCAATTTTTTAATCCAATCTTCCATGTACATAGGCTTGCGACTTTTAGCCTGCAACTCTGCAAATTCTAAATAAATCGACACTAAACGATTTAAAACATCTATCTCATCATGCGTTAAATAATTTTTAGCAATTTCGGCGTCCGCTCGCTTAGGGGAACTTCCAGTGAAAGAAGTCAGGCCCATATATTTTTTGGACGCATCTGCACGAGATTTAATAATTTCTGCTGCCGTGTGGCCATGGGCTGCCCAGTGCATTTTGTTTTGAAGTAAGGCAAAAAATTTTTTGGAAGCTTCGATGGTCGGGTCATAATCAATACTTGTTGCGTAGATAGCCAATGCTTTTCGCCAAAAGACTTTTTCAGAAGATCTGATATCTCTAATTCTGGCTAATAACTCATCAAAGTAATTACCACCGCCTGCGCGTTTTAAGCGCTCATCATCCATGGTAAAACCCTTGACCAAATATTCCCTTAAACGCCCGGTAGCCCAGATCCGAAACTGTGTTCCACGGTGAGATTTCACGCGATAACCGACAGAAATAATGACATCCAAATTGTAATAATTTGTTAAATATTCTTTAGCATCAGAGGCAGTTATCCGGAATTTCCGGACGACTGAATTCTCATCTAATTCACCCTCAGAAAAAATATTACGAATATGTTCAGACACTGTTCGTTTATCTTTTTGAAAAAGCTCTGCCATTTGAGCCTGAGACAACCAAACTGTCTCATCGACTATTTTTACTTCAACACGGCTCAAGCCATCCTCTGTTTGATAAAGAAAAAATTCTCCATTCTGATTTGTATTTTGATCTATGCCCTGACTCATGTTTAGAAAACTCCAACTTATTAAAAGAATTTATCAATAAAATAAGCACTAAATTTACTAAACATTGATTCATGAGTCGATCAGATTATTCCTTCAAATCACTTCTTAAACTCTCAATCACTAATTTCGTCTCCGGCATCAAGCCCGTCCAAATTCTAAAAGACTCCGCAGCCTGCTCGACTAACATGCCTAATCCGTCAGATACTTTTCCAGCATTTTTGGCTTTTCCCCAGCGCATAAAACTAGTTTCTAAATCACTCTCTCCAGCTCCCAAATATTTCAAGTCATAAACCAGACTGTCTTGGCTTAATTTTAAATTTTCTGGAAGGGGTAATTTCTTATCTCTCAGAGAACTTCCATCAATCACTAAATCAAAACTTAAATTTTTATACTCAAGACTATTTAAACTTTCATAACCAACAGCGCTCATATTTTCAAAATCTTTCTTAAAAATTTTCACCAACTCTTGGGCTTTTTCAACACTTCTATTCGCAATAATAATTAAGCCTTCTCTTCCCATCTCTTTTATTAAACTTCCCAAGATCCCTCTAACAGCCCCACCCGCCCCGCAGATTAAAATTATTTTATTCTTTACTTCAAAATTTAAATTACTTTTCAAATCCCTTAATAAACCAATCCCATCAGTATTATCCGCAAAGATTTTTCCATTTTTATTAAATTTAAAAACATTCGCTGCCCCTGATTTTTTAACACTTTCACTGCACTCATCCGCTAACTCAAACGCCAGCGTTTTATAAGGCACCGTGATATTACAACCCAGAAAATTTTTATTTTTTAATTCCAAAATTTTTTCTTCAAAACTTAAATTTTCACTTACTGCTTGCAGGCTATATAAAAAATTTTCTAGCCCTAAACACTTTGCAAATTCACTATGAATCCTGGGCGAATGGCTCTGGCTAATATTTTCTCCAACTAATCCTAGTTTCATCTTTTAGCTCTCTTCATCTTCAAATTCTAAAATAACTAGCACTGACCCAGTCATTTTTAATTTAATTTTGTTTTTTAAAAAACGATTACAAACACTATTATTTTTCTCGAAATTTAACTCATAATTTTCCAGCTCGTATTTCAATCCATCACTGCTCACTACACCCTTGGGAAAACCGAGAATTCCAATACTTTGACCCACCTCTCCAGTAATAATTATTTCTCTATTTTCATAATAATTAATTTGCTCTCGCTCTGAGACCAGACTTAATTCAACGCCCTGGTTTAAATAATTAAAATATTTTTTTAATATCCTTAAATTATACAAACCATGCTGGAGCCTTAAGCCCAGCGCTCCGGTGATTAAAATACTTCTAGGCTTAAAGTTAAAAACAAACTCCAGACCCTTATCTAAATCAGTTTTATCTTGATCTGGTGTGTGAATTATTTTTTCTGGATGATTAATTTTTAAATTTTCTAAATCCAGTAAATCTACAGAGTCAAAATCACCTAATAAAAAATCAAAATACTCAGAACTCCAGCCATATTTTTTAATTATTTTATAAGCGCCGTCTAGCACTAAAATTTTTCTATTTAAACTTAATTTTTCTAATTTATTTTTAGATAAAGCCTCACCGTCCGCAATCACTAGCCAATCTTGATTTAAAAAATTTAAATTATTTTTTATAAAATTTTGCATAGTAACCCACCTGAAAAATTAAAATTAAATTTTTAGCAAAAGCCGTCATAGGGCCGATTTTACTGGGATAATCCCAATCTAAGGCCCAAGCCGATGTGCTATCACAGAGATTTAAAAACAAGGCGATTAACACAAAATAAGGGCTTAAGCCTAGGGTCGATTTAGAAAAATAGTTTTTAATAATCTGGGGAATCATGTACGTAAACCAGCAGATATTAGCCACCATGCCTAAGTCATCATAAAAAGATCGGGGATAAAAACTGTGAGCAGACTTAGAAAAAATCAAAATATGCAGGGCGAAAATAATTAAACTTAAAAATATTAAATTTAAAAAAATAAAATAAATATTTTTAATTCTAGATTTCTCATGATTACCCTCTTTTAAAATTCCATATTTTAAAAACTGATAGTTCTGAATACATAAACTCATTAAGCCAATTCCAGTGATTAACCGATATTGCCACTGCATGCCTAAGCCAAAGCCATAAACCAAATCACATAAATAACCCACACAGAGCAAACCATGCATGGATAAACTTAAACCGTGGGTGCTATGGCGTTTAAAATTTAAAAATAATTGGGGAAGAAACCAGATTAAATAGGCGCCAGTAGAAATATCTAAGCTGACCTGGCCTAGTAAATTTAAATCTAAAAAATTTAAAAAACTCATGCTGCTCTTCCTACGCTAATACGACTTAGTTCAGGTTCGAAGGGTTAAATAATTTTTATTATTTTCTCAGCGTTTTTAAATTTAACGCACCCCTGGCGAGCGGCGCACTTTGCATGATGTTGGGGCTGGAGGCAAATCCGGTCAGAATTTGCCACAACCTGTGGCACAATTTCCCTCTGTAACAGAATTTGGTTTTTGCGTTGAGGATAATTGTGGAATAATTATTTTTTTGAATTAAAAAATAAGGAAAGACAACATGAAAAGAATACAACCTACCCACCCAGGCGTGACTTTATTAAAAGAATTTTTAGAACCCCTATTCATCAGTCAATACCGCCTTGCGAAAGATATTAATGTCCCAGCAAAACGCATTCATACTATTGTGACAGGCAAGAGCTCTATTTCAGCGGATACGGCATTAAGACTGTCCGCTTTTTTTAATATGTCCGAGGACTTCTGGATCAACATGCAAGCCAATTATGATGCGCTCTGTGCCCACATTGAGCTCTCTAAAATTATTAAGAAAGAAGTACAGCCCTGGGCTGGGCTAACCCTCGCTACTGCTAGTTGATCAAGAAAAGTTTACTTTCAATATTTCAAGATCTCGCGTTTGTTACAGAATTTTCTTTATGCTTAAATCCGCGCCCTTTTTAAGACGTTATCGGAGAAAATCATCATGAATAAACGTATCGCCTGTTCTGTTTTTTTATTAAGTTTGGCCAGTACGGCGCTCGCGGATTAAACAGTCGCCGGCTTAGATGTCTTGTCTTACCTATCGTCAACAGGCCTTAGCTTCGGGCTACTCGCCCCTGTACCGATGGCTCAATTAACTGTCACTCCACGAGCTACTTATCCAAACATTGCCTTCATGACTGTGAGCTCTTTTTCGAGTGTCAATGGCCTCTGCGCTGACAAAGTGGGTGCTTGCACCATAAACAACCCAGGTTCGCCTCCGCCCTCATTGATTCAAGGCACTCAATACCAGTGACTAATCCAGCGACTAATCCAGCGACTAATCCAGCTAATGATTTCACGCCTAAAAAACAGTAAAGTCGCCACCCCATTGATCTTAAGAGGCCATTTTCATGAAAAAATATTTAGCACTGATCTGTCTTTTTTTATTGTCTATCACAACGGCATTCGCCCTCGATCGCTCTAGCAATACTGTTTGGCCCATACTCATTGATAACGAATCCAATCAAACGCTCTATCGCGTGTCGGTTTACCCCAGCGCTCCAGCTTGCCCTGATAGCATTTCACCCAATCAAGTCGCAGAAGTTCAACAAGGCAATGGCGCAAGCTGTGGCTATGTCACCATCCCCCATTCTTCCCCCGCTATTTTTAGCATTTCTGATTTAGAAACCCCCATGGTTCAAGTCACAGGATCGGCAGCCCCTGATCTTTTATTTAGCCCTCTCCCCATTCAAAAAACATGTGCCAACACCGGCACGCATTACTGCGATTTTATTTTCAGCGCGAGCCCTTTAGAAAATTTAACCCTTGTCTACCAGTCTCCTAGCTAGGTTTTGAGTTCTAATGTTTGTATCAAACTTATCTAATTTATTAAAAATATTAAATTTACTGGATTTATTTCAAGTTAAATTATTCACTATTTTTATTATTACGATCCTGACGCTGATCGCTGGCGCCTATCCGTTTTATCTTCGAAAAAAATCGAGTTATTTAAATATCCCCCTGGCAACCGCCTTTGCTCAGGGGATTTTCTTAGGCGCAGGATTAATTCATCTGTTGGCAGATTCTTCGGATCAATTTAATCACTTGGGTTATTCCTATCCTTGGGCTTTTTTATTAGCGGGCATGACTTTTTTATTATTAAAATCTTTCGAGTCTTTCACTTTAAATTTACATCCCGGAAAATTATGTGCTTTGCTGGGAACCCTCATGCTGTCCATCCACTCTTTATTAGAAGGCGCGGCACTCGGCTTATCTGATAATTTACTGATGCTTGGCATTATTTTCGTAGCCATTATGGCGCACAAATGGGCGGCAGGTTTTGCTTTATCTATTCAAATTAATCAAAGCACTTACGGCTTAAAACCCCGATTATTTTTATTTTTAATTTTTGCTCTAATGACCCCTCTGGGCATTTATCTCGGCGCTGAAATTTCCCATTATTTAAAATCTAATCTCCTCTTGGAGCCTATTTTTAATGCCCTGGCTGCCGGCACTTTTATTTATCTAGGGACGAGTCATGGCGTTCATCGTATTGATGGTGAGCTGGAAAATACGCGTAAAATTTCTTTGGCTTATTTATTATTTTTAATTTTAGGCTTTGCTTTTATGGGCCTTATTGCAATATGGGTTTAAATCAAAATGCTTAATCAGATACCCAAGACGCCCAAAATTTCAGTGGCCCCCATGATGGATTGGACGGACAGACACTGCCGCTATTTTCATAGAATTTTATCTAAAAATATTTGGCTCTACACCGAGATGATCACGGATCAGGCTTTGATTCATGGCGATCCAGAACGCTTATTAAAATATGATCTTTCTGAGCATCCCGTGGCTTTGCAATTAGGCGGATCCAACCCAGAGAATTTATATAAAGCAGTGACCATCACCCTGGATCATGAATTTAAATATGATGAAATTAATTTAAATATCGGCTGTCCGTCAGATCGGGTCCAATCAGGCGCTTTTGGCTTGTGTCTCATGAAAGATCCAGAACGCGTTGTAGACTGCCTGAATGCGATGGCTCAAGCTGTGTCTGATCAAAAATTAAATCAAAAATTAAATCAAAAATTAAATAAAAATATTTTAATTACAGCCAAAACTAGAACAGGCGTGGATAACCTAGATAGCTATGAATATTTAAATAATTTTATTAATTTAATTCAAACTAAAACCCCTTGCCGAGAATTTATTATCCATGCTCGCAAAGGCTGGCTGTCTGGTTTAAGCCCTAAAGAAAATAGAGAAATTCCCCCGCTGGATTATTCCCGGGTATATCAATTAAAAAAAGACTTCCCAGAGTGTTTAATAATAATTAACGGCGGCGTTCAAAATATTTTAGAAATTAATCAGCATTTGAATCACACAGACGGCGTCATGATCGGCCGAGCGGCGTATCACAATCCCTATTTATTAGCAGAGCTAGACCAAGAAGTTTTTAAAAATAATTTAAAAATCTCTCGCCTAGAAATATTTAAAAATATGCAAAATTATATTTCCCAAGAGCTAGACCAAGGCACGCGGCTTCACAGCATCACTAGGCATATGCTCGGCTTGTACCATGGTCAGCCTAAATCTAAATTTTTCAAAAAATCTTTGGGTGAGCTGGGGATTAATTCTAAAAATATTAAAGATAATAAAGAAATAATTAATTTATTATTAGAAATATTTGAGCGGGCTGAAGAAAATAATTAATAAAAATAATTAATAAAAATAATCTTCGAAATTAATACATTGATAAAAATACCCCTCATCTTTTATCAGTTCTGAAATTTCTCCAAAGTGAATCAAAACAGCCATACAGGACACGCCTTTTGGAATTTTTAATTTTCGTATTTTTTCTTTAACTTCAGTCATCAATGCTTTATTAGCGCAAAAGCAAAGTTTTTACGTTGATCTTCTGCTGTTACTTTTTCATCTGGAGCCAAGCCCGCAAATTTAAAAAACAAATCTTTTTTGGCTGCTTCTTCGATAAAACGACTTTTTCCAATCCGACGACGCCCTCGAACAACAACTAAAGAGGTCTTATTTTTAACTTTTAATTGCTGAAACCGCTGAAGCTCAGGCTTACGACCAACAAAAAAAACCCTGAAGACACTAATGGCTTTAATGGCTCTACTACTGGCTCTACTACTGGCTTTTTCATGAAAAAAATCATTAATTAATGGCCTCTTCCAACTGGATCTCATCTCTTAATTTCGGATGGGATTTCGCATGCCAGGTAAAAGCCAATAAGATCGTCGCAATCGAACTACAAATGGCCAAAATAATAAAAAACCCAGACCAGCCCCAATAAGTTAAAACCACCCCTAAAGGATAGCCCGCCAACCCTGCGCCTAAGTAAGCAAAAAGCGCCGCGAACCCTGTTGATGCACCAGCGGCTTCTCGATGAGATAACTCAGCGGCCGACATGCCGACTAGCATTTGAGGCCCAAAGACCACAAATCCTAGGCAAAATATAATGGCGACGTTGGCTAAGTAATTGGCCCCCGTGAACAGCCAAAAAACTAAGACTACAGCCAGCATGCCCAAGCAATAAATTACATTCATGGGACCACGGCGGCTAGAAAATAATCGGTCGGATAAAATACCAGCGACTAAAGAGCCTAATAAACCACCAATTTCAAATAGCCCGCCCGCGAAATCAGAATTAAATAAAGAAAAATGAAGATGCTGAAATAAATAAACCGTCCCCCAAGTATAAAAAGCTTGTCTGACCACATAGACCATGGCATAGGCCAAACCTAAGAGCCACATATAGGGATTAGCTAAAACATATTTTCTTAAAATTTCCATCATCGGCGGTGTTCTGGATTTTTCGAACGCTTTTTTACCAATAGGATAATCATTTTTATATTCTTCGACCGGCGGTAAGCCCATGCTAGTGGGTACATCGCGCAGTCTATTAATCATAAATAGACCCATTAAAATTCCAATCACACCAGGAATAATCATGCCAGCACGCCAGTTCCATAAAGAAATCGCAATGGGGACAATTAAAGCAATCGCAAAACCACCGACGTTATGGCAAGTGTTCCATAAGCCCCACCAGAACCCACGCTCTGATTGGGAATACCAATGAGTTAATAATCTTGCACAAGGTGGCCAGCCCCAGCCCTGAAAAAATGCATTGATTAACCAGGCACTGACAAATAAAAACAAAGACGAAGACAGGCCGAAAATAATATCTAAAACACCAGTGATAATTAAACCAAAAGCCATGAAATATCGCGGGCTTGATCTATCCGCCATAGCACCACTAAAAAACTTACTAACGCCATAAACAATGCTAAAAATAGTAAAAATTAAACCAATTTGGGTATAAGCCAAATGCAGGTCTTTTTGCATAATAGGCAAAGCATACTGCAAACAATTTCTTGTAAAATAAAAAATTGCATAGCCTAACCACATGCTGTACAGAATCCGAACACGCCAGTACTTATATTGACTGTCGATAACCTGAGCATCCGAAATGCGATCCTGATCCGGTGCTGCTTTCAAAATTCCGAACATCTACCACCCTCCTGGTTAACTCGAGTTAGCTCGAAGACCGGCTGACTATACGGATCAAGCCTCAAATTGCAACACGCTGACACACCCTCACACACGCTCGTGCAGCCTTAAAAAAACTAAATCCAGCGGCTATAGAGATAAATCCCGCCTTTCTTTTCGGTCGCCTCTCCACTTAAAGCCCAAAGCCAAGCAAAGATGCATAAAATAGGATTCGTGGGCCAATAAACTGTCGTGGCTAAAATAGCAACGGTTAGCCTTGGGGCTAAGAGCCAACCCAGCCAGAATAAAAACCCACTCCAGGCAAAACAGATACCAGAAATCAACATGGTGATTCTGGGAAAGAAAAACATAAAGAATATAAAAAATAAGCCGTGATGTGCCCAAAAGCCCATGGGAATCTCCGCGAATTAGGAATTTATAAAGATGGTGGGCCCACTAGGACTTGAACCTAGGACCAAAGGATTATGAGTCCTCTGCTCTAACCAACTGAGCTATGGGCCCGAAAGGGGAAATAATGGCTAGGTTTAAAATATAAAAAACTAGGCCATTAAAAAAGCCGGCGAATCTTAGCAAAGACAGAGGCCAATAAACAAATAGTTTTTTATTTTGAAACCCCTGTTCTGTTCCGTAGATATTTAAAAAATATTTACTCAAAAATTTTTAAGACTCTTAATAAATACTCGCAGAATAAACCGACCAGGCGGTTCCAAGCCCTAAAGAAATGCTGCCAAAAGCTAACAACCAAGGCGTGCTAAAAGCAGCAGGCGCTAAGACTTTTCTTAAATTCCCTGCATAATTAACTCTATGGCCTTCAGCTTCTAGAAAAATTTTTTCATGGCTTGCAAAACTCAAAGCTGTTGCTTCTAGAATCTTATCTTTTGTGCTCTGAGACACTTGAATTTCTCGCAATTTAGAGCCCATAGAGCGAGTATTTAACTCGGGTGAGAAACCATAAAAACTCAGACCAGAGGGCTCCAAAGAGTCCACGACTCCAAAAGCTATTTCTATGCTTTTACTTTGATATAGCTTCTGCAGCTGTTTTTTAATCACCTGCCCCCCAAATAAATCTCCTAAAATTCGGACTAGAAAATGACCCACCAATTGCCCTTCATCAGCAATTTTAATTGTACGAATAAGCTCTTTAGTCGAAAATAATAAGACTTGTGCTCGCTCAATTTTTTCTGAGCTCACACCCTCTAAAGAAAATCTTAGAAACTCAATGTCTGCCTGGATCTTCAAGCTTCGTCGCCAATCATCAAAAAAATAAGCCAAAAAATAGGACCCTGGAGTTTTTAAAAACAACTCATCAAACTGAGATTCTATGGCTTGGTAAATTTCTTTCAGCTGAATGAGATGAAACAAATGGTCCAATAAAATCAAAGAGCCCTCTGAATAGCGTTTTAGAAAATCACAAGAATCTAAACGATCATGAGATGCTTTATTTCTTATGAAAATATCTCCGATACTAACAGCTAGTATTTTCGATTCTTTCCCCTCTGGCTGCTCTGGCTGCTCTTGCCCTGACATCCCCAAATCTCCTTTCAAAAAATTAATAAAAAAATCAGACCTCTGCCAAGTCGCTTTTATGATTTAACCAACGTTGAATTAACTTCTCAGCCTGTTCTGGATAAGACGCCCAAAGTAATAAAGCCCCCTCATGAATCTTGGGTAAAAAAACACGGTCTCGGGATAAATTCGCAAATTTAAAAACCATCTCTCCCGTTTGTTTCACCCCTAAGAATTCTCCAGGACCTCTTAACTCCAGGTCTTTTTCAGCTAAGACAAATCCATCCGTGGTTTCTCGCATGGCTTCTAGTCTTAATCGGGCTGTCTGAGACAAAGGGGGCTGATAGAGCAAAACACAGTAACTGGCCGTACTGCCTCGTCCAACACGGCCTCTTAATTGATGAAGCTGAGACAGCCCTAATCTTTCAGAATTTTCTATCACCATCATGCTGGCATTCGGGACATCTACACCGACTTCTATCACCGTCGTTGCGACTAAAATATTAATCTCTCCAGAAGAAAATTCTTCCATGATTTGATTTTTCTCAGCAGGTTTTAATCTCCCATGAATTAAATTTATTTTTATTTCTAAATCTAATTTTTTATTTAATTTCTCTAACTCTGTTTTTAATAATTCAAAAATCAAAACAGCCGCTTCGCTTTCTAAAATTTCGGACTCATCTATTAAAGTACAAACCCAGTAAACCTGGTGCCCCTGCTGTATATATTGAAATACTCGCTCAATAATTTCAGCGCGTTTTTCTGAATTAATTAAAATGGTTTTGATGGGGATTCTACCCGGCGGCAGCTCATCCAAAATAGACACATCAAGATCCGCATAAACCGTCATCGCTAAAGTTCTCGGGATGGGCGTTGCGGTCATAATCAGCTGGTGAGGCTTAAGATTATTACTGCCTTTTTCTAATAAAGCTTTTCTTTGTAAAACGCCAAAGCGATGCTGCTCGTCGACAACTACTAAACCTAAATTAGAAAACTCTACGCCCTCTTGAAATAAAGCCTGGGTTCCAATAACTAACTGGGCCTGATGATTAGTTTTATTATTTTTAATTTGCTCATAAATTTCAGATCTTAATTTTTGAGTTTGTTTAGAAATTAATAAAACTACTTTGATATTTAAAAAACCAAACCAATGGGACAAATTTTTAAAATGCTGCTTGGCTAATATCTCAGTCGGCGCCATTAAAGCTACTTGATAGCCGCTGCTAATCACCGCTAAAGCAGTGAGCGCCGCTACCCAAGTTTTTCCAGAGCCCACATCGCCTTGTAATAATCTCAGCATAGGCTGGGGCTGTTTTAAGTCTTCTAGGATTTCTAATAACACTCTTTCTTGGGCTTGAGTGGGCTTAAATAAAATATTTTTTAAAAAATCATTTTTAATTTTTAAATTTAATTCACAAATAGGCGCCTGTTCTTTTTTAATTTTTGATTTTGCATTTAATAAAAATAAATTATGCGCCAATAACTCTTCAATAATTAATCTCAGCATCATGGGATGCTCGCCCTGAATAATTTTACTAATTTCGGTCCCAACCGGCGGCTGGTGAATAAATTTTAAGGCGTCATAAAGATTAGCAAGATTGGCAAATCCACTCTCTTTTTTAAAATCTTCTGGCAATAATTCTTCCAGCTCTTCTGGTTTAATTAACTCAAAAGATTGCTTAACCCAAGATCTGAATTTATTTTGAAACATCCCTGCTGGTAAAGCATAAATAGGCGTGAGCTCAGCATCTAACGCTATGTAGGGGCGGACCTGTGTGTCCGCCCTATCAGAAACATCATAAATTTTATATTCCGGATGAATCATCTCAAAATGATATTGAAATCTCTTAGGTGTGCCGAAAGCCCTGAGTCTTTTATTTTTAATAAAACAATTTTTTTGCGCCTGATTAAAATGAAAAAATCTTAAAGTTAATAAAGCTCCCGTGTCATCTTCGACTTCGCAAATTAACATGCGACGACGACCTAGAATAATTCTTGAATCTAAAATCACGCCATCGACTAAACAGGCCTGATCCTGAATTAAATTATTAATAGGCGTAATTTTAGTTTTATCTTGATAGCCCTTAGGCAAATAAAATAAAAAATCTTTTAAATTTTCTATGCCTAAATTTTTTAAATTTTCTTGAGTTTTTTCACCGATACCCGGGAGATTGAACATTTTAATTTAACAAGCCTTTTAAATAAGCTTTCTAGCAAGCTTTCACCACTCCAAGCTCTATTAATCTCTTTTTTAAATAGCTTAAACAAGCAGGGCCAAACTCTGGATGTGAAATCGCATATTCAAAATTAGCCTGAAGATACCCCACTTTATTACCACAGTCATAACGCTGCCCCTGGAATAAAGTGGCATAGACTGGGTGAATTTTTAATAATTCTGCGATGCCGTCGGTCAGCTGAATCTCGCCTCCAGAACCTGTTTTGATATTTCTTAAAAAGCTAAAAATCTCTGGATGTAAAATATATCTACCCACCACAGCAATATTCGACGGGGCGTTCTCTGGAGAAGGCTTTTCAATAATTTGACTAATTCTTTGCTTCTCAAATTCAGACAAAGACACAATGCCATATTGATTAGTCTCTGAAGGCCTGACGGTTTGAACTGCTAAAACACTGCCCTGATGTTTCTGATGCTCTTTGACCATTTGAGATAAACAAGGCTGAATATTTCCACTGGTTTGAATTAAATCATCGGCTAATAAAACCGCAAAATATTCATCGCCGATTAATTTTTCAGCGCATAAAACCGCATGCCCTAAACCTAAAGCTTCAGATTGGCGGACATACACGCACTGAACATCAGGCGGCAAAATAGTCTGAACAGATTTTAATAAAGCCATCTGCTGCTTTTCTTTTAACTTAGCTTCCAGCTCATAGTTCGTATCAAAATGATCTTCGATAGCTCTTTTAGAACCACTGGTCACAAAAATTAATTCTTTAATTCCAGCAGCGACGGCTTCTTCGACGGCATATTGAATCAAGGGTTTGTCTACTACTGTCAGCATTTCTTTCGGGCTGGCTTTGGTTGCTGGCAAGAATCTTGTGCCTAGACCTGCAACTGGAAAAATGGCTTTCGTAATGGGCTTGATCATTGAGCATGCTCTCTGTTTTTAAATTAAAAATAATAAAATTATAAAAAAATAAATTATAAAAAGGGGCGGATTATACACATAAAAAAATACCACCCGAAGGTGGTATTAGATTAAGACCTAGATTCCCGCTTTCGCGGGAATGACAAGACGATCTACATCATTCCAGGCATACCCATGCCGCCCATGCCACCGCCCATTCCACCAGCGCCACCGCCTTCAGAATCGTCTTTGACATCAGCAATCATGGCTTCTGTTGTAATCATGAGACCCGCAATAGAAATAGCGCTTTGTAAAGCCGTTCTGGTGACTTTGGTTGGATCCAAAATACCCATTTCAAACATATCGCCATAAGTGTCATTCGCTGCGTTGAAACCAAAGTTGCCCTTCTCAGAGACTACTTTATTGACAACGACTGAAGGCTCTCCGCCTGCATTAGCAACGATCTGACGCAAAGGCGCTTCTAGAACACGACGAATAATCGCCACACCATGTTTTTGATCATCGTTATCAACGCTTAAATTATCCAAGGATTTAATCGCACGAACTAAAGCGACACCGCCCCCTGGAACCACGCCCTCAGCAACTGCGGCACGAGTTGCGTGAAGCGCATCGTCAACACGGGCTTTGCGTTCTTTGACTTCTGTTTCAGTCGCACCACCGACTTTAAGAACAGCCACGCCGCCGCCTAATTTTGCTAAGCGTTCTTGTAGTTTTTCTTTGTCATAATCAGAGTTGGACTCGTCTGCTTGTTGGCGAATTTGAGCCACTCGCGCCTGAATAGCTTTAGAATCCCCCAAGCCATCAATAATGGTCGAGTTTTCTTTAGAAATTTGAACTCTTTTGGCTTGACCCAAGTGAGTTAAATTGGCGCCTTCCAGGCTTAATCCCACTTCTTCAGAAATCACTGTTCCGCCTGTTAATACAGCAATGTCTTCCAACATGGCTTTACGACGATCCCCAAAACCAGGGGCTTTCACAGCAGCTACTTTGACAATACCGCGAATATTATTAACCACTAATGTTGCTAAAGCTTCGCCTTCGACATCTTCCGCAATAATTAATAGCGGCCGACCCGATTTAGCAACCGCTTCTAGAACAGGCAGCATATCGCGAATATTAGAGATCTTTTTATCCACTAATAAAATATAAGGGCTTTCAAATTCAGTAGTCATAGTCTCTTGTTTATTTGCAAAATAAGGTGAGAGATAACCGCGATCAAACTGCATGCCTTCAACCACTTCTAAGACCATGTCAAAACCTGTGCCGTCTTCCACAGTAATAACACCCTCTTTACCGACTTTTTCCATCGCCTGGGCAATCAAATTACCAATAGCATCGTCAGAATTCGCAGAAATCGTCGCCACTTGCGCAATCGCTTTAGAATCTTTACAGGGGACGGACATTTGTTTTAAATATTCGACAACGGCTTTGACTGCCTTGTCCATACCGCGTTTTAAATCCATAGGATTCATGCCCGCAGCGACTAGTTTTAATCCTTCACCAAAAGCCACTTGTGTAATTAAAGTCGCTGTGGTTGTGCCGTCTCCAGCTTCATCGGCAGCTTTGGACGCAACTTCTTTGACTAATTGTGCGCCCATGTTTTCAAACTTATCTTTTAGCTCAATCTTTTTAGCAACAGATACACCATCTTTAGTCACCGTGGGTGCGCCAAAAGAAGAATCTAAAACCACATTGCGACCCTTAGGACCCAAAGTCACTTTGACAGCATCTGCCAAAATATTCACGCCTCTTTGCATGCCTTGACGGGCTTTCTCTGAAAAATGCACTTCTACAGCCATTTTTAATAACTCCTAAAAATTAATATTTATATGAAAAAATAAAAAATAAATTTAAAAAACTACTTTTCAATCACACCCAAAATATCTTCTTCACGCATCATCAATAAAGTTTCATTATTAACTTTAACTTCTGTGCCTGCATATTTCCCAAATAAAACTTCATCGCCGACTTTAATATCTAAAGCAATTAATTCTCCGCAATCTTTTCTTTTGCCTTTACCCACAGCGACAATCTTACCGCGTGATGGTTTTTCAGCAGCGGATCCTGGAATCACAATGCCGCCGGCGCTCATGGTTTCTTCTTCACCACGACGGACTAAAACACGATCATGCAAAGGACGAATATTCATGCAACCTTCTCCTAAAAATAAATTACGAAATTAATATTTATATTTTTTAAAAAATTTTAATAACCAATGGGAAGCCTTGAGGGGCAATCTATTCACCACCCCCAAAACACCGGCGCACCAACTGGGGATAGTGGTTTTTATTTCAAGAGGAATTTTTAATAATTTTTAAAAACTAAAATTTTTTCTATTTGCGAATTAGCACCTGCTTATTTAATTATCTCGCTTGTTTAAGCCCTTGGATTTTTTTACAGTCAAACCCGAGTGTTTAAAAAATCAACGGGTGTCTTATGTTTTCCTCACCTTCCACTGCTGTTTTAAAAATTTTTTTTAACAACCTAAAAAATAAACTAGAAAACTATTTACCAGATTTACCAACACCCTTTAAAAAATATCTTCAAAGCTATCAAGACGCCGTCTTTGAGTCTTATAAAACCCCTGAGATCTCAAGCATCTTAAAATCCCAATTAGCTTTCGGCTTAGAGTACGCCCTAGTTTGCGCACTCTCAGAAGTTTTAAAAAATTTTTCTTATCCCCTTTATTTTTTAATCAGCTGGCACGCTTTTATAAAATTCCAGTTAAGAACTTTAAGTCTTTTAATCTTCAGCTCCAGTTATCTCGCCCCTTATGAACAAGATGGAGAGCTCATTCCAAAATCTGGGACTGAAAGAATCCCACTCAAGCATTTAATTATTTTAAATATCACTCAGCCTGTTTTATTAAAAACATTAAGAGAAAGTTTAAATTTAATAAGCCTGTATTTATTAGAAAAATTTTTTATATCCCAGCTGATATCACCCGTTTTTTCTTTTGGTTTTCTCGCCTTAATCCAAGGCTTTTTCCTCTGGCAATATAGTTTTACACGAGATGGGTATACCCCAGAACAATCCGTCAAAATACTCAGCCAACACTGGCTTCAAAATATTAGCTTAGGACTTTTACCTGCCCTGATAGGGGCTATCTCCAGCGCTTATTTTTACAGCCCTTTAGCTCTGGTTATTCCCAGCTTTTTTAGCTTATTTTTTATCAGTCATGCTTTAAAACTATCTCTCACGGAAGCCTGTTTTAACTTAGACAAGACTAACCCCCAAACGCTTTCTCCTATTTGGCTGACCTGGAAATTTAATCTACGGATTTTTGAAAATTTACGAGGCAAGAAAGACAATCCAGAGCTTGGACAACAATGGGGTAAAATTATTAAAAAATTTCGAACTTCTATTTATTTCCAGCAGGTTTTATTTTTTTTAAATCAATTTATAAAACCATTTTTTAATTTTATAAATCAGGCTTTTTTATACAGCCAACTATTAATTAAACCCTTGTTTATCTATCCCTTAAGAATTTTAGATTTTGCAAATCTTACACCTATTTTTCACCCTATTTTTCACCCTATTTTTCGAGCTACTTTTCCAGCTTCTTTATCTTTTTTTATCTTCCCAAGATCTTTAAATTTTATTGGCAAAGATCTTTCAAACACTTTATCCACTATTCAAGACGGACTAAGGACGCATGCCAGCTCAATTCAGCGCACTCAAGCCCTTATGAATAATCGCTTTTTGAGCCCTCTAATTCGCCAAGTGAGTTTATTCACCCTCGGTAATACCTGGACGCAAATTATTGCAGCACTGGGAATTGGCTTAAAACTTGAAAGCACTCAAAAATTTTTGGATTATTTTATTCAACAACTTCCAAAATCTTCAGGCGGCACTCAAAAATTACTGCCTCCAGAACCAATAGAAAATCCTGAAAAATCTGAAAAATCTGAAAAACCTGAGAGCCCCGACACTAGCTTTGTGATTCTCTCACCTGCTGACTCAGCAGGCGCTGGAGTGGTTTATGGAAGATCCAATGGCGCACCTAAAGATTCAAAAGACTTAGAAGCAGAACTAAGTAAAAAAATGCGAGAAGCCATGGGGGCATCGCTGTAAATCACCCAGATAGATCACACTGGGGGGGCTTAGCTTTTAAAAACTTTCTTTTAAAATTCGCCCCAACTGGCCAATTAAATAAAACGGTACATTTAAAACAGGTGCTTCATAAGACAAAGGCGCGGCTGATATTTTAATACCTAAAGGCAAGCTTCTTTCTTCAAGAAAAATCTTTAAAGATTTAAGCCGTCCATTAGGACTGGATTTAACTTCTATCGGAAAAATTCGTCCCTCTAAATTCATTAAAAAATCAACTTCTGCTTGCGAATTTTGATAATCCCTTGCCCAGAAATAAAGCAGCCCCGCGCTGCAGCAATCTTGATGAGCTAAGAGTAACTGGCCCACTACCTGCTCTGCCAAAGCGCCTTCATTTAATTTATGCATTCCAGAGCTCAGTAAAAAATCTGCAGGCAAGCCGCTGGCTCTTTGCATCAAGCCAATATCTAAAAATTGCAGTTTAAATTTTTTGTCATTCACGGTGGAAGCCAATGGCAAGCCGCTGCCTGCACTTGCAAAAATTTGCTTCACTAAGCCTGCATATTCCAAAAGTTGGATCGCTTTTTTTAAGTCTCGAGAGCGGGAATCTGGATCGATTTTACTAAAAGTCACTTGGCTACCCACTAAGCCTGGCGCCTTGTCATAAATCATTTGCAAATGAGGATGTTGGGCTTTCGTCGCGTACTTACCAAAATCATCTCGGTAAGTTTGCAGAATCATATTTTGAACTCGCTGGACTTTATATAAATCTTTTTCAGTTAAGTAAGTCTGCAAGGCTTCCGGCATGCCCCCTGTAATCATGTAAGTTTTAAAGCTCGCTAATAAAGCCTCATGAATGACTGAGCTTGGCTTATTTTGAAGATTGAGCTGGCTGAGTAAAGCAACATTACGAGGCTCCATCGCTTCTAAATATTCTTCAAATGTGCAGGGATACAAATATAAATATTCAATACGCCCGACCGGCATACTGATAGCCTCATGCTGAATCGCAAACTCCAGTAAAGACCCTGCTGCAATGACATGAAGCTCTGGCATTTTTTCACGGAAATATCGCAAAGCCGTCAAGGCTTTTGGACAAGCCTGTATTTCATCTAAGAAAAGCAAAGTTTTCCCAGGGGTAATCATCTGATGATTTAAAAAGGCAATACCGTCAATAATTTCTTGCGGATGCAGGCTTTCAAAGCACGCTTTATATTTCGGCTCCAGCTCAAAATCAATCAGAACAAAAGACTCAAACTTTTTAGCTAAGTCTTCTACTAAATAAGTCTTTCCAACTTGCCTCGCCCCTCGAATAAGCAGGGGTTTTCTGTTTTTTTCCAAATCCCACTGAGATAAAAATTCAGATGCCTTTCTTTTCATAATTTCAAAAATCCTAATAAATTAATTAACTTATTGATTTACAATATATTTTATAAAAATAAAAAATAAATTGGCTAAAACATGGGGTGATATTAACCAGACATTGGCTAAAAACAAGGGTTAATTCAGCCAAACTTTGGCTAAAAACAAGACATTGAGAGACTAGCCATTGGGTTTAAACCCAATAAAAAACCAAAATTCATTGGGTTGCATCCCAATGAAATATCCAATAAGCTGCTTAAAAATTTAAAAAAGGGCCCCAACTGCCATGAATCTCTTATTTGAAACACAGCAAATTATTTTAAATCAATTTCTTTCTCGGGATTTTTACCCTCGAGACCTCATGCAAAAAATAACATTGGACAATCACATCACGGGGATTTTTGGAGGTCGCGGCGTTGGGAAAACAACCCTGCTTCTTAAATTAGCCCTCACCCATGGTGCACATGAAGGCCAAGCGCTCTATGCCTCTGCAGATCATATGTATTTTCTAGACCACAATCTTTTAGACCTCGTAGATCAGCTCTATAAAGAAACCGATGTCCGTTTAATTTGTATCGATGAAATCCATAAACAAGAGCACTGGCAACGCCTGTTAAAAAATATGGCAGACATCTACCCCGACATGAAAATAGTGTTTACTTCCAGCTCTCGCATTGATCTTATCCATAGCCAATATGATCTATCTAGACGGGTAACTTTGCATGAGTTGCCTGGACTTTCTTTTAGGGAATACCTTGCTTTTTTTCACCAGATTAAGCTTTCTATAGAAAACTTAGAGACTCTTTTAAATTCCAATTTAGATATAAAAATCAGCCAGGAAGCTCCCCAAATTTTAAAATTCTTTAAAACCTATTTAAAAAACGGCTACTACCCTTTTTCTAGAAATTTCACTCAAGATTTTGATTTTTTCCAGGCCTTAAATCACACCGTTCAAAAAACGATCTACGAAGACATTGCTACTTTACATGCTTTAAAAACACCCACTTTATTAATTCTAGAAAAACTTTATCGCTACACCCTGACACTCACACCTGGACAGCTCAGTGTGAATAAACTCGCCAATGCTTTAAATAAAGATTTCTCAGACATCAGCGATTATTTAAAAATCTTGGAACAAGCTGGATTAATTCGATTTCTTTTTTCAAGTCAAACTGGCAAAGCGGCTTTGAGAAACCCTAATAAAATTTTCCCAGAAAATTCTAATTTGATTTACGCCAATCTATCCGGCAATTCTGACTTAGACGCCCTAGGCATGATTCGCGAAACTTTTGCTTTATCTCACTTACAAGCTGCAAAAATTCATACCACTTACCCTAAACAAGGAGACCTGGAGCTTCAAAAAGACACACAAAGTTATATTTTAGAAATTGGCGGAAAAAACAAAACCACTGAGCAAATCGATTTACTACCCAATGGCTTTGTTTTCAAAGAAGGCATCTTAACGGGCCGAGGAAAAACAAGACCCCTTTACCTACTGGGATTTTTGTATTAGCCCTCTACCGCGCCTTTAAAATCTCTTCCGCCATCGATTGAGAGATTCCTTCCACTTTACAGAGCTCTTCTAGACTGGCCGCTAATACACTTTCTCGACTTCCAAAATGGTTTAACAAAGCCTTGCGTCTTTTAGGCCCAATCCCCGCTATCTCTTCTAACCTACTTTCTGACCGGGTTTTATTTTTTATCTTTCGATGGCCCGTAATCGCAAATCGATGGGCTTCATCACGAATATGCTGGAGTAAATGCAAAGCAGGATCTTCAGCGTTTAATCTTTCTGAATAAAAATCCGCCCCTCTCATCCGCCACAAAATCTCCATCCCTACTTTTCGATCCGGCCCTTTAGAAATTCCAACTAATTCACAGGGCCCATATAAATTTTCTTCTAATAAATTATTTTTAATTAAAACCTCATAAGCCTTTTTCAGCTGCCCCTGGCCACCGTCAATCAGCATAATTTCTGGGTTCTCTAAATTTTCTTCTCTTAGTCTTTTAAATCTTCGCAAAATAACCTGCTCAATCGCCCCATAGTCATCCCCAGCAATCACCCCTTCGATATTAAATTTTCTATATAATTTTTTGTCAGGCCCCTCTTGGGTAAACACCACACAAGACCCCACCGTGCTCTCACCCTGATGATGACTAATATCCACGCATTCGATTCTTTTAATTATTTTAATTTTATTATTTAAACCCAAGCTGCTAGCCAGTTTTTCAAGCTTTTTCTTCCAGTCTAAATTTTTAATTAAATAATTATTGAGCTGCTCTTGGGCATTTTTTAAAGCCATTTTTAACCACTGGAGTCTAATCCCCCTGGGCCTTGTGACTATTTTAAAATCTAAATTTTCTAGATCTAAAAATTCTTGCGCTAAATATTCTTGATCTAGCCCAGATCCTTCAATAATTAATTCGTCTAATTTAATTTCTGAGACTTTATTTAATTCCCCAGAACCATAAATTTGCTCAATAAATTCCAGTAATAAATTATTTTTACTGTCTTCGAAATTAATTTTATTAAAATAATTCTTACTTCCTAATAATTTCCCTTGTCTTATTAATAAAACAACCACCACTAGATCTTCACCCTCTTGGGCCAGCTCAATCACATCGGCGTTAATTAATAATTTTGTATCGACGATTTGATCTGCTTGTAATTTATTTAATAAACTAATTTGATTTCTATATTTCAAAGCCAATTCAAAATTTAAATTTTGAGATTCTTCCTGCATTTTTAAACTTAAAGATTTTAAAACTTCTGAATTTTTACCATTTAAAAATAAAGCTGCGGCTTCTATTTCAGCTGAATAATCTTTCTGAGAAATTTTGCCTACACAAGGCGCTGAGCATCGACCTATCTGATACTGCAAACAGGGCCGGGATCTATTTGAAAAAAAACTATCTGAGCAATCCCGCAATAAAAAAATCTTCTGAATCAATTTTTTCATTTCTCGCGTACTGGCAAAACTAGGATAAGGCCCAAAGCTCTGCCCCGATTTTTTCTTCAAGCCCCGATAAGTCTGCAAAGCGGGAAAATCTTGAGGTGAGAAATATAAATAGGGATAGCTCTTATCATCTCTAAAAATAATATTGTATTTGGGCTTATGTTTTTTAATTAAATTATTTTCCAGAATCAAAGCTTCAGCCTCTGTCTGGGTCATAATAATTTCTATATTTTCTATCTGGGCGACTAAAACTCTTGTCTTACCCTCAGGATGATTTTTATTAAAATAAGAACTCACCCTTTTTTTTAAATTCTTAGCCTTGCCAATATAAATAATCTTCCCTACCTGATTGTGCATTAAATACACGCCCGGCGAGTGAGTTAGATTTTTTAAAAAAATATTTAAATTACTTAAATTATTTAAATTACTGGTCTGCAACGCCATCGGTCTGCACTAATTTATATCTAATAGCCAAGTGGGTTAATTCGACATCGTTATGAATATTTAATTTCTCAAAGATTCTATATCTATAAGAATTGACTGTTTTTGGACTTAAACATAATTGCTCCGCCACATCACTGACCTCCTGCCCACTGGAGATCATGATCATGACTTGCATCTCACGCTCAGATAAATCATCTAAAGGCGAAGCAGATTCTTCAGACACATGTTTTAAAGCTAACTGCTGGGCAATCTCAGCGCTGATGTATCTCTTACCAATATTCACAGCTTTAATGGCCTGAACCATTTCGCTAATACCCGCCCCTTTGGTGATATAACCCACCGCCCCGGCTTGTAAAACTCTTGAAGGATAAGGCTCATCGCCATACACCGTCACGACTAAGACTTTGCTATCTGGGGTAATTCTTTTCAGCCTTCTAGTCGCTTCTAAGCCACCCATGCCGGGCATGTTTACATCCATGAGAATCACATTGGGCTTTAATTTAGGCGCTAAATCTAAAGCTTCTTCACCCGTACTAGCCTCACCGACGACTTCAATGCCAGGAATGTCTGACAATAATCTTTTAATCCCAATGCGGACCAATTCATGGTCATCGACCAATAAAACTCTAATGGCTAAAGAAGACACAAGGACCCCCTGGTTAAATAATTAACTAATTAAATAATTAAAATAAAAATTAAAAAAATCTAAAAAATAATAACATGTTCGCTCTGCTAACTTCACTAAAAAGCTCAGCGTCCTCAAGTTCCAAAACAAGTCTTCGGAAATTCCTAATAGTTCATGAAAAAAACACTAGATACCCATCTTGCAAATTAAAAACAAAGCCCCTCGCCCTCCGCATCCATAGAATGGTACTCTCCCGCACTTTTATTATTTTAAAAATTTAAACATCACCCATGTCACTTATGAACTCTTTTCAAACTATTAATTTAAATTTAAACCCCGCCCAACAAGCCGCTGTTAAATATATCGACGGGCCTTTACTAGTCATTGCTGGCGCAGGCTCTGGAAAAACCAAAGTTATTACAGAAAAAATTAATTATTTAATTCACACCTGCAAAATTAAACCTCAACATATTTTTGCTATTACTTTTACCAATAAAGCAGCCAATGAAATGAAAACTCGCTTAGGAAAATTATTAGGTAAAAATTTGGGTAAAAATAATGCTGAGCTTTTAAATATTTCTACTTTTCATACTTTGGGTTTAAATATTTTAAAAAAAGATCCAGAAAAACTAGGTTTAAAACACCACTTTACTTTATTAGACGACCAAGATTCTCTGGGCATTATTAAATCTCTGACAGACTCTCATATCAGCTTGGATAAATCCGAAGCTGAAAAAATAGCCCAAGGAATTAGCCAGTTAAAATCTAATTTAATTTCTCCAGAACAAGCGCTCACCCAGCTCAATTCTAATAACGCTCATAATCAACCCTATGACAAAATTATTGCGACTTTTTATCAAAGATATTCAAGACAGCTGAAAGCTTTTAATGCCGTGGATTTCGATGACTTAATTTATCTACCTGTCCAGCTTTTAAAAAATCATCCAGAGATTAAATCTTACTGGCAGTCTTACATTCATTATTTACTAGTCGACGAGTACCAAGATACAAATCAGAGCCAATACGAATTAATTAAATTATTAACTCAAGAGCGCCAGGCACTTACCGCTGTAGGCGATGACGATCAGTCTATTTATGCTTGGCGCGGCGCTAAACCCGAAAATTTAAATTTATTAAAATTAGATTTTCCAAAATTAAAAATTATTTTATTAGAACAAAACTATCGCTCGACCCAACTTATTCTGAGCGCTGCAAATAGCTTAATTAATAACAATACGCACTTAATTACTAAAACTTTAAAATCCAATTTAGGCTATGGCGAACGCCTTAAAATCATTCACTGCCCGGATGAAATCATTGAAGCAGAGCGGGTCATTAGTGAAATTATTTCTCACCAATTTCAACACCAAACGCCTTACTCACACTACGCCATTTTATATCGAGGCAATCATCAAGCGGCCCTTTTTGAAAAAAATCTCCAGCTCCATCGCATCCCTTATAGAATCTCTGGAAGTGTCTCCATTTTTTCACGCGCAGAGGTCAAAGACCTCTTGGCTTTTGCCAAACTATTAGCCAATCCCCATGACGATGTCGCCCTACTTCGCGTGATTAATATTCCCAAAAGAGAAATTGGACCAACCACTTTAGAAAAATTAGGTTTGTACGCCCGCGAAAGAAATACTTCTTTTTTTAAGGCCATGACAGAACTTGGTTTTTCTCAGCAAATTTCCCCTAAAACAATAGAGAGCATTCGGCAGTTTTCTACTTTTATTTCTCGACACCATGAGCTGATTAAATCCCAGGAATTAAGCCCAGAAAAATTTAAAAATAATCACCTGCAAAATCTCCTAGAAAATTTCTTAGATGACTTAGATTATGACAGTCATTTAGCCAGCTTAAGTTCAGATCAAATTTTAATTAAAAAGCGCTATGAAAATTGCCTATTAATTATTTCTTTTATTCAAAATACGGCTCAAAATTTCCCTGATTACTCGCTCTCTGAAATTTTAAATAAATTATTACTTAGCCAAGAATTAGAAAAAGAAAAAGAAGAAAATTCTAATAATAAGCTTTCCCTCTCGACCCTTCATGCTGCCAAAGGCTTAGAGTTTCCTCATGTATTTTTAACCGGCATGGAAGAGGGAAATTTACCCCATCAAGCCAGTATCGACGCTGGAAATATCGAAGAAGAACGGCGCCTAGCCTATGTAGGAATAACTCGCGCTGAGCTCACACTGACTTTAACGCTTTGCGCTACTCGCACTAAATTTAAAGAAAAAATCAAGACAATTCCTTCTCGATTTCTTTCAGAAATTCCAGAAGATCTAGTGATTACAGAAGGCAAAGCACCTGAAAATCAGTCAGAGCAACAAGCTTTAAATCAATCCAAACTGAGCGCGCTTCGTCAGATGTTTGCCAAGCCCTAAATAAACACTATTCACCCTATTTTTAATCAAGAATAAACACTGCGTGTTTTCGCTGAAACTTAAGTTTCTCTTAAGATTCGATTCATAAACTCCCGGCTCGAATTAAAACCAGCTAGAAAAATTTTAAATATTTTTATATAAAAATTTAAAAATATAAAAAATAAAAAAACTAAAAATAGGAGTCTTTTTAACATGACCTGTTATTACTATGCCCACATCGACAGCCAGGATCTGGCTTCAGAATTATTATTAGCCAAGCAATATGCGCATAAAAATAATTTCAGCATTGATCAACAAATTCAAGATACAGATAGCATTAAAACCAACTGGTCTGAACGTAAAATTGGTCAGATTTTTAAATCTTCCAAACCAGGTGACAGCGTTATTATTTTCGAAGCTTCACAAATTTCTTGCTCGACTTCACAAATCTTAGAAATCTTGGCTAAAGCCTCTGAATTAAAAATTCAGCTTCATTTTGTTAAATACAACGCTGTATTAAAAAATGACTCTGATGTCACAACAACCACTTATCTTTTGTCCGTCATTGCTCAAATCGAAAGTGATTATATTTCCAAAAGAACCACACAAGCTTTGGCGCGCCGCAAAGCCGCTGGCTTACCCCTAGGTCGTCCTAAAGGCCGTGGAAATAAAAGCTTGAAATTAGACAGATTTAAAGACGATATTAAAAAATATTTATCTTTAGGTGTCTCAAAAGCCTCTATTGCCAAGCTGGTCGATTGCCACCCACAGACCCTTTATGATTGGTTAGATAGAAATGGCATCGATGCTGATAAATATGAAAAATTAGCTGAAAGCGCTGTTTAAAATAATCAAATAATTAAATAAAAAAGCCGCTTCGAGCGGCTTTTTTATTCATGATCCGAACATCAAAAATTACTGATAAAAAATCAAAAGAGATCACACGAAATGTCAGGACAACTAACAATTCCAACACTTTCTAACTTCATCCCCTACATCTTAAAAGATGCCGATTTTTCAACGCTTTCCACAGATGGCTGGAATTTGATTGACCCAAAAACAGGTTTTCCTATGGCTCTGCTTTTAAAGCCTTACTTAGATTTAGATGGATCAAGTTCTGCAATAGTTTCTTTACTCAAAAACCTCAACTTCAAATCACTTGTTCAGCCCATGAGTTCCATGATTAGCGCTGAAACAGAAAGTGTCATTTCTTTTTCAAACCCTATTAACAACATCACTGGTTTACTTTATTTATCGGGAGACCAGTGGAAATTGATTGCTCAAGAAGAACTTGCAGCGCTTCCTCCTGCAATCAAAATCCAACTAGCATCTGCTGAAGATGAACTTTTATGCAAGCGCTGCCCTCTCACCTCACTGCCTATCAGCGCCATTGTCCCTCTGATGGATTTTACACAAGAAGAATTAACTGTATTAGCCACTGATAACTCCTCTTTTCCGCCAGTTCTGCGACTAGGAAAAGACGAGAAACCCCTTCTACCCAAGTTCTTTTCTGACGCACTTTCCGCCGATCACCCTGTCAAAATATTAATGGATTCAAAGAAGAAATATTACACACCCACGGACAGCGATGATCATGTCTTTGATCACTGGGGTGCCTTTATAAAGCCATGGTCCATTGTTAGTGAATATATCCAACAATCTCTTTTATATAATCTATCTAAACATATATGTCGGGCAGATTTTTTAAATAAGTTTTTAGATGAGCCAGATTTTGTATCTAAGCTTGTAGAACCTGCCAACGCAGAGTCTTTTATTAAAGCTTTAGTCTCAATCATTCCTTCAGGAGAAGACGACACAGGAAGATCTGCAGTTTACTTATTAACAGCCCGCCTAAACGGACAAGTTTTTTTAAAAAGACTTTTGGATCAGCCCTGTTTTTTATCTGAGCTTCTAAAACCTGCCAACGCAGAGTCTTTTATTAAAGCTTTATGCTTAATAACTTCTTCAGGAGCACATAGGAAAATATCTGGATTCCACTTCTTAACGAGCACCAAAGAAGGGCAAGCTGTTTTAAATCAGCTTTCAGCTCAGCCCGGGTTCGCATCTGAATTTGCAAAATCTACCAATGCCATATCTTGTATTAAATTTTTGAAGTCAATCATTTCTTCAGGGCGAAAAATAGGACAATCTGGACTCTATTTCTTAACGAAAAACCTAGACGGACGAGCTTTTTTACAAAATCTTTTAGATCAGCCGGGATTTCTATCTGAGCTTGTAAAACCTGCCAACGCAGAGTCTTGTATTAAAGCTTTAAGCTCAATCATTCCTTCAGGAGAAGACAAAGGAATGTCTGGATTTTCTGTCTTAGCCCGCACTACCGATGGACTAGCTCTTTTAGAGAGGCTTTCAGCTCTGACTGCCACATCATCGGACCACGCTAGCAGTGGTGTTACAGGTGGCGGGGGCTCTGGAACAGCAACAGTTTTCACAAGAAAAACGCCAAGACCAGAAGAAGCCCGCAAAGAAGAAGACGGTAAAGAAGAAGAGGCCCAAGAAAAAGGTGGTGAGGATAAAAGAAGGCGTGGCCCAGATCGTGGCACAGATAGTTCTATGTAAATACACACAGATGCTCAGATCTTAATAAAACCTGCTTGGTGTTATGAGGCTCATTTTGCTAGTATCTCCCGCCTTTTAAATCAGCCAGGTTTTTCTTAATTTTATGAGCATGGATATTTCCCGAAACCACATGGTTCAACAGCAAATTCGCCCCCAGCAAGTGACCGATCCCAAAGTTTTAGAAACCCTATCCCAAGTCCCTCGCGAAGATTTTGTTCCAGCAGAGTATCAATCATTGGCTTTTGCTGAGACTTTTATTCCCTTATCTCATGGCCAATCCATGCTCACTCCAGCCCTAGAAGGCCAGTTACTCCAGGCTTTAGACTTAAAATCTACGGATAAAATTTTAGAAGTTGGGACAGGATCTGGTTATTTCACGGCACTTTTATCTAAATTAGGCAAGCATGTTTACAGTGTCGATTGCTTTGAAGATTTTCTCGAAGAAGCCAATGAAAAATTCAGGCAGCATCATCTATATAACATCACTTTAGCCCATGGAAAAGCTGAAAATGGCTGGCCCAATCATGCGCCTTATGACGCCATGATTCTCACGGGATCTTTACCCTCAATTCCTAAAAATATTACAGAGCAATTAAATATCGGCGGACGCCTGGTCTTAATCATTGGCAGTGGTGATCTCATGAAAGCGCTCTTGATTAAAAAAACGGGCTTAAAAACAACACAAGAAAAAGTGTTATTTGAAACTCATATTCCACGTCTTTTAGATATTAAAGAACCCCGCGTTTTTAATTTTTAATTTATTTTTTAATTTTTAATTTTTAATTATTTATTTTTCTTTAGGAGCGCTCTGTGAAAATTTTTCCTATTGCTTTATGCACTCTCACTATTTTAACCAGCGCTTATGGCGAAGACCTGGAGTCGACCTATCAAGAAGCAGCGGAAAATAACGCCAGCTATCAAGCCGCTGGCATGACTTATGAAGCTGCTAAAGAAAATATTCCTATTGCTTTTGGTGCCTTACTTCCTGACATCTCTCTCACCAATGCCAATTTAACGCGCAATTTTAAAACTCATGAAGATGCCTCTGGGTTTAACTTACAGGCGGTTCAACAAGTTTTTAATTACACAGATTGGAGGACTTACACCCAAGCTGAATATCAACTTAAAGAAGATGCTTTAACTTACGAACAAGCCCTGCAAAATTTAATTAACACCGTCGCAACGGATTATTTCAATGTCTTAGAAGCTCAAGAACAGCTTAAATATGCCAATGCAAATCTCTTAGCCAATAAAGAAAACTTAGATCAAGCCGAACAGCAATATAAAGTAGGACTGAAAGCTTTAACCGACGTTCAAAGCGCTAAAGCGACTTATGAATCGGCCCTTGCCACTCAGATTGACGATATTAATCAAGTCCAAGATGCCCTGGAGACTTTATCCGCGGTCACAGGCCGCACAGAATCTAATTTAACGCCTTTAAAAACAGACTTTGCAAAAATTAAACCCAGTCCAGAAGACCCCACCGCCTGGTCTCGTGCCGCCTTGAAACATAATTTAAATATTTTACTAGCCGCTGAACAAGTTCAAATCGACCAAGCGGGTGTTCAAGTTCAAAAATCTAATTTTTATCCGACTTTAAATATTACGGGCAATGAAGCTTATGCCCATGCACAAAATACTAGTACTAATACGGGCACGGCTTCTTTGATTGCCAGCTGGGATATTTTCACGGGATTTTCTACCGTTCATAGTGTCAAGCAAGCTGATTTAACCAAGCAATCAGATCAAGATACTTACTTACAAACACAGAGAAATATGACTAGCCAAACACAGTCTGACTATCTCACGGTTCTCTCTGACATTGCTCAAATTTCAGCTTATCAACAAGCTGTGATTTCAGGCGAGGCTTCTGTCACCGCAGCGAAAGCCCAGTACCAAGTGGGAACAACAACTATTTATGATTTATTACAAGAACAGGCGAAACTATTCTCAGCCCAGCAGCAATACGCTTCCTCACAGTTTCAATATATTCAGGACAGCTTGAAATTAAAAACAGATGCTGGATTACTCAGTCCCAGTGATATTTTAGCTATTAACCAATGGCTAGATTTAGATAAAAATAAGAGTTAAGAATTAAGAATTAAAAAATGACCGAAGTTAAAAAAAATAATAAAAACACGGAACCCAATTTCGAAGAGGCTTTAAAATCTCTCGAACAAATCGTCCAGGCCATGGAAAACCAGCAATTATCACTCGAAGCGTCTTTGAAATATTTCGAAGAAGGTGTGGCGCTCTCCAGCTTATGCGCACAAAAATTAGCAGACGCTGAGTTAAAAATTAAAACCATTAGCCAGGCTATTAAATAAATAATTATTAAAAATTAAAAAATTAAAAAATTAAAAATATGACCCCTGATTTTTTTCAAACTTATCTTTCCAGAATTCAAGCTTATTTAAATCAAGTTTTACCTAATCCAGAACCCTCTTTAAGCCCTTTAATTCCAGCGATGAGATACAGCTTATTAAATGGCGGGAAAAGATTAAGAGCCTTATTAGTCTACGCAACAGGCGTAGCCCTGGATGCTGATTTAAATCTGTGTGACATTGCGGCGGCCAGTCTTGAATTCATTCACGCTTTTTCACTCATCCATGATGATCTTCCTGCTATGGACGATGATGTATTAAGACGCGGCGTCCCGACTTGTCATATTGCCTTCGATGAAGCTACCGCGATCCTAGCTGGAGATGCCCTGCATACCGAAGCTTTTGAGTTAATTTCCAATCAAATTCCAGACCCAAAACTTGCTATACAAATTATCCAAGTTTTATCAAAATCTATTGGCAAACAAGGCATGGTCCAGGGCCAGACCATTGACGTCATGAGTGAAAATAAAATATTAGATTTAAAAAATTTAAAACAAATGCATTATTTAAAAACCGGCTGTTTAATCCAAGCGTCTGTCCACTTAGGTTATTTAATAGCTCAAAAAAATAACCCTGATTTATTACAGGCTTTAACCCAATACAGCCAAGCCATTGGCATCGCTTTTCAGATTAAAGATGATTTACTGGACGCCACTTCCAGCTCTCAAATATTAGGTAAAACTGCTGGCTTAGATTTAATTAATCACAAGTCTACTTTTGTAAGTTTATTAGGCATTGATCAGGCCAAAATGGAATTAAATAATATGATTAATCTGGCTATTCAGGCTTTTAATAATTTCCCAGAATTAAAATCTAGTTATTTAATTAATTTGGCTAATTACATTATGGAAAGAGAGTATTAAAAATGAGTCATAACCCTACGCAAAATCAAGATCTAGAAAAAATAAATAAAATAAATTTCGAGCGCTTCTTAGAAAGAAAATCTGAATTTAAACACGCTTTAAATAGACTAGCGGATGCCCTCGCCCAGCCGACTAATGAGTACACGCGAGATGCGTCAATTCAGCGTTTTGAGTTTACGTATGAACTAGCATGGAAAGCGCTAAAAAATTATTTACTCACCAAAGATATTGATGTTCGAAATGCAAAAGACACCCTCGCAGCAGCACTAGAACAAGGCCTAATTACCAATGGTGAAGCCTGGTCCGGCCTCCATCGCCAAAGAAACTTAACCTCTCACACTTATGATTTAGATTTAGCATTGACGGTCTATGACTATCTCAAAGAGACCGGTTTAGATTTGTTTTCACAACTCGCTCAAACGCTCGAAAAACTATCAATAAAACCATAAATAAAATCATGAATAAAAGCACCCCTTTTGGCTTCTCTCAAAATATCATTGATCAGCTTATTAGCGTCTTTAAACAATATCCTGAAATTCAATCCGTCCTGCTTTATGGCTCACGCGCTAAGGGCAACTTTCGACCTGGATCAGATATTGATCTGGCTATTATTGCTCCTGATTTATCTTTTAATTCTTTTGCTGGCTTATGCTCAAAAATAGAAGACCTACCACTTATTTTTAAGATCGACTGTGTGCATCTAGATCACTTAAAAAAAGAGGCTTTGATTAATAATATTCAAACAGAAGGGAAGAAAATTTATTAACCCTCTTTCACAATCATCATTAAGCCATCGCCAATAGGTAATAAATTAAAAAATATTTTTTTATTTTCTAGATTTTTAATATAACTATTAAAATTTCTTAAATGCTTGGTCGTATTGTCTTGAATTTCTAGATCAGCCACCTGCCCTGCTCTTAAGGCATTGTCCGCCAAAATTAATCCATTATTTTTAATTAGCTTTAAAGCCAAATTAAAATAATTAATATAATTAGACTTATCCGCGTCGATATAAATTAAATCAAAAGTTCCTGCCAAATTTTGATCTAATAATTCTTGTAAAGTAGTTAAAGCCGGCTGAATTTTTAAATTGATTTTATGCCTCACTCCAGCAGCTTCCCAATAAGGCACGCCCAAGTTCACAAACTCTGGACTGGTATCGCAGGCGATTAACTCCCCATGCGCTGGTAAAACTTCAGCCAATGCCAAACTAGTCACCCCAGTAAAAACACCAATTTCTATGATTTTTTCCGCGCGTATTAACTTGGCTAATAAGACTAAAAAACCCACCTGATTCTCAGCTGTACACATAAAAGATAATTTATGCTGCTCTGTCAGGGCTCGTAAAGCTTGATGAGCTGGAGATATTGGGCTTTGATGCTGAATTAAATAATTAAAAATATTGGGATTAAGAACCGTAAATTTACTCATCTATTTTCTCTTTTTTTCCTATTTTTTTATTATCACTAATAACACTGTTTTCCAGACAAGCGCCTCTGCTATTATGCTCTGCCTTTTTAAATTTTGGATTTTTTTTACCCATGTCAAATCAGCAAAATTCTCACTCTGATCTTTCTCATGAACTCTGGAATGACGAAGATACAGAAACTTGCAGCAACGAGCTCTATCACACTTTATTAATTGAACAGTACAAACTTTATGTCGAAATGTATGATCGAACCACTTCCAGAAGATCGCTTGCCAATACTTTTTTCTTAACTTTACACGCCATTTTAATCAGCATCTTGGGCTTATCTTTAAGAAACTCGAATTCGATTACAGGCGTGGGTTTATTATTATTTCCCTTACTAGGCCTCCTAGTCCTTTGCTATGCCTGGTGGAGATTGGTTCAGTACTATCGCCGCGTTTCCAGCGCCAAAGAATGCGTGATTGCTCAAATGGAAAAAAGACTCCCCGCCAATCCTTCTTGGTCCGCAGAACGCAAAGCTATGCAAGTCGACAGGCCATATAATTCTTTGAGACGCATGGAAATCACCCTGCCCTTTATTTTTACGATTTTATATATTTTGACTTATGGGTATATTCTGATGCATGCGAATTTAATTAATTAAATTTTTTAATTTTTAATTTTTTAATTTTTTAATTTTTTAATCTCAGACTCAAATTCTTCGACATCTTGAAATTGTCTATACACCGACGCAAATCTCACATAAGCGACCTGGTCTAATAAGGCCAGTTCGTTCATCACAAATTCACCAATTAGACTCGCCTGAATTTCTTTTTCGCCTAGCTCTCGTATTTGAGTAATGATTTTTAAAATAGCCTGGTCCAACAATTCCATGCTGACTGGTCTTTTTTGCAAAGCCATCAACATGCCTTTTCGTATTTTTTTCTCATCAAAAGCCACGCGGCTTCCATCTTTTTTTATAATATGCGGCATGACCCATTCGATCATCTCAAAAGTCGTAAACCGTTCGTCACAAATAGGACAGGCTCTTCGTCTTTTAACTTGCGAGCCTTCGAGTGCTAAACGCGAGTCAATCACTTTAGTATCTACAGCATGACAAAATGGGCAGTACATAATTTAAACCCCATACACTGGAAAACGGTGACATAAATCTAAAATTTTATGTCTAATTTTTTCAATTATTTTTGGCTCTGTTTTAAATCTTTCAATCAGATCACAGACCCAATGCGCCAGCTCAATCACTTCAGGTTCTTTTAAACCCCTGGTTGTTACCGCTGGCGTTCCAATTCTCAAACCCGACGTAATAAACGGCGATCTTGAATCATTGGGCACAGAATTTTTATTCAAAGTAATAAACGCCTGCCCTAAAGCTATTTCAGCGTCTTTACCCGTAATTTCTTGGGTTAGTTTATTACCTCGTAAATCCACTAAAAATAAATGATTGTCTGTCCCGCCCGAAATAATTTTAAAATCTCTATCCATCATGACTTTCGCCATGGCTCTGGAATTTTTAATTACTTGCGTTTGATAATTAACAAACAAAGGGTCTAGCGCCTCTAGAAAACTAATCGCTTTTCCAGCAATCACATGCATTAAGGGCCCGCCTTGGGTTCCTGGAAAAATCATCGAATTTAATTTTTTTTCTATCTCTGGATTAGATTTAGCCAAAATTAATCCGCCTCTCGGGCCTCTTAAAGTTTTATGCGTCGTACTGGTCACCACATCAGCAATATTCACTGGAGATGGATATACCCCAGCGGCGACGAGACCTGCCACATGAGCCATGTCCACCACTAAATAAGCACCGACTTCATCCGCAATTTTTCTAAATCTTTCCCAGTCAGCAATTCTCGAATAGGCCGAGAATCCAGCAATGATCATCTTGGGTTTGTGCTCATGGGCTAGTTTTTCGACCTGGTCATAATTTATCAAACCCGTCTCGTGATCTAAGCCATATTGAACCGCTTTGAATATTTTCCCTGAAAAATTGACAGACGCCCCATGGGTCAAATGCCCGCCTTCAGACAAGCTCATGCCTAAAATCACATCACCCGGCTGACACAGCGCAAGATACACAGCGGCATTCGCTTGAGAGCCAGAATGCGGCTGGACATTGGCATAAGCCGCTCCGAATAATTTCTTAGCCCGATCAATAGCCAACTGCTCAGCGATGTCTACATATTCGCAACCGCCGTAATATCTCTTACCAGGATAACCTTCAGCATATTTATTAGTTAAGACAGACCCCTGGGCCTGCATGACGGATTTGCTGACATAATTTTCAGACGCAATAAGCTCTATATGCTCTTCTTGGCGCTGGGCTTCTAGTTTTATAGCTTGATATAACTCAGGGTCGGTGACACTCAAATCCGAATTAAAATTTTTGAAATAAATATTGTGATGATGCTTATTCTCTTGCATACGCTCCCAGCCCTTGTTTTAAATTTTAAAAAAGGGCGGGAGTATATCGATTTGAAGGTGCGATCTCTAGAAAAAAACAGCCTCGCTTTGTTAGCTTTTAAGGCCTAAAGAATGTTCTCATAAGCCATAGAACCCGAAGCGGCTTGAGCTGCTTGATTCGCACTCGGACGCGCAACCCCACAACATTTCTTGCGAGCCCACACGGCAAGACTAGAGCCTGAGGCGACAACTGCTAAGGGAAGTGCGATGACTAAAAATCCAGCATGTCCAGCAGCGACACCCCAAGCAACACCATCGCTTGTTTTTTCGATAGCTAAGGCTGCAAGAGCAAGAGAGGCCGAGGGAAGTAAGGCGCACGCGACTACTAAAGGGAAATGCAAAAATGGTAGCTTCTTGAGCTTGTCCTCGATTTTATCCGCCAGACCAAATCCCAATAGCAACATCACGCTGCAAAAAACTCCAGAGAGCGCTCCAATACCCGCATACCGTCCATAAGGAAGAAAAGCTGTGCAGCCAGAACTGATAGAAATAGCATTCAAAACATGAGCACCTAGGGGCATAGCCGTGGTGTTTAACGCAGTTAGCGCAAAGGCCGCCCCTCCACGTGCTACATAATGCTCTCCAGAGAAACAGCCACCCTCCTCATCAACTCCAGCTCCAGCTCCAGCTCCAACCATCAAAGACTCCTCATGATCATCTAATTATTTAACAGGGACTGATAAAACGGGGCGCACTATACCTAAAAATTTACTGGAATATCATCCTATAAAATATTAAGACACACGCCCATTTCAGTCACACTTTTTAACTTCCAGAAAAACTTTCTGGTACACTCCGCGCCCTGAAAAATTTCTATAAAAAAGACTGTGTACTTATGACCCAAGAGACTTATCAAAAAGCTGTTTTTATTAAAAGCGCTGCGGAACTTTCCCAACTCCCCCAAGACACCGGCCTGGAAGTTGCCTTTGCGGGTAGATCTAACGCTGGAAAATCGACGCTCTTAAATTTAATTACTAGACAGAAAGGCCTGGCTAAAACCAGTAAAACACCCGGCAGAACTAGATTAATTAATATTTTTGAATTCGCGCCCAATAAAAGACTAATCGACTTACCCGGCTATGGCTTTGCTGAAGTACCTAAATCAGTAAGAGAAAATTGGCAGCGCACTTTAGGCTTATATCTCCAGCAAAGAATGTGCCTAAGAGGTTTAGTAATTTTAATGGACTGCCGACATCCCTTAAAAGAATTAGATTGCCAGTTGATTACCTGGGCTTGTGAGTCAAAATTAGATATTCACCTAGCTTTGACCAAATCAGATAAATTAACGCACTCTGAAAAAATCAAAATATTAAAACTAGTCAAAGCTGAGCTTGCTGCTGATCCTGTTTATAATTCCCACTCTATTGATGTTCAATTTATTTCAGCCACGGAACCCCCTGGAAAATCTGGTTTAGATTTACTAGAAAAAAAATTAAATTCCTGGTTCTCAGGACCGAAAGAAATAATCAGCGAAATAATCAGCCCTGTTTAGCAAATATCTAATTGTCTGAGTGATCCCAGATCTTTATACTCGCCCGGTTTTTTCAAAAATAAGGGCCTATAAAAATCATGAGCAGTAAAAATAAAAATCTAGATAAAAATTTAGCTAATCCCGCCTCGCATTTGCTTAATTTAATCAAAGAGCACTCTGCCACTGAGGTTGATTTAAGATTTACAGATACTTTAGGCAAAGAGCACCACGTGACTATTCCGAGCCACTGTATCGACCAAGAATTTTTAGAAAATGGCAAAATGTTCGACGGGTCTTCTATTCATGGCTGGAAAGAAATTAATGAATCCGACATGATTTTAATGCCCGATCCCAGCACAGCAGTACTAGACCCTTTTTATGATCAGCCGACCATTAATTTACGCTGCAATGTTGTTGAGCCAGATACCATGCAAGGCTATTCCAGAGACCCCAGATCTTTAGCCCAACGCGCAGAAGCTTATTTAAAATCGACTGGAATAGGCGATCGCTTTTTAGTCGGCCCAGAACCTGAATTTTTTGTTTTTGACGAAGTTTTATTTAAAGCGGATGTTTCTGGCGCGTCTTATCAAATTAAATCTAAAGAAGCTTGCTGGAGCAGCAATCTTGAATATACCGAAGGTAATCGCGGTCATCGCCCTGGTTTAAAAGGCGGTTATTTTCCAGTGCCTCCTGTCGATTCTGGACATGATATGCGTGCGGCCATGTGTGGCGTCATGGGTGAAATGGGTTTAATTATTGAAGCGCATCATCATGAAGTCGCGACAGCAGGTCAAAACGAAATCGCGACGGGCGCTCATAGTTTAACTATCAAAGCCGACCAAGTTCAGATTTATAAATACGTTGTTCATAATATTGCTCATGAATACGGCAAAACAGCAACGTTTATGCCTAAGCCCTTAGTCGGCGATAACGGCTCTGGCATGCACTGTCACCAATCTATTAGCAAAAATGGCGTGAATATTTTTGCAGGCGATGGCTATGGCGGTTTGTCTCAAGAAGCCTTGTATTACATCGGCGGTATTATTCATCATGCTAAGACTCTCAATGCTTTTACGAACCCTGGAACCAATAGTTATAAAAGACTAGTCCCAGGTTTTGAAGCGCCTGTTTTATTAGCTTACTCAGGCCGCAATCGCTCGGCGTCTATTCGAATCCCCTTTGCTACGAATGCCAAAGGCCGTCGGATTGAAGTTCGATTTCCAGATCCTTCTTGCAATCCTTACTTAGCTTTCGCCGCCATGTTATTGGCGGGTCTAGACGGGATCAAAAATAAAATGCATCCGGGTGAACCCATGGATAAAGATCTTTATGACTTACCCAAAGAAGAATTAAAAGACATCCCAACCGTGGCCAGTTCTCTGGAAGAAGCTTTAGATCATCTGGATCAAAATCGGGAATTTTTATTACAAGGCGATGTCTTTACTAACGACATGATTGACGCGTATATCAAACTCAAAAGAAAAGAAGTGGAAAGATTAAACATGACCACGCATCCGATTGAGTTTTTAATGTATTACTCGGTCTAATTATTTTTTATTTTTTATTTTTTTATTTTCTTGCTTTCGTCTCTCCCCTCGCGGGAGAGACAGATCAACAGGCCGCAAGGCCTGATTGATCAGAGAGGGGGAATTTTTTATAAAACGCCCGCTTTAAATTCTTCAATAATATATTTCCCAATCGGCAAGCTGGCTGTCGCTGCTGGAGAAGGGGCGTTGCACACATGCAAAGACCTTGGGGTTTTAAAAAACTTAAAGTCTTCTATTAAATTTCCAGAGAGATCCATAGCCTGAGCCCGCACTCCTGCTGGGTATTTAATTAAATCTTCTAGTTTTATTTCAGCACAATATTTATTAACCCTAGATAAATAATATTTTTTACAGACAGAACTTTTTAATTCATTCCAGGTCGCTGATTTGTTTTTTAATAATAATTGCCAGGTTTTTCCAAACGAAAAAATGTCCCACATATCTTTTAAATTAATCTCGCCCCAGTCATACCCTTCTCTGGAAAAAGCCAAGACAGCATTGGGTCCGACGGTAATATATCCAGTAGGTTCCCCATGCGCTAAATCTGGCATATGAGGGGTAAAGTGCACGCCTAAAAAAGGCAGCTCTGGATCTGGAACGGGATAAATCAAATGAGAAAATAAATTTTTATATTTATCTATTAATTTAAAATACTCGCCCCTAAACGGAATAATTTTAAAGTCTGGTTTTAGCCCTGCTAATTTAATTAATTTGTCAGACTGCAGGCCCGAACAGGCTATTAAATAACTCGCCTGGTAAATCTCACCAGACTTAATTTTAATTTTTATATTTAAATCACTTTCAATAATTTTAATAATCTCAGCCTGGTATAAAATTTCCCCGCCTAAGTTTTTAAATAATTCTTGGTATTTTCGAGTGACCTCTTTCCAGTCCACAATCGCTGAGTCTTTGACTAATAAAGATCCCGCAATATTTTTATTTAAATTTGGCTCTAGTTTTAAACTTTCTTGGGCATCTAAGATTTCTATATTCAAGCCATTCTGAGCAGATCTTTCCGCGAGTTTATTTAATCTCCCTCGCTCAAACTCATCCATGGCGACGATTAATTTTCCCAGGGGTTTAAAATTAATATTATTTTCTTGGCAAAAAATCTTAGTGGCCGTATTCCCCTCGACACAAAATTTTGCCTTTAAACTACCCGGCTTGTAATAAACCCCGGCATGAATCACGCCGCTATTATGACCTGTTTGATGAGCCGCGGGTCCTGACTCTTTTTCTAGTAATAAAATTTTCAAACCAGGCTGGTCTTTTAATAATTGATAGGCCGTTGAGAAACCTAAGATTCCCCCACCAATAATCATTAAGTCATATAATTTCTGAGTCATTTAAAAAACCTATAAAAAATTAATACCGCCGAGGTTTGTAATGCCGACGAGGTTTAGCGGCCTGATCAGAATGAGAATTAGATTGGGAAAGCTGGGAAGCATTTTTATTATTTTTAGAAGCCACGAAGCCATATAAAACAATACTGGAAATTAATAAACATAAGCCATCTATTAATACTTCAGAACCCGTGCTCATTAAGGCCCAGATAGAATAAATAATGGCCAAGACAGAAATAAATACATCTATTTTTTTCTTGGTCAAAATCCACTGAGCAACCGCGGTGTATAAATAGGGTAAAACAGACGCAAAGACGGCTAATAAAATACAAATATTAAATTGATTAATTAAGCTCGCATCCATCTGGATTAATAACAAAATAGTAATTAACACCGAGGAAATAATTAAGCCCAAATAAGGCGACTGGTGATGATTTTTTTTGGCAAATATTTGGGGGAATAAGCCATCTTCTGCAGCCGCCATGGCAACTTGGCCCTGGAGCATCACCCAACCATTCAAAGCGCCGAAACAAGAAACTACCGCGCCTGCAGCTATCAGATATAAACCAATCGGACCAAACATAATTTCAGCAGCGTCTGCAAAAGGGCTAGTAGAAAGCGCTAATTTCGCCGCAGGAATCATGCCCATAATGACCAAAGAGCTGAAGATATAAACAAAGGCGCCCAATAAAGTGCCTATTAAAGTTGCGAGTGGAATATTTCTTCTCGGGTTATCCACGCTGGCAGAAGGAACCGTCGCCGCTTCTAAGCCAATGAAAGCCCACAAAGTTAAACTGGCCCCATGAGAAATCGCCACCCAATCTGAGTCATGGGTGAGATTAGTGTTATGGGTTAAATAACTGGGATGAAAATAAAACCAGCCAAAAATAATAATAATTAATAAGGGGCAAAGTTTAATTAAAGTAGAAACCAACTGAAGCGCACCGGCTCTCGCAATGCCAATAACATTAATAAAAGTTAAGAGCCAAACAAACCCAATAGCTGTCCAGGTCGTTGCTGAACTACTGGCTAAACCTGGGAAAAAAACATCTAAATAGCCCACCAGCGCCAAAGCAATCGCGGCGTTTCCAATCCATAAAGCGGCCCAATAATGATAAGCCGTTTGAAAGCCAATAAAATCACCAAAGCCCGCTTTGGCATAAGCATAAGGCCCACCTGACTTAGGAATTAAAACGCTCATACGTGCAAAGACAAAAGCAAGAACTAAAGAGCCAAAGGCGGTTAATAACCAAGAATATAAACTAATAGAACCTATTTGAGCCAAAGACGCTGGAAGCAGGAAAATCCCAGAGCCAATCATATTGCCAGTGACTAGCGCTATGAGCATCCAAAGGCCTAGTTTTCTAGGTGTTTTTCTAGCATTAGATTTTTTTTGATTATTTTGAATTTTTTGATCATGAAAAGGCATGCGCTAACTCTCAATATAAATAAAACTGTTTAAAACCGGGGCGGCATTGTTTCATTTTTTCTGGAAGCTGGCCATTGAAAACTATCTAAGAAATTAATGCACGGCCTCGTAATGGCCCAAAATTGAATAAATATAAATTCTCTCTTCATCAAAACGGTAAATCAGTCGATCGGTTATAGAGAGCCTTCTCGACCAGAGGCCACTTAACTGATGCCTTAAAGGCTCTGGCTTCCCTAGGCCTTGCGTCGGATCACCCCGACGCATTTCTTTTAAAATTCGACGCAGATTTTCATGAATCTTGGGATGACTCAGCCTCAGCTCATCGTAAATTTCTAAGGTGCGGCCTTCAAAGACGATCGATTTCATCTTCTTGCTCTTTCGTCATCGGTCGGCCCGTTCCTGCAATAAAAGTTTGATGAGATGCCGCAATTTGATTCATGAGCCGCTGGTTTTGCAGCACATATAAAGTCTCTTGCTCACTCGCCCAGTCAGATTCGCTCATCACAATAAAATTCTCGCCATTTCGACGCGTAATTAACAAAGGCTGATGCGTGTCAATCACGGTATCTATATAAGACTTAAGATTATCTCGAAATTGATTCACGCTAATACTCTCCATTGCTTTACAACCTTTTTTAATTGCCATTCATGCTGTTTAAAAACAAAGCCGAATTGTACTGAAATACCGTACTGCTTATCAAGATAAAAGTAGAATACAAACAGATTAAAAAAATCAGGTGCACTTTACTATAAGACAACTTTTAAATTCAATTATAAAACAGTGTTCTTTTAAATTATTTTTAATAAAAAAATTAAAATATTTTCAATAACATGTTACTTTCGCGAATTTTTTAAAAGCCCTTATTAAACCCCATTAAAACTCACGAGATTTTCAAACCCATGCCTGCTTCACTTTCGCCCACTCAAAATACTCAAAATACTCAAATTACCCACACCCCCATGATAGCCCAGTACTTAAAAATCAAAGCCCAGCATCCGGATTTATTATTGTTTTACCGCCTGGGAGATTTCTATGAGCTGTTCTTTGAAGACGCGATTGAAGGCGCCAAATTATTAGATATTACCCTGACTCACCGCGGGCAATCTGCTGGAAATCCTATTCCAATGGCTGGGGTGCCTTATCATTCCGTTGATACTTATTTAGCCAAATTATTATCCCTAGGAAAATCCATCGCGCTGTGCGAACAAGTCGGTGAAGTCGGCGAATCCAAAGGCCCAGTTGCCCGTGAAGTTACTAAAATTATCACACCAGGCACGGTCACTGAAGATTTTTTACTGTCTGAAAAACAAGACAACTGGCTCGCGGCTATTTATCAAAATAATCAAAAAATAGGCCTCGCAGCAGCGAATTTAAGCGCAGGTGAATTAGCACTTTATCCCCTGGACTCTCTCATAGAATTAAATATGGTCTTAGCCCAATTAAAACCCAGCGAAGTTTTAATTCCAGATTCGCAAGACCTAGCTCAAAATCAGGCTCAAAATCAGGCTCAAACTCCAGGTCCAATAGGCCAAGTCAGAAGATCTGCTTTAGATTTTAACCCCCTCTCTGGCCAGACTTTATTACAAGATCAATTAGGTGTCTTCAATCTAGAACCCTTTGGAATTAAGCCTTACGAACCTTCACATCAGGCTTGTTTAGGCGCGATGGGGGCTTTATTACATTATTTAAAAGACACTCAAAAATCGGCCCTGCCCCACTTAACAAGAATCAAAATTCAAAATACAAACCAAACCCTGATGCTGGACGCCATCACAAGACGAAACCTAGAAATTGATCAGAATATTTCTGGCGGAAAAAATAATACTTTGTTTTCTATTTTAGATTTTTGCCAGACCCCGATGGGCTCTCGCGGTTTAAGAGCTTGGTTAAATAATCCCCTGCAAGATTTAGAAATTATTAAAACCAGGCAAGACCAAATTTTAACTATAAAAACTTTATGGCTCTATCCAGATTTTCAAAAAGCTTTAAATCCTATTGGCGATATCGAAAGAGTTTTAACCAGAATTGCTTTGAATTCAGCCAAGCCCCGGGATTTAATTAAATTAAAACAGGGTTTAAAAAATCTGCCTGAGATAAAAAATATTTTTGAAAAAAATAATTTAAATAATTTAAATAAAATAAATTCAAAAATTAAATTATTTCCAGCCTGTTTTAATTTATTAGACCAGGCGATAGATGAACTCTCACCGTCTTGTTTAATCCGAGATGGTGGCGTGATAAAAACAGGCTTTGATCCCGAATTAGATGAGCTTAGAAATTTAAGCCAAGACGCTTCCCAGTATTTATTAGACTTAGAAATTCGCGAGAAAGCTCGAACAAATATTTCAAACTTAAAAGTCGGCTATAACAAAGTTCATGGCTTTTTTATTGAAATCAGCCAAGGGCAAACGCATAAAGCCCCGCTGGATTATCAAAGACGTCAGACTTTAAAAAATGCTGAAAGATATATCACCCCAGAGTTAAAATTATTCGAAGACAAAGTGCTTTCAGCCAAAGAGAAAGCGTTAAATAAAGAAAAAATAATCTATGAGCAGATTATTTTAAAAATAAATCAGGAATTACTAGCTCTACAAGACACTTTTTTAGCCATCGCTGAATTAGATATTTTGCAAAATCTCGCCGAGCGTGCTGAGCAGTTAAAATTAACCCCCCCAGAATTTTCTCCAACCCCTGTTTTAAATATTAAAAAAGGCCGGCATCTCATCGTCGAGTCTGTTTTAAAGTCATCGAATCATAACAGCCCCTTTATTCCCAACGATTTAGAGTTAAATCAAGACACTCGCATGCTCTTAATTACGGGGCCGAATATGGGCGGTAAGTCGACCTACATGCGCCAAATCGCTCTGATTACTTTGCTGGCTTACACCGGCTGTTTTGTCCCTGCAGAGTCGGCTTTGATTGGGCCCATAGACAGAATTTTTACGCGCATTGGCGCCAGTGATGACTTAAGTTCTAACCGATCGACATTTATGGTCGAGATGTCTGAAACCGCTGAGATTTTGCACCATGCGACAGAAAAATCTTTAATTTTATTAGACGAAATCGGTCGCGGGACCAGTACGTTTGATGGCTTGTCTATTGCGTTTGCGACGGCTGAATATTTAAGCACCAAAATTAAACCCTTTACTTTATTTGCGACGCATTATTTTGAATTAACAGAATTAGAAAATAAAAATATAAAAAATAGTTTTATAAAAAATATCCATGTCAGCGCCAAAGAAATCAAAGATCAATTAGTTTTATTACATGAAATCAAACCTGGTCCTGCGAGCCAAAGCTATGGTATTGCTGTTGGGAGTCTGGCGGGCTTACCCAAAAGCGTGATTAGTTCAGCAAAAAAATATTTAAAAGAATTAGAAAATAAAAGTAAAAATTTTGACTTAGCTCACCCCCAGCAAAGCCTGGATTTTGTTGCTCCATTTACTGAAGAAAGGCCCGCTGAAGAGCAAAATTTAGAGTCTTTATCCCATTGGATTAATAATCTAAATCTTGAAAACTTAAGCTCTAAGCAAGCTTTAGATTTACTTTATGAATTAAAAAATAAATTTGGAGTACAAAAATAAAAAACCACAGCCTCTCTCGAACCCTCGCCATTGTCAGCATCGCCTCTGGCATTGCCAATATGGGCCTATGCTTTTCTATTTTAAATACAGTCCTAGCCGTGATCTCCCGAGATCTTCACGCCAGCACTTTAGAACTCCAGTGGATTTTAAATATCTATGGCTTATTCATTGCGCCTTTTCTCGTCATCATGGGACGACTGGGAGATAAATACGGCTATAAAAAAATATTTATCTTAGGGCTCTTATTTTTAATTATTTCTTCACTGGGAACCGCCTGCTCCCCCAACGCGCTTTATATTATTTTCTTCCAGGCTTTCTTTGGTCTCGCTGGGGCAATTTTATTACCCCTATCTCAAGTCTTATTATTAAATTTATTCCCGGCTGATAAAAAAAATACAGCCATGGGCATTTGGACCAGCTCTGGGGGTTTGTGCCTCGCGTTTGGCCCCATCGCCGCTGGCTTATTAAGCTTGCTGGGCTCCTGGCGATTACCATTTTTTTTAATCAGCCTAGTGGCCCTCATCAGCTTAATTTTGGCTTTATTCTTAATTCAAGAACCTGAAAGAAAAAATCCGCCCGACTTAGATTTAACAGGCACTTTTTTACTCATGCTCACTATTGGCATTTTTATCTTAGCCATCATGCAAACGGGGACCTGGTCTGATTTAATTATTTTTGGGCTTTATTTCTTATCTGTTTTTTTATTATTTTTATTAATTCAATTCGAGAAAAAAATTAAAACGCCCATTTTACAAACTCATTTATTTACTCAAAGAAATTTTATCTGCGCCGCCAGCGCCAATGCCTTAATGATTTTTTATGCCTGGGTCTTTATGTTTTTAATTCCCCTGTATTTACAAACCATTCAAAATAAAAGCTTATTAATCACTGGCTTTCTCATGCTGTTTTTAACCATACCCTTAACTTTTATTTCTAATATTTCAGGTCGTTTATATTATTTTTTAGGCGCAAGAATTTTAATTAGCCTGGGCTATATCTTAATGCTCCTGACTTGTCTTTTAGGCTTATTTTTTCAGCCTCACTCCAGTTTAATATTAATTATTTTTGCCAATTTATTTTTTGGCCTCGCCTGGGGATTAGTCATGGTTCCAGCGGCAACCACCGCGATGCATTCTTTAGATCAGGATAACGCCGGCGCTGGTGCAGGGTCATTTAATACCCTGCAAGAAATCGGCGGCGTGGTGGGTTTAACTATTGTGGTCACCATAGTGAGATTACATAGCAATTTTATCACCGGCCTACACCAGGGGTTTTTAACCCTTCTGATTTTTTCTTTAATAGGCTTAGCCTGTGGCCTGGGTTTAAAAAAAGCGCATTAACTCGCTGGAGCTGGAGCAATACCAATATCAACAATGCCCAAAGATACAACAAGAGATGATCTAGCTTTCTTTTGCTCTAATTTTTGAGTCAACACACTAATTCTCTGATCTTGCGCTTCTATTCTTGCAAACAGCGAGCTTGTTTCGGCTAATTTACCCTCTATAGACTCCAGCGCTTGCGCACGAACCTCAGCTAGATCCCTCTCTCTAGACTCCAGCGCTTGTCTCAAGCTATGCACTTCTAAACTTAGCTCACCTACTTGTATGTTCAGCTCACCTATTGTCGCCATTCGCTTCGAATTTTCCTCGTCCATTAGCGACCGCCGCTCAAATGCGGTAACACTTAGAGCCTTACTTAGCTGTCTATTTTGTTGATCCAAATCTTTGCATCTTTCCGTCAGAACAGTAACGCTCTTACGACAACCCTGTAACTCTATAGTTAAGGGCTCCATTTTTTGATTCAACTCAGCTATCTGCGCATCTCGAGCATAAAGAATTTCTGACAAGCACCCGATTTCTTGATTCAACTCAGCTATCTGCGCATCTCCAGCATAAAGAATTTCTGACAAGCGCCCGATTTCTTGATTCAACTCAGCTATCTGCGCATCTCGAGCATAAAGAATTTCTGACACACGTAGGGTCTCAGCTTTTTGAGCAGCCATCGCAGAAAATCTGACATCCAAGTCTTGACGAAGCTTAAGATTTTCAGCGTTTAAACGGGCAATGACTTCTTGCAATTTTTTAATAAGTTCATCTTTATCACTCTTATCTTTTAAAGCTTTTGCTAGTTGATCTTCTATTTCTTTAATACGATCCCTGAGAACCCGTATTTGTATATTTTCAAAATCTTTAGTAACGCTTCCTGAACCCGCTCCTGACATAAAAACTCCTGTTTTTAATTTATTATTTTCTAAGTTCCAATCAAAAAATCAGCGGCACTCTAACAAAAAATTTTGCTGAGCTGACTAGCGACAAGGGCTGCTGGGATTGGAGTTACTTCCAGGCCCTGGAGGCCGCGAGCCTAGACGTTGGAGACGTTGGAGAACCACCGCTAATTGCGCAAAATCTGGTGTATTTGAACCCACAGGCCCCGCTGCTTGATCTGCAGCATGAATACGAGAAATAGAAGAAACAGGAGAAGAGGGAGGTGGTATAATTCCTGACATGAATAAAAAATCCTTTTTAAGTGGCCCCAAAATAAGGAGCGCGAGCTTAAAAAGGATGTCTTAACTATTTCTTAAAGAGCCTAGAAAAAGAGCCTAGAAAAAATTATTTCAAATAATTATTTAGTCTTTTAATCACTCTTTCTTGACCAATTAATCTAATCGTATCTTCGATCGCTGGAGATTGACTGCCTCCTGTTAAAACCACACGCAAAGGCATGCCGATTTTCCCCAGGCCAATATTTAATTCTTGAGCGATGTCTTGAATCATTTTCTGAATAGATTCGAGAGTCCAGCCAGATACGCCAGACAAATCAGATAGATTTTTTAATTTTTCCAGGGCCAATTTTAAAACCGGCGTGCTGTCTGGTTTTAAAAATTTATTCACAGCAACAGGGTCTAAATCTTTGACTTCAAAATCTTGGTAAAAATATTTCGAGAAGCTAATAAACTCACACAAAGTATGAACCCGCTCGGATAATATTTTTAAAACCTCTTGAAGATCTGGGCCCTGATTTAAATCTGATTCACTAATACCTGCTTTATTAAAATGATAAATTAATTCTGGTTTTATCTGCTCAAAATTTTTTAAATTTAACCCGGCCTGTTTTAAATAATGCTGATTCACCCAATTTAATTTCTGGGTATTAAACGCTGCAGCAGAATGATTAACAGCTTTTAGATTAAATAATTTAACTAATTCTTCACGACTGAAAATCTCTTGATCGCCATGAGACCAGCCGAGTCGGACTAAGTAATTTAATAAAGCTTCTGGTAAATAACCCAGATTTCTATATTCCATGACACTAGTCGCCCCATGTCTTTTAGACATTTTTTTACCATCTTCGCCCAAGATCATGCTCAAGTGGGCAAAGACAGGGCAGGGTTTATCCAGCGCTTTAAAAATATTGATTTGTCGGGGCGTGTTATTCACATGATCATCGCCTCGAACGACATGAGTAATTCCCATATCCACATCATCGACAACCACCGTAAAATTATAAGTCGGTGAGTCATCACTGCGCCAAATCACCATGTCGTCCAGCTCTTGGTTAGAAAATTTAATCTCCCCTTTGACTAAATCTTTCCAGCTCACCTGGCCCTCTAAAGGATTTTTGAATCTAATCACTTGATTGGAATCAGGATCTAAATCTTTTTCTAAATTTAATTCCCGACAATGATGGTCATAGCGAGGCTTCTCATGCGCTTCCATTTGCGCTTCACGCACTTGATCCAATCTTTCTTTCGAGCAATTGCAGTAATACGCCTGATTATTTTTAATTAATTCTTGGGCCACTTCTCTATATCTTTCAAATCTTTGAGTTTGAAAAAAAGGACCTTCGTCATAGTTTAAATCCAGCCATTTCATGCCGTCTAAAATCGCCTGAACACTAGACTCTGTCGATCTTTGTTGATCCGTGTCTTCAACTCTTAAAATAAACTCACCCTGGGCATGTCGAGCTGTTAGATAAGAAAACAAAGCCGTACGAGCTCCGCCAACATGCAAATCTCCCGTAGGACTGGGGGCAAAGCGAGTTCGAATCATTGGCTTTGAATGAGCAGATTTTGAACTATTTGAACTATTTGAACTAATAGATTTTGACTGAGTCATATGATTTAGGCCCTTTAAAAAATTTAAAAACTCAGTGTACCAAAGGGACGGTCTTGTTTTAATTTAATTACTTAATTATTTAATTTTTTTTATTTTAATTTTTTTTATTAATAGCTTTTATTAATACCCAAGAGAGCCCACTACTCAGCATTAAGAAAATTCCTAATAAGATAAAAAATATCGCCCAGCTGATACTTGGAAAATAAAGCTGTGTCATTAATAAACTATCTATGATTAAAAACAGCGCGGACCAGATTAAAATTATTTTGCTTTTAACCCCTGGGCTCATGCTAAAAATAAAAGTTAAAAATACAGAGCCCAGGAAAATAAAAATCCAAATTAAACTAAAGCTATTAAGACACTGATTTAAAATAGGAATCGCCCCTAAAAACAAAGGCGTCCCTAGAAAATATAAAATAGGGGTTAAATTTTTAGAGCTAGTTTTAGAGCTGGTTTTAGAGCTGGTTTTAGAAAAAACAAAACCTAAAAAACTATAAATAACACCAAAGAAAAGCATGAGATAGACAGGGAATATTTGCTGATTAAATAAACTTAAATAATGCTCAGCACCCCAGACCCCCACTTTAATAACACAGTAACTTAAAAAGATAAGCACTAGGACCATCAAGCTGTTTTTTCTTAAATAATAAAAAATAATTAAATAACTTAAGCCCAATAAGAAACTCACGATCCATTGAACCGTAAAGCTCGGCGCATAAAAGCCAAAATCAGAAAAAATAAGCTGCGCGCCTATAAAAAATAAAAATCCTGAAATAAGAAACAAAGGCCCAGAAAATTTAGAATTAAACAAAAGCGCTAAATAATAAATCACCAAGCTCAGCGGTAAAACTAATAAAATCTGAGTGCTTAATGGGAGGATTTGCGAATATTCAGCAAAGCCGATTAAACAGCCCATTAAAAAAATCAGCGCACCTAAATAAGACAAAATTAAAGCAACGAAATTTCTCATGATTGAACCCACCCTAATAGCACAATATTTTCAGGATCCCAGCTCATATTTTTTACATCTTGAATTTTAATTTGATGTCCATTTTTTTCTAAGACCACGCGAGAAATATTATTTTGGCTAGAGCTATAAGCTATTTCCGGATAAAAATTAAAAGGAAAAATTAAAGCCCCAAGAGGCAGTGCGGCTTTTAAATAAAATCCAGTGGGATTTTTTTGATTTAAAAACATTAATTTTTGAGCCTGAGAGAAATTAATCGGCTGATTTTTCTGGGTTAAAAAATGATAAAAATACAAATTCTCTTGATTCATTCCCTGTATTTTTGTGTGAATTAACACATTATTTTTAATCTCATAGTGATCAACCAGGGGGCATATTTTTATATCTTTTGCTGAAGGGCCTGGAGAATTAACACAGTAAGCTTGAAAAGTTTTAGCGACCCATAAGAAATTAAATTTCGGCTCTGCATTATTTTTTAAAATAAAACTAATCAAAGTTATTAATATAAAAATAAAAATTGGAAATATGATTAAAAAAACTAAATTTCTGCGCATTAAAATATTAACCTTTATTAGTTTTAATTATTAAAAAAATCAGCGGTCCAAAATACTCAAGAAATCTCAAAAAAATAGGGCGTTCTAGCATGAGCTAAAACCTCACCCGCTCAACCCATGCGGCTTTCCCCACACGCCAGAGTTTACCCAAACCTGCTGGATGACCATATCAGGGTAAGTTTTCGTCCCTGTTTCCCAAGTTATTTGTAATTTATTGGGAGAAAATTCTTGAATAAAATAACGACTTTGAAAATTATTTTGATTAAAAAAAATATTTGTTGTTTTTAAATTTTTAAAATTATTTAAATCTATTTTTCGTAAATCTAAATAAGCTTTTTGAGAATAAGCCCAAGCCTGGTTAATTTGCTGATTGGTGTGAGTCATTTTTATAAAATTTTCTAGAGAGATCACTAAGCCTGAAAAGATCAGTGCCATGAGGCTTAAAATTAATAAGACTGAAAATAAGACAAAGCCCTGATCCTGATTTTTATTTTTTATTTGATTCTGAATCATGTGTATTCACTCCACTGGAGATGCATGGTTTTTTCAGCCAGATAAAAATTAAATTTTTGGGGAGATAAAGTTAATAAATTAATTTTAAATTCTGTAATCCCAGAGACTAAAACCTGGCGTTTATTATTTTTATTATCGTCAAGACAGAGCCCCGCTTCACAGTGATAAATCCAGTGATAATTTTTTTTATTTTTGCTGGTGTTAACTGGAGTTTGAGCTGAAATATCTGAACTAAGTTCTAAGACCCCTCCCGAGCCTACATATTTCACACGACCTGATTGGGTTAGTCCTAATTGCCGAATCTCTTGGGGATTATTAATCAATCTCATCGTGTCTGAACTATGAATAAAATAATTAATCCAGCGGACTGATTTCTCAAGATGCGTGCCCGCTATTATTTCCTGATGTAGGTCAAAGGCTAATTTCGCCATGCTGGAAAATAAGCTCAAAGCCATGCTGAGAATGAAAAACCCCAGGCTTAAAGCTATGAATTGCTCAAGCATGATTCAAGTCACTCAAAGTATTTTGAAAATCTTGAAATATTTGATGGAGTAGTATTTTCAGCTGAATCGCCTGATCTAAAGTTAAAAGGCCTAAAGATAAAATTAAAGCTAGAGCGATCAAAACTTCTAAGAATAAAAAAGACATGTTTTATAAATTTAATAATTATTTTTATTAAATAATCTCTTTATTTTATTTTTAAATCAATGGGTGTATTAATACGAAAAAATTAATGGCACAAAAAAAAATACCCCGGTAATTTACATGAGCGCTCTTTCGAAACCTCTTTTGATTTCGTCTCTCCCCTCGCGGGCTTCCAATTAGCCTTAAGTTTTGCTTGAAAAATTTTGAATTGTACGGTCTCGGATCAAGCTATCTAATAGGAAAGGCGTAGGGGCGAATCTTGTATTCGCCCGTGATAAATCTTGGATCCATCGTCACAGAAAAAATCATTTTGTGTTGCTGAATTTTCAAGCGTGGCGGCCCTAGTTACAAAAAAATATCCATGCCAGCCGCCTACGGGCGAATACAAGATTCGCCCCTACACCCTTACTCTTAGAAGAGCCTATATACGCCATAAAGTTCTTAAGTAAGTGCCATTGAACTATTACCAACCAAAGCCTTTCTTAGACGCTGCTTTGCTAATTTGTTTTTCACCTTGCCAGACAATCAAACCAGACTGAATATCTAATAATTTCATCGTGACCTGGAGATACAAGGTCTGCTCACTGTCATTTCTTTGACTGATACTGGAAATATCCCCGTAGAGCATATATTGCGCACCCACTTGTTTACCTAAAGCTGCGGCAGTACTCGGGTCCACCATGCCAGACTGATGCTGATAGTTCATTTGATTTTTCACAGCGTCTACTTGGCTCATGTCTACAAAATTAAACTTGCCGCTGTTAATTAATCTTGTCGAAATGGCATTAGTTAAAGCCTGGGTGTCAATCATTTGATTCGAATTATTTTGCATACCCGAGATAAATAAAACAGGAGTGGACTTCGCCGTAATAGCCTCAACACGTGGCATGGTTAACATGGAATCCACCATGCCATTAGTAATCGACTGAAGGTCCGTAGAACTATAATCAATCGAAGTCGTCTGAATCGCATTGGGGTCTGTGTAACTAATCTTGGGTGAAGACGCACAGCCTGAAGTTAATAAAAACACGGAGCTGATTAAACCAACACTGCCTAAATTTAAAATACTTTTATAACTAGTTTTAATACTCACAAATTTTCTCCCTGTTAATTTAAATAAAAAATTATCTACAAACTTTAATCACATAAGCCGTGACTGAATTATTCGGCGCCACGTCTGAAATCACTTGACTGGAATGAGCTGAAATTAAAACAGGCTGCCAGGGGACGTTATTTCCAGCGGGGAAACCTTTTTGATCCATCCATTGAAATTGGTACTGGGCTTTTTGATCTTTACCAGAATTATTCACAATAACGGCTTTACCTCTTAATAAATCCCCACTGCTTAAATCCGACCCTGGAGAGTCAATAGTTAAAACCCCTCTATTCGTACTGACTTTTTGAGAATTGGTATTCGATAAAAATCCAGAATTAGTTAAGCCCGGCGCATAAGGCATTTGAATACAGTCATTGGCACAAGCGCTCAAACCCGCACTTAAGATCAAGCTTGCACTGAGAATCAAACCAGAATTTAAAAATTTTTTTAAATTATTACTCATGTTTTATATTCCTATTTTATTTAATTTCTTACTTAAATTAACTTAACTCAAACACATGGGCCTGCATCAAATTTCCAGCTTGCACCACCCAAATTAAATTAACTTTGGAACTGCGCACTAAAAGATTCACAGCAGTGTTATGGCCATTATTACTTAAATTTAAAACCTGCGATCCATTCGGCAAATAAGCTTGCCAAACCTGTTCATTGGCTGGAAGCGTTAACCAACTGCGACAATCTGCATTAGAGGTCAAAGCCCCATAAACACTCCCCGCCAAAGCAATCAAACCCGCGACAGAACTGGAGCTTTGAGAATCTGCAAGACCTGCTGTTACTGCTGCTTTTGCAATGACTGATAGAACCGCCTGTACAACAATAATGGGATAGCGATCCATGAGATTTTTAGCAGCCAGGTCATACACATTCATGAGATTACTTGTCTGGCCTGTCTGGAAAGTAGAATTATTTTTGCCGTTATTTTGAGTAATCATTAAAGGGCTGATCGATAAATCTGGCGAAGAATAAACAGGCAAACTTAACCACTGCATCTGGGGTCTTGATCCACCCCAGCCGATAGGCAAGGGAATACTGACAGAGCTCATGGCTGGCACCCAATCTTGTTCATAGAGAACAACCACTAAGCCTGAATCTTTAGGAATAGTAGGTAAATTATTAGGCGAGTTATTTAAACCAAAATTAGCTAAATATTGGTGAAGCTGGGTTAAGTCACCGCCTCTTTTAATTAAAATATTGATTAATAAATTTCTCACGGCTGGATTATCTGGCGCTAATTCCAAGGCTTTTTTAATGGCGACAAACGCATTATTTTGATCCCCTTGGGAAAAATAAGTCAGGGCAGTTAAGTAATAAACCCAGGCGTTTTCAAAGCCGTTTTTAATATGACTAGCGGCATTAAGAGTTGCGCTGAATTCTTTGGGATGATCCGCAGGATTAAAATTAAAACTTAAACTTTTCTCTTGAGATTTTTTATCCGCTTCAGCTAACTCTTTAGCCTGATTGGACTGAATAAATTCTTGTTCTTCATAAGCCTGTCTTAAATAAACCAGGGCGTTACTAGGATTATTTAAAGCAATTTGATCTAAAGCCTCATAGCCGAGTAAATACACCACTTCATAAGGCGCCAATCTATAGGGAACCAGCTGGGGATTAACTAATAAAGACCCTGTCTGGGCCAATAATCTTCCTACTTCTATTTTGGCCTGGGCCTGGTTAATTCTTACTTGGGCTAACACTTGATCATAAGCCGTTTGGCTTTTTAAATAATCACCAGAAAGCTGATAAGTCCGGCCGAGTTCTAAGCCAGAAAGCTGGCTATCAGAACCAGAGTTTAAATCTTGAGATTCTTGAACCGCTTTTTTAAAACTAGAAGTCTCTATATTTTTCTTAATCTCACCCACGGAGTCTGGATAAGAGCCAATAGAGTCTATGCCTGTCTTGGGGCCTAAAGAGGCGCAGCCAGTAAGAACTTGAGTAGTTATTCCAGAAATAATTATTATTAAAAATAATTTTAAAAAATTTAAAAATCTCAAAATAAAATCCAGATAAAAATTAAATTATAAAAAGGCGCAAAGTGTAACGACCTCGCCTGCTAGAGCACAAGATTTTTACAAAGATTTTTATACCGACACATCCCGCGATCTTCTCTGCAAAATTTTTAATTTCCCTTATTACCAGTGGAGGGGCGAACTTCATGTTCGTCCCGCCAAGTGTGTTCGTCCCGCCAGGTCGTCTGGCCAGAGCCCCCAGAGAATAAATAATCAGACTCCCAGGTGCTGGGGTTATGAATGATGTATTCCCGGACCCCATGTAATTCTCGATCATCGACAATCACCCGATCCCAGTAATCGCGTTGCCATAGTTTTCCAGGAAACGCAGGCCAGTTCAGTGTTTTCACGCCTTGAATATAAAAGTTAGTCGTCATTGATTTGAAAGCCTGCATGATCCGACCCACAGTATGGCTCGACGTCCCATGGGCATAATTTTTAGTAGCGCCGTCGCCAGGGATTTGTTTTTTGATTTGATTTAATTTGAAAACCCCATGGATATGATTTGGCATAACAATAAATTCATCCAATTTCATGTGAGTAAATCTTTCTGGTAGTTGATTCCAGGTTTTCAAAATCATGCTGCCTGCCTGATTAATTTGCATTTTCCCTTCGCAAATATCTCCAAATACGCAAAGGCGATCCTGGGTGCAAACGGTGATGAAATAATAGGCTTCCTGCGAGTAGTCGTATTGATACAAGCGGATAGAGCGTCGATAAGGAAGTCGTTGGTTATCAGGCATGAAAATAAAATCCCAGTAAAAATAATCATTATTTAAACACGAATAATTTTATTTTTTAAGCATGAGATCTTAGGGCGGGACGAACATAAAGTTCGCCCCTCCACTGGTCATCAGGGAAATTAAATTTTTTGCAGAGAAGATCGCAGGAATGTCGGTTTATAGGCTCTGACTAGTTTCTAATAAATTTAATTTCGAGCTGGAGCTGGAGCTGGAGCTGGAATTAAAACTGGGTTTCACTAAATCAGAAATTGCATTTAACAAAGCATCTACTTCTTGAGCCGTATTGTAATAAGCCAAGCCCATACGCCAAATACCCCCTTGGTTTTCTAGCCCTAAGGTTTTAATTAGTCTGGAACAATGGAAAAATCCGCCGGCGGTAAAAAAGCCTTTTTGAGCAAAATACTCCGCGGTTTCTTGAGGGGTTTTATTATTAATTCTTAAAGCAAAAGTCGGTGTTCTTAATGGTTTTTTATTATCTAAATAATCTTCTGACAGCTGATTTAGCTGATTTAGCTGATCTAAAGACAGGCCATAAAGAGAAATATTAGAAATATTTTTTAGGCCCTGGAGAAATTGCTGAATTAAGATTTTTTCATAGTTAAAAATAGCCGTCATAGAATTTTCTAAATTTTCTTTATTTAAAGATAAAGACTCTGGGCCCAGCATGCTGGATTTATATTTTAAAATAGCTAATAGCCCAGATAGCGCTTCAAAATTCTGTGTGCCCAGCTCCCATTGTGAGTGATATGGACTGTGGTAAATCTTAGGAATTAAATAATCTAAGAGCTCTAATTTTGAATATAAAACACCCAGATGCGGGCCAGAAAATTTATAAGCCGAGCAGACTAGAAAATCGCAATTTAATTGCTGGACATTGATAGAAAAATGAGCACAGGCGTGAGTTGCGTCTAGAAATACTAAAGCGCCAGCTTGATGAATGGTTTTTATTATTAAATCTAAATCTGGCACCGAGCCCAGTAAATTACTGGCCATAGTAAAACAAACGAGGCGCGTGTTTTTATTTAATAATTTTTCTAGATCTTTCAGATTTAAATTCATGGTTTTTAAATCAAGAGGCCAATATTTTACTTCTACACCGCGCTCTTGGGCTGCCAGCACCCAAGGAGAAATATTAGAGTCATGATCTAAATCAGTAAGAATAATCTGATCGCCTTTTTTCCAAGTTTGAGCGAGCACTCTGGAAAACTGAAAAGTTAAACTGGTCATGTTTAAACCAAAAGAAATCTCTTTATTAGATTTTGCATTTAAAAATAATCTCATGGCAGATCGCGCTTGATCCATAAGTTCCACTGTTTTTTCACTCGCTGGAAAAGGCGCACCAATATTTGAATTAGAGTGTAATAAATAATTCGCCATGGCTTCTGAAACGCAAGAAGGCACTTGGGTTCCACCGGGGCCATTTAAATAGACCACAGGATTATTTTGATAAGTTTGAGACAGGGCTGGAATGGCTAGACGAATTTTTGAAATATTTAAATTTAAAGTAGAGGCAGGGGTAGATTGAGAGATAGAGATAGACATAAAAAACAGCTCTTTGGAATTTTTTATCTTGGTTTTTTACTTTAGCTTTTAATAGGCATAAAAAAACCCCCTTGAAAACACACAAAAAAGGAGATCAAAAAAAATGTTTTCTCAAAGCGGGGGTATAAATTTATTTGACGAAGTTGGTTTTAAAATTGATTAATAAGTTAAAGAACTCTAATCACCAGCTCCCCAAAAAGTGGCGAAATCATGACAGAGTATTTTGACGAAGTCCATAGATTTTTATGCCAGATTTTTATGCCAGATTTTTATGATTTTTTTAAACTTAAGTCTGTTAGGTCTGTGCCAATTTTTTTAATAGACATTTTTTCTTATGATCCAAAGGCGCTAAATAATAATAAGCCACTGGAATGACAATAAGAGAAAAGAAGGTCCCAAAAACCATACCGCCGACAATGACCCAGCCAATCTGTGAATGACTATGCGAATCTGGGCCATAGGCCAGCGCCAAAGGCACAGCGCCTAAAACCATGGCACAAGTGGTCATCAGAATGGGCCTTAAGCGAATAACAGCCGCGCTTTGAATAGCCGTGAGTAAATCCTCACCCTGAAGTAGTTTTTGATTCGCAAATTGGGTAATTAAAATTCCATGCTTAGTAATTAATCCAACCAAAGTAATTAAGCCAATATTGGTATAAAGATTTAAAGACCCGCCGGTGATATATAAAGTCCCCATCGCACCGACAATACACAAAGGGACGGTTAGTAAAATAATAAAAGGATCGACGAAGCTTTCAAACTGAGCGGCCATGACGAGATAAATAAAAATAATCGAGAGAAAAAATAACTGCCCCATCACGCCGTTAGATTTTATAAAAGCGGCAATCCGGCCGATATAAATATAATTTTGATCTTTAGGCAGTGTATTATTTAAAATTAAATTTAAATGACCCACGACTTGGCCTAAGCCATAACCTGGAGATTGGGAAGCTGTAATAGTCGCTGAGTCCATGCGGTTATAGCGGTATAAATTATTTTGTCGGACGGACGTATGCATGCTAATTAAATTAGACAAAGGGACTAAGACTGCATTGCCATTAGAGTCTAAATTACTAGAGCGGACATAAATTTTATCTAAGCCAGAGAAAGTACTGAGATCGCTCATCTGCATCTGGACTTTGACATAGTAATTATTGCCATCGCGTTCAATATTTGTAATTTGCTTCCCACTCATCATGATGCTTAAAGTATCGGCGATATCTTGCAGCGCCACGCCATAAGACGCCGCAGCAGCGCGTTTGAAATCTACTTCATAGACTTGGTTATCAAATTTAAAATTAGTATCAACATCTCGAACACCCGAGTAATTTTTCAAAGCCCGCATCACTTTATCAACGGTCTGAGCTAAAGCATGGGTATCTTGCGAGGGGCTGGTAATTTCTATCTGAATCGCCTGGCCATCCGTTCCATCTCCAAAGCTAACAGGGTCGGGTAAGTTGCCTTTAACTAGGACCCCTGGAATTTGATTTAGTTGGCTAATCACTTGACTCATGATTTCTGCAGTTTCTAATTTTCGCAGCTGCCAAGGCTGGGTAATAATAAAATTAATGGCATTACCAGAATTAATAAAAGACAAATAATTTTCTATGCCTGGCGTCTTTGCATAAATTTTCTCAAATTGCTTCATAAAACCATCGGTATAGCTAATCGTTGAGCCTGGCGGCGAGGTGATATCTATTTCGAAAAAACCAATGTCTTCTTTAGGAACAAATTCTTGAGGCACGGCTAAATAAATTAAATAACCCAAGAAGCCAATGAAAAATAAAGCAGAGATAACATAAAGTCTTTTATTTAAAACAAAGAATAATATTTTCTTATAATTTTTATTAATTTTTTCAAAAACTAAATCCACTGCATGCTCTAATCTTGAAGCCGTCTCTCCGTTTTTTAATACGCGAGAACACATCATGGGAGATAAAGTCAAAGCGACAAAGCCCGAAATTAAAACAGCGCCCGCTAAAGTAAAAGCAAACTCTTGAAAAACTTTCGCACTAAATCCACTGGTAAACCCAGAGGGCGCATACACCGCTGCTAAAGTTAAAGTCATAGCAACAACTGAAAATCCAATTTCTTTAGAGCCTTTATAAGCCGCCGTCATTGGGTCTAAGCCTTGTTCGATATAACGATGAATATTTTCCAGCATCACAATGGCATCATCGACGACTAAGCCAATGGCTAAAATAATGGCCAAAAGCGTCATGGTATTAATGGTATATCCCAGTAATAACATCACCCCAAAGACAGAAATAATACAAACTGGAATAGTGACAATAGGGACTAAAGCCGCTCTGATAGACCCCAGAAAAATAATGACCACTAAGATAACTAAAATAACGGCGATCAATAAAGTTTTAATACTTTCAGCAATGGCTGATTTTAAATAATCCGATTGGTCATAAGTAATTTTCATACTTAAACCGTCGGGTAAATTTATTTTTAATAAAGCGCTTTTCGCTTCATTCGCGACGGTAATCGGATTAGCAGTATCTAAAGGCCTCACTTCCATATCAATAGAATTTAAGCCATTGGTTCTCATGGGCGAGGGTGTTAAAGAATTAGAACCCAATTCGACTTTGGCGATGTCACCCATTCGGACAATTTGATTATTAGCATCTCGAATAATTAAATTTTTAAATTGGTCTACATCCGTTAATTTTGTGTTAGCAACCAAAGAATACTGCCGATCTAACCCTTCGATAGACCCACCGGAAAAATCAATATTATTATTTTGCAAAGTATTCTGAACATCCATGACCGTGATATTCAAAGCCGCCATTTTTTCAGGATTTAACCAAATTCTCATCGCATAAGCGCCCGATCCATAGAGCCAAATTGCGCCCATGCCAGGTAATTTTTGCAATAAAGGCTGAATATTCTGAGTCACATAATCTTGAATTTGAGCGGGAGTGAGCTCTTGATCTAAAAATCCAATATTCAAAACAGGCGAGGCTACCCCCCCTTCTGAAATACTCGGAGGGTCGACATCATCAGGCAGTTGGTTTCTAACCCCAGAGACCTGATCACGAACATCGCCCATGGCTTTGATCATGTTGGTCCCATCTAAAAAAGTTAAATAAATATTGGTCGAATTATAACTACTGGTCGATGTCATTTGCTCTAAACCCTTGACGTTAATCAGGGCGTTTTCCAGAGGTTCTGTCACCTCGTTTTTCATGAGACTGGGACTCGCCCCTGTATAATTTACATGCACAGAAGCAATGGGATAATCCACTTCTGGAAAATATCTAATCTCTATGTGTAATAAGCCGATTAATCCAAAAATTAATAAAGCTAAAGACAAAACACTCGCAAAGACGGGTCTTTCAATACAAATTTCACATAGACGCATATCAAATAAAATTCTTATATTTTCAAAAGGGGCTAAAGGTAGCTAAAAGATAATCACTTTGGTAGAGGAACCCTTTTGATTTCGTCTCTCCCCTCGACTTCCAATTAGCCTTAAGTTTTGCTTGAAAAATTTTGAATTGTACGGTCTCAGGGTAGGGGCGAATCTTGTATTCGCCCTCTATCGGATCTCGCACCTATAAAAATAAATTTAACTTGGTCGTATTT
>Ga0214919_10000322_pt1 | contig 82076 bp, 84 predicted proteins | sample LL1503_MetaG_FD_177994 | JGI IMG/M metagenome (GOLD analysis project Ga0214919, IMG submission 177994) | Freshwater microbial communities from Lake Lanier, Atlanta, Georgia, United States - LL-1503 | ecosystem: Environmental > Aquatic > Freshwater > Lake | place: USA: Georgia | collected... | reverse complement strand
TGAATATACGCTTGATGAATTAAATGCGCGATAACCTCAGTATCCGTCTGTGAAGTAAATATGTATCCGTCTTTTTGTAATTTGCTGCGTAAGGCTTCAAAATTTTCAATAATGCCGTTATGAACTACCCCAATTAAATCCCTAGAAAAGTGTGGGTGGGCATTATCCGTGTTGGGCTTGCCATGGGTTGCCCAACGTGTATGCGCAATACCTCTTGTACCTTCTAATAATTTTGTATTTTGCTCTAAGTCATTAACCCGCTGGGTTGTTCGACTTCTTTGTAAAACTTGGGCATCATTTACTACCGCTAAACCACAGGAGTCGTAACCTCTATACTCAAGTCTGCTAAGCCCTTGAACCAATACTCCAACAATATTTTTATTAGATACTGCACCAACAATCCCACACATTTTAGTTTACTCTTTCCGCACTTAGCTATTGATCATTCATCAGCTTATTTTTTATCGGCCTTTGCCAATCAATACTTGCTTGTTTTGTTCTACTAATAGTCAACTTCTGTGCTGGGGCATCTTTAGTTAATGTTGTACCCGCGCCGATTGTGGCATTTTTACCAACCCGCACTGGCGCTACCAGTTGGGTGTCAGATCCAATAAAAGCCCCATCCTCAATGACTGTGCGATGTTTATTTGCACCATCATAATTGCAAGTAATCGTTCCAGCTCCAATATTGACACCTTCCCCAACAGTTGCATCTCCGATATAGGATAGATGATTCGCTTTACTACCTTTGCCAACGTCAGCATTCTTCACTTCGACAAAATTTCCGATATGAACCTGATCCGCGATTTGTGCTCCAGGACGTATCCGAGCATACGGGCCAATTACAGCATCTCGCGCGATTTTCGCGCCATCAATATGTGTGAATGCATGTACCTGTGTTCCGGCATCAATCGTACTATTTTTTATTTGGCAATAAGGCCCAATCCTCACTCCAGTATTTAATCGGACGCTGCCCTCAAAAATACATCCTATATCAATGAACACATCCGGCTCACATTCTAATGATCCTCGGATATCAATTCTTGCGGGATCAACAATAGTCACTCCCGAATCTAGCAATTCTTGCGCAAGATGTCCTTGATAAACTCTTTCCAACAAGGCCAGTTGAGCCCGACTATTCACTCCTTGCGTTTCCCAATCAAAAGTTGGAGTTGTTGTTCTAATTGGTGTGTAAGCATTGGCAGCTAATGAAACAATATCTGTTAAATAGTATTCACCTTGGGTATTGTTTGGTTCAATTTGAGCTAACCAATGATTTAACTCTTGAGTGGGGCAAGCTAAAATTCCGGTATTAATTTCAGTAATTTTTTTGACCTGTGCATCAGCATCTTTTTCTTCAACAATTTGTACGACCTCGCCGTCTAAATTACGGACTATCCGGCCGTAACCGGTTGGATTATTTACGTGTTGGGTTAATAAGGCCAGTGCACCATCTGAGGCGATGTCTAATAATTGCTTTAGGGTTTGCCTTTGAATGAGGGGTACGTCACCATAGAGTACCAATGTAATACCCTCTGAAACTTCCTGATGTAAACCTTGAATAACCGCATGACCAGTGCCCTTTTGCTCATTTTGAAGTGCTACCCTAGTCTTCGGGTAGTCCTTTAATAAATATTGCTGTACTGCTTCGCCACCATGTCCAATCACAACACAGGGCTGTATATTCTCAGCATCAGCGAGTAAGCTTACCGCATCTAGGACATGCCCAAGCATGGGCTTTCCTGCCAGAGGATGTAAAACTTTAGGTATAGAAGATTGCATCCTCTTACCTTGTCCGGCAGCTAATATCACAATATTCATAGTACTAGTATAAGGCCTTTAATAGCTCTAAATCATTGATTAAGCAAGAATATGGATTAACTGAAGTGTTTCATCAGCTGGCTGACACGGCTCATTAAAACCCTCATCAATCGCCCGATCACCCGGCACAGAGTCTGCGAATTCGCCGGTTGATATATTCTTAAAGTCAAAAAGTTTACTATCCAATAAGTGTGAGGGAACAACCTGGGTCACGGCCTTAAAAATACTCGCAACCCTGCCAGGGTGTTGCTTTTCCCAATCTTTTAATAGTGCTTTCATTGCATTTCGCTGAAGATTTTCTTGGCTTCCACAGAGGTTACACGGAATGATCGGAAAATCTTGCTGCAAAGCATATCTCTCTAAATACTTTTCTGGAACGTACGCCAAAGGCCTAATCACGATATGCTTACCATCGTCCGATCGTAACTTGGGTGGCATCGCCTTCAGCTTGCCACCATAAAACATATTTAATAATAGGGTTTCTAGAATATCTTCCCGATGATGGCCTAAGGCAATTTTTGTAGCGCCTATTTCGTCAGCTACGCGGTACAAAATACCCCGCCGAAGTCTGGAACATACTCCACAGGTTGTTTTACCTTCAGGGACAACCCTTTTGACAATACTATAGGTGTCCTGTTCTTCGATATGAAATGGAATCCCTAATTTTCTCAGATAAGTAGGTAAGACCTGCTCAGGAAAACCAGGCTGTTTTTGATCTAAATTAACCGCAATGAGCTCAAATTGAATCGGTGCTCGCTCGCGGAGTTTCATCAAAATATCAAGCATGGCATAGCTGTCTTTTCCACCAGAAAGGCAAACCATCACACGGTCTTGATCCTCAATCATCTGAAAATCTACTATTGCTTGTCCCATCAAACGACAGAGTTTTTTTGCTAATTTATTTTCTTCATAAACTGCTTTTCGCGGGTCAATCGTTGCCATATTGAGTGCTATTTTTTGTATTGAAATAATTCAACCCCTACCCCAGCACAATCAGGGTAGACATCCGGCTTTTCTGTTGCCACACGCGCCGCAATCACTAAAGGGTGGGCAAGCATTTGACGCATAATTTCATCACACAATGTCTCTTGTAATTGAATATGACCCTGACTCACGATTCCTCGAATCGATTCTCGCATAAAGTCATAATCAACCACTTCACTTAACTCATCCGTTCGGGGAGTATTGTTAATCATTGGGACATATAAATCGATATTGATAATAATACGTTGTTCGGACTGCTTTTCAAAGTCGTGTACCCCAATCCGAATCGGCACTATATAGTCTCTTAAAAATAGCCGCCGGCACTGCGATAAATCATCATGATCCTGAATATCCTTCATATTTCCTTTGTGGGTAAATCGGTTAAAAACATAATGTCTCGATTGATCGCTTGCAAGTGTTGCCCGCCGTCTACGTATAAGGTTGTACCTGTGACCGCATTTGCTGTTGCTAAGTAGCAAACACCTTGAGCTATATCAGAGGGTAATGAGGATCTACCTAAAGGTGTTTGTTGATGTGCTTTTTGAAAGCCCTCTGCAGTCTGATCACCTGATACAAGTGTGATGCCTGGAGCAATACCAACCACCCGCAGAAAGGGCGCAAAGGACATAGCCTGCATTTGCATAGCCGACTCTAGGGCAGCTTTGGATAAGGTATACGAGAAAAAGTCCGGATTCATGTTGTCTAATTTCTGATCTAAGACATGAATAATTACCCCAATAGCAGAGGACTTTGTTAGTTGGGTTTTCCAAGCATCGTAATAGGATTTCGATAATATCAAGGGAGCAGTAAGATTTACCGCCATATGGGCCTGTATATCTTTTGCTAAGACTGTCTGGGGATCATCGAATGAAAAAATAGAGGCGTTATTGATCAAACACGATGGTATTCCTAACTGCGCAATACATTGCGGCAAAACCCTCTCTAGGTCTTCTTGATCAGCCAAGTCTGCCTGAATAACCGTCACTCTTCGTCCTAAAGCCCGAATTTGCTGAGCGGTCAACTCTGCTTCCTGGATTGATTTGCCGCAGTGGATTGCAATATCCCATCCAGCAAGTGCCATCTCCATAGCAATCGCTTGGCCTAAACGTTTTGCTGCACCAGTTATTAAAGCAATCTTTGCCGAATCATTCATCGCATAAAATAGTTATCTATGGAAATTCTAACTAATACCGAAGCATTAGCACATTGTCGTCAATTATCCAACCTTATTGACTCTGAGGTAAAAAAAAGCTTCGGCTGGCTACCTTTTTCACATTACATGGAATTGGCATTATATGCCCCAAACCTAGGCTACTACACTGCCGGATCTATTAAATTTGGCTCACAAGGTGACTTTATCACTGCCCCTGAGATTTCCCCGTGGTTTGGTGCTGCGGTTACTCAAACTCTCATTCCTGTTCTAAGCTATTTTTCAAATCAATCCCTCCCCAGTCAGATCTTAGAATTTGGTGCCGGCTCCGGTGCGCTCGCTCAGAGTATTTTACTCACGCTCAAAAGACAAAATCAAATCCTAACCACCTATTCCATTCTCGAAGTGTCTCCAGATTTACAAGCTATCCAAAAAAAACGCCTGCAAGCTTTTGTTCAAGAACATCACATATTAACTTCTATTGAGTGGCTCGTTGAACTTCCTAAAAACTTTTCTGGAGTGGTTCTAGCCAATGAAGTTTTAGATGCCATGCCAGTTGATCTCATCATTAAACGTGCAGATGGTTGGCATTATCTCGGTATTACAGTAAATCCAAATCCCCGTTCTCCCTCATTTTCTGACCACTGGCTTTATTGCGATGGACCACTCGTTGCAAGGGAAGATCTGCCAACTTACCTACAATCTTCGCAAGTGGAATTGGCCCTAGGCTATACAACAGAAATTCATCCGCGAGCTAAGGCATGGACACAAACTTTAGCAGAGCAACTGCGTCAAGGTATTTTCTTAACGTTTGATTATGGTTTTCCAGCAAAAGAGTATTACCATCCTCAGCGAAACAAGGGTACCTTAATTGCGCACCACCGGCACCATAGTATCGATGATGTTTTTTATTTACCAGGTTTATGTGATATCACTGCCCACATTGAGTGGACCTCAATGAATCAAGTCGCCCAAACTGCTGGGTTGAACCTCATTGGTTATAGTAGCCAGGGAGCCTACCTCCTGAATGCTGGAATTGGCCAACTTTTGCTTGACCAACTTGATCCACATGATGCAAAAAACTACCTGCCTCAAGCGAACGGGGTCCAAAAACTTCTCTCCGAAGCCGAAATGGGTGAACTCTTCAAAGCAGTAGCTTGGTATAAAAATTCTTCTAATGATCCAGCCTTTGAGGAAGTAGCTGCAAGTTTACCCGGCTTTACAGGCAAGCTTCGATTACTTGAAGCCTAGACTGAACTATGGCCTGACCAATTTGTGCTCCAGTGGATTGACCCATCTTTAAAACAATCTCTTGGGTATCAAATACCTTCAATCGAAGTAATATTCCCTCTAAATTGGCTGCTTGTAAATCGAGTTTTTTTGCCAGCTGAATCAACTCTAAAAGTCTCTCTGGCTTTCTCCAAAAATCTGCTTGATCTAAAAACTGTAAGTATTCCTTGGCAGATATTGTTGGCTTTTCTAAAAGGCTTCGCAACTTCCTGAAAATAACGGCGTACGATTTAATTTCAAGGGGTACTTTCAATTGCAAAGTCCAAGATAGTATTTGCTCTAGGTCTACTAAATTCATTAGGGAAGCTACTCGTAACGATAGTGTTACCTGACTACTTACTACTTGATCTAGGGCTGCAATCGTTTTATCTAAGATTTGTTTCTGACATAAATCTTGGGGGAATACATCTTGAATCGCTTGCGAAGTAGTAAGCATTTCGAGCATCCTAGAAGGATTTGGCTCCATCAAACCCCGACTCAATTCTTGCCAAACTCGCTCGGCAACAAGATGTCTTAACTCCCCGTCTTGCACCATCTGAGATACTAATTTTTGGGTTTGCGGGGCAATTGAAAAGTCTTTAAAGCGTGCTAAAAACCGCGCTAAACGTAAAATTCGTAAGGGATCTTCTGTAAACGCTGGTCCAATATGGCGAAAGACCTTTTGGGATAAATCCAATTGACCTTGAAAAGGATCTATCAAGGGCCCAATAGCCTGACCTGATGTATCGACTTCTTGAGCTATTGCATTGACTGTAAAATCCCGCCGTGCTAAATCGTCCTCTAAGGAAATATCTGGTGCTGTGTAAAACTCAAACCCCTTATAACCCTGCCCAACCTTTCGCTCCGTTCGGGCTAAGGCATATTCGTCTTTGGTATGAGGATGTAAAAATACGGGAAAATCTTTTCCAACTGGCAGAAATCCTAATTCCAACATTTCTCCTGGACTAGACCCAACTACTACATAATCATGATCTGCTCTTGCTAAGCCAAGCAATTGGTCACGGATTGCCCCACCAACCAAGTAAGTTTTCAACGCATTAAACTCTCTAAAGGACGAGGAGAAATTTTGAATGTTTCAATGAATGCATTGGGTAGGCTTGGGTCGAGGATACTCGGACTTTTCATAGATGCTAGATTATCACGCGACATGACTGTTGGTCCTGGTAACTTTTCTAATAAAAGTGCTTGCAAATATCCCATCCAATCAGGCAAGGGAATAACAGGACGGGATATACCCTGTCTTTTTGCTGCAAAACGAATTAATTCTGCTAATGAATAAACTGTAGGCCCACCAAGATCATATGATTGATGAATCGTTGAAGACTCAAGTATGGCTCGCTTAAATACCTCAGCCACATCGAGCACACTAACCGGCTGGAATTGGACATGTGCGCCAGCCAATGGCATTACTGGAAAAAAGCGCTGTAATTTACCAAACATGTTAATAAAATTATCTGTTTCTCCAAACACAACCGAAGGTCTAACAATTGTCCAATCCAGGCCTGAGGCCTTCACAAGTAATTCGGCTTCACCCTTGCTACGCAGGTACATTGAGGGTCCTTGCGAATCTGCCCCTAAAGCACTCATGTGAATATATCGTTGCAAGCGATGCGCCCGCATAGCTGCAATAATGGCTCGCACAATGTCAATGTGCGCCTCTTTAAACTCCGGGCCATATGGGAATGCTTGGCTAGCATGTAATACGCCAACCAAATTAATAATGCATATATTCGGATCTAACTGAGTAAATAATTGCTTTAAACTGGCCTCAGAAACATCGGTGTAAAGATGTGTCTGGGCTAACTCTTGCCTTCTGTTTTCTTTTCCCCTAGATGATGGCCGTATCATCAAATGGACTTCAAATTCTTCACTTTGTAATAAGCGCTCAACAATCGCAGATCCAATAAATCCTGTACCGCCAATAAGTAATACTTGCTGTTTAGCCATTAGTTTGCCCTATGGAAGATTTGACGAAACAGCCTGTGTAGGCCTTACTGTGCCTAATTTCTCTTTTAAAGATTGCGCCTTACCCGTGTATAGCGTTCCATAAAAAACAGCATTCGCAAGGACGTTTTTAACATACGTTCTGGTTTCATTAAAAGGAATTGTTTCAGCATAAATCGCTCCGTCAACTGTCTTGGTTAAACTTTGCCGCCACTGTTTAGGTCGGCCTGGGCCGGCGTTATAGGCGGCAGAAGCTAGCCCCCAAGAGCCATCCAAATCATTTAAAACCATACTTAAATAATTACTACCCAACACTAAATTCGTTTGTAATTCGGATAGCTTTTCGGGCCGATAATCATTCATCCCAATTTTTTTTGCCACATACTTACCTGTTGCAGGCATTACTTGCATTAATCCAGAAGCGCCCACATGGGATTTGGCCACCATAACAAACCGAGACTCTTGTCGAATCAAGCCATAAACCCAGTACATGTCTAAATGCAGTTTTTGCGTGATGGGTTGTAATTTTTCAATATAGGGCGTTGGATATCTTAAGTAAAAATTATGCTCGGCTTTCGTTCGATCCGCCGTATTAACTGCCCGATCAATTAAACCAATTTTCTTGCCGTATTCCGCAGCAGCAATTAGTTCTTGATCAGACATACTTCGTAATTCCCAGTTCCACTCGCGGTTACCTTCGGTTCGTAAATTCATTTGATATAGTTTGGCTGCTTTATCAAATGCAGGTAAGCTTTTAGTGATCTTCGCATCGATATCGGTAACTGTTATTTTGGGTGGAATAGAAATTGTTCTCCCTAACTCCTCTAAAGCTAACTGGCCATAAAAATGGTATTGCCCAGCAATCGCCATGAAACTATCATTAGCCCTGGGATCACCAAGTTCCTTTAACGCCCTGCCATACCAATAGGTCCAGGCTGGATCACGATTTCGGATCACCTCAGACATCGTCTCAATCGATTCTTTGACTAAACGCCAATCTTTTTCGCGTAAGGCAACCCGAATCTTCCATTCAGCCGACTCAGGAGATAGCAATTGACTACCGCCCAGAGCGTGTTGTTTGCGGTATGCTTCAATCGCTAAGGGATCTAACTTCTTCGCCAGAAATTGTCCAATAACACCCCATGCTAAACTTTTATTTTCTATACTTGATCGCCAATCCATCTGCTCTAAAGTTCGGTAAGCGTTACTTGGATTTGTCTTTGCATTTCTAACAATATCTGTAATAGGATCCTCGCCCCCCATTCTCTTTGCAACTGTATCAAAACCCATTTCTAGTGCGGTTCTGCCTAGCGACAAACCCTCAGATCTTGTTAATCCGCCACGCAGCATTAATAATTGCACAGCTTCTGGACATGACTCACCAAAATATCTTGGATCTAAAAGATTGGCTTTTGCTAAATTACCCAAAAGTTTTGGAGACTCGCCTTTGGAAAGCCGTGACATATAGGAATAGCATTTAACTTGGGTGTCGTCGTCTAAAACAAATTGCGAATATTCTCGGTCAAATAATTGCCAGTCTTTTCTTTTTCCAAGGACTAATAACCAATCATTCCGAAGTCGATCAGCTAGTCCACTACCTTTATACTTGTTTAAAAAACTCTCTACGTCGGCATCTATCTCGTAACTACCATTGGCTTTACCGGCACTATCGTATAGTTTTGGCTTTAATCGAAAATACTCCACATAATCTGGCATATCGTACCCATTTAGCTGATTAGCGAGTTGCCCACTCCGTAACGCATCATTTTTTCTAGACGCCTCTCGTAGGTCCATAAAAATTTGATCTTTAGCTGTAAGGTCGCTGGTTTTAGGGTCTGCTCTGCTGAGCCCTAAAGCTGAACCACCAATAAGTAGTGCTAGTAGATAAAGATATTTAACATTAAATCTCTTTTTTTGAGGCATACTTATTTCCAATTCAGTCCCTTAATCCGCTTCCGACGATTAAATTTTATTGCAAGAAATGAATCCAAACAATATCCAACAATTAAGAAAAGAACTGCTGGAGCAGCGCCAATTTTTGGCTCATGACACTACGCTATATAGCTCTATTGTGCTACAAATTCACGAACATGTTTTAATTGCCTTAAACGCCTTCGCTCATATTCAGACCATTGCACTATATTGGCCAATTCGTGGCGAACCAGATATTCGATCCGTTTTAATGGATTGGTGTGGTCAGAACCCCAAAAGACGGCTAGCGCTGCCAATTACGAAAAAAAATCAACCTCTCACTTTTCACGAATGGGCCTTTGATACGGAAATGAAACCAGGTCTTGCGAATATTCCTGAGCCATTTCAAACTCCAGTTATCGAACCAGATCTAATTTTTGCGCCTTGCCTTGGTTGGCAAGGATTTGATCAACGATTTTGGCGGCTAGGTTATGGTGGTGGATATTACGATCGAAGTTTTGCGGATTATGCCTTAGTTGCTAATCCACCAATTTTTTTAGGTATTAGTCTTGAGGAATTTCAATTAAGCCCTGTTCAATGGCAAACTCAACCACATGACATCGCATTGGATGGCATCATTACTGAAAAAAATAGTCGATACTCCAAGGGGTTTTTACCTCACCAATGACAGCTATAAATTATTTTCGACGCCAAGTTCTCCAACAAATTAGTATCTTTGGAATTTATCTAGGAGCCTCAGGAATATCTTATGGGGCAACTAGTTATTTTCTCTCAGGCTCTCTCATTAACCTCTACCTATTAACACAATCGCCGATTCAAAGAGAGCTCCTTGGCATAATCAAGGTTAACTTGATTTCTCCCGAATTGCGCTTTGATGAACCCCGCCAACGCCTTATTCTTCAGAGCGACTTAACTATTAGCTTGGATAACTCACAGCCAGTTCAAGCATTGATGCAGTGTAGTTCTTCTTTTCGCTATGAGGTAAGTAGTCGAAAAATATTCTTAAAAGACCCCTTAATCGACCAACTTCGGATAGAAAAAATAGACGATAAAATTGGCCTTAATCACTTAATTCTTAGCCAAATTAATCCGTTCCTAACCGGATGGATTAATGGATTACTCGTTTTTGAATTGAACTCTAAAACCCAGCCTATTTTTAAAAAGCCCCCCTCAGATATCAAAATTGAATCTGAGGGGATTCAGTTTTATTTTAGTTAGTCTAAGTTTTTAATGATAGCAATCGTCGGGTCTGCCTGATTTAACGAGTAAAAATGCAGTCCAGGTGCTCCTCCAGCCAGGAGTTGCAACGATAAATCCGTGACGACATCTAATCCAAAAGCCTTGATTGAAGCAATGTCATCGCCAAATCCTTCTAGACGTTTTCTAAGCCACCTTGGTATTTCAGCTCCACATGAGTCAGAAAAACGGAGTAGTTGTGAACTGCTGGTAATCGGCATAATACCTGGCACAATCGGCACATTAACGCCCCTAGACTCAACATCTTCTATGAACTGAAAATAGGCGTCTGTGTTGTAAAAATACTGGGTGATTGCTGAGTTAGCGCCAGCCTGTATTTTAGTTACAAAGTTTTCTATATCTGCACGAACGCTACTAGCTTGCGGATGCATTTCTGGATAAGCAGCAACCTCAATATGAAACCAATCACCATACGACTCACGGATATAAGCCACGAGCTCATTGGCATGATGAAATTCGCCATATTGTCCCATGCCGGAGGGTAAATCTCCTCTTAAGGCAACAATACGTCGCACACCCATTTCTTTATAAAGCCGAAGAAGTTCATAAATATTTTCCTTGGAACTTCCAACACACGATAAATGCGGGGCGGCATCTTGGCCGCTTTGATGAATGGACTCTACGGTCCGTAGAGTCCCCTCTTGTGTTGATCCACCGGCACCGAAGGTAACGGAAAAAAAACTGGGCTTGACTTCTTTTGCCAAGCGATCTTTTACAAGACGCAGTTTTTCCGCACCCTCCGGTGTTTTAGGTGGAAAGAACTCAATACTGAGTTCTTTTGGACGCTTTTTATCCATCAATTAATAACGATACGTGTCTGACTTAAATGGCCCTTGTTTTGTTACACCGATGTAGTTTGCTTGCTCATCAGTTAACACGGTTAATTGCGCATTCAAGGTTTTTAACTGCAAAACAGCGACCTTTTCGTCTAAATGCTTAGGCAGTGTGTAAACCCCAATTGGATACTCGTTCGTTTTAGACTTAGTCCATAACTCAATTTGCGCAATCGTTTGATTGGCGAATGAGGAACTCATCACATATGAAGGATGACCAGTGCCACAACCTAAGTTCACTAAACGGCCTTTGGCCAATAGAATAATGCGTTTTTCTTCTTGACCGCCAACCGCTGGGAATATGACGTGGTCTACTTGCGGCTTGATTTCTTCCCACTGATATTTTTCAATACCAGCGACATCAATTTCATTATCAAAGTGGCCAATATTACAAACAATGGCTTGATTTTTCATGCGAATCATAATGTCGTGGGTAATAACGTGATAGTTTCCTGTTGCCGTAACAAAAATGTCCGCTTTGTCAGCTGCGTACTCCATCGTTACAACCCGAAATCCCTCCATTGCAGCTTGCAAAGCACAAATCGGATCTACTTCTGTGACCCATACCTGGGCTGATAATGCTCGTAGTGCTTGAGCGGATCCCTTCCCTACATCGCCATAACCAGCCACAACCGCAACTTTGCCTGCGATCATGACATCCGTTGCACGTTTAATCGCATCGACTAAAGATTCACGGCAACCGTAGAGATTATCAAACTTACTCTTTGTAACCGAGTCGTTCACATTAATTGCTGGAAACTTCAGTTCCCCTTTTTTGAACATTTGATACAAACGATGTACGCCTGTGGTGGTCTCTTCTGTAACACCCTTTACTTCTACTAATCTCTTAGAGTACCAAGTAGCATCTTGCTTGAGCTTGGCCTTAATTGATGCGTATAGGATGGTTTCCTCTTCACTGGTTGGATGATTTAAAACAGACAAGTCTTTCTCAGCCCGAGCACCCAAATGAAGCAATAAAGTCGCATCGCCACCATCATCCAAAATCATGTTGGTGTAGCCGCCATCCGCCCACTCAAAAATACGGTGGGTAAAGTCCCAATACTGCTCTAAACTTTCACCTTTGATCGCAAATACTGGTGTACCGTTAGCAGCAATAGCTGCCGCAGCATGATCTTGCGTTGAGTAAATATTGCAAGAAGCCCAGCGAATCTGTGCGCCTAAAGCCTCCAAAGTTTCGATCAAAACCGCTGTTTGAATCGTCATATGAAGAGATCCAGTAATACGAGCACCCTTTAAAGGTTGGGTAACTACATACTCTTTACGTATCGCCATTAAACCTGGCATTTCACTTTCAGCGATGGCTATTTCTTTGCGACCGAAATTTGCTAAGGTAATATCAGCTATCTCATAGTCTGTTGAAATCTTTAAATCTGATAAGGTATTCATTTGCACTCCAAGCAAAATGAAATGCTGAGGGAGCTTTTAAAGAAGCTCACCAACCATCATTTCAAGGTTAGTGAGCGCCGTTGCCAAGACTCATCAGAGCCACTCCAAGCCTAGGGAAATAAGTCATTTAAACTGACTGATGTCCTCGCAACGCTCCTTGGAGAATTTATAAAATTATAAACCAGCTGCAGATTTTAGTGTTAAAGCCAAATCTCTTGCCTCCCAAGAAAACTCCGGCTCCTCTCTACCAAAGTGACCGTAAGCTGCAGATTTTTTATAAATTGGGCGTAGTAAATTTAACATCTTCACTATACCTTTTGGCCTTAAGTCAAAGTGAGTATTTACCAACTCAGATATCTTTTCATCTGAGATAACGCCTGTGCCATAAGTGCTAACCCATACTGAGGTGGGTTTTGCCACGCCAATTGCATAGGAAACCTGAACCAGGCATTTACTCGCCAAACCCGCTGCCACAACATTTTTGGCAACATACCTGGCAGCATAGGCTGCCGAACGGTCAACTTTAGATGGGTCCTTACCAGAAAATGCGCCGCCACCATGGGGGCAAGAGCCACCATAAGTATCCACAATAATTTTGCGGCCAGTTAAACCACAATCACCTTGCGGACCACCCACCACAAATCGGCCAGTCGGATTGACTAAATACTTGATCTCACCTTTAACAAAATCTTTTGGTAAGACGGGTTTAATAATCTCTTCGATAACCGCCTCTCGCAATTTCTCAAGCGTAATGTCTGGCGCGTGTTGCGTAGATAAGACAACCGTATCAATAGAGTGCGGTTTGCCATCAACATATCGCATCGTCACCTGAGATTTGGCATCCGGTCTTAACCAGTTCAAGCGACCATCTCGACGTAAGTGGGCTTGTCGTTCTACTAAACGATGTGCCAAATGAATAGGCATCGGCATCAACTCAGGAGTTTCATCAACAGCGTAGCCAAACATCAATCCTTGATCACCAGCACCTTGATCTAAAGGGTCATCGCCAGCCTTGTCTACGCCCTGCTTAATATCCGGACTTTGCTTATCGTACGCCACTAAAACAGCGCAACCCTTATGGTCAATACCATATTCTGTATTGTCGTAGCCAATCTCTCGCAGAGTATCCCGAGCTACCTTGATGTAATCCACATTAGCAGTCGTTGTAATTTCACCGGCAAGCACAACTAAGCCAGTATTACATAGCGTCTCAGCAGCAACTCGAGCAGTCGGGTCTTGCGCCAATATGGCGTCTAAAATTGCATCGGAAATTTGATCCGACACTTTATCAGGATGCCCCTCAGAAACGGATTCCGAGGTAAAAAAATAATCATTTGCCATTCAAGTTTCCTTCAGTTAAAAGTTATGACAACACGTGCCAGTTAACTTGAACGGCGACGCTTTAGCAGAATTTATGAATCGCCCGGCAAGTTGTCTTAACTCGGCGATACTCAAGTATATAACGATTTGAATCATTCATCAATTCTTCGTCTTTTGTCGAAAATTTGCATATCATATGGGTAATGCGATGGATTATTCAAATTTTAGGCTTGCTCTCCCTCAAGCATCTCCAACAATTAGGAAGCCTACTTGGGCTAATGACCTTTTGGTTCTCGAGTAAAGATCGCCAGCTCATTAAAGATAATTTAGCCCAAGCACAAATCGCTTATGCCTTCAAAGCAAATCCGGTAAAAATTGCCCAAGCCTCCGGTACCATGCTGGCTGAGAGCTTATGGATTTGGAATCATCCACAAGATTGTCTCAAGTTGACCGAGGTTCTAGATTGGCAGGTTGTAGATCAAGCTATGGCAGAGGGTAAGGGACTCCTCATGCTCACCCCTCATCTTGGTGCATTTGAAATGATCCCAAGAGTTTTGGCAGAACATTTCTGCGCAACAATCATTTATAAACCAGCTAAGCAAGCTTGGCTAAACCAAGTTATTGAAAAGGGCCGCTCCCATCCGCAAATGCATTTTGTTCCAGCAAACATTCAAGGTGTAAGACAAGTTGCTAGAGCACTCCAAAGAGGCCAAGCAGTCGGCATACTGCCAGATCAAGTTCCAGGTGATGGCGATGGTGTCTGGGTTCCCTTTTTTGGAAAACTCGCATATACAGCTGTATTACCAGCCAAATTAGCCACTAAAAATCAAGTCCCAACCATTATATTTTCTGCTACTCGAAAAAAAATTGGTCTTGGTTGGACCATCCGTGCAATGCGAATCAATAAACCATTTGATGCAGATCCAAGTATTGCGGCTGAAGAATTAAACCGCGCCATAGAAGAGGTTATTTTAAAATACCCTGAACAATATCTCTGGGGATATAACCGCTATAAACAACCTGCTGGAGCTCCTCCAGCTCCAAGCGTACAATCATGAAACTTATTTACCTAATCGGTAATTATTGTAGCCTTGGGCTTTTATACCTTCTCTCCGCGGCTCCCCTTCGCCTACTGCATCTGTTTGGCGACATCATCGGATATTTGATTTCGTATTTACCGATTGAACGTCAGCGAGTGACAAATATCAATTTACGACTTTGTTATGCGGAGTATTCCCCACTTGCCAGAAAAAAACTGGCGCGCAAACACTGGCAATTATTTGCCAGAAGTACCCTAGAAAGAGCGTATCTTTGGCTCGGTTCAAAAGAACAAATTAAAGACTTCGTCCAGATAAAAAGTGCCATTAATCTGCTCGATGGAAAGCCTCGCTTATTTGTGAGCATGCACTTAATTGGTATCGAAGCTGGTCTGATTGCGATCTCGATTTATATGCAAGAATTAGGTCTCAAAGAACCAAATACTTTATATGTTCGAATGAAAAACTCTTTTTTTGATACCCGTATCAAAAAATGGCGTGAACGCTTTGGGTCAAAAATGGTTCTACGACAACATAATTCGAGGGATTTGATTCGCCAAATACGCCGCCAACAAGTTGTGGTGATATCGCCGGATATGGATTTAGGTAAACAAGACTCCATTTTTGTTCCATTTTTTGGTATTCCTACCTGTACAGTCACCTCCGTATCAAGACTCGCCCGCTTAAGCGGGGCAGAAGTATGCCCGATCGTAACAACCCTCAATCCTGATGGAGTAGGCTACACCTGTCACATTTATCAAGCCCTAGAACACTTTCCAACGGCCGATTTAATCGAAGATACGACTCGACTCAATCAATTCTTCGAAGCACAAATCCGCCCAAGACCACAAGAGTATTATTGGGTTCATAAAAGATTTAAAAACCGTCCCGATGGACATCCTCGGTTTTATTAAAAAGGCTTTTAATGATTTTGCAATTTACTAAAATGCATGGCTGTGGCAATGACTTTATTGTCATTGATGGTATCCATCAAGACTTAAGCCAAATTAGTACCGCCCAGTGGCAGTTTTTAGCAGACCGTCACTTTGGTATTGGAGCTGATCAGATTTTACTGGTAGAAAATTCTTCCCTCAAGGAGGTCGATTTTAAATACCGCATTATTAATCACGATGGTACTGAAGTCGAGCAGTGTGGGAATGGCTCGCGTTGTTTCGTGCGATTTGTGAGAGAAAAAGCCCTTTCTAATAAAAAACTCTTACGGGTAGAAGTGCGACATGCCGTGCTAACACTCCAAGAGTTTGATAACGGCTTAGTAGAGGTCAATATGGGTAAGCCCATCTTGACCCATAATGAGATCCCTTTTGAACCGGGTCATTCGCCTCAAAAAACTAGTGGCCATATCAATCTTTACCAATTAATAGATTCACCTGTACCCGAAAAGACACCTATCTGGATCTCTACTTTGTCGATGGGCAATCCCCATGCAGTTATTATTGTGGACTCCTGCCAAGATACTCCGGTTTTGGAATATGGGCCAATAATTGAACATCATCCCGCCTTCATTAAACGCGTCAACGTGGGCTTTATGGAAATCCTTACGCGCCATGAAATCAACCTTCGGGTTTTTGAAAGGGGCTCAGGAGAAACGCTTTCCTGTGGGACAGGTGCTTGTGCGGCAGCGGTCAGTGGTATCTTGCAAAATCTTCTTGAATCTCCCGTGACGGTTAATACCCGTGGTGGAGTACTCAATATTTATTGGGACTTCATAAATCTAGGACAATCAGCTGAAGTATTTATGACGGGTCCTGCCAAAACTGTTTTCGATGGAAAAATTTCTTTACCAGAAATTTAAGATACTCCATACTTTGCGCCATATGCCTCTACCGCCGGTAGAAATGTTTGTAATGACGGGTCTGAACTGGCCTGTAAAAAACCTAATAAATCCTGCAAGTTTGCAATCGCTAAAACTGGAATCCCAAACTCGTTTTGAACATCCTGCACAGCAGAGAATTTCCCAATTTGAACGGCATCCCCAGATCTCTCCATCCGATCTAGGGCAATCAAAACAGCACAAGGCGTCGCTCCAGCGGCCGCAATCATTGCAACAGACTCCCGGACACTCGTACCCGCTGAAATAACATCATCAACAATGACTACCCGACCTTTTAGGGGCGCACCAACGATAATGCCACCCTCACCATGATCCTTTACCTCTTTACGATTGTAAGAAAAGGGCACGCTTTGACCCATTTGTGCCAAAGCAATGGCTGTCGTTGCCGCCAAAGTGATTCCCTTATATGCTGGCCCAAATAACATCTCAAAAGAAATTCCAGCATGGACTAATGCGCGAGCGTAAAATTGCCCTAAGGCTCGAAGCCGATCGCCGTCATTAAAATCCCCCGCATTAAAAAAATAGGGTGAAATGCGACCAGCCTTGGTCTTAAAAGAACCAAAAGATAAAACTTTTGATTCTAGGGCAAATTGAATAAATTCAGATGAATGAGATGTCATGTTAAGAATAATAACTGCGAATGTAAATGGTTTAAGATCTGCGGCAAAAAAGGGCTTTATAGAATGGTTACAAACTACCCATGCTGACCTCATTTGTTTACAAGAAATTAAAGCACAGTCAGCCGATTTATCTCCCGAATTATTAAATCCTTCAAACTATCAAGGGGCATTTCAATTTGCCCAGAAAAAAGGTTATAGCGGAACTGGTATCTATTCTAAGCATACTCCAGATGAGATTCAAATTGGTTTTGGAGAATTCGAGTTCGATCAAGAAGGGAGATATACCGCCCTGCGTTTTGGGAAACTTTGGATTATCAGCGCCTACTTCCCCTCCGGATCAAGCTCACCAGATCGTCAAGAGGCCAAATGGCGTTTTTTGAAAGTGTTCCTGCCACATCTTCAAGACCTTAAAAATGCCGGTATGGACGTACTCTTATGCGGTGATATGAATATTGCTCACCAAGAGATTGATCTAAAAAACTGGCAAGGTAATTTGAAGAATTCAGGCTTTCTTCCCGAAGAGAGAGCTTGGCTTACCCACTTATTTTCACAGGTGGGATTTTGTGATGTTTATCGAGCCCTAGAGCCTGGCGCCACTCAAACCTGCTACACCTGGTGGAGCCAGCGCGGGCAGGCATATAACAATAATGTTGGTTGGCGTATTGATTATCAAATCGCTACCCCAGCAATTGCTCAATTAGCCAAAAAAGCAACTGTTTATAAAAATACGCGCTTCTCCGACCATGCTCCACTTATAGTTGATTATGATTACTCACTCGGTAAATGAGCTGTTGCAAAGGCGTTATTTTCTGGCAGGCCTTGTCGACTGACAAACCAGACAAGAACTAATACTGGCAAACCAAGTAATGCCGTCATACTAAAAAACCATCCATAACCAAAATTGTCCACATAAAGTCCAGAAAAGCCCGCTAACCATTTGGGGATAAGTAACATCATCGAACTAAAAAGTGCATATTGCGTGGCACTATAGGTGACATTGGTTAGAGACGATAAATAAGCAATAAAGGCGGCCGAAGCAATTCCTGAACTTAAATTATCCGCTGAAATAACAAAAATTAGCCCGTGTAAGTCATGGCCTCTGGTAGCTAACCAAGCAAATAATAAGTTACTGAGAGCTGATAAGACTGCACCGACCATGAGCATGCGTAAGACACCAAAGCGAACGGTAAGACCCCCACCAATAAATGCACCAACTAATGTCATCAACACACCATATAGTTTCGAAACAGTTGCTACTTCATCTTTGGTATATCCCATATCTACGTAAAAGGGATTTGCCATAATCCCCATCACCACATCACTAATTCGGTAAACAGCAATGAGACTCAAAATTAAAATAGCGTGCCAACGATAACGCCTTATAAACTCCGCAAATGGCTCTACAAAAAACTCCTGAAACCAACGCTTCGGCCCTAATGATCGATGTAAAACCGCAAGCCGTTTTTCTGGTGAAAAAAATACGGTAATCACTCCGACAAACATAGACATTGCCATACACAAATATGCAAATTGCCAAGCCCTAGCCTCATATATCCCACTCATCTCTAATTGCGAACGCGCAGCAATCCATAAGACGCCAGCACCAGCCCAAATCATTGCTAAACGATAGCCCGTTTGATAGGCCGCAGCCAAGATGCCTTGGTGATCAACTTCTGCAGATTCAATCCGGTACGCATCTAAGGCTATGTCTTGCGTGGCCGATCCAAAGGCCACGAATAAAGCACACCAAACCAAATAATTTAACTGGGCTATTGGATCAATCAAAGACATACCAATTAAGCCAGTAACGATCATTGCTTGTCCAAATAATAACCAAGCTCTTCTTCTACCAAAGTAGTTTGTGAAAAAGGGAATCGGCAGTCGATCGACTAATGGTGACCATAACCATTTAAAACCATAAATCAGGCCAATCCAAGACAGAAAGCCAATCGTACTTCGTTCTATACCCGCTTCACGTAACCAAAATCCTAAAGTGCCTAGTACGAGGAGTAAAGGCAAGCCAGCTGAAAAGCCTAAAAAAAACATGCGACATGTTCGAATGTCCGTATAGGACTTAAAAATTTCGAGCCAAGTGCTTTTTTTAGCTTGGCTTGATGAGTTATGGCCAACTGGTGCCATATTCTTTAGGTGCGCCCAACTCGATAGATTGCTAGACTACCAAATAGATTAGCGCACCATTTAACTTCTTGACTGTCATGTAAAACTACACGGTCAAGTATCCGAATACCGATCTTACTTGCTAAAGACTCAAAGTCTTTAATCGTTAAAACTCTGACATTGGGGGTGTTGTACCAATCGTAAGGTAAGGATTTAGTCACAGGCATATGGCCCATAAAAACGGCCGCACGATGTGACCAGTGCGCAAAGTTTGGAAAAGAAACTACACATTCTTTACCAACCCGAACGACCTCTCGCAAAATAGCCTCAGTCTGATGAATCGTTTGCAATGTTTGAGAGAGAACCACGGTATCAAAACTTTGATCTTCAAAAAGTGCCAGCCCACCCTCCAAGTCCTGCTGAATCACATCTAAATCTTTGGCTACACAGGCTAAGACTTGCTCATCCGAGATTTCAACGCCATATGTTTTAACTTGTTTGGCACGGCGTATGTACTCTAAAAATACGCCGTCACCACACCCCAAGTCTAAAAGAGTTGAATTCGGCTTAACCCAATTTGCAATCGCAGAAAAATCAGCCCGAATAGCCTCAAAACTCAATTACATTCTCCTTGCATCTTGACAAAATATGACTGGATTAGTGCATGGTACCTTGCATCATCTAGTAAAAATGCATCGTGCCCATGCGGCGCATCAATCTCTGCATAAGCTACGCGATGTTTATTATCTAGTAATGCCTTCACAATTTCTCGACTTCGCTGGGGTGCAAAACGCCAATCGGTAGAAAAACTAATCACCAAAAAATTCGCTTGTATATGAGCAAAAGCCTTTGAAAGGTCATTCTCATAGTCCATCGCAGGGTCAAAGTAGTCAAGTGCTCTAGTTATCAGTAAATAGGTATTCGCGTCGAAATAATCTGCAAATTTGTCACCTTGATAACGTAAATAGCTTTCTACTTCAAATTCCGTATCAAAACTAAATTGATAATCTTGCTTAGCACCTGTTGGTCGACGTAAGACGCGCCCAAATTTTTCGGCCATATCATCATTGGATAAATACGTAATATGACCAATCATCCTAGCTACCCGTAAACCACTTTTGGGGACAACAGCATGGGCATAAAAATTCCCTTGATGAAAATCTGGATCACTCATAATGGCATTACGAGCAATTTCGTTGAAGGCAATATTCTGCGCTGACAAATTCGCCGAAGAGGCAATCACGATACAATGCCCAACGCGCTCAGGGAACATCATTCCCCAAGCGATTGCTTGCATCCCACCAAGACTGCCCCCCATAACTGCTGCAAATTTCTGTACCCCAAAGTAATCAGCCACATAGGATTGTGAAAGAACCCAGTCTTCTACAGTCAAAATCGGAAAACTAGCTCCATAAGGAATACCTGTTGCCGGATCGGGACTCATGGGGCCCGTAGAGCCAAAACAAGATCCTAAATTATTAATTCCGATAACAAAAAAATGGTTTGTATCAACAGGCTTGCCAGGCCCAACCATGTTATCCCACCAACCTGTCTGGCCACTATCGTTAACCCCGGCAACATGGTGCGAAGCATTTAAGGCATGACAAATTAATACGGCATTTGATTTTTTGGCATTGAGGGTTCCATATGTTTCAACTTTTAAAGTATAGGGACCAAAATGCGTGCCACTCTGTAAGGGCAGAGCTTTTGTAAATTCGAGTGAGTACAACTTGGTTTGCAAACTGCTCATGCAAAAAGAAGTACCTTCAAGGATGCTGGTGCGTTATCAAGCGGAGATTTGGTAAATCCACTTCGTGCAAAACGATGCCAACGACCTATAACAACTGCCATAATTAAGGCTGAACGTTGACCTATATCTTCAGTCGCCCAATTGCTCTGGTGCTGTGTTTGCAAAATCCGAAAAGACTGTTTAAGTGAGGCTTCAACACGTTCTAAAACTTGGTTGATGCGTTCTTGCAACCTAGCGTCCTCTTGAAATAATGAGTCCCCTAACAAGACTCGCGTCATCCCTGGATTTTTTTCCGAAAAGGCTAAAAGCATCATAGCAATCTCATATATTTGCTTTTGCCCGTCATCCTCTTTAGCAATAATTTGATTAATTAAGCCAAAAATACTCTGCTCAATGAAGGCAATCAAACCATCAAACATTTGCGCTTTACTCGCAAAATGTCGATATAAAGCCGCCTCTGAAACTTGAATTTTCGCAGCTAATGCAGCCGTGGTAACTCTTTCTCCTTGGGGGTTCTCAAGCATTTCAGCTAAGGCTTGCAGAATCTGCACACGCCTCTCCCCTGGCTTTGGCCTCTTGCGCGCTGGAGCAGATTGCTCACTTCCAACTGGTAGAGGGTTGCTTGTTGAAGAGTTGTTTGAATTCATATAATTAATTTGAACGAATCATCGTACCAAAAGCTTGCTCAGTTAGAATTTCTAATAATAAAGAATGTTCAATCCTACCATCAATAATATGTACTGAATGAACGCCACTTCTTGCAGCATCTAAGGCTGATGATATTTTTGGTAACATGCCACCTGATATCGTACCATCTGCAAATAACCGATCAATTTCCTGAGCTGATAAATCGGTGAGTAATTCACCCTCACGATTCATCACGCCAGGGATATTTGTCATCATGACTAGCTTTTCGGCATTTAAAATCTCGGCCATTTTCCCAGCCACTAAATCCGCATTAATGTTATAGGCTCGCCCGTCCTCACCAAAGCCAATGGGAGAAATAACAGGGATAAACGCATCATCCTGCAGGGCTTTGACTACAGCAGGATTAATAGAGCTAATTTCACCTACAAAACCTAAATCAATCGATTTCGAAGCATCATTTCGATCGGTCATTAACATTTTTTTTGCTTTAATTAACCCGCCATCCTTGCCGGTTAATCCAACAGCTTGGCCACCAAACTGGTTAATCATCATCACGATATCTTGCTGAACCTCACCGCCTAATACCCACTCGACAACTTCCATCGTCTCATCATCGGTGACGCGCATGCCTTGTACAAAAGTTCCTTCTTTACCGATTTTCTTTAAAGCGTCATCTATTTGGGGTCCGCCGCCATGAACCACAACCGGATTCATGCCAACGAGTTTTAAAAGAATCACATCCCGCGCAAAACTTTCTTTTAAGCGCTCTTCAATCATCGCGTTTCCACCATACTTAATGACGATTGTCTTACCATGATACTGACGAATATACGGTAATGCCTCAGCAAGTATTTCTGCTTTTAAGGCCGGCGCAATATCGCCAAGACTTAGGTCTTTATGTTCCATGGTTGTTTAAATAGGATGTAAATTAATAAAAGAAGATATCTTTATGGGTATTCAAAGTTTTCGCAGAATATTGCTAATATACTCTCCCATACTCAACAATTCATTAGTATTTTCAATTTTTAATTGGAATTAGAAAACTTGGTGGTCTATCTGCAACGTCAAAGCGTCTTTAAATCATTATCAGATATTAGAAGAAAACGCTTTTCTTGTTTAGTCCCCAAAAAGTTTCTGCCTTAACTCCCTACGCTCCTGAGCCTCAAGGGAAAGATTTGCGGTTGGCCTAGCCAGTAAACGCGCCACACCAATTGCCTCACCAGTCTCCTCACACCAACCATAATCTCCAGATTCAATGCGAGCCAAGGCTTGTTCGACTTTTTTCAAAAGCTTGCGTTCGCGATCCCGCGTTCTTAACTCAAGAGCGTGCTCTTCTTCAATAGTTGCACGGTCCGCAGGGTCCGGTACCAAAATATTATCGCGCAGATTTTCAGTTGTTGTATCAGCATTTTTCAAAATATCTTCACGTAATCTTGCCAGCTTTTCCTTAAAAAAGTCTAACTGAGATTTACTCATATAGTCTTTTTCTGACATTTTTACTAATACCGCTTCAGTAATCAATTCTGAGGATATTGAGGCAGTTGACTTCTTTTCTTTGGTAATCATCAATTTGTTTGTTGCATTCTTGTTAGTTGCAGCGCTAGCCGATACTTTGGCTACCACGATTGGTTTAATTTTTTCAGCCGGTTTAGTCTGAACTACTTTTTTTGCCTTTACCGCAGGCGATACTTTAGTTACTGACCTTGCCTTCGCTGCAGGCGCTGACTTAGCCGCAGGCATTGCCTTTATAGCGGACTTGGCTTTTACTATTGGTAAAGCCTTTACCACACGCTTTACCTCAGTAGTCTTGGCCAAGCCAGTTTTTTTAATGATCTTTTTCGCCACTGTAACCATATTTGTATCTCCTGTGTAATTTACACACTTTTTATTACTCTACAATTTTTATTCCCGAATCATTCCTAACTTGTAACTTTGACAAAATTTAAAGGCAAATTGTAACTTCACTTGGTAGACTACACCAAACACCCCTCTAATCCCATCAAAAGTGTATCTTTTGGCAAGTCAGTCCCAATAAAAACAATCTTCGTTTGCTTTTGCTCAGTGGCAGCCCATGGGCCTGCCATATCACTCCCCATCATTTCATGGACGCCTTGCAAAACCACCTTACGATTAGACCCCTTGATGTACAAAACCCCTTTATATCTCATGAGTTTAGGGCCAAAAACACTCAGAATGCCACCTAAAAAGTCTTCTAACTTCTTATGCTCAAAAGGTCGCTCACTTCTAAACACAAATGACTGAATTTTATCGGTATGGCCGTGGTGATGCTCATGTCCATGATCATGGTCATGATGCTCATGACCATGATCATGGCCGCAGTCATCGTGGTTATCTTGGGCTAAAAAATGCGGGTCAATATCTAATTTTGCGTTCAAATTAAATCCGTGCAGGTCAAAAACCTCATCTAAATTAACAACACCTTGTTGAATTTCTTTAATGGGCGCTTTGGGATTCATATGAATTAAGCGATTTCTTAATGCACTACGCGTTTTTTCATCCACCACATCCGTCTTCGTAATAAAAATCTGATCAGCAAAGCCGACCTGTGCCTGCGCCTCTTCATGCTCACTTAACTGGGCGTCTCCATGCTTAGCATCCACTAAAGTTACTATAGCGTCTAATACATAATGATCAGCCACATCATCATCCATAAAAAAGGTTTGGGCAACCGGCCCCGGATTTGCAATCCCCGTTGTCTCTATCACAACCCGCTCAAATTGAATCGTTTTACTCTTGCGCTGATCCCAGAGCTGCTTTAACGCTTCTACTAAGTCGCCACGAATAGTACAGCAAACACAACCATTACTCATTTGAACAATTTGCTCATTACTCTCTTGGATCAAAATTTCATTATCAATATTTTCTTCACCAAACTCATTTTCAATGACGGCAATTTTCTTACCGTGATTAGTCGTTAAGATGTGTTTAAGTAAGGTGGTTTTTCCACTGCCTAAAAAGCCAGTGAGAATTGTTACCGGAATCAGTGCCATATGTCTACCTAATTAAAATTACTTCATTTTGCTTCAACATGATCTAATATAACAATCTTCTTCAGAATCCTATATTCTTTCTAACATCAAGCCCTTCAAATAGTTCCCTTCAGGGAAACTAGATAATTTAGGGTGGTCTAGCCCCGAAGTCAAGCGCTTTAGTACTCGAAATCCCAGCTTTGGGTCTTTTTGATGGGTTGCAGCCTCTTGGGCAGCCAAAAAAACCGTTTGGTCAAATAATTCGAGGTCCATTGCACCTGAACATGAAAAAGTCAGCAGTAAGCCATTCGGACGCAACATTTGCATTGCCGATCGATTGATTTCCTTGTACGCCTTTTTGGCGCGCAACAAATGCTGCGCTGACGGGGCAAATTTTGGTGGATCTAAAATAATCATATCAAACTGCTCACCACCCTCACGGTACTTCTTTAGCAAATCAAATGCGTCCGCATCAACCCATTTGGCTTTAGATGGGTCTAAATGATTTAAGGCGAGTTGACGACTAGCGATTGCTAAGGCATCGCCCGAGGAGTCAACTGAAATCACCTCCCTCGCACCACCTTGAAGAGCCGCTAATGAAAAGCCCCCGGTATAACAAAACATGTTAAGAACTCTTAATCCTGAGGATAACTTCGCCACCTCTAGGCGATTATCCCGCTGATCAATATAAAAGCCCGTCTTATGTCCCTTTGTCGGATCAATTAAATACTGAATTTGATTTTCTTGAACAATGAATTCAGTATCAGATAACTCACCCTTTAAAACCCCACTCGCCAAGCTAAGTCCCTCTCGCTCACGCACTGCAGCATCAGATCTTTCATAAATACAATGGCAAGCACTCTGATCTTCCAAAATTTGGACAATGGCTTCTTTCCAAAATTCGACTCCAGCACTTAAAAATTGACAGACTAAAGTCTGGTTGTACTGATCAACAATGAGCCCTGGCAGGCCATCTGCCTCTCCAAAAATCAAGCGGATAGCGCTCGTCTGAACCACCCATTTTTTTCGGTGTGCTAGAGCAATTGCTATTTTTCTTTTGAAAAAAGCATGATCAATCGGCTCACTTTCATCCCATGACCAAATTCTGGCGCGAATCTGTGACATCGGGCTGTAAGCTGCACGGCCAATAAACCGTCCACTATCGCTCTTTACAGTGACTGTCGAACCCGAAGTAATCTTTCCTTCATAGCCAACCACGGCGCTAGCAAATATCCAAGGGTGATGATTCATTGGTGAGCGCTCTTTACCAGCGCCAAGAATAATAGTAGCTTGCATCTGTGTTATGTCTTTTCTGCTTTAGCACGCGGATGCGCCATATCGTAGACCTGTGCGAGGTGTTGAAAATCTAATGCGGTATAAATTTGAGTACTCCCAATACTTACATGTCCAAGCATCTCCTGCACTGCTCTTAAATCATGGGATGATTGCAGCACATGACTCGCAAAACTATGCCTTAACATGTGTGGATGTACATGCACTGGTAAGCCAGAGCGCAATGCTAATTGTTTTAATCTGGCCTGTACAGTCCTTGGCGATATCCTAGTCAATTTTTCGTTAATAAATAATGGTCCATCTGGGGCCTTTAATTGCTCCTGGCGACAGTCGCGCCAAAGCACTAAAGCACGCATCGCCTCTTTTCCTATTGGCACTATGCGGCGCTTATTACCTTTACCCAAGACAGTGACTTCAGCACTAACCCAGTCTACCCAACCCGATGAATCCTTTGCATAGACTTGTGTCTGAAAATAATTAATCCCTAATATTTCCGAAAGCCGGAGTCCAGATGAGTACAGTAACTCAATCATCGCATGATCGCGCTGACGTATCCAAGAGGCTTCACCATTATTCCTATCATCTATTGCTGACTTACAATGCGCTTCCTGCTTAGCACGCTCCATAAGAACCTGAGCATATTCCACACTTAATGCCTTGGGAAGTGATTTTGCTTTTTTAGGTGGACGAAGACCTTGCACAGGATTTAACAACATCGTATAACTAAATAACCTAGGCCCTTCCAATACCAGCCACTCAAAAAATGTTCGCCAGGATGAAATCATCCTAGCTAAAGATCTCGCTGATAATCCGTTCGCATGTAATTTACTAACCCAAACCCTAATATGGTGCCCCTGAACTAGATCCCAACTGATGTTATTCAGGTTTATAAAATTATGCAGCTTGATTAAATCCTGTTGGTAAGCTTTTAATGTGTGGGGTGAGAACTGTCGAATACAGCGCAATTCCTCTAAAAAAAGCTCTACTTCCTTACTTAGTTGAACATCCGCACGCATTAATCAACCTGGAAACGACTTAATGCTGCAGCGGCTAAATTACCTAATTGCTCTAAATAAACAAGGCCCATCTCCGGTAAAAACTTTTCTTTATCCGCACTAAGCATCAGAACTACACCAAGAGTTCGACCATTGTGTCGAAGTAGTAACGCTGCAAAACTGCCATCAGTTAGGTCACGGTGATGCGATAAAAATAATGGCTCCACATCATGCGCTCCGCAGCAAATGCCTTTTTGAAGCTTTTCTATATCAAATGAGCTTAAATGCTCAACCGAAACAAACTTGACCTGGCCAATTTCAAATAATTCATTTAAACCTTCTGTAATTCTTATGCGTGTTTGCTCTTCATCTTTAGTAGCCAATAAACCCTCTAGCCACTGAACCATGAGGGATTGCGTCTTGTCATTTTCAGAACCAAACCGCAGCATATCTGAAAGTCGTCGATTTAAGTCTCTATTTTGGTTTCGTAAAACGTGCATCTGCTTTTCTTGTAAAGAAACAGCACGGCCACTATGTGAGTTGGCTAATTCCATTTTCGTGAGTAATTCTGCGTGACGCTCAAAAAAACCTGGTGTACTTAATAACCACTGCGCGACTAATTGCTCTCTTTCAACTTGCGACGCATCTAACTCTGGGCTGGACATATCAAATCTCTTTAGGTTGGGGTAAGTTTTTGTTTGAGAAGCGCGTTGACTTGAGCTGGGTTAGCCTTACCTTTGGAAGCCTTCATAATCTGACCAACTAAAGCATTAAACGCTTTTTCTTTGCCGCTGCGATACTCTTCGACTGATTTTGTATTCGCCAATAATACTTCATCAATAATTAATTCGATTGCACCAGTATCACTAATTTGTCTTAAGCCCTCTTGATCGATAACCTGATCAACTACGCCTTCTAATTGCAATGGCTCTTTTTGCCCACGCTCCCATAAAAGCGTAAATATTTCTTTAGCAATCTTATTAGAAATCGTGCCGTCTTGTAACCTTTTTAATAACTCAGCTAAATGGACTGGCAGAACCGGAGATTGCCAAGCCCGAAGACCATCTCGGTTAAGTGCAAAAGCAAAATCACCTGTCATTAAATTAGCAGCAGCCTTCACCATGGATTGATCAATTTTCTCGATTAATTCCATAAAAAATTCCGCTGTCTCTCGATCCTGCGTTAGTAGAGTTGAATCATAGCTACTCAAACCATAAGCTGTCTGCCACCGCCCCCTTAGCTCTGCCGGCAAAGGTGGCATTAAATCTTGAATTTGAGCAATCCACTCTTTAGAAATGTTTACTGGTAATAGGTCTGGGTCTGGAAAATACCGATAATCCTGCGCATCCTCTTTACTGCGCATACTGCGCGTCTCACCTCGATCTGGGTCATATAGCCGAGTCTCTTGCTTGACGATACCGCCATCTTCGATTAATTCGATTTGGCGGCGTACCTCAAATTGAATAGCCTCTTCTAAAAATTTAAACGAATTCAAATTTTTAATCTCACAGCGCGTGCCAAATTTGATTTCTCCTTGATGCCTGACCGAGACATTTGCGTCACATCGAAACGATCCCTCTTGCATATTCCCATCACAAATACCAAGCCACATGACTAAGGCGTGCAACTGTTTGGCATAGGCCACCGCCTCGGCAGCACTTCGCATGACAGGTTCGGTAACTATTTCTAATAGGGGTGTACCTGCTCTATTTAAATCAATACCACTAGACAGCTCACCATGGGGGCCTGCAAAATCTTCATGTAATGATTTTCCGGCATCTTCTTCTAAATGCGCCCGAGTTAATACAACCTCTTTTTCTTGGCCATTGACATCTATTCGTAAAGAACCGCCCACCACGACTGGTAGATCCATTTGGCTAATTTGATATCCCTTAGGTAAATCTGGGTAAAAGTAATTTTTACGGGCAAATACACTCACAGGGGTAATTTTTGATCCTAAAGCTAAACCTAACCGGATTGCGTGACTAACTACCTCTCTGTTTAATACTGGCAAGGTACCGGGTAAGGCTAAATCTACCGCACAAGCTTGCACATTAGGTGATGCTCCAAATGCAATACTCGCGCCACTAAATATTTTTGACTTCGTTAAGAGCTGCGCATGCGTCTCTAGCCCAATGACCACCTCCCACTCACGCTGAGTCATGAGACTTCTCCATTACTTGCGGGTGGAGCCAAAAGCGGAGATTGCTGTAAGTGCCAATTACTTGCTTGCTGAAAATAGTCGGCTATCTGTAACATGCGCGCTTCCGAAAAGTAATTTCCAATAATTTGTAAACCAATTGGCATCTTACTGGTACTGCATCCACAGGGGATACTCATCGCTGGTAAGCCCGCAAGATTAGGACTTAATGTGTAAATATCCTCCAAATACATTTGGACTGGATCACTCGACTTTTCCGAGAACTTCCATGCCACACCTGGCGCAACTGGCCCCATCAATACATCACACTCTAAAAACGTATTCTGAAAATCTTGCGCAATAATTCGACGTATTTTTTGTGCTTGTAAATAATAGGCGTCGTAATAACCTTGAGAAAGTACATAAGTGCCAATTAAAATTCGTCTTTTTACTTCCGCCCCAAACCCTTCTGCACGCGAGCGTTCATACATTTGAGCTAAATTCTTATAATCTGCAGAACGGTGGCCGTACCTTACACCGTCATATCGACTTAAATTACTCGAAGCCTCGGCAGGCGCTAATACATAATAGGTTGGTATGGATAACTCTGTTTTTGGTAAAGACACATCAACGCAAACTGCCCCTAAGCCCTCAAACGCTCGCAGGGCATTCTCTACTGCCGTCCTGACTTCACCATCTAATCCATCTGAAAAATATTCCTTTGGGACCCCTATACGTAAACCCTGAAGTGGTTTATCAACTAGATTATTTTTATCTAACCAAGGTTTTCCTAAGTGCCGACAATAATCTTCGTTGTCTTTTTCTAAAGAACTGGAGTCTTTAGGATCATGTCCCGCAATCGCATTCATGATTAAAGAGCAATCTTTAGCATTTTTACCCATCGGACCAGCCTGATCTAGAGAAGATGCATAAGCAATCATGCCGTATCTCGAAACCCTACCATAGCTTGGCTTAAGCCCAGTTAACCCACAAAAAGCTGCCGGTTGTCGGATCGATCCGCCCGTATCTGTGCCAGTTGCAATTGGGGCTAAGCCCGCTGCGACGGCTGCTGCCGATCCTCCTGAAGACCCACCAGGTACACGCTCCAAATTCCAGGGATTCAAAGTCGGGCCATAGGCCGAGTTTTCGTTGGAAGACCCCATCGCAAACTCATCCATATTTGTCTTACCTAAACTCACCATCCCAGCACCATCTAAACCAAGCCGCTCTACAACAGTTGCATCAAACGGACTCGTATAGTTAGCTAAGATTTTCGATCCGGCGGTTGATTTCCAAACTTTGGTGACAAACACGTCTTTGTGAGCAATTGGAATACCAGTCAAAGGACCGCCTTTGCCCTCCCGAATTAATAAATCAGCTTGCCGAGCTTGCGCCATAGAGGTTTCTGGCTGAACATCTAAAAATGCATTTAAATGCTTCAATTGACTAATTCGCTCTAAGAAAAACGATGTCAAACCAACACTATCAATCAACCCTTGCTGAAGGGAATTTTGCAATTGCGTTAAGTTTTGTAGATGCCAATTCATTCGATCACCTTTGGTACCAAGAATAGACCTTCATGAACCGCCGGTGCGCAAGCCATATTGACATCTCGCAAGTCCGTTTCGGTTACTTGGTCTATCCGAAACGGCTGAGATAATTCCTCGATGAGCGCAATCGGATGGAACAGTGGATCTACGCCAGTGGTATCAACCGCTTGCAGTTTTCCAACTAAAAATAGAATTGCGCTCATTTCTTCTGAAATAAGAGCAATCTCCGCGGGATGCAGTTCTAAGCCCGAAAGCTTCGCTAAATGTTTAATTTCTTCAGTATTCATAACAAGCTTGCAGTATCATATACATTATCTTCTAAAACTAGTTTATATTTAACTTTTTACTATTCTCCCACTAAGCTTATGTTCGGTCTTTTCCGCAGTTATTTTTCAAATGATCTTGCTATCGATTTAGGTACTGCTAATACCCTAATTTATATGCGTGATAAGGGTATTGTGCTTGATGAGCCCTCGGTTGTTGCTATCAGGCAGGATGGCATGGGAGGCAAAAAAACGATTCTGGCTGTTGGTCATGAGGCCAAAGCCATGCTCGGCAGGGTGCCGGGTAATATCCAAGCGATTCGACCAATGAAAGATGGCGTGATTGCTGACTTTACTATTACAGAACAGATGCTCAAGCATTTTATTAAGATGGTCCATGAAAGTAAATTTTTAAAGCCCAGTCCTAGGATTATCATCTGCGTTCCCTGTGGTTCGACACAAGTTGAAAGACGCGCCATTCGCGAATCAGCCCTAGGGGCGGGTGCCTCGCAGGTTTTTTTAATCGAAGAACCGATGGCTGCTGCGATTGGTGCGGGTTTGCCGGTAACTGAAGCCTCTGGATCCATGGTGATCGATATTGGCGGTGGTACGACAGAGGTTGGCGTCATGTCGCTTGGTGGTATGGTCTATAAATGGTCAGTACGCGTTGGTGGCGATAAGTTTGACGAAGCAATTAGTAACTATATTCGCAGAAATTATGGCATGTTAATTGGTGAGCAAACCGCTGAAGCGATTAAAAAGACCATCGGCTCAGCGTTTCCTGGCACAGAGGTTCGTGAGATGGAAGTTAAAGGTCGAAATCTTTCTGAAGGTATACCTCGGAGCTTTACCGTTACAAGTAATGAAATTTTAGAGGCTTTATCAGATCCGCTCAATCAGATTGTCATCGCAGTGAAGTCTGCCCTAGAACAAACGCCTCCTGAGCTAGCATCCGATATTGCCGAGAGAGGTATGATGCTAACTGGTGGTGGAGCCTTGCTCAGAGATTTGGACCGATTACTTTTAGAAGAAACGGGCTTACCTGTTCATGTTGCTGAAGACCCACTCACTTGTGTTGCTCGCGGCTCAGGATTGGCCTTAGAGCGAATGGATAAATTAAGTAGTATCTTCTCTCAAGAATAAGTTCACACCCCCTTTAAATTTAGAGGTGTACATTGTTTCAGAGCCCACCTGCTTTATTTAACCAAGGCGCGCCGCTTTTAAAATTAAGTGTATTTGTCTCACTTTGTTTGCTCCTAATCATTGCTGATTATCAATTTCGGGCAACAGAGCAAATCCGTGCCACTCTCCAAATAGTTTTATACCCTATTCAAATTGCTTTAAGTCAGCCAGGAAAGTTAATCGATACTGCCTCAGACAATTTGCGCTCTCTATCGACAATGAAAGCTGTTATCGAACAACAAACAATCCAAATTCAAAATCTTTCTTTACTTTCTAACCATGCAGAGCATTTAGAAATTGAAAATGCTAATTTAAGAAAGCTGCTCGCTTTACAACAACAAGTGGCATTTAAAACCCTTGCTACAGAAATTATCTATAAGCCTAGTAACTGGGCCTCACAAAAAATTGTAATCAACCGCGGCTTGGCTGATGGCGTCAATGTAGGAATGCCTGTTGCGAGTGATACGGGAATTATTGGGCAAATTATTCGTGTCTTTCAGTACTCTGCGGAGGTCTCTCTGATCGAGGAGAGAGACTCGGCTATACCCGTTCTAGTATCTCGCAACGGGGTACGCGGCGCACTTTTTGGAATGGGCCGTGCAGAGCCATTAGACCTTCGGTTTATCAACTCAATTGGTGATTTAGATGTGGGAGACTATCTAACGACATCTGGTATTGATGGCACTTACCCAGCGGGATTTCCGGTTGCAATTATTACGAAAATTGATCGCTCCGAAACAGCTGGGACTTTTATATCATGCCGCCCTGTTGCAAATTTAAATCGCTTTCGGCATTTAATGGTTCTACTCTATCAACCTTCGTCCTCAGCGCCGAATCCAATCATTCCTGATTCAGTCAAAAACAAAAAGACCTCCAAGTGGGGGAATAAGTGAAGTCCTTGCTAAATAATATGAGTTCTTATCGGGGAATCTTTCTATCCCTACTCATCGCGTTCATTTTAAATATGACTCCTTTACGAAGTAACCCGCTTCTGCCAGACTTTGTCCTAATTGTGCTTGTTTTTTGGATTTTATATTTTCCTGAAACTGTTAATTTATTGACTGCCTTCTTACTCGGGCTATTCATGGATGTACAGTCATCCAATCTCTTAGGAATTAATGCCTTAGGATACATTATTGCTGGCTTTCTAATAGTCTTTTGGAATCGCCGTATCCTTAGTGCATCTCCTATCTGGCAAGTAATTAATATTTTTCAAGTAGTGCTTTTGGTCCATATCTCTATCGCAATAACCATGTGGATACTAGTTCCAAGTTTTGTATTTTCATCTTTAGATATCTTTTTACCTGCCACCTTCGAAGCACTTCTTTGGCCCCTAATTAAGCGCCTGCTAGCGAATCAAGGGCCTTTTATCTCCAGAAATAAACCGTAATGATGGCGTTTATTTGATTCCCATGGTTGGCAATAGCGACTCTTCCTCTGCCCTTGAACAGTTTCAACAACGGATAAAAATTGCCTTATGGATTGTTATTTGTTGCCTTTTGATTCTGTTTTGTCGTTTTTTTTGGTTGCAAGTCGTTCAACATAAAAAATATTCAACCGCCTCAGAAAGTAACCGTATTGCCATTATTACCACTCCGGCACCCAGAGGAATTATTACTGATCGCAATGGTATCGTTATCGCGAAAAATTTTCCTTCCTTTTCTTTAGAAGTTACTCAAACCGGGATAGTTATGCCAATCCCTGATCTCATTCAAGAACTAGATCAGGTTGTCAAAATTCCAGCGCGTGATCGACAACAGTTCTTACGTGCAATACAGAATTCCAAAAAAACGGAAAGTATCCCTATCCGTAATTTTTTAAATGATGAGGAGGTTGCGCGGTTTCTTGCACGTCGATATGCTTTTCCTGGAGTCGAAATTCAAGTACGCTATTTCCGAGAATATCCCTACCAAGAATTAGGCTCTCATCTATTAGGTTATACCGGAAAAGTTTCTGTCAAAGATCGTGAAAAATTGGCCGCTGAAATTGAGGAAAACCCTGATGAAATTCAGGGAGATGAATTACGAAATATGCGCGTTAAAGGTATCCAACAAGTCGGTAAAATTGGGATTGAACAAAGTTACGAAAAGCAATTACGAGGTACTGTTGGCTTTAGTGAGGTAGAAATTACAGCTGGTGGGCGAGTAGTCCGCAACCTTTCTTATACTCCTTCTGCCCCAGGCTCTAATCTGACTTTAGCAGTTGATATTAAAGCGCAATTTTTAATTGAACAACTCTATGAAAAACGTCGGGGGGCCGCTGTAGTCATCGAAGTGGCTACAGGCGATATTATTGCCTTTGTCTCTTTGCCCACGTTTAACCCAAATGCTTTTGTAGATGGAATTGATGCAGATCTTTGGAAAAAGTTAAATGAATCCCTAGAAAAGCCTCTTTTTAATAGGCCCTTAAAAGGTACTTACCCACCTGGATCCACTTACAAACCTTTTATGGCATTGGCAGCTTTGGAAGGTAAATATCGAACACCCTCACAAGCAATTAATGATCCTGGCTTTTTTAAATATGGTGGTAATATTTTTAGAGATGATGCCAAAAATGGTCATGGGCTCGTAAATATGTATACGTCTATTGCTGCTTCTTGCGATACTTATTACTATATTTTGGCTCGTGATATGGGCGTTGATGCAATTCATGATTTCATGAAACCATTTGGTTTTGGTCAAATCACAGGTATTGATATGCAGGGTGAAGTAAAAGGTATTCTCCCTTCAAAAGAGTGGAAAAAAAATTACTTTAAGGACCCTAAAAAAGGCAAATGGATTGAAGGTGAAACTATTTCGATTGGCATTGGTCAGGGCTATAACAGTTTTAGTATTTTGCAACTTGCCCAAGCTACTGCAATCTTAGCAAACCGAGGAGTTATTATGCGGCCTCATTTAGTAAAATTAATAGAGGATCCTTTAACCCATGAAAAAATCCTAACTGTGCCCTCAGAGAGTGGGGTCATTAATTTAAAAAAAGAGCATATCGATACAGTTACAGAGGGAATGATTGGTGTTAACAAAATAGGTACTGGAAGTGTTCCTTTTGCGGGAGTATCTTATCCAGTGGCTGGCAAAACAGGCACGGCACAAGTCTACAGCTTGGCAGGCAAGACTTATAACGCTGCAGCAATTTCGGAATTTAAACGCGATCATGCTCTATATATTGGTTTTGTGCCTGCTGATAAACCGAAATATGCTATGGCGATCGTGGTTGAAAATGCTGGCTTTGGAGCAACGGCTGCCGCTCCAATTGTGCGTCAAACTTTTGATTACTTAATTTTAGGTAAATGGCCCAGAGGAGTTCCTGCTTGGAAAACCGTCCCTTAATTAAGCGTCTTGGATTTTTATGGGCTGGTTTAGACCCCAGCCTAAGTATTATATTAGTTGGGCTTGTACTTGTAGGGAATATTATTTTTCTATCTGCGAGTTCTGGAACAGTTGTTACTTGGGTTGAACAAGCCCGAAACTTACTCATGGCTCTAGTCATTATGTGGGTGACATCTCGCATTCCAGTCAAATGGTTAGAAAAAATCGCGGTTTGGGTTTATACGATCGGTATTATTTTATTAATTGCTGTCGCACTATTTGGACTCATCAAAAAAGGCGCGAGGCGTTGGTTAAATATTGGAGTTGTCATTCAACCTTCAGAGATCATGAAAATTGCGATGCCTCTGATGCTCGCTTGGTATTTTCAAAAACGTGAAGAGACTATGCGCTTTTTCGACTTTATCGTTGCCTTTATCTTTCTTCTACTACCCACGATTCTCATTGCTAGACAACCGGACTTAGGAACTGCTATTTTAGTTTTTGCAGCAGGTTTTTATGTCATTCTACTAGCAGGTTTTCCCATCAAATTTGTATTACCCATTTTTATCATTGGAATCATTGGGATTGTTCTAATGATCATTTTTGAAGATCAAATCTGTGCGCGAAATGTGAGCTGGCCCATTTTAAAAAGTTACCAGCAACATCGGGTCTGTACTCTACTAGACCCGTTTTCAGACCCCCTTGGAAAAGGTTTCCATACTATTCAATCGATGATTGCTATAGGCTCAGGTGGTTTTTTTGGTAAGGGTTGGAAGAATGGTACGCAAACCCATCTAGATTTTATTCCTGAAAAACATACAGATTTTATATTTGCTGTTTACTCAGAGGAGTTCGGGTTAATCGGCAATACTTTGTTACTTATTTTATTTTTATTATTGATACAGCGCGGCCTACAAATATCTGCTGGGGCACCTAATTTATTTACTAGATTACTAGGAGGCTCAATTACTTTGATCTTCTTCACCTACGCTTTTGTTAATATGGCAATGGTCAGTGGTCTATTACCCGTTGTTGGCGTTCCGCTCCCTTTTATTAGCTATGGCGGTACAGCGCTAACTACCCTAGGCCTAGGAGTTGGTTTATTAATGAGCATTCATCGGCATCGACGACTTGTGCAAACTTAATAATGAATACTCTATAGTCGCCTCATATGTGAGCGTCATAAAAAAATCCTCGACAAATTACATCGAGGATTTATATCGAATTTCTTTAAATATTACTTCTTACGCTTATTCACGCTATCTTTAAAAGCCTTACCAGCTGAAAACTTCACTGTCTTAGAAGCAGCAATCTTAATCGCTTCTCCAGTCTTTGGGTTACGTCCAACACGAGCTGCACGCTTACCTGAACTAAATGTGCCAAAGCCAATCAATTGCACGTTATCACCTTTAGTAACAGCCTTTTTAATAGTCTCCAAAGTTGCGTTTAATGCGTGCTCTGCTTTCGCCTTAGACAACTCTGATTCGTCAGCAATAGCTGCAACGAGTTCTGCTTTATTCAAATTATGCTCCTTAAGAAAAAAATACCTCAAATTAAATGTAATTAGCGAAAAAGACGCTAGTAATATTTTAACCTTGTTTGGCGCCCTTTGGCTATACTTTATTTAAGGAAAACCCTTATTTATATTACCTCTAGGGTTGGCTGCACCATTTTAGCTCTTAATTTGATGGATTCTAGAGTCACTCATTCCAAATAGACTACCTCGTAGGTTTGTCTATGAATACACAGATCATTTAAATGAAAATTTAATTGGTTTGGGTCTTGCAGTTACTTCGCATCAGGTGTTACAGGGCTTTCTTTTGGCGCTAGTGGATTGTTATCCCTTTGAATTGTAATGTTTTCTAGAACTGCTTTTATATTGGTTACGTAATATTCAGTTTCAGCAAAACAAGTTGTAGGCACTCCTATATGCTGGTTGTAATCAATTTCTACCCGCTTACCAATATTACTATTAATTAATTTTGCTAATTCTGGATCACGTACAGAAAATTGAAATTTTTCTTGATTACCCATAAAGGCTCCCGTCACTAACTCGCCCTCCCAGGTCTTACAAACCCAACCCCGATAGGAAAATTTTTGCAAAAAGCCTGCTCGGCTCCCCTTCGAATACGAGTAATTTAATGTGACCCAAGTATATAAAGCCAATAGTCCTAAAAGAATCAATAAGAAAATAATTAGTTTTAAAAAAACTTTTCTTGCACTCATCAAAACAGCCCTCATTTAAAGTTTTTTAAAGTGGTGCCATCAACCGCACCTTTGCAGTTGCCAAGTTAGATACCCTGGTAAGCAATTTCTATGATAATGCATGTTATGTTACCAATAAAAGCATCCCAAAGATTGGTCTATCTTTTGATAGGCTTTCTATGCTTTCTCTTTTTAGGAGTAGCACTTTATCTGCAACATGTTGGCTGGAATGGGGTACTTTATCCACCATGCCCACTTTGTATACTCCAACGTATCGGCTTTTTAGGAGTGGGGGGGTTTTGTATTATCGGATCAATAGTTACTCCTTTAAAAAAAGTTTCTTATGGCCTAGCTGGTCTTTTTACTGTTGGCGGGTTAAGTGTTGCCATTCGACAACTTTGGGTTATTGCATACCCGAAAGCTTCCTGCGGCCTTGATCCCTTAGAAACTTTTATCAATCAATTCCAGATTGTCCAACTACTACCTTTCTTTTTTCAGGCCGATGGTCTTTGTAGTGCAATCCTACCGCCAATACTTGGGCTACCCATCCCAATTTGGTCTCTTCTTGGATTTATTTCATTTGGGTTACTATTCATCACTCTTTTTTTTAAGAACATGCGACAGAATAAGTATAAAAAGACATTGTCTAATCATCTATAGACTTTTTAGGTGGACGCATTCTGACTGAATAGGATGCGATTAAGACCTCAATCAGTAAAAAAATTAATGCTAAAACAAAACTGACCACTCCACCTACAAAGGTGTAGAGCACAATCGTAGGATTTGTTAATTTACCATCGGATGTTTCTCCGAGAAATAACTCTAGGATTGTCAGCGCTATTTGAATAGCGCAAAGCACTAAGAAAACCATCGATGTATTCACTAGAAGCGCGCGCTGTGAGAGCTTGACTAGTTCTTCATCATATAATTTCCGAATACTTGGTTTAATCGGCTGAGTTGACTCGTACAAGATTTCTACTTGTAAAGCTCGTGAGCGGTCAATTACTCTTGCAAGCCGCTGTGTTAGTGCGCCAATCATACCAGCTACTGCAGTTAATAAAAATACTGGTGCGACAGCTAACTGAATTGTTTCACTTAATAAAATTGGGTTTAGATTAGACATGCCTATTTTCACTTCAGTTCATAAATGACTTATAAAAGGCTCTTTATAAGGCTGATAGCTATTTTCTAGTTTAATCTGATAATCTGCACATGATACGTATTTTTTGTATTCATTAACGATTAATTCGAGTGGTCATTGACAGATTTACCGCAATTTTACTTCTTCCCAATATAAGAGTCCTATAATCTTTCCTTTAAGTATAGATTTAGTTTTTAGTCCAGCCTATATTTTGCATGGAACTAGTAGCGCTTTGAATGATGACCAATCCACCCTCAAACCCAATTATCCAAAAAGAAGTCTCTAGGCGGCGAAGTTTCGCAATTATCTCGCATCCAGATGCTGGCAAAACCACGCTGACGGAAAAACTTCTTCTGTATGCTGGTGCAATCCAAATTGCCGGCAGTGTCAAAGCCCGAAAAGCAAGTCGTCATGCAACCTCTGATTGGATGGAAATTGAAAAGCAACGCGGCATTTCCGTTGCCAGCTCCGTAATGCAAATGGAATACCGTGATTGCATTATTAATCTTCTAGACACACCTGGACACCAAGACTTTTCAGAAGACACCTACCGGGTTCTCACAGCTGTTGATTCCGCTTTAATGGTGATCGATGCAGCTAATGGTGTTGAAGCACAAACTAAACGCTTAATTGAAGTTTGTAGAGCACGCCATACTCCCATGATCACGTTTATTAATAAAATGGATCGTGAAGTTAAACGTCCATTAGATTTAATTGACGAGATTGAGACAGCCCTTGGAATGTCTGTAGTCCCCATGACATGGCCTGTGGGAATGGGAAAATCTTTTGCTGGAGTAATCGATATTGCAAGCTCGCAAATGCGTCTTTTTAAAGCTGGTGAGGATCGAATTGGTAATCAACCGAATACCTCTATTTCGATTCATGATACGGTCCTTGCAAACAAACTTGGAGATAGCCTGCAAACTGCCTTATCTGAAGTTGAACTAGTCCAAGGAGCTATGCCAAGTTTTGATCAGGCAGCTTTTCTAGCCGGCAAACAATCGCCTGTTTTTTTTGGCTCCGCAATTAATAATTTTGGCGTACAGGAAATTCTGAATACTCTAGTCGAATTGGCCCCGGCCCCCAAATCGCGTCAAACATTACAACGTGAAGTCCTACCATCCGAAAAAAACTTCTCGGCGGTCGTCTTTAAAATTCAAGCAAATATGGATCCTGCTCATCGAGATCGGGTAGCATTTTTACGAATCTGCTCTGGATACTTTGAGCGGGGCATGCGTTTGAAAATTTCTCGTAATGGAAAAGAAATCCGAACAAATAATGCCCTATCTTTTCTTTCCCAACGACGTGACATCCTCGATGAAGGTTTTCCGGGAGATATTATTGGTATTCCAAATCACGGGCTTTTACAACTTGGTGATACATTGACCGAGGGCGAAAAGCTACAATTTACTGGATTGCCTTTTTTTGCGCCAGAAATTTTTAAAATGGTAGAAACCGCTGACCCACTTCGAACGAAACAACTTCGTGATGGACTCATGCAACTCGGGGAAGAAGGGGCAATTCAAGTATTTAAACCCCTTATTGGTGGGCAAATGTTACTTGGCGCATTTGGACAATTACAATTTGAAGTAGTTGCTCATCGACTAAAAAGCGAATACAACGCTGAAGTAAGGCTACTACCTGCTAGATACTCGATTTCAAGGTGGGTAAGCTCTGCAAATCCCTTGGTCTTAAAAAAGTTTATCCAAGAAAACTCTCACCGTATTAGTGAAGATGTTGTTGGTGCCCCAGTTTTTTTAGCGGCGCACAAGTCGGAACTTGACGTTGCTCAACAACTTTGGAAAGAAGTAGAGTTTCATGCCCTCAGAGAGCATGCTGGACTCGTTTTCCAAAAAGACCTCGTCAATTAGTGGTGCAGGTTTAGTCTACAACTACGGTTTAATATTGGCAGTTTTTACTACAACACTCCATTTAGCTGCCTCAGCTTTAATTAATTGTCCAAATTCCTCAGGGCTACCTCCGCCAAGTTCATTACCCTGAGATAAAACAAACTCAACCATCCCAGGGTCTTTTAAAACCTGATTGATCGATTTATTCAGCTTGTCAATAATTGCTTTTGGTGTACCTTTGGGCGCCACTACTCCCTGCCAGTTATCTACCGCTACCTGAGGAAAACCAATTTCTGCAAAGGTTGGAATGTCCTTTAACATCGGTGAGCGTTTTTTGCTAGTAATCGCGATAGCTCTTAATTTATCACCCTTAATCATCGGCGTGGCAGAATAAAGTTGATCAAACATGATGTTTACTGTTCCGCCCATCAAGTCGGTTAATGCTGCTGCCCCACTCTTGTAGGGCACGTGAATCATGTCTATTCCAGCGCTTTGCTTAAAAAGCTCTGCTGAAAGTTGGTGGCTTCCACCAATACCACCAGATGAGAAAGTTAACTGACCAGGCTTTGCTTTGGCATCTTTAATAATATCTTGTACCGTTTTATAGGATGAATTCGGGTGAACGACTAAGACTAGTGGCCCTTTTTCAATTAAAACAATCGGCATTAAATCCGTTTCCGGATCGTACCGTAAATTACCAAAAAGTGTCTTATTGATAGCTAATGGCGCAAAATTACCCATTCCAATGGTGTAGCCGTCAGGATTTGCTTTAGCAATTAATTCCGTACCAATATTTCCGCCAGCTCCTGGCTTATTATCTACAATGATTGGTACTTTGAGGACTTGCGTTAAGAGCTGCGTAATTTGTCGGCTTCGAGAATCAGCTCCCCCACCAGCACCATAGGGAACAATGAAATTAATCGGTTTATTGGGATAATCAGCCTGTGCGGCCGCCTTTTGTAACCCAAAACTAAGAGCTAGTAAAACTACAGCGAGGTGACTTAAGTAAAGTAAATAGGATTTTTTAGGCATAATTAACTTTCTAGTTTTTTTAAATCATACCATTTTCCTATCCCAACATCTTTTTTCAAGCGGAATTATTACTATGTTTTTTGAATTTTTTAGCAGTCATCAAAAAAGTAATTTGCGGTTTTTCTTCTTCCTATTTTTAAGTTTTTTAGCCACTAATTTAGCCTTTGCCATACCAGTTGACTATCCAAATAGACCAGTAAAAATAATCGCCCCTGTTGCCCCTGGAGGTGGTGTTGATCTAGTTGCTCGAACCATTGCTGACCGACTCACTAAGGCATTAGGGCAGAGCTTTATCGTCGAAAATCAAAGTGGTGGTGGCGGTGCAATTGCTTCACAAACAGTCGCGAGAGCTCCCGCGGATGGTTATACGCTATTACTTTCTTATGTAGGCACACATGGCACTAACCCAGCCGTACGAAAGCTACCTTATGACGCACAAAAAGACTTTACTCATATTGCGATGGTCGGTGGCACACCCAATGTTTTAGTGGTACATCCAAGCGTGAATGCAAAAAATCTCAAAGAATTCCTCGATTATGCAAAAAGTAATTCGGATAAGATGACCTATGGTTCGGCCGGTCAAGGGACTCTTACCCACTTGGCGATGGAGCAGTTAAAAATTCAAGGGCATTTTATGAGTACCCACGCCCCTTATCGTGGAATTGGGCCTGCCTTCACGGATCTGATGGGGGGGCAAACCCTTTCGATGTTTCCTGGACTCGCCGCTGCTTTGCCGCATATCAAGTCAGGAAAAGCAAAGCCAATTGCTGTAACTGGCTTAAAGCGGCACCCATTATTGCCAGATATCCCAACCTTCAAAGAACTTGGTTACGAGGGTTTTAATGGTATCCAGTGGTACGGCATTTCCGGGCCTACGCAAATACCAGATAAGATAAGAAACCTTTTAAATATGGAAATTAATAAAGCAATCCGTAACCCCGAATTAAAAGACCGATTATCGGCCGAGGCTATCGAACCAATGCCTATGTCTTCTGATCAATACACTTTGTATATTAAAAATGATATTGCCCGCTGGACACGCGTGGCAAACGATAGAAAAATTCAACTAGACTAATTTAATTATGGCAATCAACACAAAAGTAGAAGCAGATCACAATCCCCCTGAAATTACTAAAATCCTTGCAGAGTTTGTGGCACACCATCCCTCGAATGGCTGGCAGGCATCAGTTGACCATGAAGCACACCGAACTTTTTTAAACTGGCTGGGCTGTGGCATTGGCGCTTGCCAACATGAAAGCGTAATTGCTTCAATTGCTGCTATGCAAGAGTTTAGTCCAGCTCAACAAGCTAGTCTGCTAGGCAGAAATGAGCGCATTGACATGGCAGGTGCCGCTTTAATCAATGGGATTAGCTCGCATACTTTTGACTTTGATGACACCCATCTCAAAACGATTATCCACCCTGCTGGGCCCGTTGCATCTGCCCTTTTAGCTTTGGCAGAACATACCCAAGCATCTGGTCGGCAGGTTCTAGATGCCCTCATTTTAGGCATTGATGTAGCTTGCCGTATTGGGAACGCGATGTACCCAAATCATTATGATCGTGGTTGGCATATTACTGGTTCGACTGGCTCTGTTGGAGCTGCTGCAGCCTGTGCTAGACTGCTAGGCCTAAATGTCAAACAAACCCAAATGGCTATTGGTATTGCTGCCTCTCAGCCGATCGGTTTTAGAGAGCAGTTTGGCACGATGACGAAGCCATTTCATCCCGGTGGTGCGGCGCGAGCTGGCCTGACTTCAGCTTTATTAGCTAAGCATGGATTTACGTCAAGTCCCAAAGCTCTAGAGGCGCCCCGAGGAATGATCCAATCTATTTCTACTAAATATGACTGGTCAGAAATCACTACTGAACTTGGTCAACGCTTTGAAATTTCCTTTAATACCTATAAACCATTTGCTTGTGGAATTGTGATTCATCCAAGTATTGACGCTTGCGTACAACTTCGCAATCAAGGGGTCACCGTTGACAATCTTGAGAGGCTTGAACTAAGAGTACATTCACTGGTATTAGAGTTAACGGGTAAGAAAACACCTCGTGACGGACTAGAGGGAAAATTTAGTGTTTATCACGGCTGCGCCGCAGGAATTGTTTTTGGCTGTGCGGCTGAGGATGAGTTTCATGATGCCATCGTCAATCGTCCAGATATGGTTGCACTAAGGGCTAAAGTACTTGCTACCGTAGACGATACGATTGATGAGGCCGCTGCCGATGTAACCGCTTATCTGAAAGATGGTCAAAAACTTCATGTTCGTGTTGAGCGTGCCATCGGTTCATTAGAAAATCCAATGACCGATAAACACCTAGAAGCGAAGTTTGAGGGTTTGTCAAACCCAATTCTTGGGCAAAACCAAACTAGACAGCTCATTCAAACTTGTTGGAATCTTAAAAATCAGATAAATTTAAAACAACTCGTAACACTGGCAACTAAAGCATCCGTCTAACAGTGCTAACCGTTGCTTATATTTTTAAGCCTAAAACTCGTACGGCATTTCCACTCAAGATAGCAATGCGTTCTTGATCTGACAAACTCGGTGTTTGCATAATGTGATCGACAGGCTGCTCAGACCAAGGTATTGGATGGTCAGACCCAATCATTATTTGACTAGTGCCAACTTGAGCCGCTAAATGTCTTAGCGCTTCGGAGGTAAAGACCAAAGAATCAAAGTACATCTGATTTAGGTACTCTGTGGGTTTTTTCTTCAGGACAATATTGGGGTCACACATAGTTGGTGATACCGTGCAACTATGGTCTGACCTTGGTGCATAAGATGGAAGATATCCGCCACCATGCGCTGCGATAATTTTTATTTTAGGAAACTTATCTAAAGTGCCATCAAAAATTAAGTGCTGTAAAGCAATCGTGGTGTCTAAAGGATTACCAATCAAATTTGATAACCAACCATTACCCTTAAATCGTGAAGCTAATTGCGGTGTACTTTGTGGATGTATAAATAAAGCTACATTTAACTCTTGAGCCTTAGCAAATACAGGGTGATATCTTGGATTTGAAAAATCATCGCCAAGAACACTGCCGCCTATTGCGGCTCCAACTAAACCATATTGCTTAATACCTTCCTCAAGTTGCTCAACAGCCAAGTCGGGAAATTGCATTGCTAAGGACGCAAAGCCAGCAAAGTGCTGCGAATTTTTGGCGCATAGCTCTGCTAAATTTTTATTATTGATATGACAAATAGCTTTGGCAGTATCTCGATCCTTTTTGTACCAATACGGATTAATACTCAGAACTTGCATATCAACTCCCTGAGCCTGCATTGCGGCGATACGCTCTTCAACTTGAATGAAGTTTTTAGTTTGCCCCCTAGTTGGTGCCAATACGGACTTGGCATCTGCGCCCATTAAATCAATCGCCTCCTGAAAATAACAGTGCGCATGAACATCGATAGCCTTTATTCTTTTTCCTTGAATAATTAAGGGCGGTCTTTGCACCGGTATATTTTGTGCTTGAGCTTTACCTAAAATACCGCAAGAACAAAATGTTAGGCCTCCAAGTGCTTTAACACCGGTATTTAAAAATTGCCGTCTATTTAGCATATCGCCCTCTTGTCTCTTTTTATTTGGTTTCTTATTATTAATTAGCCTTTAAATTAGCGGCTTTACTTATTTTACCAGCCACATCCATTTCGGACTTTATAAATTGATTAAACCCATCTGGAGTCATTGGCATTGCCTCTGCACCTAACTTCACAAAACGCTCTTTCACCTCATTATTATTTAATGCTTTTATAACCTCATCGTTAATTCTTTTAACGATTGCTGGGGGAGTCCCTGCTGGCGCAATTAAGCCAACCCAAAAAACAAAATCTGAATTAGCAACACCGCTCTCGACGGTCGTTGGAATATTCGGCAAAGCAGAAGAACGTTTTGCCGTACTTACCGCTAAGGCTTTTAACTTCCCCCCTTGTATCAAGGGCAGGGCCGTCGAAAGCGGTGCAAAATACCAATCCGCTCTTCCACCAATGACGTCAGATATAGCCTCTGGGGTGCCTTTGTAGGGAACGTGCGTGGCTTTAACGCTTGCTGCTAAATTAAATTTCTCCGCATTCATGTGGGTAGCACTGCCAATCCCTGCTGAAGCAAAATTGAGCTCACCAGGTTTTTCTTTCGTTGCATTAACTAGGTCTGTAACAGTTTTCCAAGACTTTGAAGGGGATATAACTAAGACATTTGGCAGTGCTGCTAAAGGGATAACACCCGTTAAATCTTTCAATGTGTCATAGGACAAGTTCGTATAAATAAAAGGATTGAGGGCATGGCCAGAGGCTTGAACTAAAAAGTTATAACCATCTGGTTCAGACTTCGCTACTTGGGACGCGGCTATCGTTCCGCCAGCGCCGGGTTTGTTTTCAATTACAACTTGCTGTCCTAAACTGGCTGACATCACATCCCCAACCGATCTAGCAATAACATCCGTACCACTCCCCGCTGTAAACGCTACAATAAATTTGATAGGCTTGGATGGATAATTTTGTGCCCAAGTCTGTAAATGAACAAAGGTCATTAGACCGACACAAACCAAACGCAGAACATTTTTAATATTTGCATACTTACCGTACATACTGCCTCCAATATTTATATTAATATTACAAATTGCTATAAATCAACCCGATGCGTTTTGGCACATCGCAGCTCTTCCTAACCCGAATGGTTAGACTGAATACGACAATCTAACTCAGCCCATCAGGGATTGTTTTATTTTCAGAAGTTAATTCTAACCCCGAATCCTTCGCAACTTCAATTAACAGTGCAGAAAAATCGATATCTCCATAACCTCTACCAACCATTCTAGCAATTGACTCGCGCGTAGCTGCCGCACTTGGCATCACGACCCCATTTGCTTTTGCAGCCGCCATACCTAAATCCATGTCCTTTAATAATAATTCTGGGGTAAAAGTAACTTGTTCAAAATTGAGATTAGTTAAAACCGGCGTTTTATATCTGGTGTACATGGAACCTAATACTGAATCATTAATACTCTCTAGGAATAAATGTCGAGGTATTCCAGCTTTTTCTGCTAGAACAGTGATTTCGCATAAATTCTGAATGACAACGCCAAACATCGTGTTGTGCGCAATTTTCCAAACCCTAGCTAGTTCTCCCTCCCCAATCCACATGCATTTTTTTGCCATCGCTTGGAAATATGGCTCGGCTATATTGTATAGATCTCTAGGGCCGGAAGACACTACTAGTAACAAGCCCGCTTTTGCAACTTTAGCGTTGCCTGAAACTGGCGCACACAAATATCCGATGCCTAAAGCCTCTAACTCTTTACGTACCTCTGCAGAACCTTCCTGAGAAATGGATGAGCTATCGACAACCATCTTTGGCTTTGTGGAGGTCGTAACTAAACCACCTGGGCCAAATAAAACTTGTTTTAGATCTTTTGTTGTAGAAACCATCGTGATAACCGTTTCACAACCAGCCAGGTCTAGTACATTGTTAACAACTACCGCACCGTACTTTGCTAATGGCTCTGCCTTGCTGCGTGTCCGGTTCCATACTTCGACCTCATATCCAGCCTGAAGAAGTCTTTTAACCATTGCTTCACCCATACGCCCTAGGCCAATCCAACCAATTTTCTTACTCATACCTATTTCCCCGTTTTAGTTCAAATTAATTTATCTAGTTTAGATCAGTTGCTAAACTAGCCCGTCTTTCTAGTAGTCTGATAACTGCTGCATAATCTAAATCTCCTTCGCCATCTTGGATTACTTGCTGTAACCAATGGTAAGTCATCGTTGTTTGATCTATTGGAGCAGCTAAATCTGTTGCTGCATCTTTTATTAAAGTTAAATCCTTGAGCATTTGATGGACTGTAAAAGTAGGGCTAAAGTCTCTTAATTCTAATGAAGAACCTAACTGTTCTGATTTTGCCTTAATAATTGGTGAGCCTACAGCACTGTTTGATAGAACCTGCCACATATCAGACCAATCTAAGTTTCCTAACCTTCCTAAAGTTAATGCCTCTGAAAGCATCGCACTGGTTTGGGCTATTAAAAGGTTTACTACCAGCTTCATTAATCTAGCCTGTTCTTGCTCGCCCAAATAATACTGTTTTGGTCCCCAAGATGCCAGCATTGGTAAAACTCTTTCATAAATATTTTTGTCTCCAGAAGCCAAAATAGTTAACATGGCTGCCTCTGCCATATGATTATTACCTGAAACAGCTACTCTTAGATAAGGAATATTTTTTTGCTTAAGCTTACTGGCAACTTTTTGTGATGCACTTAATGATATGGTGCTTGTATCTATATAAATACTTTTGGCCTGAGCATATTGCTCAACTTGATCAGCAACTATTAAAAATGCCTCGTCATTTGGCAAAGAGGAGAATATGTAATCTGCCCATAAGTAATCTTCTCTTGAATTGGTTGCTTTTATCAACCCATTTTTAATACCAATTTTTATCCGCTCTACATCTTGATCGATTACTTTCACAGTATTACCCTTGGCAGCTAAATGTTGAGCCATGGGTAATCCCATTTTTCCGATTCCAATAAATAATATTTTCATAACTCGCTCCAGTTTTAAATGATCACTTTAATTTTCGGATGGAGATGCCTGCATTACTATCTAACTTATTTAAGATGATCATTCCAATTATTGGGAATATTGCAATAAATACTAACGCCAATCTAAAATCTGATACGCTGGGCGTTTCAATGTTCCCACTGTGCATCAAACTTACTAAGGTTAATGTCAATGATCCAATCGCTATCCCTAATGCCATACTTAATTGCATTGCCGTGCTGCTAACTGACGATGCTGAACTGATTTTTTCTTTAGGAATATCTGCTAAAGAAAGCGTATTAATCGATGTAAACTGTAATGATCTGGTTAAACCACCGCAAAAAAGAATCACCACTATTAAGCCTATTTGCATATTTTCATTGATACAAGCGCTTAATAAAAATGTAACGATGATCATTGCCCCATTGACCATCATGACTAATTTAAAACCATATTTGTTTAAAAGTGGCGTTGTAACAGTTTTCATGGCTAAATTACCTAAGAAAATACTCAGCACAATTAAACCAGCTTTAAATGGGTCCATGCCCAACCCAATTTGTAAAAATAGTGGGATTAAAAATGGCACCGTTGCAATCGCTATACGAAAAAATAACCCTGCCCAGAGGGTTGTAGTAAATGTTGGTATTTTCAAAAGTGACAGGTCAATCATTGGGTGAGGACTTTTTTTCATATGCTTGATTGAGCAACAGCCGCTAATTACCCCCAAAACCATAAAACCTAAAATTTCCAGTTGACTATCCTTAATATGGCGTGTCAACTCAATAGCATAAATGATGCTACTGAGCGCCACACCTGTGAGTAGAAAACCATAGATATCAAATGGCTTTCGTATTTTTTCCTTTTTTTCTTCCAACAAAATGAAACTAAAGATAATTCCAATGATACCAATTGGAATATTTATAAAAAATATCCAGTGCCAGGTTGCGTAAGTGGTTAGAAACCCGCCTATTGCTGGCCCAACAACTGGTCCAACTAATCCTGGCCATGTAATTAATGAAATTGCTCTGATCAAGCCATCTTTTTGGGTATTTTGAAGTACTATGGCCCTACCCACAGGAACCATTAATGCGCCACCCACCCCTTGTAAGATTCGTGCACAAGTAAAAAAAGTCAAATTTTCACTCAATCCACAAAGTATCGAAGCGAATGTAAATAATACAATTGCGAGGATGAATACTTTTTTTGAACCAAACCGATCTGCAACCCACCCACTTATTGGGATACACGTTGCTAAAGTCAGTAAATAAGCCGTAATACCTATACCAACATCTACGGGACTCACCCCAAAATCACTGGCCATTTGTGGTAATGCCGTTGTAATAACCGTACTATCTAGAGTCTCCATAAAAAATGTGGTCGCTACTAGGTAAATAATCCAATCCACTTTTTTTGATTGCATAGCGATAGTTGTGAAATTACTTTTTTATTAATTGAGGGTTTATTTTAGCCTGCCTAGATGGTGTCTCTAAGTACCTTCATTTGCTAAGTTTCGTGGTATCTATTTTTATATTTTATACGTGGCTTTATGCTGTTATTTTCCTTTTTTAGATTGATGTAGTTATCCTCCAGAAAACTAATTAACTCAGCAATCACATGAGCCTGTGGTCGATATATCAAATTACGGCTCTTTCTTTGGACACAGATCAGTTCAGCCTGTAATAACTCTTTTAGATGAAAACTAAGTGTGGGTGGTGGTATATCTAAACGCTCATGAATCTCTTTTGGGCTGATGCCATCCTCTTGCTGGACAATCAAACTCAAGATATGGTGGCGGGTTTCTTGTCCTAATGCCAAGTGAATATTAACTGCTTTAGTAAATTTCATAATTCCAATTATATAAAACTATTAATATTTTTTGTTGAATATGTATCACTGATTTGTAATATTTTCTAAACTTTATGGTGTTGATAAGAGAGCATTACTTAATAATTTTGTTATATTTCATATGGTTAGTACCTTTGAGTGCCTAGTCCAAGCGGCTAATACAGGAGGAAAGTATTTTTATTGATGGCGATTAAAGCATAGGCTAAGATTCAGCCGGGTAGTCAACCAAATGCTAATACCTACAAAAACACGAAGTTCAAACAAGCTATCAATCCTTAAAAAAATTTTTGTCCTATTAAACAAAAAGCAGAGTATGCTAAAGACCTTAGTAAACACCAAAGCACTTCATGAAAAGAGTAGTCGACATTTATAAGCGGACTGGGTCACATCAAATTCTTTGGACCTATATAGTCAACCTTGGCAATGATGGCACTCACCCGGCAATTAAGGATTTTGAGTCGGAGGCAATGCGACTTGCTATTATTGATAAGCGAGGCCTTGAAAAAAACCTCATTGCTAAAGTCCGTGATCAGTAAGCCGTTTCACATTAAATAAGATCTGCAGCTTAGCTTATTGAATCAGCTAACTAATCGGAAGTGATTGTTGACGTTCAATCAACATACTTTTTCCGACCATCACACTAATCACAACTAAGGTAGCAAAAATAATATTAATCCAAGTAATTGCTTCTCCGATCAATAGGCTGCCCGCAACTAATGTTAAAAACGGTTGGACTAACTGCACTTGTGAAACGCGAGCAATCCCTCCTGTAGCCAAGCCTGCATACCAGAAAAAAAATCCAATATACATAGAAAATAAACCCAAATATACAAAAGCAATCCACACTTGCGCTTCTGCTCGAAAAAAACTCTCCTCAAAATTTAATACTGTAATTAACCCATTCAGCGGTAATGAAACAATTAATGCCCAAGAAATCACTAATTTGGGATTGATTCGGCGGGATAATTCAGCGCCTTCAGCATAACCAATTGCTGAGAATATACATGCTAGAACCAATAAAATATCCATCTGACTCAGTTGACCAGAACCTGTAATCAATGCATAAGTCAGAACAAGACCAGCACCAACAATCGCCGTCATCCAAAACCCAATCGATGGTCGCTCTTTAAAACGAATTGCCCCAACAATAGAGGTAACCAAAGGTAATATGCCAATCACAATGGCGCCATGAGATGAGGAACCTTGGTCTAGGGCAAGCGTAAGTAATAGTGGGAAACCAACAATTACCCCTAGTACGATAATTCCTAATTTTTTTAGTATCTGCGGTTCGGGCATAGGCGCTTTAATAGAAATCACATAGATTAGTGCCGCAATACCTGCTAAAGTAGCTCGCCCAAATGAAATAAAGTATGGATTCAAAACTTCTAAGGCTATTTTAGTTATTGGCAGTGTTAGGCTAAACATGGCGACTCCAACCAACCCTAATAGCATTCCTCGCATTTCAACTTTCAAAGTATTCCTTTTTAAGACAATTTAAACAAATCCGTACTTAAAATAAAAGCTTCAACTTACACAAGGACAATCTTTAATAAGCCATAGATTGGTAAGGCTTTATTGTTTTGGGGTTAATGCCTATTGGCTAAGATAGGGCGTCCCTTTTATCTTACTTGCCCGAGTGAAATGCCCTCTTCTAAAATACGTTTAGGCCAAATGAAGGCTTGGCAAAAATACTTTTGTGTATTCAGTATTTATCTTTGCTCGTTTTCTGGCTTGGCTTACTTAATATATATTGAGTTAGTATCAGCATACTCTATTAATGAAGCTCGAGTTCTTTTGATTATTCATGGGGCATCATCAATTTTATTCACACTCACAATTGGGTCTATAATAACCATACATATATATGCGGGGTGGGTGGCTCGTAAAAATATTTGGACTGGCTTATTACAACTTGCTTGCGCCATCTTTATTATTTGTTCTGGACTTTTTCTTTATTATGGTTCGGAATCCTATCGATTAAATATAGTTTTTCTACATTGGTTATTTGGCATTTTTTTTCTAATCATTTTTTCAATACATCTGATTCCCAAAAAATAGTCAACTTTTTCTATCTAGAAATGTTTCTCTGTTACTTATTTAAAAAGCTTAATTATTTAATTTCGATTATGATTAATTTTAATTAAATTAATTCAGAGTACCGTCCAATTCTATTGATTTAACACGGAGAAAAACTTGAACAGGCGAAATTTTTTATTGAGTAGTGTTGCCGGTATTGCATCTACTTCTGGGTATGCTCAAATGAGCCATCATGGTGATGCTTATGAACGGCTAAATCAAGCTGGTTTAATTTCTCGCCCGCCACTAGCTGACACGCAAGCTGTATTTGATAGTCCCGCCCCAAAAGCGATTAATCCTGGCAAGTGGATTACCAGAGCTAGCTTACCCTTGCCACGAAGTGAAATGGCCTGGGCTACCGAGATGAATGGCCGAATGCACCTCATTGGGGGCTATGGAGAGCAACGTGTAGATCGCTCCTACCATCATATTTACGATCCCCAAAAAGATATTTGGATTGTTACCACTCCGCTACCTAGTGGAGCCAACCACGTTGGTGTAGTTACTATTGATAAAAAAGTGTATGCAATTGGTGGCTACATAGAGCAAAATCGAAAACCTCGAGTGGACTGCTATGTATACTCCGATAGCTTGGACAAGTGGGAACGCATTGCTCCCCTGCCATCTCCAGCTGGATCCATTGCATGTGTATCGATTAATAAAAATCTACATGCTATCGGTGGCGCTGTGGGTGACACAACCGATACAAAAAAATCGATTGGTACGCATCAGGTGTATGACCCTATTGCCGATCGCTGGGAAAAACGCGCCCCAATGCATACCCCAAGAGATCACGTCGGTGCAGTTTCTCACCAAGGGCTAATTCATGTGATTGGCGGTCGAGTTGATAATTTTCATACAAACTCTAATCTACATCATGTATACATTTCCCAATCTGATCGATGGGAGGCCCGAAATCCACTTCCAACCGCAAGATCTGGACACGGCGCTGTAATTTTAGATAATAAAATTTTCGTCATGGGTGGGGAAGGTACAAATCGCGTATTTGGGCAAAATGAAGCCTATGACATCTCCAAAGATTCCTGGGAACAATATGCCCCAATGCCGACCCCTAGGCACGGTTTGGGTGCTGTAGTTCTTGGCAGAAGTATTTATGTTGCAGGTGGTGGCGCTGTCATGGGGGGTGGCATACAAACATCTATCCACGAAGCGTTTACCTTACAAACTTAAATCTTTTTTCCGTATTCAATATAAAATTGGTTTCCAATTACTTTTATATGTACATCACTATATGAAAATTAGTTATCTATCTTTTTTCTCCTATCCCATATTAGCAATTTTGACTGTTTTTATGCTAGACCCGATGCATATTTTTGCTCAGGAATTCCCTCCAAAAAAACCTATTACTATGTATGTGGGATTTGCTGCGGGTGGCGGCACAGACACAGCTGCTCGAATTATTGCAAAAAAATTATCCGAAAATATTGGTCAATCTGTGATTGTCGAAAATCGTGCTGGTGCTGGTGGAAATATTGTTCACGCTACCGTAGCTTTTGGACCAATTGATGGTTCTGTGATTTTACTTGGATCAATAGGTCCTCTATCGATTGCACCACACCTCATGAAACTCAATTACGATCCTGTTAGGGATTTGGCGCCTTTAACGATGGGTGTCGCATTTCCAAATATACTCGTTGTGCCCTCGGAGTCAACTATTAAAAATTTAAAAGATTTTATTGATCAGTCCAAACGAGATCCTGGAAAAATTACCTTTGCCTCTACTGGCAACGGCTCTGCCTCCCATCTTCAAGGTGAGCTTTTAAATGTTCTTGCCAATATTGATACCACCCATATTCCTTATAAAGGCGGTAGTCCTGCTTTAATTGATGTTTTGGGCGGTAGAGTTAATTGTTATTATTCGACAATTTCATCGGCTATGCCCCATATTAAAAGTGGTAAATTACGGGCTTTAGCCGTTACTAGTTCCAAACGATTAGAAGCATTACCAAATGTACCTACAATTGCCGAATCGGGTTACCCAAGTTTTGATTCTAGTAATTGGTATGCTTTTGTGGCTTCTAGCAAAACACCTGATGTTCTTTTAGAGCGTTGGAATAAAGAACTTGTAAAAGTTCTTACCGATAAAGATGTCTCTAGAGACTTATTCGAGCATGGTCTTTACCCAATGCCTGGAACACGAGATGATTTAAGAAAATATATAGCGAAAGAATCTCAAGTGTGGAGCAAGATTATTAAGGATAAACAAATCTCCATGGATTAAATTTGGTGGTTATAAATTCTTTTGATTAGGCTAATTATTCTGCGCTCTTTTACTTTAATTTGATATGCGCAAACTTCTTTTATTTTTCTTCATCTCTTTTACTTTTTTACTCAACTCATGTAGTTCTATACAGCTTGCTTATAACCAGAGCGATTTCCTCTTAAAGTGGTGGCTGGGTAGTTACATCGATAGCACTGCATCACAAAAAGCCTTTTTAGATCAAGCTGCTCCCAAATTATTAAATACGCATCGTATTAATGAACTGCCTCAAGTTCAGGCTAAACTCATTAAATTAAGATCTTTATTTGACCGTCCCATTCGGTATGAAGAGGCTAAATCTATCACGGTAGAGAGTCGAGCGGTTTTTGAATCGTCTATCTTCATTCTTTTAGATGACGCAGCAACTCTAGCCCTACTTTTAAATCCTAATCAATTATCTAATATAGAAAAAGCTTTCAAAAAAGCTAATTCTCAATATCAATCAGATTATCTAACTCCATCTTCGCAAGTGAGTTTTGAAAAACGCTTTGATAAATTAGTGGAGCGTACTGAATTTTTTACTGGTGATTTATCAAAAGCACAAAAAATACAACTTCAAATTATTGCTGCGCAGTTTTTATTAGATAACACTACAATTTATCAAAATCGATTACGTAAACAGGCAGATATTCTATCTACTCTTAATTTAATTATTCAGACTAAACCATCTCATCCGGCTACAAAGGAGATGCTAAAAACTCTCTTTTTAGGGCTAATCAATGGGCGGACTGCTGACCAAAAGGACTATGAACAACTCCGAATTGAAAATAGCACCATGGTACTTTTAAAGATTACTGAATTATTAAATGACCAACAACTCAAAAAAATTCAATCGAAAATTAAAAGCCTAGAGGGTGATGTCAGCTTACTAATCGGTTCTTAATCTATCGATATTTTTGCTTTGATTACTACTTTAGTCCAACGCTCTTGCTCAAGACGAATAAACTTCCTGAAATCGTCAGAAGAGTTTCCAACGAGTGTTGCCCCATCGTCCAACATTCTTTTTGATCCTTCTTTTGATTGAAGTATTTTTACAATGTTTAGTTGTAGTTGCTCAACGATTGCTAGAGGTGTTCCGGCAGGCGCCAATAAACCATACCATTGTGATGTTTCAAAGCCTTTATAGCCACTCTCTGAAATTGTGGGTACATTGGGTAATATGAGCGATCTTATTCCACTGCCAACGGCTAGGGGTGTTAAATTATTCCCTTTTATTTGACCGATTAATGATGGTAAGCCATTAAATGTTACCTGTATTTGCCCGCCAATTAAGTCTGTCAACATATTTCCTGATCCTTTATAGGGAATATGCACTAAATCAATACCGGCTTCTGCTGAAAAATACTCCATTGCTAAATGACCGGCACTACCATTACCTGCAGAACCATAGTTGATCTTTCCTGGGTTCTTCTTAGCCTCTTCTACAAGGTCACTCAGCGTCTTTATTTTACTTTCTCGACTCACAGCAATAACATTTGGAACTTTTGCTATTAATGTAATGGGCAAAAAATCCTTATTCGGGTCATAAGGTAGTTTTTTTCCGAAAAGTGCTGGGTTTACAGCTAATGTCCCAACGTGACCGAGTATCAAAGTATATCCATTTGGAGCAGTTCCCTTCACTTCTTCCATGGCTATGTTGCCTGCTCCACCAGGTTTATTGTCCACATATACCGATTGCCCTAGTTGGCTAGTAAGCCCTGTGGCAATACTCCTAGCGACTATTTCAGATGTTCCTCCTGTAGCAAAGGGAACCACTAAACGTATCGGTTTTTCCGGAAAGGCTGCGTTCGCAAACTGCCCACTAATCATCAAAAAAACACAAGATAAGAGAAATTTCATTAACCGTCTCAAAGTTGGTAAAAATAATACTTTATCTGTTTTTATTTGAAATTACACACATTTCAACAATTTAAGGGATAATACCTAGGTATAAACCCTAATATATGAATTAATTTTATCTTTAGGATTTCTTTTTTATGATTTTCTTATTCAAAGGAGTTTTACTATGAACACAATCAAGCATTTCTTTGCACAACTTTTAGAAGTATTTTTAGAAGCGAAAGACTCTTACCAAAAAAGAAGAGGACATTTCCCTGTAGGTTCATAACTTCTGAAAAAGGGACTTAGTTACATCGATAACCAGGTACTTTGATCATATTTGAGCTAAGCTGTTTGCTTAGCTCACCAACGGGTGTAGCCATGCAGTTGTAAAACCTTTGGCCAAAACCTCCTATAATTATTCGTGGTGCCTTGTAGTGGCAATAATTTTTTCGACGTAAGCAATAATTAAAGCTGAAATCACGAAGGTCATGTGGATAATTGTCTGCCAAATTAGGGTCTTTTCGTCAAAGTTTTCAACATTGATAAAAGTTTTTAATAAATGAACTGAAGAGATTCCAATGATTGCTGTAGCTAATTTCACTTTTAAAACACCTGCATTGACATGTGATAACCATTCTGGTTCATCTGGGTGATTTTCTAAGCCTAGTCTAGATACAAAGGTTTCCCATCCCCCGACAATGACCATGATTAATAAATTTGAGATCATCACAACATCAATCAATCCAAGGACAATCAACATGACTTCGGTATCTGTTGGAGTCTTACTCCCCATTAATGAAATTAAGTGTACTAATTCTAGCCAAAACTGCCAAACATAAACACCTTGCGCTACGATAAGGCCAATATAAAGTGGCGCTTGAAGCCATCTTGACATGAATATCCATCCAGCTATTGCACTTGAATTTTTTTTATTTTGTTTTTCTTGCATGTTTTAGACTCAAATGAATAAAGTTTCGAGGCAAATTTCGTAATTAAAGTTTCTTGAGCAATGTTGCTTTTGAGGTTACGAGGCTTTAGCTAAAGGAAGGTTAAATAATAAATTTTGGGGTTTCAATTTTAACTCGTGATTTTCATTTTTTGCAATTGCTAAATATACTGGCTTACCAACCATTTCTGGGCGAACGTCTCTAGTATGGAGGAAATCCATTCGAAATAGACAAATTATCCGACTCAAAGCGGACGGGTCCAATAGCTCCTTGTTATAAAGTGCGTTTAATATCTCCGTAGCCGCCGCGTCTAAACCTACATGCCATATCCATTGAGAGTCACTAATAGCCTGCAAAGGTGTAATTTTGACATCTACTCCCAAAAAATGATTTATCCAGCGTACCAAAATGTCACAAAAATTCTGAATCGGTTTTTGACCTATGTTCAATGGAATAGCAAAATCAAAATCTTCATCTCTAGTCCAATATAGTTCCTCGTTATCTTCATTCAACACTTCAAGATCTAATTTACGAGTTAGATGTGAAGGTTTATTTAAAAGGTCAATAATGTTATCAAAGGCCTCTGTTTGGGCATTGGTATTCACGGTTTCGTCATCGGCGGCCATCACAATGCCGTCTTCTAAAACCGATATTTTTTGGGTACGAAAAAATATTTCGCCGACTCGCCCATCCATTCCTTTTGGCTGACGTCCGAGCAAGTGACACATAAATATTTGTACTAATTGGTTTATAAATAATGGCGGGACATCTACTCCGTCGCCTTTAAATAGTCCCATATAAAAACTTTCTAATGATCTTGCTTCTAGAAGCTTCGTTCTGTATCTAAACCAAATTTGATAATTTGCTAAAACATCTTTATCCTGAATTTGCTGAAGCATTTCCTCCGACACCTCTTGGCGAGGATTAATAACTAATGCTTCATGAATTTGTCTTTCTTTTAGACATGACTGCGGAATTAAACTCAATTCTGGTCGAGATAAATACATCCGCAAAAAATCATCTGTAACAATTAATTGGTTATCTTGATTTACTTGAAGAGTTTGGTATGAGGTACTTGGCCAGAAATTATGCATAAGTGGTATTTATAAGTTTTTATTATCATGCATTTTTAAGAATGCAGGCTGAGACACCACACCAGCTGAAAACCTAACTCGTTTTCAATAGTCTAAGGCAAAAATGCTGGCGTAAGTATTCGAATTCCAATAGAAATCCATTTATTGTCTCCACCAAAACCAGCTTTATTTCCGTATGTTAAATCCATCTGAAAACGATTTGGTATAAACCAGTGACGCACCCCACCCTGATATAAAGGTGAACTGCGCGTTTCGCCAAAAGATTCTGCAATTGCATACGTATTCGTTGTCAATTGATATTCAATACCCAAGCCCCAAGTTCTTAAAAATTGATCCTCTAACTGTCTTTTAGTTGCTCCAATATTGATGTGTACAAATTGCATATCATCATTCAGGGACGCAGTAAATGGAATATACCCGTAGACATCATTCGTCCGTGCAGTTCCAAATGAACTAGGATGCTTATTTCTACCTATAGCGGCCCCAATTGACCAGTTGTTGGGTTGGATTTCACGAAATAATGTTTTAACTTGAACGACACTATCGCTGAGGGGTGTTCCCTCTTGATTAAAGCCGACGGTCTGGGAACTATTTGTTTTAGCTCCACCAATAGTTAACTCAAAAAATCCAAGTGGGTTACATGCTGGCAATGCCCAATACTCAGTCGTTGAATGATTGTTTCTAACCCATGACTCCACTTGGCAGGATTTATCATCAATGATTCTCGCATCGTCGGTCATCATTGGCCTTGCGGCATAGGCATTTGACAATAGAATAAATTGCAAAATTACAATGATATGGATTAAAGAACGCATACTTTATACTACCTCTTAATTATTACAATTTTGCTTCACTTTAAACGTCTTATACTGAATTGGTTATGTCCTAATTACTCTCCTATAGAGATCTTCTTTTGTTCCTTTCAAAATCTGCACTATTTTTAAATTGCATATAACTGCTTAGACATCCAATCCGCGGTCTGATCTCGGTATCGATACCAAAGATTATTCACAACGTGATTACCCCCTGAAATAATTGAGAGTACACAAGGCCCAGAAACTTCCGAGGCCAATAACTGAGCTTGATCAGTGGGTGTTAATCTATCTTTATCTCCTGCAACAATGTAAATTGGACATGTAATATTTTTTGCAATCCCCTTTAATGACATCCTTAAAGCAACTTTTCCGGCCTCTTCTAAATTCGAACTTTTAGTTCTAACTCGAAAGGCTTCAACATTGATTACAGGCCTTCCCTCAAAACTCGCAGAACGCTGATAAGCCCCTGACAGTGCTACGCAAGCTTTTATCCTTTTTTCGAAACAGGCCGCTCTTGGCGCTAAATGTCCGCCTAATGAAACTCCCCAAATACCAATTCGGTTTAAGTCAATATCTGAACGGGTTTCTAGATAGTCGCAAACTGCCTCAACAGGCTTCTCATACTCCGGACACAAGGGAAAATCATACTCCCCTTCTCCTTGCCCAGGACCATCAAATGCCAAAGTTGCTAATCCTCGCACTAAAAATCGATTTTCGTAATCATCCATTTCCTCTTTTGCCGAATCAAGACCCATACACATGATGACTATCGGAGGATTTGTGATGCCAATTGGTTTACGTAAATTACCATATAAAAATTTACCCTGATAAGGAATCGCAACCCTTTCTCCAGAAGGCTTTAAGTAAGGAAGAGCTAAATTCCGACACGCCACAGCTTTCATATTTGCTTGACGCATTTGTACTAAATCATTGACAAATAAAAACTTTCCGAAGTGATAACAAACTGCAGCCCTTGTCCAATGTTGACTTGCAGAATATGTGAACCCATCTCTCAATGCTTCATGTCCCATTGCCTCATGTATGCTGGCTCTTTTTGACCAAGCATCACACCAGTCGTCCCAATGTTGCAAGCTAGAGGTTACTTCTAGAAAGTCTGTCATCGGTACGCCATTAGCCACAAAACGAGGTGCCCAATGGGAAATGGCTGACTCAATCCGAGGGTCTTTTGTGTTTTCAATAGATGTTTGAGTCATTTAGTTTGCCTGTATGTTTGCGTTTTTAATAATTGGGGTCCAGCGTTTTATTTCCGATTTAACAAAATCATCTAATGATTCTGGCGAAGAAGACATTGCTTGTATACCCTGATTTAAGAATATCTCTTTTACTTCAGGGCGCCGGAGAATTTCTGCAACATCCTGATTTAATTTTTGAACAATTGCTTTAGGTGTTTTAGATGCTGTAAATAGACCAAACCATAACTTTGCATCCATACCAACTAGTCCTGCCTCCCCGGAACTTGGTACTTCTGGGGTTCCAGGAAAGCGGTCTATTGTAGATACAACTAAAGCCTTTAATTTGCCAGTCTTTAGTTGCGCTGACGCTGTGACTGGCGAGAGAAAAGAAACTTGGGTTTCATTAGCAAGTAGTGCTGTTAGACCAGCACCTGCACTTTTATAAGGGATATGCATCATATTGATGCCCGTAACCTGTTTAAATAACTCTCCGGTCAAATGACTTATTGAGCCGTTGCCCGCGGAAGAAAAATTCAAATCATTCCTTTTTTTAGCATACTGGATAAATTCCGTAACTGTACCCGCAGTAATGCTGGGATGAACCATCATTACTGTTACCCCGCTTGCGACCATAGAGACGCCAACTAAGTCTTTTACGGGGTCATATGGCAAATTAGGATAAAGAACTACTGCACTAACGTTAGGCCCTGCATGGCCCATCAACAGGGTATGACCATCCGCCGACGCTTTAGCAACTATATCCGCTGGTACAGTTCCGCCAGCCCCAGCGCGGTTGTCAATAATGACTGGTTGACCCCATTTTTCAGTTAATTTCTGCCCTATTAAACGCGACAAGTAATCCGCCGTGCTTCCTGGTCCTTGCCCAAATATTCGAACAGGTTTTGTCGGAAAATCTTGCGCAATGATACTTGAGCTAAAGATCACACCGCCAGCAATAATTATTTGTGCAAGCCTACTTATCTTGTATCGTAAATTTGACATTTTTCTCCTAGTTTTTTGTTAATGTAGCTTTTTTATTTTTATGCGTCTTTTGTATTGCACTGATATTTTTTTGAGAAACAGTCCTGCAAATCATTTTTTAGGGCCATCTTCCCACCCAAGGTACTAAATAACGCAATTATTATCCATTTGATTCTAACATTTTCAAAATCAGTTATTTCTCTAAAAATCATTTTGTTTTGTATTTGTAAGTTCTATATTCCCTGAATATCTTGTGCGATATTAAAAATGAAAACCAACTCCCAAGGTAAAGCCACCTAAAGTCGTGTTTTGCAAGGGATTCCCTGATTTCATGTCGTAAAATAAAGCTCGGTATCCCAAAATTACATCTCCCCATTCGTAATTTTTACCGACACCCGTAAACGCTTGCCACGTTGTATTCGTATGACCACCTTTACCCCCAAGATCAAAGTAAAAAGGTACAAACCACTTATCATCAATGATAGGTATCCTACCCTTAAAGCCAAGTATCGGATCAGTTGTATTAATCGTATTTGAAAATTGTCCATTTAGTGCTGCAACTTGAGCATTAACTTGCAGCGTAGCTGTTGTTTCAATATTTCTTGCACCCACTAAAACATCCAAATGCAATCGGTCTTCTTTTATTGCTTGATATGTCACTGCTCCACTCATACTTCGTAAGCTCACTGTGGCTGTTGAGCCGAGATCAATTCGGTCTCTCAAAATAGCTCGCTGATTACTAAATTTTGCATAGGCAAAATCCCCAAATATGCCCCACTGATCTAAATTAGCCTGCACTGCAAACATTGCGGCACCAGACAAGTGACTCAATATATCTGCAGCGGATATGTCAGCGCCCGGGGTATTGCTTGCCGGTACTGAAAGTCCTGTACTTATGCCAGGTACCCAAGCATATGGCACAACAGTATATTTCCACTCAGAGTCAAAATTCTTTAGGGTGGTAGATTCTGCAAATACTAGATTAAATGATATGCCCCACCAAATACAACAACACAGTTTTATTATTAGTCTCATTAATTTACCTCCGCAATGTTTTTTGTAATTTTGCTCAACTTTTCTAACAGTTTTCTTGCACATATAATCATAAATGATTTGTATTAATGAAGTACCGGCAATTTCATGGGTTCCAATGCTCATATTTGCCTATAAACGTTCAGAGTTAATACTAAAAGCCCGATATTTCCAATACCACAAGATGCATCTTTAATTCAAAATTTTTTAAGCTACTACTTTTATTTTATATAAATTGACAATACTCTAGACCAATATAGCCTCCATATTGCACTTGTAGCTACAAAATTCGTTGTTCATATTGATGATGAATTAACTTACATAGCCTCCTAATTTGATATCGTAAAAATCAAAAAAAGCCATCATGATGATGGCTATAAATAACTACATGGAGGAACTACAATGAAACTATAATTATTTTATCTAAAGACAGATTACGCTTTGATGATTTTTTTCTTAAAGCTTACATTTTGCACCCGAATGGGGCCTATTTTGCTTTACTACATATGCAACCTTTTCTGTTCTTATTTTTTGGATACTCTTTTTGATAAACTGTAGTTAAGCTATTTTAAAAAAGTAATAGGATCATCACTCCTGCAATCATTAGCAAAATTCCGATGCCCTCTTTGTGACTTGTTTTTTTTAGAAAAACATGCTTTGTCAATAATTGTGCAAATAAAACTTCTATAAGTCCCAGAGTTCTTACATTTGCTGCAAATGTTAGTGCAAAGGCAATAAACCACATTTGCGAGGCCATTACACCAAGTAATCCACCCCAAATCGATGCTTGCCATGCTTTAAAACACTTTAAATATAATTGTCTTTGGAAAATGGACATCCATATTCCTAACAGGGCAACTTGAATACATAAAGCGCACATTAAGGACCAGGTTGTTCGTACTAACAGGCTATCATCCCCAAGAGATACTAACGCACCACGAAAAGAAACTGCGCTTACAGCAAAAAAGCCACCTGAAATCACACCCATTAATATTGAACTCCATATTTTTTTGTCTATTGCTTTGTTTTCTCTGCTGGTAGATAGAATTATGACTCCTAGGCTTGCAATAATAATTGCTATGATTGATATTCCTGAAAAAGTCTCATTAAGTACGATGGCTCCAAAAATTGCCACTTGTATTGGTTCTGTTTTTGTATAAGCTGTAACCACAACAAAGGAGCCTTTTCGCATTGCTGCTAGCATAAATGCAGTAGCAATAATTTGTGTGCTACTGCCGCAGAATATGAATATTAAAAAATCCATATTCATAACCGGTGCGTCAGCACCAGTTATCCACAAAGTTCCGAGTGCCAATAGAGTAGCAAATGGAAGTCCATAAAGAAATCTGACCTGTGTCGCACCGATAGTTCCTAATTCTTCGACTAATCTTCGCTGTATAACATTTCGGCCAACCTGAAATGCCGCGGCTAGAATAGTTACTGGTATCCAAATCCAAGCTATATCCATTATTTATTGCTATCTTTAAAATTATTTCTCTATCAATTTCAGGCTATTTATCATTAGATCCTTTTTCTACTGAGGTGCTTTAAAACATCCTTCTTTACTTATAAATTTGAATTCAATTATTTAGTTGTAATTTCTAAATTTTTTTTTAGGTTTTAATAATTTAATGGGGTAATATTTGTTATCCACTAATTTCCGAGCATGATCATTTAAAAGTCTACACTTTTAATGGTTTATATATTTCCTTTTGGTTTTGAGGCTTTTCAGTTATTTTTTCACGCCTTTCATCTTTTATTAGTTTAACTACGGAGGTTGCAAATGATCACAGTAGAACAATTTCTTCAATTTAATTCGAGATCTATCTTTAGTTTAAAGCCGGAAAATAAAGTTATGGATTCTTTATTTCTAATGGCTGAAAAAAATATTGGCTGCATCCTAATTATGAGTCATAGCCAACTTGTAGGAATTTTTTCAGAGCGAGACTATGCGCGAAAGGTAGTTCTTAAAGGGAAAAATAGTAATGAAACACTTCTCAGTGAGGTCATGACCCACAAAGTTATTACTATCGAACCCCATACAGGTATGGACAAATGTATGCAAATAATGACTGATCATCATATTCGACACTTACCAGTCGTTCAGGAAAACAAAGTTCTTGGCTTAATCTCAATAGGCGATGTAGTAAAAGAAATGATTCAGCAACAAAAAACTTTAATCGAAGAATTACAAAAATATATTTCTGGCTAACCCGAGCTTCGATCGTTTTCCTAATTATCGATTAGCTTTTTCCTAATTTATTAAAAACTCACCGATTCATCTTACTAAATACGTTTCGATGAAATACAGGTAGATCAATAGATGGTGGCTCATATCCAGATTGATAAAGCATGTCACTTAAATGGCCTCGATGAAATGTTTGATGATTGACAATATGAAGCAAAATATCACTCCTATTCATTTCACCACTTCCACCATCTACAAAGTTAAATAATACTTTTTCGTTTAGTTCTTGCTCATTTAATGAATTTGCATATGAAATATACCAATCGCCTATTTCATTTAATTGAGACGAATACTGATCAAGGGTCTCTATTATTTGGCTTCGTCTAGAAGTATAGCCATGATCTTTTCCTAGTAAATGCCCCTGCCAGATTCGATTAATAATATATATGTGAGCTAAGGTTGGTAAAATACCACCAAAGATGGATGCACGTTTTTTTGTAATTTCGCTGACAGGTAGTTCATTAATGGTTTCTAAAATCCTACTATTTGCCCACTTGCTATAACAAGCAAGTATGCGGATATTTTGAACAAACAACATAATCTACTCTTTTCTATTGATTAATTTTGACTATTAAATGTAATTCTGAGGTTTTCAGTACACACACTCGTTATCAATCCTCTGCCATAGGGCCTACTTAATAAACAAATAATTTTAGAACTCTTCTAGGCGTGAATTTATTACTCGAACGTTAGTGAAGGGCATGTTTAATTGCTATTTTTACTAAATCTTGTAATGAGTTAACTTTCAATTTTTCCATCACGTGGCCTTTATGTACTTTTACGGTTGCATTTGAAATTTCTAATTGTTTTGCTATTTCCTTACTTAGTAAGCCATTTATCAATAATCTGCACACTTCTTTTTCCCTCTTTGTAAGAGTTTTGTAGGCTTTTACCACTTCATCAGCTTCTTGTAAAAGCCAATAATTTTTTTCATCTTTTTGCATCGCTTTTGAAATAACAAGTAGCAAGTCTTCTAACTGAAACGGCTTAAAAATAAAATCCATGGCGCCATACTTCATACTATCAACTATTTGTTGTTGATGGCTATGACCACTAACAAAAATGATTGGCGTCTTAATACCCCTTAAAATCAATCGTCTTTGAATTTCAATACCGTTAATGCCTGGCATTTCCATATCTAATAGGATTACTGCAGGCGATCGCTCACTAAAGTTTTCTAAAAAACTTTCGCCACTTGTAAATTCTTCGACTAAATAATCATGCTCATTTAATATTCTTGAGATTGCCTTTCTTATTGATGCGTCATCATCAATAAGAAAAATATGTTTAAATTTGTTTAACAATTGTTCTTATTTTGCTGTTTATATGTTTTATCAATTTTGCTGTTATTTTTAAATCTTTCCGCTTAATCTAACACATCCATGCGAAATTCTTGCCCTTTAATTGTCAAAATTTTTAAGCCTCAAGTTTTTACTACGTTTGTGATGTTGTACTTGACCATTGAACTTCAAATTTTGTCCCTCCTCCAACAGTAACCTCATAATTCATATCCGAATCGCTAGGTAGAAATAAAGAAGCCACCAAAAGTACTTTTGGTGGCTTTGGCCAAAACGAAGATGCTATCAGGGTATCTTATCTTTGTGTAAAGATGTTATTGATCGACAAAACAAAATAACGATGACTGTTGCTGCCAATACTTCAAAAAGTACAAATCCTAAAACATCATTTGGCGAAATGCCCACAAAAGTATTTGTGAAGCTTCTTGCTAGGGCAACTGCAGGATTGGCAAAGAAAGTAGAAGAAGTAAACCAATATCCTGCCGTAACAGTTAGGGCAACAAGCATAGGCACTCTATCTTTAGCTTCTTGATCGCCAATACGAATCACCGAGAGTAATATGAGTGTTGATATAAATTCACTTGCCCAAATCCCTACCCCTGTTCTCACCTGAGATGATTCTTGGATGATAGGCAAACTAAACATTAAATGAGTCAACAATATTCCAGTAATAGCGCCAGTAAACTGACAAGCCCAATAGCCCAACATCTTTTTTAATTTCAGATTACCTAATTTCCAAAACATGAAAGTCACAACGGGATTGAAATGAGCACCAGAAATTGGTCCCAATAGCTCAATCAAAACATATAGTCCCGCGCCTGTAGCAATGCTATTTCCTAGAAGAGCCACTGCGGCATTACCTGCCCCCAATGTCTCCCCCATAATGCCAGACCCTGCGACGATTGCCAAAAGTAAAGCGGTACCAATAAATTCACAAACATAACTTCTCATGCTTTTGAGTGAATTTCTTTTAAGCTCATTGAATCTAATGTATCTAAAGGCATCGACGCAAGAAGATCAATTCGCTTTTTAAGTCCATTCATTACGCTAATAAAAGCAGACTTCTTTTCTAAATCATTCCCCTTTACTTGTGATGGGTCAGGAAAGCCCCAATGAGCGGTCGCAGGTTTACCTGGCCATACTGGGCATACTTCACCCGCCGCATTATCACAAACAGTAATAATAAAATCCATTTGCGGAGCCTCTGGCAAACCATACTCATCCCATGACTTAGAGCGTAATTTACTTTCTTCGTAACCCATCTCTAATGCTAACTCTCTAGCAATCGGGTTGATAGAAGTACCTGGAGTAGAGCCGGCAGAATAACCTACAAACTTACCGCTTGGATGTGTAGACGCTAATGCCTCTCCTAATACTGAACGAGCGGAGTTATGGGTACATAGAAAAAGAATGTTGTATTGTTTCATTTGACTTTGGCTTTCTTAAGAGGTTTAGCAGGAATACATGATTTACCACCACAGCAGTTATCTAATAAAAATTCGCTTAATTTTTGAACATTTACGGCATTAGGGCGATAGATCAAATAACGTCCCTGACGTTCTACTAATAAGAGATTAGAGTCAGCTAACTCTTTCAAGTGAAAACTGAGTGTGGCATTAGGGATACCAAGTGTTTCAATAATCTCACTTGGCGTTAATCCATTATCTCCTCGCTGAACAATGAGGCGAAATACATTCAGACGAGTTTCTTGCCCAAGTGCGAGGAAAGCAGAGATAGCATTATTATTATTCATATTTCCAATTATATGGAAATATATTTCAATTTGATGAAATCTAGTATCTACTTGATAATTACCATTCAGCCACTTTTTTAATTAATATGTATTTATGACCGAACTTCCTAATATCGATAATGAACTTTTTAATAAGCCAAGTCTTGATAAATTTCAAAGCAACTCTTTCCAAAATCATCCACCTAAGATATTGCTTTTATATGGCTCGCTTAGAGATAGGTCCTTTAGTCGCCTTTTGGCTGAAGAAGCCCAAAGGATATTAAAAGCGATGGGCTGTGAAACACGGTTTTTTAATCCCCACGGATTACCGCAAGTAGATGATGCCCCTGAAACGCACCCCAAAGTAGTGGAACTAAGAGCACTTGCAGAGTGGGCCGAAGGAATGGTTTGGAGTAGTCCTGAGCGCCATGGCGCAATGACTGGATTGATGAAAACACAAATAGATTGGATACCCTTAAGTGTCGGAGCTTTAAGACCCACACAAGGCAAGACTTTAGCCTTATTACAAGTAAGTGGAGGATCACAATCGTTTAACGCCGTTAATCAAATGAGAGTTCTAGGCAGATGGATGAGGATGATTACTATCCCAAATCAATCCTCCGTCCCCAAAGCATTTCTAGAATTTGACGACAACAATCGAATGAAGCCCTCGGCAAAATATGATCGTGTAGTTGATGTCATGGAAGAATTAGTTAAATTTACTTTATTGACTAGATCTTGTTCTTCGTATCTGACCGATCGCTACAGTGAACGAAAGGAGAGTGCCGAGGAGTTTTTCCAGCGAGTTAACCAAAGGTTAATTTGATTAGTTTATCGTTTTAAACGACAAGAAGGCGTTGCTGTCAATTGACGCACAGCCTACCGGCCCGCAAACTTGGTGGAGCAAACATGGATGTCAAAGAAATGCTTTTAAGTTGTTAAGTGATTATTATAGACTTTCATTTGGCGAAAATTTGTTTGCTGGTTGCGTGTTAAAGACTCAAGCCAAGTCGACTTAACGACCGGTAAACCTTTTTACAAAAGAATCTGCATACGCCGGCGATCTAAACTGTAAAATAGGATCATTAGTTGGTGCAATACCTTGCGCCATTACGAGTGGATCAAAATTAATTTTTTCGCAAACTCCACCCTGCTGCGGACTTGCTGATGTAAGTGTTAAGACACCAGCATTGATTTGCTTTCGATCCTCCGGCCAGTAAACAGTTGGGTTGACTTGTTCATCTGAAGAATCGCCTATTGTGAGAACCATATCCCAACGTACAGGACCCGCCTTTGTTTTTGCCATGATGTCATCATTTAAAAATCTTGCTGGCGCAGTTTTGAGCTCTTCATCACTTAAACGCTTCACCCCATCTTGAGGAACAAAGCGCCATTTCACTAAGGTGGTTTTATTAGCTTTATTAATGAATTTAAAAGTATGTATGCTATAAAAATCACTATTGGCATAACTTACTACAGGATTATTTTTAGCCAAGAACTCAGCTAATGCTTTAGCGTCAGGATGACTGGCCCTAAAGGCGGCTTGTATCTCTGGATCCGGTTTTCCGGTGACTGGATCAGGTGTGTTAGAAAGCACGGCATCATAAAAAGAGGCTGGCGTTGCTGCACCAAAGACGGGGACGTTAAGCATGGTGAAATGCTGAGTACTTCTCTTAGGCAACTCAAATGCCAATGCCATGCCCCTTGAACTTCTTGCAGTATCAGGAGTTTTTAAACTACCGCCAGCCAAAGAAAATCTACCAATAACGGGAATTGCTTTTCCAGAAAATAATGGGGAAGTTGAATAGGCTTGAATCGATTTATCGCCTACAAATGATCCTGCTAGGCAGACACCATTGATGTGGTTGCGCCTTTGACCAGCAGTCACGCCAAATTGTTTTTCCATTGCGCCGATAACCTGATCGGCTGTAACCGTTTGCTCTGCAAAAATGCCAAACGAGATTACTGACAGTACTACAAAAACGCTTTTTTGAATATTGTTCATCTTTTACCCTAATCATTCATTAACATTATTTCGACTAACTAAATACTTCACATCCTGCAGACTATAACTCTCGCCATGTTTGGCATGGAGCGTAAGTTGAAAAACATCACCGACTTAGCACTTTGTAACAACACCATATTCACTCAAGTCAATACTACCCGCCATAATCAACGCCCTAGCCTCAACTTGATTCTGACGCTCACTAATTTCAAAAGGCTGGATTTCACCAAAACAGGATTTAGTAATTATTAGTTGATTTTTAACTTTAACCCTAATTTATGTCAGTCGTTTTAAAAACACCAACTGAGGCTAGGATTTGCTCTGAGTGGACAATGCAGAATTTTGGATTTATAAAATTAATGTCATTTCTATGACAGGTTTTCCCTTTTATTTTTATTACAATTCTTTTCAATACAATCTGAATTTAAATAAATAGCCATGAAATTTTTAACTAATTACAAACTACTTCTGAGTTCATTAATCTTCAGTGCTTCGATAACATATGCCCAGAATTTTGCTCCACAAAATGTTACTGTTGGCTCAGTATCGACATCTTTAAATGTAAACGCGATTAACCAATTCGATACTAATATTAATTCTGGTGGCAGTTTCAGTTGGCAAGATGCCAACATTCATTTTAATAATCGGTATCAGCTAGATGCCAATTCAAGTATTGGTCTTAACCTTCGCGATGGTTATCAAAATTGGTCTTGGAGAACTGTTACTGGCCTCGGAAACAACACACCTTGGGGAGGTATCCAAAGCCCCGGAGTTGGGCTAAGTTACTTTCAAAAATTCGATTACGGTTGGAGCGCGGGTTTTTCTCCAAGCATTGATTGGATAGCAGAAAATGGTGTTGGTATGCTGGGTCTGCAACCTATGGAGCGACAGGTAGTGTTACTAAGAAATTTTCTGAGGATCTAACTATTGGTCTTGGAACTGGAGTATTTCGTCAGACTACTGATAAGACTAAGATCTTTCCTTATCTCTTAATTAACTGGAAGATTACAGATAAGTTGAGCCTTAACAACCCCCTCCCAGCTGGACCATCTGGTGGTGCTGGACTTGAACTCTCTTATGCCTTGGCCGACAAATGGAGCCTAGCTGGAGGGGCGGCCTATAGATCCTATCGTTTTAGATTAAGCAATTCGAATTACACACCTAATGGAATTGGTCAAAATAGCTTTATTCCAATATTTACTCGCCTTAGCTATGCCATAGATAAAAGCAGTAGTGCTGATTTGTATCTAGCGGCCAATACTGGCGGAAAACTTTCAGTAACAAATTCCAGTGGTACTACGTCTTACCGTACAAACTATCAAACAGATGTTGCAGTGGCTGTTTCTGTAACAAAAAGGTTTTAAATTGACTTGTTATTGATATTCGATTAAATCGACTTTGGACCAACACCGGGATGACAAGGCCTCTTCAGCAAAACTGTCCATTTAAAGCACTTCTATTGATAGAGGTATCTGAGAGAAATCGCATATAACCAAGCCAAGCCTTCAATAAAATATCTCCGCAAATGGGTCATGAGTCCTTGATAGTCAGGGGTGAGGATGGTCCCTCTATTGTGCTAAACCTTATATTGTGCTAAACCTTATATTGCACTAGAAACTAATTCATAACTCTTTTGAGCCAAATGTGATCGATTTAGTGGTGGGTCTTTGGCTGGATCAAACGTTGGCAACACAGCAACCCTTACTTCAAGCTGTCGATCGCTCATGATCTTTTCCATTGACTCTAATATACCCATATCTCCAATAAAAGCTGGGGTCTGACTTCGTTCACCTGTTACTTTAGACCGATATTGAATCGCTAAGGACCAGACTGGCGCCTGCGATATAACTGCAGATTCAAATAAACTCGCCTTAAAGGGGAGAAGACTAGATCCTTCAGTGGTGGTACCTTCAGGAAAAATACAAAAAGATTTATGATTTAAATCAAGCGCCATTTGATCCACAATTTGTCTTGCATGCCTAGCACTTTCTCGCCTTATAAATATGGTTCCAATTTTTTTAGAAATCCATCCAAAAACTGGCCAAGAGGCAACCTCTGATTTAGCTACAAAACAAACTGGCATAAAACTATTAATTACATGGGTATCAATCCAAGAGATATGATTTGAAACCATTAAACATGGCTTATCGGGAAGCCCTTGGGGAGCTTCAACTCGAAGCTGGATTCCAGCAATCCTTAACAACCATTTAGACCACCGGGAACTATGTTTTTTTTTGGAATTAGGATTAATAAGGGGAAAGAGTATTGAAAGCGTAAGCAAGGCTCCAATAATGTGAAGCACCAATAGAAACCAAAAGCCATAACGAATAAATTGAGAACTTTTTTTCATTTTATATTTTAGTTTAGATATTGTTTAATTTATACCATAACTTAATTTCAAAGCGCCTGAAGGTGGTTTTGATGTTTATTGATTACTTGGGCTTGGCATTTTAAATTCCATGAATTGCCGGTCTCTACGTAACCGCTTCGTCCTAACCAAATAATTTGGCTTCACTAACAAAGTTACTAGTCACGTAGTTGTTAATAACCCTTCAGGATGCTTCACCCTAGACGAGAGTTGTCAATAATTAGGAAAGTTTGCCATGATCGAAAAAAAAATCGCTCATTCCCTTATCATCATAATATGAGCACTTGGTTCAATTCCGTTGATATCTATTGTGAACGCTTAGATGCGAGTTTTTGGGCTGAGCCCATGAATGCCATTAGCAATCTGTCGTTCATCGTGGCAGGACTCTTGCTATGGCGTCAAAGATCTCCTCGGTCCACTTTGATGGCTATTCTGATAATCCTCATTGGCTTTTGTAGTTTTAGCTTTCATACGTTCGCAAATCGTCTCACAGGCCTACTTGATGTCTTAGCAATAGCAATGTATTTACTGGTCTTTGCATTTCTGATCCCCATGCAATGGTCGAGAAGCTCGATCCTTATTCAGCTTGGTTCGGTTCTGCTGTTAATCATTAGCATTGTTTTTTCTCAATTACTAATTGGTTACTTAAAACCCCCTTTTCCATGGCTACCGCCTGGTATTTATCTAGGCGCTTGGTTTGCGTTGTTTATTTATACTTTGTCGTCCCAATTTTTGAATAAGCCAGCAGCTCGATACTTATGGCTAGCGGTCATCGTTTTTCCATTTTCCCTACTGAGTCGTCAACTTGATATGCCGTTTTGCGACTTCATTGGTGGAGCACATTGGTTATGGCATCTTCTCAATGGGCTAACGTTGTATTTGAGTAGTTATGGCCTTTGCTTAAAACAACACTCAAAATATGAGCAGTTCTAGCTAAAGCCAAGAAATCACTCAAAATCACAAAAGATAACCTCCCAACAAGTTTGCCGTGGTTATCCTTGATTGCTTGAAGGTGGTTGATCAGGCCTGTGGATGTTACACTCAGCTCTATTCCCCGTTCACAACCTAAGGAATAGGCGAAGAGTTGTAAATAATAATCATCCGGATACCGTCTCGATATTTAACCGGGAGTCATCAGTTTTAATGTTGTTAGATTTGGGAGTATGTTTTAATGGGCGCGTTCACGATTGCCGAAAATACCCCAATGTAGAAACTTTTGGGTTCTATTACTTTCTCATACAATAATCCATATAAATTATTTAACTTATTTAGGAATTGTTTATATAAGGTTGAAAGATGAAAATAAGCCAAGCTTAAGTTGGCAAATGAGTCTTTATGGTCTATTTTATTGGGTCTGAGTGAATACTGTTGGCATAATTGAGCCAACCAATTATTACTTTTTATTATGTATGTTGTATAAAGCTTCCGTAATAGGGATATGTGTAACGATGTAGCAAACATCACTTTGATGTTTAAAAGCTGATATCTTAACTTCAAACCAATTTTTCTTGACGTTACTATGGCATGGGTATTGAATATTAAATTCTTTTTTATTGTCAAGAATTACTTCGCGAATACATTTAGCTACCTTACTTGCTTCTTCTGAAGTTTTTCCTGCTTTATCACAAACAGTTAGGTAATTAACCCCCTCGCATACTAATTTACCCATCTCCAATTTTGGATACGCCATTGCAACTGCCCGCCAGGCACTATTGACTAAAATAATAAAACCATCTTTATCCAGAATAGCGGTCAATGGTGAAATAAAGTTCAAGGCAGCTTGGCCTAAACCTTCTTTCTTCCTAAGGGTATACACTTCTAGCTTTCTTGCATCTCTCTGGCTAAAGCTATTTAAAGATTGTTGGTTTTCTTCGGTGATGCTGGTTGCGTAAATAAAAGAAGCATCTAAATCTAGCCAACTAATCAATGTTTTAAGTCTTGGTGAGGATGGTAATGATTGTCCATTAATCCACTTTCTAGCAGTTTCTCGAGATATTGGGTTTGACTGCATATTACGAATATTAAATTCGATTGATAGTTTATTAGCCGTGGGTATTTCGCCAAACCGATTTATTAGTCCAGCACTAAAAGCTATATGGAAACGTTCGATAACATTTTGGTAGATAGTAATAATCTCCCAGAAAACTTATATTTGATTCACCATCATGTTCCTTTAATTAGTCTATGTCATTTAAATTAACACGTTTTACTCAATTCTCTACATTTGCCAACTTGAACATGGCAATATATCAAAAAATTATTGTTAAGATTTGGAAAAATTTCTTATTAATATAAAAACTTAATGACTCAATTTACTTACTTAATTGCAATGGAAAAATTAAAAACTGGCGATTCTATAAATCTTCTAGACATGAAGAGCCTATCTTATGTAGACCTCGATAAGTTGTTTGAAAATATTAAATTTTGGAAAATTCATGGAAATTATGAATTTAATTTAAAAAGAATCAATCCTAAAAAAAACTTAGTACAACAAAAAACTTACTTCGCCTTGGATTTCAAAAATAATAATGAATCTACTACTTTGCTTTCAAATATGAGTAAAGAATCCCCGATGAGCTTAACCATTCATAGTCGTGATCTTGAAGTTATACCTGCGATGCGAAAGCATATTGAAAAGAGTTTGCAACAATTACGTATGCACTTTGATGACGTAATGGATGCTACTGTTTTTTTTATGATTGATAATACTTCAGAAATAGTATTAAGACATACTGCCGAACTGACAATCCATTAAAAAGACAGAGAATTCTTTGCGGATGCTCAAAATAAAGATCTTTACCAGGCAATAGATGCCGTTATCTCGAAACTTGAATGTCAAGTTCTGAAACATAAAGAGCAAATTCAAAATTACTATGAAAAACATATTGATTGACTGATTGTGATATTTTGAATACTCAAATTGAATTTTTCACAAAATACTGGTATCTCAAAAAAAATAAAAAAGTATTTAATTGTGTAGATAATATTTTTGAAAACTGACTTGAATTTACATTTAGCACAATAGTCAATTTTTTAAATATTCTCGAAATCTCAGCGCCCCTGCGAATGAATCTGGTATTCAATTTCTCATTTTTTGCAATAAGGCGCCTTCCTACACATGCAAATATATATGATTACATGTAAATCAAGTTTTACGTTTAATAAAAATATTCCATTATTTAGAAAGAGTTCATGTCTACAAGAGTACTAATCGTTGAGCATGAGCCCTCAGTCTCTGAATCAATCGCGAAGAATTTATCTGTAGAGGGATATATACCTATTCGTGCCTTGCAAGCCGATCATGCATTGAAGTTAATGAAAGAAGGTCTACCCGATCTAATTATTTTAAATGGAGAGTTACCTGGCAAATCTGGATTCCAATTTTTGAAAGAATTGTGTAGGGAAAAAGATACTCAACATATTCCAATTATTTTCCTCTCAACTCGCTCAAATGAAGAGGATAAGATTGCTGTTTTAGATGCCGGGGCGGACCACTATGTAACGAAACCACTGTCACATATAGAACTCATGGCCCGCATTCGAGCCATATTGAGACGTCAGTCTCCACAGTTGACTGATAAATCAATCGAGATTAACGGATTAAAAATTGATCCATTAACCCATCGCCTCACGTGCCAAAAAGAGAGTAAAACTCATGAAATTAAAGTAGGGCCAACAGAGTTTAAGCTTTTACTTTTTCTGATGCAATTTAGTGAACATGTTCATAGCCGTAGACATATATTAGAGAAAGTATGGGATGATGGGAAAAATTTTGTGAATGAAAGAACTGTAGATGTGCATATTAAAAGGCTAAGAGACGCATTAAGCCCTTTTGATTGTCAAGCTATGATTGAAACTATTAGTGGCAGTGGATATCGAGTAACACGAATTAGCTAATCTACGAATATTTAAACAACTTTTAGACTCTTGAACGATGTTCTTGAAATTTTTAAATCGACGGACGCTGGTGGGCAAACTCGGATTGATACTTCGCTTCGTCTATTTATAATCGTACATCTGATTCCTGACTTAAAAATACTCAATTTAAAAAAGAACATGCGCGCGCGCAAAGTGGGGCATTGGTTAAAATTTGGTGTTCCTAGGTTGAATCAACTAGAGCCTAGGATATCGTAAGTTTTTGAATCTTGGTATATTTAGAGTTCTCGAAAAGATTGCCACGTTTGGCTAAGGTCGTGAGGCTATTTTTTTTCAGTGCTTTAGGTATTTTCCTAAAAACCTAAAGATGCAGAAGTACCGTTATCTCATGAATTTATCGCTAAAATAATACAATTTATGCACGCAAGATTATGAATATCTCTATTAGCCAATCCCCTCCAATCCGACTGAATCCTCGTCAGATTGCCCATTACGTACTCAATAACAACCTTCCGGCGTACGACAGTAACTTTAGTTTAGCCGTTCGGATTACCAACCAATATGGAAAACTAAGCAAATTAATAGCGCATATTATTATTTTGGCCATTCTCTACATGACCATCTTTCGAATTTTAGAAAATCAACTTTGGGAATTAACTGGTCTTCCTAACCTTGCAAAAACTCTCCTCATCCTATTATTATCTATTTTTACTACTGAATACCTTGGCCGACTTTGGTCTGCTCCGGAAAGTTGCACTAACTTATCAATAGAAATCGACGATATCAGGGAGAACGAAGCCGATTACTACTATCGCGTCAATTACCTAATTTCATTCTTAGGGATTATTGATTTACTAGTCATTCTCAGCATTCTTCATAACATTGTCGGTAGTGACCTCAATTCCTGGCCAAATTATGTTGTTGTTTTAGGTCTATTCAAATTAAGTCGCTATATCCCCGGAATTGAAATTGTTGGTGCGGTAGTAAAAAAAGAGCGGCAAATCCTGATGGCCTCATTGATCTCTCTGGGATTATTAGTTGTTATTTTGTCAACCGCTCTTTATTTGGCAGAACGTAATGCTCAACCAGAAGTTTTCAAAAATATTTCTGCGGCTTTATGGTGGGGCATCGTTACCATGACCACAACCGGCTATGGCGACATAACTCCCATAACCTCTACCGGGCGAATAGTAGGTGGTATAGCTATGTTAGTTGGTATGGCTATGCTGGCAATACCTGCAGGTATTTTGGCGAGTGGGTTCGCCGAAGAAATAAAGTATCGCGAACAAATCAATAATTGGCAAATCATTTCCAATTTAGAATTATTCAAAGACCTGGATAGTAATTGTATAGCTGATATTACGCGTCACTTAAGATCAATAGTTTTGCCAAAAAATACGGTTGTATTTAAGAAAAACTCGGCGCCTGATGCGATTTATTTTATCGCTGATGGCGCGGTTGAAGTGCAAATTCATCCTAGACCGCCCTCGACTATTACCTTGCAAAAAGGGGATGTTTTCGGTGAGACTGGATTATTAGAGAATCGTAAACGCAACGCTACTATAAAAACGATTCGCGCCACGCGTTTAATGGCTTTGGATTTACAAGACTTTCATCGCTTAGCCAACGATCACGCTTCTTTAAAGAAAAAAGTTGAATTTATTAACTTATCCCGAAAAACTACTTAATTGCTGTGGTTCGTGGCAGAATCGACCAGGGCCTAAGACACCTAATTCGTAATCTCAATCTCAATCATTTCTTTTCTGTAGAGGTCAAACACCATGACCTCTAATATAAGTTTCCAAAAACTTAATTTGATTACCTTGATGTTCAATAATACTTTTCACAATATCGCCGATTGAAATAACCCCAACTACTTTGTTTTTTTCTAAGACTGGTAAATGTCTAATATGTTTGTGAACCATAATAGCCATACACTCTTCTAAAGAATTAGTCAGCGAAACTGTTAATGGCTTGGCGGTCATGATTTTTGAAACGATTGTTTGCTTTGCATTGCTATTTGGCAACAATACCTTAATGGCGCAATCACCTTGGGAAACAATTCCCACTAATACTCCATCATCAATGACCAGGACTGATCTGACTCGGTTATCACGCATCAATAACAAAGCAACTTCTACAGAATCAGATGATCTGACAGAGAAGATGGTATTGGTTTTTTGATCTATACATTGTTTTACAGTAGTCATAACAATCTCCTAATATTTACAAATTATAGCTTCTAATAACAACTAACGTATTAATCCTTGATGCATCCGCACTTGACGGAAGGGCGTCCTCGGCCTCCTGCTCCTGGCGCTTGAATTATTGGTAAGTTAGGTCGGGAAATTGAATCGCAATAAAGCCAAGGTACTATTTAATTTTTAATATTCTGAATCTTGCTACTTCAATGTTTTTCGTGAATATTTTCCGGATATCACTCTTACTGGCAGGTTTTTTGAAGATTGGTAAGCCACTTGGCGTAAAGCTCGCCGACCTCCCCAATATGAAAATATGGGGAATAGTTATAGCACTTATTAGCATGACACTAAGCGGCCTACTACTTTGGTTTTCACTTAAGAAAATTCTTATTGGAACGGCCTATGCTGTATGGACTTCTATTGGGGCTGTTGGTACGTTCACTATTGTTGTCCTGTTTTTTGGAGACCCTAATATTCCGCTACGCTGGCTGGGTGTTGCCTTCATCCTGCTTGGAGTAATCTTACTAAAGATGGGATTAGACGAGTCCAAAGCAAATGCCCCGCACGACGCAAGACATTATTTCGATTTTTGGTGGCCCGGGGCGAAATCGACCAGGGCTAAGGATACTTAATCAGGTCTTTTGCTTTTATTAACAAATTCCCCCATAATCAAGAATCTAATAGGGGCAATATGAACACAAAACGATCACTACTTTTTACAATGGGGGCTGGACTCGTTTCTTCAGCCTTTGCCCAATCTTCATCTTCACCCCCACCTAAACAAAAAGGTCCCCTAGTATGGCTTGATATGGATCAAGCAGAACTGGATGCCTCTTATGATCAAAGTGTTTATGCTCCCAATATTAGGCAAATTCAAAGTCGATATGCCTCCAATAGCGATATCACTCGTAGCCGTCTAGGCAATCCAAAACGATTTGCTTATGGACAAACCCCAATAGAGGGTCTTGATGTTTATCTCTGCGATCGTCCCAAAGCCCCCATCAACATTTTTATTCATGGTGGCGCATGGCGTTCCGGTTTGGCCAAGAACTTTGGTTTTAAAGCCGAAACCTTCGTTAATGCTGGGGCACATTTTGTGGTGCCTGACTTCATTAACGCTTTTGAATCTAATGGCGATTTAATGCCCATGATCGATCAAGTAAGAAGATCTGTTGCTTGGGTTTATAAAAATGCCTCTAGCTTTAATGGTGACCCCAATAAAATCTTTATATCTGGACACTCTTCAGGAGGTCATTTAGCCGGCGTAACCCTTGTCACAAATTGGAAAAAAGATTATGACTTACCAATGAATATCATTAAAGGGGGCCTTTTATGTAGTGGCATGTATGATCTGAAACCCGTTCGACTATCTGCTAGAAGCTCGTATGTGAAATTTACTGATAGCATGGAAGATGCTCTAAGTACCCAAAGACACCTTGAATTTTTAAATGCTCCGATCATTGTTGCTCATGGCAGTCTAGAAACCCCTGACTTCCAAAGGCAAAGTAGAGATTTTGCCAAAGCAGTCAAAGACATGGGTAAACCCATTGACTATTTGGTTGGTCAAAACTATAACCATTTTGAGATGCCTGAAACAATAGCTAATCCACATGGCATTTTAGGTAAGTTGGTTTTGAAACAAATGAAGCTCTCTTAATTCGTCCTTTTAAAGGATACTTCATCATCCAGATATCTAGCTTTACGCAACTAGGCGCTTATCCAAACTACCAAGGTAATCAAACTTACCCATTTTTCAACGCAGTAGCTTCACTTTAGAGAGTATCAAAGTCAATTAGTTCTAGAACTAATTAGCGGGGGAATTTCACAACAAACTTAGCGCCTTCACCATGGGCTTCCTCATGATGGATCAATCCACCATTTCTATTGACAATGTGCTTACAAAGCCATAGCCCTAGCCCCATGCCTGCTTGTCTAGTGGAGCTCAATAACTCAAAGAGATGAGGTTTGAATTCAAGGGGAACCCCTGTACCATTGTCTGAAACAATTAAGTAAGCTGAATCTCCAGCATTAATAGCTTCAATAGTAATTCGGCGTTGGAGCTTTCCCGAGTTTGTTAAAGCCTGTGTGGCGTTATTTACCAAGTTCAATAGCACTTGTTCAATTTCTACTGGATTGACCTTAATTACTAAATCATTATCAACTCGAAGTTGAATTTGGATATTCTTAGATTTAAGTTCTGGTTTAACAATATCTAAAACTTGAGATATTAAATCACCCAATTGAATTTCTTCGGCATTTGTTTCCCCCTCTGTAAATATTGACCTTAGCGATTTAACAATCGTAATCGCCCTCTTATTGTCATCTTCTAGGGAGTCTAAAATTTCTTTTCCCAACTCTGGATTAAGAGCACCTTTTTCTAATTTCATTTTTAAAAACTGGATATTGAGATTAGACGCTCCAAGAGGTTGATTAAGTTCGTGGGCAATTGATGCCGATAAAGCACCAGTAGCCGCAGTTTTGTTGGCCTTCATCAGACCATAGATGAGGCGCTCTTTTTCTTTTAAAAGTTCAGTAATTTTTTCATTCTCATCTTTAGTAACCTTTAAGGCATTAGCAATTTGATTTTCTTTTCTAATTTGTTTTTCTAAATAAAAGCTACCCAACGCCACATAGACTAAAATTGTACTGCCATATCCAATCCATAAAAGAGTTAAAGCTAGCGCATCTTGAGCATATAAAAAGAAATTAGTTTGGGTACTTCCAATTAACACCCAAAGTGTTCTACAAGTTTCTCCTAGCAGAGTAAATGCTGTTAAAAAAATCACCCATCTCACAACTATAGTTCGTTCTACTTGGTAATACTTTCTCAACTCCCAAATTTGCCATATCAAAAATAACTCTTGAGTAATTGTTATTAATGCCACACGATACTTAAAGGTGTCTGGTGTTACTCTCAAGTAGTCATAAAAAAAGAAAATAATGACTGGTATGAGCGATAAAAGCAAAGCTTGATTCTTGGTGAATGGTCGTTGATTCCAAGAGCGGTATAAAAATATGAGAAGAAAAACCGAAACAATAAATGATGTATTTGCTATTGTGAGAAAAAACTTATGCGTCCACAAGGCAATACCAAAGCTGAAAGAGGACAGAGAAAAAATCCCTACACTTAAGGGCCAATAGATGCTGTATCCACTTGCCTTATTAGCTCGATATTGATAAAGGGCGCTTAAGAATAATCCTAGACCAATTAAGGCAAAAACGATAAAAAAGATTTGGTTGGCTAATTCCATTATCCAAATAGTACTAGAGATCATTGACAATGTCGTTTAAAACGACATTACAAGTACCGAGCCTCAATGGGCGTCAATTAAGTCGTCACTTATCTAACGCAAAGACAACCTTTCATCACGATACGTCTTTTTAAAGGACATTGAATGTGCAGATATTAACCATTTCGTAACTAGACGCTGATCCTAAACACGACCACCCCTATAGTCAAATAGATGGACAGGATCTTCCTTCCTCACTCAAAGAACTATAACTCTGAATACCAACAAATAAAGCTAACAGCAGGGTAGAAAAGTCACGTACTACTTTTAGATAAACCGAAAAGTAAATGTTCAGCGCAAAGTAGTGCATTTGATTCTTGATGGCCCGTTACAGAATCGATACACCGACACAAATATTTTTAAATCCCTTACTAAACGAGGGTGTACTAAATTTTCTCTAGGAGTTTCATAAGATTACCCCTAAATTTATATGTTGTAGGTTGGAGGAGTCGTTTTTAATTTTTTTAGATCACGCTTGCCGAAAACACCCCAACGTAGAATTTCTTGAAATA
>Ga0214919_10000321_pt1 | contig 82301 bp, 70 predicted proteins | sample LL1503_MetaG_FD_177994 | JGI IMG/M metagenome (GOLD analysis project Ga0214919, IMG submission 177994) | Freshwater microbial communities from Lake Lanier, Atlanta, Georgia, United States - LL-1503 | ecosystem: Environmental > Aquatic > Freshwater > Lake | place: USA: Georgia | collected... | reverse complement strand
TCCAAAACCAGCATTGCCAGCACCAGCACCAGCACCAGCCCCATCACCATCACCAGCCCCATCACCCGCCCCATCACCAGCCCCATCACCTGCACCACTACCTGCACCACTACCTGCACCACTACCAGCTCCATCACCAGCTCCAGTACCTGCACCAGCTCCAGTACAAGCTCCAATACCACCAGAAATAACAGCAAGTTATGTATCAAATAGTTTAATATTTACACTAACAAATGCTGCAATTACTGGACCTAGTATAGCAATTTACTGTAATACTATTACAACTTCAGATCCATCTTATAGTTATAATGGATATTATTATGTAAATTTAGCAAATTTTACAACATATACACTACCTCCTGTGATTCAACAATTAATGGAACCAAATACAACATACCATTTTTCATGTTTCTCTTACTTTAGGTATGATAATGGTAATGGCAATCCTAATACCTTAAGCATGAGTGAGACAAAAGTATTTGATGTAAATACACCAGCTGCTCCACCAGCTCCTCAGCCTGCACCAGCTCCAGCTCCATCTCCAGCCCCAGCCCCATCTCCAGCCCCAGCACCCGCAGTGCCACCAAGTATTCCAGATATAACTATTGCATACAATCCAATAACAAAAAATATTGAATTTACACTAACTAGTTCTAATACAATACCATTAAATTATGTATTTTCATGTAGTGATTTAGATTATGATTTAAGTATTGCATATAATGATCCTATATTTGTACCAATATCAGATAATAAATTGGTTTATACACTTCCTGCAGGTATAAAAAATAATATGGAACCAAATAGACAATATATATTTGAAATATTTTCGTTGTATGATAATGAAGATTCTATAGAAAGTACTCATAAATTTTTAAATATTACAATACCAGCTATTGCAGCACCAGCACCCGCTCCAGCTCAAGCAGCAACTGCACCATATATGGTTTTTAATACTAGTTTAAGAGATGAAAGTACACTTACATTTGATGTTGTAAATGTAGCTGGAGAATATGGCTATAAATTCAGTTATCAACCTATTGGTGAAAGTGGTATTATGGACGTAGCATATGGTATAGCAAATGAACATACAATTGGTAGTATATATCAAATTGTACTTGATTTGAATAGTGTATCAACAAGTTATGATTTTTACATTAAATATACACTTGATCCTACACCAGATGAAAATTCAGAATATTCTAGTAATTCTCTTCATTTAACTGTAGAACAAGAAACACCTGCACCTGCACCTGCTCCAGCTGAAGCTGAAGGCGAAGGTACAGGTGAAGGCGAAGGTACAGGTGAAGGCGAAGGTACAGGTGAAGGAGAAGGAGAAGGTAAAGGCGAAGCTACAGGTGAAGATCATGCACCATCACCAGCACCATCACCAGCACCACCTCCAGCACCAGAAATTCCACAATTACCAACAATAATTAATACAACAACATCAACAAATTCTATATCATTTAATATGTATAATAATGGAGAATTTGGTTATAGATTTGTTTATAGCCATGCGAATAGTGCTTTAGACGAAAAAAAATATATAATAGCTTCTGGAAATGTAGGTGATACTTATCCTGTTGTAATAGATAATTTACTTCCAAATACAGTATATGTATTTTCAATAGCAGCAACATTTGATCCTACACCAGATGAATTTTCAGACTATTCAGCGATTTTTAATCCAGATTTTAATAGTACAACAACAGACCCAGTAGATAACATTGCTGCTCCAACATTATTTCCACATGTACATACAGTTATACGTAATACAAATTCAATTAAATTTAATATAAAAAATAATGCAAATGAAGCTGCATATCAAGTTATATTTTATCCAGATGTAACAGATGATTCTGAAATTGATATAAGTTATAATTATTTTCCAATTGCAAATACAACAATTGGATCAATAAACCCAATAGCTATTAATGGGTTGACACCTGCAACAAAATATAATATAAATATATTTTCTACATTTGATGCTACACCAGGAGATGATTCTATCTACTCACCTGCATTATACTATACAATGCAAACACTTGGATCCCCTAATGCACCAAATCCAGCACCGTCGCCTAATCCAGCACCGTCGCCTAATCCAGCACCCGCACCTGGTCCAAAAGGAGCTCCAGCACCTGCACCTGGTCCAAAAGGAGCTCCAGCACCTGCACCTGGTCCAAAAGGAGCTCCAGCACCAGCTCCAGCACCTGCTCCAAAACCTGCACCAAAACCAGCACCAAACCCAGCCCCAGCTCCAAAACCAGCACCAGCACCTGCAACAATACAGAAATACTTTAAAATAAATGCTCATGCATATTCAATCATACCTGGCGGTAGTAGTGAACTGAAAGCCTTAACAAAAGCAGCAATTGGTATTTCATACGCTGATTTTGGAATGGATTTAAGTGCAGTTCAAATCTATTATGTACCACAAGTTATTCCAACAATTCCATATACATTAGATCCAGCTAAATTTGGTGTTACTACTAATAAAGTATCAGCATTATATATCAATGACATGAATGGCAATAGATATAATATAAATGTATCAGATCTAAATGAGTATGGCTCAATTCAAGGTTCTGTAAGACATGCACATGATATTTGGAAAATAACAAATGATGATAGAACAAAACGTTTATTTGTGTTTGTAAAAAGAGATGGTGATTTATCAAGAATTGGATGGTTTCACTACAAATGGAATTCTGCATCAAGAACTGCAAATGATGAATCTAACAAACTACAAATCCTTGATCCTACTGTTTTTATGGGACCTAATAGTATATCTAATATTGTTGTAACTCCAAGTACAACTGCTCCTGCAGCTAATATTGTATTTACAGAACCCAGTTCAGTTCATGCATTAAAATATTATGTATATATACATACAGCAGATACAAACCAAATACAATCATTAGTACCAAGTGGCAATGGTACAATAACTTTAAATATAGTATCTGGTCTATCACGAGGAGTTACTTATACAATATATGTTGTTGCAGTAGATAAAATTACATTTTTTTCGTCACCACCTTCCAATAGTGTAGATTTAATAATTCCAACTGTACCAGAACCTCCTGATAATGTTGTAGCTACATTCAAATCACCTACTGTTGTAAGTTTAACAATAACACCAGGATCAGACAATGGTACTCCTATTACAGGTTATAGAATTGATGTATGGAAAAATGGAACTGTACTTCCACAAATTACAATTGGAACTACTACACGTGATATAAATGTAAGTAGAGGTGATAATTATGTTTTTAAAGTTAGATCTAAGAATGCAAAGGGTATTTCTATTAGTTCTACTGACACTTATAATATGTTAATACCTTATACAAATCCAACAATAGATTCAATAGATATAACAGCGGATCGAACAAATGGTTCTACTATAATTCTTAACTCAGTTACAGGTGATGATGGTGGTGCACCAGTATCTTATACAATTAGCTCAAGTGGTAAATCTGCAACAGGGCCATTGCCATTAAAATTAACTGGTCTTATTGGGGGTACATCATATATATGTAATGTTGTTGCAACATCAGGGACTCCTTCCAACAAATCTTCAATCCCCTTTATAAGTCAACCAATAAATACAATAAATATTCCAAATCAACCTGTTATTAGTATTAAACAAGATGTGACTGGTACAGCAATTATAACATTTCCAGTGCCCAGTACTAACGGACCTCTTATAACTAGTTATAAAGTATATAATGGTGATAATCTCTTACCTTTAATAACTTCAGGAAGTTCAACACCTTATGCCACAATACCTACAATAGTACAATCAGGAATACAAACAATAAAACTAAATAAATTAACAAATGGAACAGTTTATACAATTAAGGTTGTAGCTGTAAATTTAAGAGCATATGCACCCGCACCACGACCAGCACCAGCAGCACGACCAGCACCAGCACCAAGACCAGCACCAGCAGGAGCACCAGCACCTGCACGAGCACCAGCACCAGCACCAGCACCAATATTAGGCGGAGATTCTGTAGCATCAGTACCAGTTAATATAACTCTTATTACATCACCGCCTGATATATCAGGAACACCGACTGTAAAAATAGATGCTTCTGGCAATCCTGTAATTACATTTAATACAATTACAAATGCTACTGCTACTACTCCTGTAGAAGGCTATTATGTTTTTACAAGTGCAACCGCTCCAGGCCCTAGTGTATTGCCAGTTAATGCAATAAATAAAACAACCTCTGGAACAACAACTTCAATAACTCTGAGTGGATTACCAGGAAATACATATACTTTTAGAGTAAGAGCATATAATACAATAAATAATATTACTGCGTCAGGTAAAACACTTATAAAAACGAATTATTCAAATCCTGCTGCATCTGCTGCATTTATAACTGGTGCCCCTGCAGCTCCAACAAATGTTTCTGCAGTAGTTGATTCAACTGGTGCAACAATTAGCTTTACTGCATCTGCATCTACGCCATTAAAAGGAAAGGCAACCAAATATGTTGTAAGCGATGCAAGTGGTGCAACAGTTACAAATGGAACTACTGATATATCTGGGACAAAAGTTACGATTCATGTATCTGGTTTAACAAATAATAATGTTTATAATTTTAAAATTACACCATATAATGGAGATTATGCTGGAACACCTGCAGCTATTACTATGACGGCAGGGCCTCCAGGACCTATTGCAGTTACTTATGCACTTATTTCTGCATCATCTGCTAGAATTACTATTACACCACCAACAACTGGAACGAATGTTGTATCATATAAAGTATATACTAGTGCATCTGGTGGAACTGCAACTGCAACATCTAATACAACTTCTATAACCATATCTTCCATATCATCTGGTGATAATACTTATTATATTGCCGCTAGTGCAGGAACTGTAGAAGGACCACGTGCATCTATTACAATAACCGCTGGAACACCTAATGCACCAACATCTGTAAAAGCTACAATTGTATCTGCTACACAAGTATCTATAACATTTAATGAGTCTACAACCGGCCCAAATGTAGTAACATATAAAGTATACAATGGTGCAGATCGTATTAATGTACTGGGTCAAGGGTCAAGTTCACCTATAACTGCAACTGTAACATCTGGTAGTTCTTATGCATTTAATGTAGTACCATATGTGGGAAATCCATTGTTTGCTGGTGCTCCTGCTGCTATTACAGTGATGGTTGTAGGTCTACCAAAAGTTCCAACAATTAACTCAGTAGATATATTAGATAATACTCATGTAAACATAAAATTTACACCTTCTGCAAGTGGTAGTATTGCGAAATTATTTAGAGTATATAATGATAATGATCGTATAAGTATACTTGGACATGGAACAACATCACCTATATCTGCAACTGTAGATCCTACTAAAACATATAAATTTACTGTTGTGCCCTACGTAGACAGTCTTGGAAGTTTAGCTGGAACTCCTGTATCATATGCTTCAATGGCTGTAGGACTTCCAAATGCTCCTACTAATTTAAAATTAACAGCATTAACTGCCACTAGTGCAACAATTACTTTTACAAAACCAAGTTCTGGTGCTGCTATTAAAACATATAAAGTATATGATGGTGCGACTGCTATAACTACAAATCCTGCAACTGTTGCAGCAAATGCTACTTCAGTAGTAGTAACACTAGCTGCGAATAAGACATATAATATTAAAATTAGAGCATATGTTGATACAGCTGTACCTCCAACTGTTGCTGGTGATTTTTCTGAAGCATTAATAATTACAACATCAAAGCCTGGAGCACCGAGTGTTAAAAGTGTATATATAAATACAACAAACGCTGCAAGAATAAGCTTTGATCCTCCAACATCAGGTGGGACACCAACAAGTTATGTTGGAAAAGCGTATACTGGTACTGGTAGTAATGCATATACTACTGGTGTTGTATCTGGTACTGCTGGTAATTCTAGTGCTACATATGTAGATTTACCAACACTTGTAACAAATAGTATATATAAATTTACAGTAACTGCAAGTAATTATGCCGGTTCAACTGAATCGCCTCAACATCCATCTTCAGTAACTCCAAAAGCAGTAGGAGTAACAATAAATAATGCTAGCAAGGGGCAACAATACGGTGGTGGTAAAATAACAGAAGAAGTACATATGAATGCCGGCGCATTCTCTGAATTTAATAATACTCTTACGGATGTATTAAATACTTCAGCCCTCACAAAAGAAAAACAACAATCACTGGCAAAATCTTATACATATTTGCAAAACCTACCTGTTGAAGAACGAAATGTATTGGTGGGAGGATTTGCGAGTTCATGGGATCAGTATATGGAAAATAATATTAGTGGTCTTTATAAATTATTGAAAGGGGGTGCAGGAGAAACACCAGCAACAACACTTGTAACTTCTATGACAGCTTTCAAAAATACACCTATGACTCAAACATATGCTTCATCTTTATCAAATACATATATTGCATTAAATACAACAAATCCACCAATAGATACGTTAAAGAATACTTATGCAACTGTACTAAATGATGTAAGTAATAATTGGTCAGCATATGAATTTGGTGTGTTAGGGTATGTAATAGGGCCAACATATTGGACCGGTACAAATTATACGAATTTTATTAATACAGTAAACATATTAAATTATAATGGTACAAATGCAACAATATTACAGAACTATATAATATCATATAATACAATAAAAACAATGCCAATCCCATTGTTAGATTGGGCAACACAAAATATAGGAAAAACAGGCCATATTCAATGGAAACAGTTAAAGAATGCAATAGAAGATATAATTACTTTCCCGGACCCCAGGAATCCATACTATAATTATTATCTGTCGGTAAATAATGTATAAAAATATAAATATATAATTAGAGTGATGCCAGTAGCAATTGATATTACAAATTATAAGGATCCATTAATTGCAACTGTTGATCGTATTCATGATATAATCAATTTTATTATTGAGAATCCAGCTATTGTTCCACCACTTAGTAGTACCGATAATAATCCCAATATTTGGATTGGTCAAAATCTAAATCTGCATCCTTTGACAACATATAGTGGTAGATATATAAGAACAAGTGTTCTTACAGCTGGCACTGGATCAGCTGCAACAGATATTGCATATATTCGGGTAGCAACCGATGGTAACTATACACCAATTTCAAACGCTGTTGCAATATCACAGGGGATTTCAACTGTAGCATCACCTGCACCTGCCTTTCTTGCTATACCCGAATCTGCTGCATTAAATGCTATGATTTTACAAACGAAGAATACAGAACCACTAGATTCAGGAGTAGGTGTAGAGCCTCCAGATTCACCAACAATTCTTAGTGTTGTAAATACTTTTACAAGTGATTCACCAATTGTTAAAATAGGTTTTACCCAACCCCTTAGTGAACGTTTAATTACATCATATAATATTAAAGCGGTAAGTACAGGTGTAGATGAAAATAGCTCATATATAACTATTGAACATACAGCTTTAATTGCATCATTAACTACATCTGGATCTTCTGGAGGACTCGCTATTCAATATTATACTGTAACTAATTATGTAGCAGGGTACAGTTATGATATAACAATAACTGCGACAAGTGCTGCAGGAACATCAGATCCATCAACATTTCCTTCTGCATTTGTATATTGTAAACCTGGTACACCTATTGATCTAACTGGCTATCCTACTAAAGATACAAATGGGTTAGTTATTTCAGGTAGTATAAATCTTTATTTCACAGTTCCATCTTCAAATAATGGTGATCAAATTAAAAACTATACAGTTGTTACTACACCACAAGGAAGCTCATCAATTACAAGTACATACACAAATGTTTTAGTAGATGATGATGGTACATATATAACTATTCCAGGATTGACTAATGGAAAGAATCATACATTTACAATGAGTGCAAATACAACAGTTGGAGCAACAAATTTATCATCAAGCACATCTCAAACTTCTCCTATAATAGTTCCCGTTTATGTACCAGGACCAATAACTGTTACTATAACTCCAAGTATTAAAGCGGATGGCACTGGAAATATTTATTTAACTTTTACTACACCTAATGCAAATGGTGGTACTACAGAATATAACATATCATCTGATCCTCCATCTTCAGCTAGTGTAAGTGGCACAGATGTGTCTGGTAGTCAAACAATTCTTAAAGTATCAAATACTGACTCAGGAATCTCTTATAAGTTTAGAGTTACACCTTATAATCAATACGGTAATGGGCCAATTTCTGCAGAGACTACATCAATTAAGTCATATGATCCACCAGGAGATTTACTGCAAGATAATATAACACAATCATATTCCAATGCTACAATTGAATATATCTTTCCATCACTTACTACAGGTGGTGCAACTTCATTAACGTATGAAGTTACTTTTAATGGAACTATTATACCAAGTTCACTGGTGAAAGTAACATATCCAGGAACTAATACAAAGATAACTATTAGTGGTACTGCAGTAGGAACACCATTAGTAAATGGTACTCAATACACTTTTACAATAAATGCTAGAAATCCTGCAGGTGTTAAATCTGTAACTCTTGCAGGTACACCTGTAAATCTGCCACCCACACCATTAGATGTAAAGTTTATACCATTACAAACAGTTGGAACTAATGCTAGCGCAAATATTACCTTTATAACAAGAGCAACAGGTGACACAACAATATATACTCTAACTACAAATCATACAGAAATACTTCCAATTTCAATAAGTTATCCACCAGCCGCACCTGCACCAGCACCGACAGGAAGACCCGCACCTGCACCAGCACCGACAGGAAGACCCGCACCAAAACCAGCGCCTGCAGGAAGACCAGCACCAGCACCAGCACCAGGATCAGATTCATCAAACATACTTTTAACTATACCCGTGACAGGCTTAAGAGCTGGAGATAACTATACATTTACAATTAAACCTACAAATACGGTTACAGCTTATAATCTAACTTTAAACCCACAAGGTACACTCCCAGTTAGTGGTAGATTGAATGGTGGAGAACAAGTTACTGCAGGTGTACCAGCAGCACCTTTACATGCGATTTATTTACCAGAAACAGCTGCAAGTTTATGGGAGCCAAATAGTCCTTCTGTATCAGTTCTACCTGGTATTTCATCTGTAAAAATTACATTTGGTAATTCAGATGCTAATGGAAAATTTATTGCTGGACCTATTGTAAATGCAGATACATATTATTATACTGTTACAGACGGTACGAATAGTTCCCCTGAAACTCCCTTTAGTTTAACATCATATTCGCAAACATTAACATCATTGCCATGGGGTGGCAGTTACATAAATGGTACAAATTATAAATTTATAGTTTATGCAAAATCTGTTCCAATACCTTCTTCATATGATGCTAACGGTGTAGCATCTACAATTCTAACTCCTAAACCAGGATTTACTACTGAAATACCTAATGTAAAACCAATTGGCCCTGCATTTACGATGAGTACACCTACTGCAAGATTATTACCATCTGCAGTACCAAAAACAACTGTAGAAGTTACATTTACAACACTGCCTATAGCTTCCAATGGGGGTTCTCCAATAATAGGGTATTCATTTAATGCGGGCAATCAATTTTGGAATTATTTATTACAAGATCTTACAATAACTGCTGCTGCAACAAAGAATGGAACTGTAAATATTTCATCTTTACAACCTGGTACTAGTTATACTTTTAGTGTAGCTGCTATAAATGCTACTACTATATTTGCTACAACTTCTACAGGTACATCAAATAGCACACCAGGACAATGGGATGCTACTCACAATGCACCATTATTTACGAGTATGAACTGGAAATCATGCGTAGGTAGTATTGCAATTGCCAAACTTCCAATTGCACCAACTGTTACATTAATTTCTGTTGCTCCAAATGGGTCAAGATTAACAGCAAAAATTAAAATTGATAAAACAACTGTTGGCACAGATGCTACAAATACCCCTACAGGTTATCAATTTTTCTCTATTACTCCAGCTATAATTCCACTTCCACCTGCACCTGCTGCAGGTGGAGGCTTGCCAACACTTGATTCAGATGGAGGCTTTCAAACACTTGATTCAGATGAAAGCTTACAAACACTTGATTCAGATGAAAGCTTGCCAACACTTGATTCAGATGAAAGCTTGCCAACACTTCACTCAGATGAAAGCTTGGTAACACTTCAATCAGGTGGACTAGCACCAAAACCAGCACCTGCACCAAGACCAAAACCAGCACCTGCACCAAAACCAGCACCTGCACCAAGACCAAAACCAGCACCTGCACCTGTTGTACTAATAGGATATATTTCATTAACTCAAGCAAAAAGCTATGAAATAACAGGGTTGTCAGAAGGAGTAGCTTATACTATTAGAATATTCTCAGTTAGTGCGAGTGGTCTATGTGCAACACCTACTTCGTTTACTTTAACAACATGTACAAAAATAGTATCAGGTGCTGTATCAGCAGTTAATGGAGATATCGCAACATATACAATTGTACTTCCAGCAACTAACCTTGCAGGCGCTGCATATACTACAACTATTTCTCCAAATACCGCAAGAATAACAGCCTCAACATCTACTGTGTATAATATAACATTATTAAAACCAAATAAAGAGTATACAATTACAACACAACCAGCCGCAGGAGCCGCAGGTGCAAATAAGGGTATATCTAGAATTACAAAATTTACTACATTAGCTACACCAGTAATAGGTCTTATATTCACTACTGGTAAAACTGCAAATATACCTATAACTAATAGAGAATCATCATACCCATCAACTTTGGGATTAATAACATTTTATGCAACTGCTACTACAGGTGGTACTCTTTTTAGTAGTACTACTAACTCAATAAATATAACAGGATTAACGCAAAACACTACGTATACCTTTAAAGTGTATGCTCAAAATGCTACTGGCTGGAATTCTATTGTAGCATCAGCTAATAAAAAGACTACTAATGCAGCAACTGGTGGGGAATATATACCAGCAAACACACGCACTAATAAAATGAAACACAAGAAGACAAAGAAAAATAAACGCATTCTATAGATGGTACGGCATAATGGAGGTTCTGCACCAGCGCCTGCAACAGTTAGATCGGCACCAAATGTAACCGCAGAACCAAAAAGTAAAAGTGTTGTTTTAAAATTTAGTCCAGCGAATGAAACAGCTTATCATATATACAGCGATTTTGGAGATGATTATAAAATTTCTCTAAAAGATTTACAAGCAAATACGTATACAATTAATAATTTACTTGCAAATACAAAATATACATATTTAATATCGTCAACAATTGAAACAAACGAACCACTACATTATAATAGTCAAATGAAAGTGCTAGTTTTTAAAACACTAGCATCAGGAGGTAAACGCAAACGAAAAACAAAACGTAGAAAGACTTTACGGATTATAACAAGAAAAAGACTTTAGATAGATGCTCATTATAATTTCAGCACGGGCTTAAATAATATCTTTACATCATTTAGTAAATGGCAAAGGACAGAACTTTACGAAGAAAGTTACCAAAAAAAAGATATTACAAAGGGGGGCAACAAATCGTAGAATTTCAAACAATTTTGGATTCTTACTTAGAAAATCTTGAAGCCAAACGAGATCAGTACAATGAAATTAAATCCGAGGCGCTAAATATTTATGATACTGAAACATCCAATAAAAACAATGAATTTCGTTCTTTGGCAAATAATATATTGACATTTTTAGAAAATTTCTATCAAACTGTTCAAAAGAATTATACAACAAAACAAGATGATATTAAACAATGTATATCTACATATGGACCATCATATACCAATAAATTTATTGTAGCATATGCAACTCTAGAAAGCGTTGTAAATGAAATAAATGAACAAATTGACGTTGCACGAAATATTAATGATATGTTTCAGCAGAAAAAGATTCATATACATTTAATTAATAATTACTATACTATGTTAAACACTATTAATGTTAATAGTTTAAATGCAAAGTTTAACAGCATGTTGATGAAAATTAATAGTATTATTGGATCTATTAAAAACGATTATGTATTAAAGCAAAAGAAAGATGCAGATGATACCGAAATATTGGAAGGGAAACAACGTGAAATTACACAAGCAATTGGTATGGTAAATCGCCCTATTCCAGATGGATTTATACCTGGTGCAACTACGTTTATACAAGGATGTCCACTCGGATCCATATTAGAAGGTGATCAATGTGTATATTATAATGATTTATCAGGAAATAAGACTTTAATAGAGTCTGTGCCGCAGCAAAAAACCCTATTAAATTTACCAAATTCTGAATTTATTATATGGTTTAATAAAATTAATCAAATGGCATTAGGTAATCCAATAGTATTTAAGAAAAAGGAATTGCAATATTTAGTCCCACTAACACCTGAAGATGCCGAATTATTTAATGCAAAATATGTTGTAGCTGAACAAAATGGTACTCCCAAATTAGATGCAATATTTATTCAAGATATATTATGTTGCTGGGATCAACTAAATACCTCATTTTCTCCATCAGGTACTAATTATTATATAGATCATGATGCTATTCCTCAACCAGTAAAGGTATTGGAAAAGGTTGCACCAGTAATGCGAAATAATGAATCTTTTACTAAATATGTATGCTTGTTGGATGAAATAGATCAAATATTGAGTGGCATTCAATATATTGAAACTGATATAAGCGGTAATGTATTATATAATGAACAACCAGCTGAACCACTGAATATACCACATGTAGATCTTTCATACAATGTATCAACATATAGTGTAGGAGGGGCGCAAGAAAACAGCGAGAAAAATATAATACCATTTTATCCAGATCTATACAATTATAAATTAAATAATAATATTTTCACAAAAGCAGCGTATAATGGTGTTGATGAATTTAAATATGTGTTGCTACCACTCGTACTTAATCCAATGCCAAATTTAAGACCACCATCCGCTAAAATGGACACACTAAGTTTAGATCCATACACATATAATAGCATACCAAAACTATTTGTTAATAAATATTTACAAATAAGTATTCAAACATACTATTGCCCATTTATTTTACAAGAAGTATTAATGAAAAGTGGTGATTACTTTTTAATTCATAATACTGGTGAAATTCCTATTATATTTATATTATCTTCTGATGAAAAACGAATTGTAGTATATCCAAATGAAGTATATTGTTTTGTATACTCTGATCTATCTTCAAAGCTAAAGTATGGGTATTTATCTTTTGAAAAACATACTGTGTATTCAATAAAATCAACAAAAGTTACAAAACTTACTAACAATTTATATGTATTTGTTGACACAAAAGCATTGTATGAAAATGGCAAATATATAATGCAAACAATTGATCCATTATTGGATTCTGAAAACAATCTTATAATTGTGCCAAATTTTAATTCAGCTAATTCAACATATTATGATATTGATGATATATATGAAACAAACCCAATCAAAGTGGAAATCGTTGAATCAAAACAAGTTACAGTAAATAATAAAACATATACTAGTTCAATAAAACAAACCAGTATATCAAAGGAATTTCTACCTTATAAATCCGATTATGTATGTATTAGTAATATTGGCAATGTATTTGTATTCTGTGATTCAGTTGGCACGCCATTAATTGACGTGTTAGGATATTTTATACCTGTTCCTACTCCAATATTTTATGACGGTAGTAAAACATTCTGGTTTTCACAAACGCATAAAAAACCTGTAACAATATTAGAAAAATATATAAAATCTGGAACATTTGATAGCAAAGTAGAAGTTGCAAACCAATTAACAACACCCAATGTATCAAAATACATGAACACCACTGTTTATACAAATAAAGATTCAATACCCATATTAGGTGATGTAAATACACTTGTACAAGTAGTAGGGAATAATGGAATTATGGTAACCCCTCAACAACAATTACCTTCAAATATACAAACAAAAGTATTTGATATATCTGAAAAACAAGGAGAAATTAATAAATTTACTATTTCAAACAAAATAAATATATATTTACAAACAACGGATTTATTAATTAATTATTTCAAAGATATATCTGGAAGTATGAATAATTTAAACACATTGCGTGGAAATTTACTTGTTCAATACAAGACATTATCTTTATCTGGTGCTAAAGATGTTTATAAAGAAGTACTTACTACACTTGGTAAATTAAATATAGCACTGGCAAAGAAAGAACAAATGCAACAATATGCAGATGATGCAAAAAATCAAAAAGATAAACGAATAAATGAATTGACTCATATTAATACATCATTACAATCAATAGAAAAAACATTAAAAGATATAAGTGGAAATATAAAACAATATAATGATAGAGCGTTAATTTCTGACTACAATACATTATATACAACCTTTAAAAATATACAACAAACATATACAAGTTTAAATACAAATTTAAACGATATAACTGATCCAATTATTCTTGAAGGTCAGGAAAAGAATGTATCAATATTATTTAATAGTACAAATATATTAGAACAAAATCTTGTATCATTACAAGATGCTATAAAAACTAAAGAATTAAATAAAAATGCACTATTGCTTAATGAAAAGAAAGCACAACTAGAAGGTCTTAAAGTTATAATTGATGCTGAAAAAGAGCGATTAAATGCATATAGTGCTCAAGTACCAGTAGATGCATCAGATGATTTGAAAAATCGTTTTACTACATCTGCAAAAATTATTAAATCAATAATAGATTCTGTTGATCAAGATACTACTAATAATATAATGATAACACCAGATTTAGTGGATAAACAAATTAAAATGTATAACGCATATATACAAAATATTAAAGATGAAGAAACTAAAATTCAAGATGTGTTGGCCGCTATGCAAAGTAAGATAATAAGTGCTTCGCAAAGTGAATTAGTAAATACACAAAATATACTTAATAAACGTATAATGGATTTTGAAAAAAACCATACTGCAATATTAGAAATACCTGTTGATAAATCATCACATGTATCAGATCTACAGGATAATTTAATAGAAGTTCAAAAAATAAAAGGAAATCTTCAATCAATTAGTGATTTAGATACTTTGCAAGCAGATATGAAGCGTCTTGATGAACTTATTAGTATGGATAAAGAAATACAAACAATACTCCAAACAAATGAACTAATGTCTAGTGAAGAACCTGTAGTACAAGAACCTGTATTATACGAATCTGAAAGTAAAAAACCAGCAACTATAAGTACAGTAGATCAACTCAGTGAACCAATTATTGAAGAAATCCCACCTGAACCAGCCCAGCCACAAATCCCAGAGCGTCTTTTAAGTAAATTTGCAGGTGGCAAACGCACAAGAAAAGCAAAGAAATCTACTCATCCGAAAACAAACACCCGTTCTCATCGGCAACAGTAAGATTTGTTTCTAATCCTTTATCTTCACCTTGCTGAATAGTTTCAACGCTATATGTACATTTTTTATAGTATGTATGACGCCGATTCCATTGCGACTGAAAGGGTGCATGCGGATCAATTATATCTATAATGATTGGTTGAACTGTTCGTTCCGAAATCCGTGTACGTAATATACGCCCTGTACTTTGTTCTACATTTGAACGAGGGCTTGCCATAATTACAGTATTTAATGACTTGATATTCATTGCCTCTGATGCCATTGAATAAGAAGCCAACAATACTGTAGATTCTTTTGCACCCGTTTCTCGTATTTCTTCTTTCATGCCTCCAATATAATAGCTACGTGTTATTTCAGTTGGAATTAATGCAGCTATTGCTTCTAAATGTGCAATACGTGCACTTAATACTAATATTTTTCGCCCAGATTCCTTTGCCATATTAATTACCCAACGAGCAATTTCAATATTTCGCTCTTTGCATTCAACAACGTACGTTAAAAGCCGCGCAATAATCACGTCATGTTTATAGTCATAAGGTATGCGCATATAATCAACATCCTGACATGTAATATTAACTGCCTTGACTACTACTGACGGATCGGCTTCTCGTATTTTTTCCCAATATAGGGGCTTACCAAGAAACATTTCAAATACTTTTGTGAGCCCATCTGCTCTTACTGGCGTTGCAGAAAGACCAAGTAATTTCTTTGTTTGAACTTTAAAGAGACTTTTACAAAAGTGTTGTGCACCAAGATGATGACATTCATCAAAGATTGTTAGTCCATACTCATCAAAGAATTTATCAGGAAATGTTTGACCGCATAATGTTTGGATCATACATATACTACAGTCGTATTTTTCAGCAGATGCTTCTCGTCGGTCAGCTTGTATAATACCAACACGAAGATTTGGCAACACAGCCGCGATTTCACCTTTCCATTGATTCATCAAGAATTCTTTATCAACAACAATTAAGAACCGCTTCTTTATTTGTGATGCAATATTGAGAGCCATAAATGTTTTACCTTTTCCACACGGTACGCAAATTAATCCATTCCTTTGTGATTGTAAATATGTATTAATAATATCTTTTTGATATTCGTATGGACTACCATGAAAATCCGCAGATGAGTCGCTTAAATCCAGACCTTCCGATAATATATTTGCATCCGGTTTACCAAACTTAAGCAAAGCCCATTCACGAGGTAAATAATAACGTTCTGGCGATTCCTTATAAATATTGAATTTTCCTTCACTTTTCTTATATCGTTCATCAATTGTTGGTTCCACAATACAATATTTCATAATCATTTCTAGATCTTTCGGTTTCAAAAAGGATTTACGGATAGAGTAACCTTTGTGTGTAATTATTTTATTACATTTTTGTAAATCCATATTTTCTTTTCTTCGTTTTCTATTATTTATTCTCTCAATTTTATGCGATTTTTATTACGTTAAAGTATTTGCTTTAATTAGATGAACACTGAACTATACATTATAGGCGCAAATTTACTAGTATTTTTAGCTGCACCTTTTTTACCAAATGTAATATACAATTCATTTGTTGAAACATATGTGGGCGCTATATTACTACTGCTTGTTTCTCTTCTTTCTATATCACAAGGTTATTTACCAGCGGTAGCTACATTTACAGGTGTTGCTTCATTATTTGCAGAGGCTCATGCACGCAAAGCACGCAGTGTGAAAATACAGAAAGTAAGTGGTGAAACGAAGTATGAAGTACAAATGGAAGCTGCACCAAAGATACTTCCGAATGAAGTCCACCCTGACGTATCTGGCCCTGAAGATGATACATCTGAGCAAACCATTACATTTAAGCCAAAAGATGATGATGGTTATAATGAATTTAAACCGGTTGATGATACTATTAATGAAAAGGTTGCTCTTCCTACAACTTCCTTATCAAAGGATGCAACTCAAGTATATGAAGAAAATAATCTTTCTGAAAAGCAGAATTAAATACTAAAAACTATGTAACTCATACTATATATATTATTTTATAATATTATATATATTATTAAATCTAAATAACCACACTACATTCCATTTACAGCTGCTCCAACTAAAAAGCCTGCAAACGTACATATTATTATAACAATACTGTACAAACCTATATTTTCTATTCCTTTTGGGAGAAATTCAGCATTCTTTGTAAAATATGACGCAATTGATGCAATATTTGAAAGACCCCAACCAGCTAATAAGATTATAATACATGCTGAAACTACCCATACAAAATAATTTGTATTACGATTCATATCTATTCCTTTGAATCCTAGTGAAGCTCTTTCACTATCTCTTGCTTTTTGTACATCGCTTAATAACATATTACCTTGTTGATCAAAATTGATATTACCACTACTATCAATAATTGTATCAGGATCAAGCGCAACACATTTTACATTGTTTGTTGGTAATTGCCATTCTTTGGGTATAGTTGATTTTACTATAGGTTCAACTGGGGGTTCAACTGGATTATTAGACGCAGCTGCTTCTGTATCAGCTGCTCTCAATGCATCAGCTTGTGCTTGTTGTTCTTCAGCATTACCAGATAATCCACCATCTTCAGCATATCCTATATCAGCACTATTAGCAAATCCTTCTGTTGTTTTAGAACCATTATTAGATGTTATAATATTTGCTGGAACATTTAATATTATATCATACAAAGGCGTATATCGTGGCCATGTATCTAATTTAGGATTTATTATTTGGACTTGTGTAGCAAGTTGTAAATTTTGTAATTGATCTTTTATCTGTTGAATATCGCTTGAGGATGTAATTTTCTGCAAATAATTTTTAACTGTATCTTTTACTGGTGATATAGTATCCAATACTTTCTGTTGCAATGTAGATAATGATTGATTTGTCCATATTGCAAGCAAAGAATTATACAATACTTGTGATATTTTTAATCCATCTGTATTTATATATACAAATGCATTATCTCCGTGCGGTTCAAGGCATGTTGTATAATATAAATAATGTTTGAGATCTATAAATAAACTCTGTAGACTATAATAATATACTGCGGTTAAATCTGCTAATCCCATTAAATATTGATTATCAACGGTTATTGTATTATCAATTACCATTGGTATAACAATTATAAAAAAACGAGGATCCGCTTCTTCGCATTCTAATGTTATTATAATGTCAGTCTTATTGTTTACTTGTAATCCTGCTTTAGTTTTAGGAAGCCAATCTCTATGAGTAGCTTGTGTTAATTGAACTGATATAAGATTATAATCATTGTCTTTGTATTTTAGTTTTATTGATTGTCTTGCTTCATCAATTTCTCCTGTTGTACGAGAACTATCCTTAAATTTTGGATTTGTGCTTCGTGTATTATATGTTGCATGTAATACTGGGGGATTATTCTTTATTTCTGAATAAAATGCATTTACATCAGTAATTACTGTTCTTAATGGAAATGAAACGTTTCCCGATGTTGGACAATTTCTCAATGAGTTCATAGCTCTCTATAACACATTAGGTATATAGGTTGGCCCGTTAAAACGATAAATTGTAACTGCCCCAGACTGTTTTGTCGGAATTATCTCAATGTGTTCACCATCAAATAACTCTTCACATCCAACATCATCTTGACAATCTCTTCGTTTATGTGCAACAGGAAGGGGTATAGGATTATTTGTATCTGTGCGAGTATAATAGTTAAAACGATCACTACGTGATGCTACACGACGTCCATATAACGGTAATAGTTCTCCACTAGATGTCTTTACTACACCCATTGATTGATAAGATTCGGGATATCCTTGTGTAGCAATTGTTGGAATACCTCCTCCTAACCAATTACGTGCGGGTTGTGGTGCAACTGAATATCTATCATCACCACCTCTGCTTACATTGACTTGTACTGGTGCTGTATGTACGATTTTTTCAGGTATACGCTCTTCATGCCGTAGATGTGATGCATGGGATTTAGTATTCATGTGTGATACATGTCGTTCAAATTTTAATTCATATATTATATATATCCCAATTAATATAACTACTAATAATAAAAAAGTAGAAGTTATATGAAATATACCGGAAGAGTACTTTACTCTAGCCATCTAATTCTATACACCCATTATATTAGACGCATTGGGTATATTATTCAATCCTTTTGCTAAGGCTGTATTCATACTTAATTCGTCATAGTTTTTGATAAATGGGTTTTGTTTAGGAAAGGAATCCATTATACCAATCGCGGGTATGGATTCTTCGGGAGTTGTATAAATACGACCATTAACATCAACCGGTGTACCAGATTGTTTCATAAAATCGGGATATGATGGATTGCCTTCAATAGGATACTCAGCAGGTAATGCAACATCTACTACGCCTGCAACCTTATCAACCTTTGGTAGAGTATTTTTTTGTAGTCCCTGTACACGATTAGATACTTCTTTCAGATCTGTAAATGATTCTTTGGGTGTTTCAGGATTTAGATTTACACCTTGGCTATATTTTTGCTGTATTTTTGTCAAACGATTGCTAATAGATGTAGGATCTGATTGAAATCCATCTTTACTTAAAAAGAAAGAGTTATAGAAGAGTTTAATAAATTGAGGAACAATATATACAAATGCAATTACATATAATGAATTTGTTAAGCAATATAAGGCTACCGCAAATATAGTTGTTATGAAAAAGGTATTAAAATGTAGTGTAAAAAAATCATATAATCCAATTACAGCCGAAAACACAAAAAGGATTTGTTGTTCTTTAGAACTAAACTTCATTTCTATTAATAACCAACCAAAAGAGGAGCGATAATTCGTTGAAGAATCCAGAATGCAGAACCTGCTAAAATTGATTTTAGTAGTAGGCCGAATGTTGTTAATTCACCAGTTCCCTTTACAAAAGAAGGAAAATAATGAGATACCATTATATTAACAACCGGTAAACTGAATATAAACATCAGTATAGAAACTAATAATGGGGTCTTTGCTTCCTTAATAATATCACTCATATAACTCTTTCCATGTGCTGCATAAGCCGGTGGCTGCATATTCCATTGGGGTTGTGGAGCCTGTACTTGAGCATATTGTTGCTGTTGTTGCGGTGCTCTTTGATTATACATCATAGAGGCAAAATCGGCATTTGTCGGATGATCCATCCCAATCATATGTGCAGTTGCAGGCTGATTATCCATAGAGTGTTGCATTATAGAATTCGGATTCGGTGAATTAATTACTTGTTGTGCCGGGGCTTGAGGAGCTCGTACTTGGAGTTGAGGGGGAGACAGTTGAGGGCTGCCGTTCATTTCATTCAGAATTCTTTGAACCGCAGAATCATCCGTTGAAGTTGGAGATGAATCTAGATCAGATAATAGCGTTCCACTCATTTAAAAAGAAACTACAAACTAATCTTTTTATTTTAACGCTGTGTTTAAGAAGAGTTTGGTGGAACTGTATATGACTCGGGCGTAAAGGTATAGCATTTAGATCCAGCTTGATATGTTGATTTATGTATTTCTTTTAGGTCTGGTTCTTTAGTATCAACACATTCTTCGCCTTTACACATCGGACGTAACACAAGTATGACAAATATTCCCAATAACATACTAAATATTTTGTGAAACGATTTTGTCTTTAAAAAATCAAACATTCTCTTCTATTAAAGTAGTATGTCTGAATCTATGTTTTATATATTTCCTTTCTTATTAGGTTTAGTTATAGGTTTAATATTAGTCTATTTTTATAAGCAAGAAAAAGTAATTATTGTTGATTTTCCAAAACCATTTGACAATAAAATTCACACTGATAAAAATGGAATGAAATATCAATTTGTTACAAAAGAAGTAAATTGTGATACACATGAAAAGAATCTTAAAGCATATCCAATACAGTAATTATTTTTTCATTGCACTAATAATTGCGCCCTTCTTCTTATTCGCCAATTCATTTTCTGTTACAACTGATTTAGTAAAGGCTTCCTTTTTGCTTTCGCTATTTTCCTTCAGTTCACCTCGTAACTCCATTAATACTTCACCTACAATATTTGGATATAGCCATTTCCCAACATCAATTATCTCTTCTTGTCCGGCTAATCCCACACCGCCAAGATAGGGCATTGTATTACCAAATATAAGTACATCGTCATTTGTTTTAATAAGCTTTTCCACGAATTCACTATTTTGTTGATAAAATTCACGTAGTATTTCCTTCCACACAGCTTTAATATTTTTAATTGGTTGACTAAATTGTTTTGCCTTTATCTTTATTGCAGTTATAGCACGAGTACTCATAAATTTATTTGCCACATCTTCAAAACCATTTTCTTTCATACGAAGTACTTCAAATGTTTGATATGGAGAGGAGTATTTTGTATTTTTATATACAAAATCTTTCACATTAAATATACTTAAGAATCCGTTAATATCATCAACATTATTGAAAATACGTGCAACCTTACCATTATTTAAATATATTTCTCCTAAAGATAATGATTTCTGTTTTGTTGCTTCATGTATATCTTTAGAATCCGTATATATACCATATAGTTTCCATAATGGAAAGTCTCTGTAAACCATATAGCTAATATCCTTACTTTTACGTTTTTCAAAAGGCATGTCAAAATATATGCTTCGTTTTTCAATACTATCATCATATGTATTAAGTTGTCTTATAGGCGAACGAATAAGCATTTTTTGTTTTTCTAAATTCATAATTTCAATATTATACTCAACAACACTTTTTGCATCATTTGTCTCAGTATATTCTTTATAAGCTTCTCGTAATAATGACTTATATAAATCAATCTGGGTTTCAATATCTATTATAGCATCAATACGCGCAGTATTATTTTCTTCAAATTTTTCTTTACTACTTGGCATATAGTAATTTAAATTTATTGTATTAACAACTTCCCCCTTTTTTACATCATATGTTTCTAAATCTCCTTCATTTGTAAAAGTATAACGCATATGCTTTTTCGGATTAATCTTATTTTTAAAATACGCTTTAATATCTCTTTGTTTATCTTTATTATACGGAAAATCGCTATCATCTATGTTTGTAGATGAATATGCTAATACTTTAGGTTTTACAATTTTTTCATTTGTATAAACTAGTGGTGCGATTTCTAAAGATTCGTCCTCAGAATCATTCATCTTCTACTAGACTATGGTTTAAATCTTCGGGGTTTTCCGATCCTAAATATACATATCTGGGAATTCCTTCTTTCTTTGTGGCATTTTTATCCAATACATAATATCCAGGCTTCATATTTTCAACTACTTTTTTTGAAGAAACAGTTCTTGACTTTGATTTTTCGGGTTCATCAAAAAAATACGATATAATTGCATAACTTAATATAGCCCAAAGAATGCAAAATAACCAAAAGGGAAACCATGTATGTTTTTCCGATAAAGTTAAACTAAATTCTTTCCAATTACCTTCACTATCAAACATAAGATATGGCTTAAAATATAAAACGGCAACAACGCCTAATAAATAAAGAAAGCAGCTAAGTAATAGCATCTAATTATCACTGTATTTTAAATTCTTCATTAAGCCGTAGGCTACCAATTATCATCCCCAACTTGATCATTATCATATCCAGCTTCAGCCCCAGGTTCAGCTGCTTCAATACCCAATGCATCCATTTCAGCACGTTGATGCGTTTCTTTTATATATTGATCAGGATCATATGTAAAAATTGCTTTTGTTCCACCAACTGCCCATTCACCCATTCCATACTTCTTTTTCAACAATTCAACAGCCTTTTCTTCTTTAGTCATTCTGTCTAATTTGGAAATAATTAACATCTTTTCTTTTTCATTGCGCTTTGCAATTTCAATACGTATTTGATCATCCGTAAGTTTGAACCGTTCACTTTGGTATTTAACTAGTAGTTCTTTCAATATAACTGTAGGGTAATCAGTTGTTACATCAAATGTTGTATTATCTAAATCATTTGTTGGTACAACAACGCTGGAGTCAACCATGTCACAAAGAATTCCTGCAATTCCTGCTTTAATAATATAAGGTAAACCAGTATATCCTCCTTTTAACAATGAAATTCGTATAGATGATTGTAATGTTTTTAGAAATATAGACATTTGTTGAATTGCATATTGCACTTTAGATTTTGCAAAGCCTACAAGTTTATCTTTTAACGATTTTAAGAAATTAGTATGAACTGAAATGAATCCATATATATCATTTTTAATCTCATCTTCTAAATCCTTATATGTAGCCGTTTTAGGAATTGTAAGTTGTTCTAAATTATAGCCAGAATATATACGCTGAAGAGGTAATAATATAGAAGATTCAACCGATTCTATTATTTGACGTATAGGTTGATTTAATATTTGTATTAATATATCTGTATCTTCGTTACCCAATCGTTCTCTTAGCTGTGAAATAGATTCAGACGCTTTTGATGATATTGCACCATAGATTTCTGCAAATTCTCTTGAAGATCCATCCTCTAATGTTTGTAAATCAGTATATACTTTTTGTAACAGTTCTCTCCAATTATCAAATGGCGCTGGTGTTATGCTATACAATATAGAAAAGGTCTTTGCATAATCAATACGTAGATGTTCGTCGTGTGGTATAGAATTACGTATATGTACTGCATCTAATAATTCTTGAAAGCTTTCTTGATTAATTTCAACATTTTGCTCTTTTAATGCAGTTACTCCCTGTGATATATCGTTTGGCATTTTAAATTCGCAATATGGGCATGTATTATTATATCCAAATTCATGTGATAAACCAATATTAGTTCCAGTATAACATACTTGCAAAAACAATTTATAATATTCATCTTTTGATATGTCTAATTTAATGCGTTGCTGTGTGCGAAGAATAAATGGCAAAAGACTATGACTATTTATTGGACCACGAGGTATGTGTCTTGGTGGCAGTGTTGTAAGATTCTTTGAACTCCAAAAGCTTTTTGCATTTTGAATCGGCCCTAAACAACAGGTTCGTTCAGAAAATGGCGATAGATCTTTTTTAATAGATTCCTTTGCATGTTTATGTGTTTCTAATATATATCCACGTATACGTTCACTATCATTTGCAGCATCAGGTACTATTACTTCTTCAATGTCAGAATATAATATAGGTGTAAATCTATGCGGTACTATTTCTTTTAGTCCATCAGTTTGCTCAGATTTTCCAAATATTTTTCGTAGTTCCTCCTTTTTTCTGTTTATTACATTCAAAATATCTGGACTAGTTAACACATCATCTAATACTAAACTAATATATGAAATCAGTGTTTTATTTTGTTTATCACCAGTAAATCCACATAAAAACCATGGATCATTTGCATCACGATCTTTAGCATGCTTATTAATTAATATTACAGCAGTACATGCAATATATTCCATTGCACGAAGATCATCTTTTGCACCTAATGGATAGCCGCGGAAATCCATTGCACATCCTACTGAACTACTTCTTGGTACATAACTTGGTATATGAGTTTGAATTTCAATTAGTACATACGCTAATATAGAACCAATTACTGCCTTATTTATATATACATCATACGAATCAACACGTTTCTTTTGCGCCTTTGCAGCTTTTTCGGCTTTTGCATATGTGATCCTATCTAATTTACTTTCTACTCTATTGTCAACTAAATTTACAATACGTACATATGCTTCGCCATCAGGAAATATACCAATATTATCAAATAGTTCGCGTGTTTTTTGATAATACAATGTTTTTCTAGGTGATTCAAATGTTATTTCTTGCACTGGCAAAGATATACCAAATTCTAGATTAAATTCTTTATTTTCCAATTCAGATGCATCTATTAATGCTGAACTACCTGACATTGGTGCTCCATTATCATCATACTCAAGTGAATTTTCAAAATCTAAATTGCTAATTGATTGTCCACAATTACTGCATATAAATTTTCCTTGGAATACTCCACCGCTAAAATGTAATAGCAGTTCTTTATGAAGTGTATCTTTTTCACGTGGAACTTGGTATTCTCTTAACATTAGATACTCGTGCTCACATAAACAGGCCTTATCGCACAATTTACAAATTATAAAATTATCCTTTTTATACGCACGATATTGGGCAAGATATTTCGCAATGAGTTGCATTCGTTGAGCATCATCTTTTACCTTACGTATTGTATTTAAACTTTGTACATGCTCGCAACTATTAACTTCAGGCTGATGCTTAGCTTCCTCTGTTTTTATAGCAATACTAAGTGCATGTTGCAATGTATGATTATATACTTTGTTTTCAAATTGTATTCTGTATTTTGTTAAATTTGCGGGAAACCCTGCTAATGTTGCAATTGTCAATTCTCTAACATAATAGAAAAGGCCAGCTAATAATGCAAGATCATTCTGTTTATAAAAGGGCATACGTGCTTGAAGTTGTGTTATATAATTTCTCAATGTATCTTGCGATTTTAGAATCTCCATAGTAATTTCGTAACTATCTGGCTGTAAAATGTTTTTGTTTTCAAATTCTACTGGTTTTTTTTCTTGTGCTTTTGTACGAATATATTGAATATGGCTTTTTACATGAGCAATTGACTCGTTGATCTTATCTATAAGCGCAACCTGCTGTTTATAGTAAAATTCTTTTTGAGCAAACCCATACGATTTTAATTCAACGAGTGCATCACTTAATCCATACAATGTAAGTGGCATTTTCTCTAACCACGTTTCCACAAGAATTAAACCCACATTATTTTTAACAGCTAATATAGAATCTACTGTTGGAAAATTGGACACACCATCTTTTGATTTTATAATAGATTCTAATGTTTTCAACGGTTGAATAGATCGTCCAATATCATATGCCAATTTTCCAGAACGTATAACTCCTAATTCACGCTCGTAAATTTTTGGAAATAATAAGTAACTATCTATTTCTCCCTTATCAGGACTTTCAATTAAACGTGCTGGCTCCTTTTCCTTAAGACGGCCATAACGACCTTTTAATCCACGTAATAAACTAATATACACAGTTGATATAAATTCTGGTGTAATACGTATTGCATTCTTTCCTTCTGTTGGATAATCTATTTTTGGTAAACCGTCCACGTATGATGTAGTATTATCATCAGGATATGGCATACGGAAAAAATCCTTATCTTGTGAAAAAGCTACTGCATCTTCTACATCTTTTACAACCCATGATCTGAAAAATTCTTTGTTAAATTTTTCCCAACCTAAATACCAATTAGGAAAATCTCCAATTGTATTTTGATTTCCTGCAAACTCTGTTTCTGCATATGTTAACTCACTTTCTACTGCTGCACCTAATGACCGAATTACAACAGATGCATTTGTTAACTCTGGTTCACTGTCTAAATATAACATTCGTTTAACATTCATTACTGGACGACTTAACGATGCATTTGATATAACTAAGTCGTTTAATGTATTAAAAGAAGTGCTCTTTGCTTTTACTGGTTCACCATTTGTATTATATTCTACAACTTCATTTCTTAAAAGCATACATAATTCTGTCAAACGACGAATTTCCTTAATGCGTAAGGGGTTTTTTTGCGCTTTTAATTCAAGTTTGGATATAAAATCTTGAAGCATATCACTGCGCTGCGCAACATCGGAATATTGTCTGAATTCTGATTCTAATTCTTGAATCTGCTCGCCAACAATTGTTTCTATTATTTCTTCATTATACTCTATTTCTTCTTCTTCTTCTTCAATTGCTTCTCGCTCTGCGGTTTCTTCATGTGAATCCTGCTCATCAGGAACTGCTGCAACTTCTCTACCACGTAATACATCAATTCCCTCATCAAAGGGTATACCATTAAAATTAAAAACGATTGTTCTGCTTTCATTGTTTTCTATACTTCGTAAAACAACAGAATCAGTTTGTTCATTTACTTGCTCAATTATATATGTACCAACTAATTCTGCTTCCGAACCTTTAAAGGCCTCTGCCATTTGTCCAACACGATAATCTTGTTGAACAGCAAATGAGGGACTCTTTCGTACTTTTGTAACATATAAATCTTCAATTCCATATTTTTCAGAAATAAATCCATCTTCAATGTCAAATGAAATTACACGATCTCCAAGTCCACCAGGTAAAATACGAATCATAGAGTCATCCAAATAATACACACGTCCTGTTGTTTTATCAAAACGACCTCCTTCTATTTCTATATAACTGCCTAGTTGAACAGGAGTGTTTCGCACAGAATTATCAATTTGAGGTTCTTTTTTTTCATTTTCATCATTCATCCTCTATTGACATAAAACAATATATATATAAGCTTATCTCCGTAGAGATATAAAGAGGAAAAAAAGTGAAGACTAAGATGTCTAAAGATTTTCCAACATAAGTAAGTAGAAAATGGTTGTAAAGCCGAGTGTTGTTATTGGTATTGATTTGGCGACATGCATGTCCATGGTGGCTGTATGGAAGGATGGTAATGTAGAAATCATTGCATCTGATTCTGGAAATCGCACAGTTCCCTCTTATGTTTCGTTCACAGATGATGAGCGAATTGTTGGAGAGGCCGCGAAGTCTATGAGTGCTACTAATCCGAAAAATACAGTATATGATGCAAAACGCCTTATTGGTCGTACTTTTGATGATCCTGCCATTCAGAATGATTTTGCGAACTGGCCTTTCAAGGTTATAGATGATGGCAACAATCGCCCTCAGATCTGCGTTGATTTCAAGGGTGAGCCTAAGAAGTATTATCCAGAAGAGATTTCTGCAATGGTGTTGCAGAAGCTTAAGGGTATGGCGGAGTCTTACATTGGTTGTGAGATTAATGATGCGGTAATTACGGTGCCTGCATACTTTAACGACAATCAGCGGCAAGCAACAAAGGATGCTGGTCGTATTGCTGGACTAAATGTACTTCGTCTGCTTGCCGAGCCGACTTCGGCCTGTATCGCATATGGTTTGAATAATAAATCATCTAAGGAGCGTAAAGTAGTCATATATGATTTTGGAGGTGGAACGCTAGATTGTTCCTTATTAACAATTGAGGATGGTATTTTTGAGGTAAAGGCTACCCAAGGGAATTCTCATTTAGGGGGCGGCGATTGCGACAACCGCATTGTAGACTGGGCGGTAGAAGAATTCAAGAAAAAGCACAAGATTGATCTTCGCTCATCCGCAAAGGCACTCGCTCGCCTACGCCTAGCCGCCGAGCGAACAAAGAAGACACTTTCCATTTCCGCGCAGGCCATGCTGGAAATTGACAGTGTATATGAGGGAATTGACATGCAGTTTCTCCTCACCCGCGCAAAGTTTGAGAGCCTATGCGACGATTTGTTCCGCAGCACGCTGAAGCCTGTAGAAAATGTGCTACGTGATGCAAAGGTGTCAAAGGACGAAGTAGATGATGTAGTACTGGTGGGTGGATCCTCTCGTATTCCCCGTGTACAAGCACTACTGAAGGAGCTGTTTAACGGTAAGGATCTGTGCAACACGATTCACCCTGATGAGGCAGTAGCCTATGGTGCAGCAGTACAGGCACACATCTTGTCTGGCAACACTGAAAAGGATGCAACCACCGATATATTACTACTAGACGTAACACCGCTCACGCTCGGCATTGAGACCTCTGGAAATATCATGACGGCGCTCATCAAGCGCAACACAACGATTCCTACAAAAAAGGCGCAGACTTTCAGCACCTTTTCCGACAACCAGACTGCAGTTGATATTAAGGTGTATGAAGGCGAGCGCCAGTTCACAAAGGACAACAATCTACTGGGCACTTTCCGCCTTGAGGGAATTCCTCCCATGCCTCGTGGGGTCCCCCAGATTGAAATTACATATGACGTAGATGCAAATGGAATTTTGAATGTAAGTGCAGTAGAGAAGTCTACTGGAAAGTCTAGTAAGATTACTATTAAAAATGAGAAGGGTCGTCTTTCCACAGATGACATTGAAAAGATGGTAAGTGAAGCAGAGGCAAATGCGGAGGCTGATAAGGAGAAGCTTGTGATTGTGGAGGCGCGCAATGATCTAGAGAGCTATTTATACAACGTGCGCAACTCATTGCGTGATGAAAAGGTACAGCTGGGCCCGAATGACAAGGACCGCGGCGAGGCCTTTGTAAGCGATCATTTAGCGTGGTTGGATGAGCACCGCGATGAAACTGCTGATACTTACAAGGAGCGGAAGACTGCAGCAGAAAAGGATTTACAGCCTATTATGATGAAGTTATATGCTTCTCAGACGCCTGAGGGAGATGCTGGTGATGTAAAAGTGCCTGAGGCCGCTGAACCGACAGGCCCCACTGTAGAAGAAGTGGATTAAAAAAGTATATGATCACTACTTGCGTTGGCTACCAAAAGTCTCGCGCCAAGAAGCAAACATCTTTGCACATCGTGCTGCAGAAGTTGCAAGTACTTTACGACATACTAAATCACTCGGTGCAATAATAGTCATAAGCATCTCATCACGTAGTGGGTGAGGTACACAATAACCACAATAACTAATGAATTCATCATTTAGTGCATGAGGATCAAGATAGTGTGCATCCATATAGGTAGTTAGTAAATTTCCTAATGTATGATCTTCTTTCTGAAAATATACATCAAATCCCTTTGCCTCCTTTTTTGTAGGCTGGATTTTCACATTCGCAGGAAGCTCTTGATCAAGCGTAGCATAATAGTTACACTTCTTTTCAAGAACCTTCAATGCTTCAATAACAATATCAAAAGGGCTAAATGCCCCAGCAGTTTCAATTGTAAAATCAAAACTATTGGGTTCTCCCTTTTCATCTTTCATATAGCATCGTGCGACTTCCATTGTATTAAATTCACGTGTATACAATGCCTTACGCTCGCTATCATTCTCTAATTCAATATAATTTACTTTCTTATAACGATCAAGCCAATTATTAAATATATTTGTTACCTTTTCCTCATCATCGTCGCGTGTATATGAATATGAACACTGACTTGTTGGACTAAATCGCACATTTTCACGACCAATGCCAACAGTTGCCTTTGCCTTAAATGCAACTACTTCAGGTGAGGCATTACCAACCTTTGGCTTCAATACTGCAAGCAAGCATGTATCGTGCGTTATAGGATCCGGATGGAAGAAGCGTGTATTAGGCACTTTAATTAGCTCATCGTCTCGCTTTTCTGATACAACAATGTCACTTACTTTTACATCAAGTGATTTATCGCTTGTATTTTCAACATTGAGCTCAAATACATACTGATCAGGATTCCAAGTTTCAGGATTTGCATGTACTAATACAAGACCAATACGATGAGCAAGCATTTCATTAGACATCGCAGTAGTGTTTTTTAATATCTGCACATCACTTGTGGAACCGTCTTTCAGAATCTCTGCACGAAACCCTACGGAAGGGACCTCTGAAAGAATCACACGGCGTAGTGTATTTGCATAAGTTACATGTGTATTCTTCAATTGAAATTTGAGTGTATAGGATCCATCTTTATGAATATTTTCAAAGGATGCTCCGGTAGACTTCATTTTACTACTAACTTTTCTATATTTATTTTAATCAATTTTTTACATTATTTCATAGATAATTTGCGTTTTCTTAAAATTTCATAGATCTATGAATTTAGTAAATGGATAAGAAACATCTATGTTTTTATTCAACAAAGTGCTCTTGGTCAAAAGCATTTATTACTGAGATTTCTAAAACCCCTTTTAAAGGTGAATTTCAGTTTATTTCGGTAGATCCTCCATTACAACAAGCATTGCCAAAGTGGTTAAAAAAAGTCCCTACACTTATGATCCAGGGAAATCCCGAACCATTAACTGATTCTGAAGTAATGAATTGGTTATATGAACGTAAAATGATGACACAACAAAAAGGAGGACAGGGGGGTCAGCAACAACCACAAGAAAGCGATATTGATGGATGGAATGCAGCTGAAAATGTAAGTTTTGCAAAGGGTGTGGGTTATAGTTTTAATGACTCTGATACAAGTGCAGAGGGTAATGGCGGTTTTACTATTCCTGGTGCATTTGAGTTTCTAAATGGTGCAAATGGAATGGGTGATAAATCGTCTCAAGGAACTCCCGGAAGAACTGAAGCAAGTCGCACTCGTAGTAAAAAGGAGGAAATGTTTGATAAGCAAATGGAAGAGTACCAGCGATCACGCAGCGTTGGTATGCCTGAAGCGCGACGACCAATGTAGATAAAATAACAAACAACAAAAATTTAAAAAAATTGTAAAAAGTTTCTCGTTGAGGCAATAATATAAAGATATTACATTTTATTCTATAAGGATGTCTTCACCGGTTGGACTTTTTACAACCCAACTTATTCGGTTCTTTGAGGACCTTAAAGAATCATTTCCTGAAGAGCGCGATATTAAAAGTGCACTGGAAATGATTAAGTTTGCAAAAGCAAGCAATCCAAAGTTGGTATGTGATCTATTTCACGAGCATGTATATAAGGTATTAAATGAACCTATTAAACGTGAAGATGCTGAATTCATTATATCATACACCCATGAAAAAGTAAAAAATGAATTCAATGAAATTTCGCCCGCACTAACTATATTTGATAAGTATTGGCATACTATGGGTGATGCAAATCAGAAATCTATTTGGAATTATCTCAAGGTGCTTTGTATATTATGTGAACGTGCAAGGAAGTAATCCGGCTCAAGCGGCGTAATAGATTATACCATATTTTTACATTGTAAAAATCCGGCGTAACCGGCGTAATAGATTATACCATATTTTTACATTGTAAAAATCCGGCGTAAAGAAACAAAAAAGATACTTTGAAGAAAGAATATATGGAGACTACATTTGTCTCAAAATACAATGAATTCTGTGCTGATCTATTACGCGCATGCCCAGAATTACAATCAGCGGTTGTAAAGGCAATGTCTATACCCGACGATGAACGCATGACTGCATACAAAACAATGGTGTTTAAGCAAAAGCTTAATAGCACAGTTCACCTTGTATTACCGCATGTAACTATACCCGATGATTTATGGGCATCCTTATCTGCAGCATCACAAAAGGCAATTAATGAATATAATTCCATTTTGGATCTATGTTTGATTTACACAACAGGTGATATTGATGGTGTATCGCAGGAAATGGTTGATGAAATGATGCGTGAATGGCGTACTCGCATGGAAAATGTAGATTATAAAAAAATGTCTGGCCGTTTTTTTGAGCTTTTCGGAAAACAGGGAGGCAGTTTACCACCCTTACCTGAAAAGTTCTTAAAAGGACAAATGGCAAAGCTAGCTGAAGATCTTGTAAAGGAATTTAATCCTGAAGATTTCGGATTTTCTGCAGAAGATATTGCAGCTTGTGAAAAGAATCCGTCTCGCGCATTTGAGATATTGATTCAAGTATCTACTCGCAACCCTAATCTAATTCAAGGAGCATTGGAAAAGATCGGAAAGAAGTTGCAGCAAAAGGTACAGTCTGGTCAGCTGAAACCACAGGAACTTGCCAAGGAAGCAGAGGAACTCATGAAGGAGTTTGAGTCAAATCCGGCATTCGTAGAAATTCTTGAGGGTTTCCGTGCAGCGTTCAACTTTGAGGATCCGGATTTAGCACGAAAGACTGGTAATGATGGAAGTGGCCGATTAGCACTTGTAAGACAGCGTCTAAAGAAGAAGTTGGAAGCAAAGAAAAACAAGAACAGTGTAGAGCCAAAGTAGATGGGTAAAATTATTCTTATACTTATAATTTTAGTAGTGTTTGCTTCTGTATATGTATATTCTACAATGCAAAAGCCAGCAGTATGTGGAAAAGTCTTATTACCAACACGACCATTAAATAAATTAGCACAAATTGATGAAGGGTTCCAGGTCCCGGATGGTGTACTAGAAGAAGTTATTGGCTCTACTGTAACGTATCCAACTGGCAAGAATCCTTTTATGAATGTGCTTGTGGATGAAATCAAATACAATCCTACACGAGGAGAAGCTGCATCGGTATTTGATCCATCTGTAAGTGTAACACTTGATGGTTTTTTCCAAACACAGTTCGTAAATGATCCTACGGATGTATTTAATCGTAGTCAATCCCAGCGCCAGTTTTATACTATGCCGTCAACAACTGTTCCGAATGATCAGGAATCCTATCAAAATTGGCTATATAAGATACCAGGCAAGACTTGTAAAGAGGGAAATCGTAGTGCTTGTAGTTCTTCTACTGGCAGCGCTGGCTCAGCTCTGCCATGGTTAAGCGAAAACTAATTAGCCCGGCGACTTCTCCCAAGACGCCGTGTAGTAAGCTTCTTTTTCTTGCAATTGAACTTACGCAATGTCATACCTCTTGATCCCAAAACACTCTTGACACAAACCGCGATAGCAGCTTGTTCTTTAGTACCTCTCTTAGCCTTAATAGATCTCCGAACACTTTTAATACATTTACAAAAGCTTTTTGTAAGTTTTGCTGAGGCCATCTTTTCTATATTACAAAGTTTTTTTAATATTCATAGGCAGATAGATGCAGATCAATCGGTTGACTCACACAAGAGATGATACATGTGGAATTGAACAATATTTTTCACAATCGGTTGGGCCTGGCGCATATGCGACAACAAACCTAGTTCCGAGTGCAAAGGATGTAAATCCCCTTGCATCTCAAAGTTTAATGTTATTCCCCCGCGAGGGATATGGTTACAATAATGCATCTATTGCAAATGATTCTGTGTTACGCAACCAGCCCGAGTTCAAGAATAACAAATGCAATATTCGCCAACAGGCTCGCCCTTTCCTATCCGTTCCCTACATGGGTGGCGGTCGTGGTAACCCCGAGGTAGAAACCTTCTTGCAGCACGCTGAGATGGTTCGCCAAGGCAAGGAATGTGGAACTGTATCTGAACAGGAATTCACAGGCCAATACACACCATTGATCCCTGCAGTGAAGGATAATATCCAGAATCCTAAGAATCTAATACCTGAAGTGGCGTCGCCCGGTTGGATTCATGGTGGATTACCCAGTCGCTCTTACATTCGCGATGTAAATTGTTAGCTTATCAGTAAGTAGCAATGAGTTCTTATTTTGAAGCATATGAAAAGCCATCTTCTCACGTGTTTGAAAAAACTGAAAATCCCCAGTCTTATGACAGATCTGTTGTTGAATTTCAACATGTCAAACCGAAACGACAGATTCTTGGACTTGTGGGTGGTAATGAAGTATATGAGATTAAAGGTAATCGTGTTGATTTAGAATCTGATTTACAAGGTATTACACGACCAAATACATGGAGCACTGATCGCAAACACCTTCCTTCTAAAAATCCTGACCAAATCAAACGCAACAACCCCAAGAATGATATGGTTGTAAATGGAAAGCCAATACCTCGTGAAGAATATCAGATGTGGTCATACCCTTCTGTAAGTGCTCCCCTAGCATTCAAGAAAGAAGCATGTATGCCTAAGAATAAGTTTTAATAACATATGCCTGTAGATATGGCGAGTCCTGACTTTCTTAGAAATATGACAAGAAACAAATGGGATGAATTTCATACACAAGATGATCTACGTATTACAAGTTATGCTGTAAATTATTATGCAAATCCTCCCGGCATTAATTGCCCACAAAGTTTTCCTGTAGATCCTACTACACGCATTCAACATTCTGGAGGTGGCTATGTAAATGATGCTTGGAAGACAGACGTAGAATCTGATTTGAAAAATATTAATCGGCTCAGTAGTCGTGTAAAGAATAACAATATTCAACACAACCCCGCTACAAATAAATTTACAAATGCACCTTATGTGTCCCCACCAGATGAATCATTTCCACTGTTATTTAATCGTCTAAATAACCCCCCCTGCACTCTTCGTGCAACAGGATGGAATCGCTGGGAAGCATTGCCTCACCAGCCTCAGCTTGCATTTGAAACACCTTTTGACTTTTTCATACCATCACGTGATATTGATAAGGAAAAGCATAAGACACATAAGTGAATATTTTTCTAATAATTCTAACAATTTTTAATCCTAAAGACAAGCGTCTTTAAGATTAAGAAGTCTGATAAGTAGTAATAGATGGAAGCTATAGCAGCCTTCGGGTTAGTCGGTTTAGGATATTTAGTAACAAAATTGTCAAAGCCAAATGAAGCTTATCAGGATGTACCAGGTTCACCACTGCAGCCGGTAAAACAAGACGCTAGTGTAAAGGGTCTAGGTGGAGAATTAGATCTACGTTACGCAACACCCTTCGGCCAAATTTACCCAAGTGAACCAAATCCCGGTCCAGGTGGTTCTTCATTTGCATATGGTGGTATCAAACCACCAGTAATGAAAACCGTTCCTACACCTCAGCCTATTGATACCGCTACAGCACAAGTTGCATTAAATAGAGGAGGTATTGAGCAAAATCCATCATATCTTGATTCGGATGAAGTAGTTAGTCCTTTATCTGGTCAAAAAATCAGTTCATCGGATTTTACACACAATAATATGGTACCTTTCTTCGGAAGCAAGGTGCGCCAAAATGTCGGCCCTCAAACAAACAGTGGCATACTAGATTCTTTTACTGGTTCTGGTGTAACACAAATCAAGAAGCAAGAAGTTGAAACAATGTTTAATACTGGTCAGACTCCTTTTGGTAATCCATTTGGTTTAGAAAACTCTTCACAATTCCTTGAAGAGCGCATTGATCTACCACGCAACCGCGCTGGTGAAAAGCCCTTTGAACCGGTACGTGTTGGTGCAGGTGTAGGTGAGAAATTCGGTTCCACTGGCAAGGGCGGTTTCCAACAAATGGAAGTCAATGAACTGATGATGCAAAAGATGCCAAAGACCGATGATCTCCGCACAAGCGACAATCCTAAGCTCACATACAAGGGTCAGATTGTACCAGGTCAGCGTTTTGTCGCAAATTCACCACAAGATGCTGGCGAGGTTCGTAAATACAAGCCTGACACCTTTTACATTGATGAAAGTGGTGAACGCATGGGTGGTGCATTTGGACAAGATATCCAAAAGGAAGCGACTCGCCCTGTACAAGTAATGAAGTACACTAGCCGCACAGACACAACTAGTGAACTCATTGGTCCCGCCGCATCCACAGAATTCGGTGAATCATACGTCACAGGTTCTTACCGCACACCTATGGCGCAACAGTATGGTGGTGCAGGTTTCCGTAACGCAGACATGACTGAGTATTTTACAAATAACCCAGATGCACCTGAAGCCGATTATGGTCGCTCATCAATTGAAATCCGCCCTAATGAACGTAATACTACTTCTACACGCACAATGGGACTGAACTTATCACCTGCAGATACCGGTGCAGTGACTAAGCACTTTACTGATAAAGCTCGCCCAACTTATCGTGGTGAGACTATTGGTAGCATTCGCCAAACTGGTACACCCGTTGGTTATGCACAAGGAGCACCCGCTATTACTGTATGGTCTGATGATGTTGCTCGTACAACTGTAAAGGAAACTACTATTAACTGGAACTACATGGGCATGGCTTCTTCTGCAAGCGCACCAAATCGCCTACAAGTGTATGATCCTGATGATATTGCTCGCCCAACACAAAAGGAACAGATCTCTGCCAAGTCTGAATACTTTGGTGCACCCATGTCGTCACAGCAGGATTTCACCAGCCATGTATCTGCTTACAATATGAGAACCAACCCTACTAAGGAAAAGGTAAGTGAAGGCCGCACACCTATGAGTGGAAATGGTGGACTCGCAGTCTTTACAGGCGAAGTGAATAACCAACATTCGCGCAAAATTGATGCAGATGTTATCAACGATCGTGCAAATGCAGTGAATCGCTCTGTGGATCTACCAGCTGGTGTGGGGGATATTGGTCAAGTGAGATATCGCGTGCCCCTCAAGCTGGATCAATCGGCTGAGCGTAATCAGCGTGAAATGATCGCAGCTGTTGAAGGCAATCCATTAATGCAGAGCATCAGCAAGAACGCCGCTCACGATGAAGAATTATACCAAGAAATGTTAAAAGGTATGTAGTATATAAAAAGCGTAAAAGGGGCTAAATAGTTTTTACATTTGTTCATAGATATATGACAACTCTAAAACAACGAAAAAATTCCTTTCTTGTAAGCGGCGAGCCAGGATGTGGAAAATCATTTTTCATACGTCAAGAAGCACGTAACCATAAAGCAAAGCTTTTTCGGTGGAATGTACGAATTGACCGAAGCCTGAGGGAGGGGCGTGAAATATTACATCAACAAGTGCGATCCAAGGAACCAATGTATGTGTGGATTGAAGGTGCAGATGATTTGACACAAGAAGCACAAGCATTTTTGCGACGCATATTGGAAACTTCTTCGCCCAATGTTACATCTATGTTGGAAGTACGCGAACCATGGAAGCTTTCGCCGCCGATTATTTCACGTTGTGTACCTATATGTATGAATTCTTCACGCTCGTTTCGTAATCAAAAGAATTTACGACTTGCAGATCAATTTCATTTAGAAACAAAATCAAAAGAATTAAATGCATCTGATGTTACATTACAATCATTAGTACAACTCCGTAAAGAAGGTTATGATCCAATTGCACTAATAAATTTATTTATTGATAATCCCAATGCACTTACTATATATAAAAACATTGGGCTTGGTGGTTCACCATGGATTCAACTAGCCTATTTCCTCGCGGTTTGTTCGCAAACAAAGGATACAACAAACTAAAAGAGTATGGAAATTCCCGGTACGGAAGGATTGAATGTATATGCTGATGCGAAAACGGAATACACTAGACAACTAACACAGTTTTCTTTACCCGCATTTACGGGTTATTTTTTGAAATTATTAGACGAGATAAAGGCATCAGAAGTAAATCCTAAGAAATTACTTTTAACGTTTCAGAGTTCATTAAAAGATATACCTGAATGGAATCAAGAAAAGGTTCAAAAGGAAACAGGTCATATTATAAAAGATATTAATTGTGATTATTATGATGACTTGCTAAGTGCTGTATTTGTTGCACATACAAAGGTACTTTCTGCAATTCGCTTAACAACAAAGCAAAAGAAGTTACATATTACTATTCCCAAAGTGGATCATTTCCTTCATCATACATTGATTGAATGCGCCCGTATATTATGGTCTAATGTATATTTGTTTTCTCCCAATGGATCTGACATTGAACGCCAAAAGAGTTTACGCCAAATTGAACAGCTCATTCAAGATGGTATATTACAGTCTGTACGCAGTATGTTACCTGTTAAGAATATATTGAAAGAATATTTAAAGGATGACGATGAAGAAGAAGAAAAGGACGAAGATGAACTAAAGGAAAAGGAAATGAAGGAAAAGGAAGTAAAGGATGAGGAGGAAGAGGAGGAAAAACTAGAAAAGGAATTGAAGAAGGAAGTAAAGGAAGAAGAAGAAAAGCTAGAAAAGGAATTGAAGAAGGAAGTAAAGGAAGAAGAAGAAAAGCTAGAAAAGAAATTGAAGAAGGAAGCAAAGGAAGAAATGAAGGAAGTGAAGGAAGTAAAAGAAGAGGAAACAAAGGAAGAAATAAAGGAAGCGAAGAAGGAAGTGAAGGAAGTAAAAGAAGAAACAAATGATGAAGATGAAAAGCCAAAAGCAAAGAAAGAAACTCCGGCGGTTCCTACAATTGAAGTTGACACAGAACCGTTTGTGAAGTTTTCCGATTCAAATACAGTATTCAACTATGAGGGGAACACTGATGAAGATGCCGAATTATTTGATATACTAGAATCAAAAGGCGAGAAGATAGATGATTTTGAAGATTTAGAAAAGGAAGAAATTGAATTTGAAACGCTATAGTTCCGGCGTTTTGTTAGGTATGCTTTTTTCCCCAAACTTTCCAGAACTGCAAGTATGAATGATTATGTAACTGGTATATTATTCGGTGGCTCATTAATTACTGGTCTCGGCGCCCTTAGTACGTATTCACTTGAAAAAAAAACACCATCAACCAAGTCCTTAATGCGTGATTTTATTATTGGTTCCGTGCTATTTGTAATGATTATGCAACTCTTACCCGAGTCATCAATGTCTATTATTAAATATTTAACTGCACTTATTCCCGTAGGAGTTGCTACTTCTATGAGAGAAAGTGATGATTTGGAACTTAATGTTGGTATACCAAAGTTTTAATGCACTTAAGCAAACAATGAATACACTTGTGTGTTTTTAGGTACAGAATTTACAAGAAACTTTATAAAAGGCTTCTTATATATTTGCTCCTTTGGAATAGCATTTTTGCAGTTTGCAGCAATGTGTACATATAATTCAAAGTCAGGGAAACGTTCTTCGTCTTCACTGTTTAATAATATATTATTTCCATCAATATCAATTAACCACATCCATAATACATTGTATAAATCAGATTTGGTTTCCTTTACAATCCGCCCTTCTTCACTACTTAATATATTAGCCGTTTCTTCAGGCTTTTCAGGAAATAATGATTCAAAAATACTAATTGCCAGGCGCGCTAAATCAAAAGAAGGATTGGGATAGATCTTTTCTCTTTCAGGATCATCAATCAATTCAGGGAAGGTATATTGTGTTGCCGCATCATTGCCATCCTTGAAATCATCACTTACAAAGAGTTTATCATTAATTGAAAAAATAGAACGACCAAAATCAATTAACTTGAAAAGCTTTCCATATGTTGGTACTTTGAAATACTTGTTGTCGGTGGTTTTGTAGTAAAGATAAGGTATATCGGTATAACTCCACACAATATTACTGGAATGTAAATCATTGTGTGTAAAACCAAAAATACTTTGTGCAGCCGCTAATGCAGCAAGAGTTTGAAATAACCATGCCGCCCACTTTTCTTCCCAAAGCTTTTCTCCAGGCTCTGCACCAACTTCATCATAATCTTCTAGTAAATCATCCATTGTTGCTTCATTCTTTTCTGTTAATATCATCATTACTGGGAAATGTTCAACATCTAAATATACTTCAATATCATCATCCTCTTCTTCTTGTTCTTCCTCAGACCCACCTGTATTTGATTCACGCGTCTTAATACTTACTGAATCTAAACTATGTATTTCACCCATTTCATTGTTACCATTTCCATCACAATCTAATACTTCAATGTCGTCATTGTGTTCTTCAGATTCTTCAAGGCAATAGTGAGGCTTCTTCATTATTTCATTGTATATTTCCGCTCGTTCTTCAACATCTTCAAGATCCACTTGAATTTTCATAATATTGTTTTCAATGCCCGTCCAGAACCACTTATACATTCTATATGATTCAATCTCTTCAGATACATTGTAACTATACTTCTTGGCAGTTGCTCTAAATGCTCCATAATATAGATTGAAATGGGGACTCACCTTTTCTTCACATAACTTTCCCAAACAATAACTCGCCACTGTTTCTACATATGCCTGATTCCATGGATCATTTAACTTATTTTTAAGATCATCGTCATTTGTTATATTTAGTGAGGCAGCACTTTTCTTCACATATACAACGGGATCAATTAAATGAGTCACTTTCAAATATGCATCTAATACTGTTTGTTCAGACTTATATAATGCATCTAGTTTACAATTTCCCTTAATATCTCCTTCATGCGTAATTGCAATATTTGTAATTTTATAATTGTTATCAAACCATACTTCTTGACCAGAATCTTCAAGGGAAAAGAGTGTTTTTAATGAAGGAAAATACGTTTTCAGATTCGTATAATGGGGAAGCTGTTGCAAAGAAGTTGAAAGCTTATCATCAACAGTATATGTTGGGGCTGGTATAGTTATTCCCCGGAGTAGTTGTTCCATCTTTTTTGAAATGTAGATTCAATACTATGTTCATATACGCATTAATTGATCTTTATTTTTATTGTGTATCTATATAACATGGCAGGACCAATGAATTTTTCAATGAAAAAATTTGACATGAGAAAGATTCAACAGGATGCAGTATGTGTTTTTATTGGTCGCCGTAGAACTGGTAAATCCACTCTTGTAAAAGACTTACTTTTTCATCATCAAGATATGCCATTGGGCACTGCAATATCCGGCACAGAAGAGTCTAACGGCTTTTATTCCAAGATGATTCCGCCCATTTTTATTCATGGAGAATACAATCCTGTTATTTTGGCAAATTTCTGTAAACGTCAAAAACTTATGATGATGAAAATTCAAGATGACCAATCAAAAGGTATTAAAACTCGTGTTGACCCACGCTCCTTTATGATTCTTGACGATTGTATGTACGATGATTCATGGACACATGACAAAAATATAAGATATCTTTTCATGAACGGTCGTTGGTTAAAGGTATTCTTTATTATTACGATGCAGTATCCCTTGGGTATTCAACCGGCACTCCGAACCAACGTAGATTATGTATTTATACTACGCGAATCCTATATGTCAAATCGTAGACGCATTTACGATAACTATGCTTCGGCATTCCCTTCTTTTGAATTCTTCTGTCAAGTCATGGATCAGTGTACACAGAACTATGAATGTCTTATTATTGATAATACCAGTCAAAGTGGAAAGCTGGAAGATTCTGTGTTTTGGTACAAGGCTGCAATGCACGGTGACTTCAAGATTGGTGCACCAGAATTCTGGGCTCATTCGGCAGCGCATTACAAGGAGAAGGATGATGAATATGATCCAAATTCTCCACGAAAACTAAAGGGCCCGCAAATTAATATAAGAAAAGTATAGGATGATTAACTGTTCTGATTTATGGATGCTGGCATTTGCTGGTCTTCTTTTATTAGTTGTTGACCGATATTTACGAATTAATAAATATGTAGAATCTTTTACAAATCCGACACAGTGCGGTGTTGATATGCCGCCATGTGCTTTCCCGAAAAAATGCGCAAATGGGTTCTGTGTTTCTGAAAATACACCCGCTTTGCCTGCAAATGGATTACGTGTGTATCCATAGTATAATGGTCTATACGCTCACGTAATATTTAGCATATATATAATCCTACGGATACGTAGGTTTATTCCGATGTCAAGGCAAGATCCTCTATTACAGAAAAATGGACAACATGCAAATATAGGTATAGACAGCATAATAGAACATCTTAATAATTTAACAATAGATAAGAATGAAGAATCCAATGAATCAGATACTACCAGCCTTAGCCAACCCTTAAATCTTGAATCATCTCCTTATGAGAATATGATTGAAGACACCGTCACAATATCATTGGAACGATTACAAATGCTAGAAGAAATGGAACGCAACTTACCGCAAATGATTAAAGATGCAATAGAACAACATAAGAAAGAGAAACTTAAACTATTGCACGAAAAGGATAAATTAGATCCGAAATCCGTTAATGCTCGTGTGAAGCGTTATGCTCAAAAACACAAAGATGAAATTAATGCTAAGAGAAGAGCAAAGCGAGAGGAGCAAAAACTACTTGCTAATATGCCGACAAACACCTCAGTAAAATCTGACAAAAGTGAGCGTAAAAAGGAAACAATTGTGCTTCCAAATACAGATAAAAACTTAACGCTCCGTTTTGACGATTAACGCGCCCGTTATATGCTTATTTATATCATGGCTACGGATTTTTCTAATTCGTAGGTATAATATGCCCCGCCGACCTGATAATGCTAGTTGTTCAGGAGAGAGTGATTGTGAGTGTGGATGCCGCGGACCCCCTGGCCCCCCTGGCCGCGATGGACAGGATGGTCGCGATGGTCGCGACGGTAATAATGGCCGCGACGGTCAGGATGGTCGCGATGGTTGCCGCGGTCCCCGTGGATGCGTCGGCCCAACTGGATGCTGCGGACCAACTGGCCCTGTAGGCTGGACTGGACCAACTGGTGAAGGTGCGACAGGTCCTGAAGGTCACCATGGTCGCCCAGGATGCCCTGGCCCTACAGGCCCTTCTGGCGGCCCAACTGGACCAACTGGTGAACATGGTCGTCATGGATGCCCTGGCCCTACTGGTCCTTTTGGCGGACCTACAGGACCTACTGGTGAGACTGGTGAATTAGGTCCTACTGGTCCTGAAGGCGGCCCAACTGGACCTACAGGAGTAGCGGGACCCACTGGCCCTACACAAGGTGAGACTGGTGAAACCGGTCCTACTGGTGAAGTAGGTGCGACTGGTGAAGTCGGTGCAACAGGCCCTACTGGCTGGTCTGGCAGATGCTTAAAATCTTTTGCGAAAATATACAATGATGTGCCCCAGTCAGTAGACTTGGAGCAACCCGTATTATTTAACAAGAATGGTGTAATTGTTGGCCCTCTTGCGCATCTGCCTGGCACTGGTGATATTCTCATAGGCTCATTAGGATATTTCCAAATCTTCATAAAAGTCTATCACGAGTATGCCGCGCAATTTGGTTGCTTCTTAAACGGTGTGCTCATTCCAGGCTCAGTCGTTGGCGAACCTGGAACAACTGTTCAGATTGTATCGTTTAACTTAATTGAAGTTACTGCTGCCCACCTACTACCAAATCTTGATTCCCCTACAGGTGTAGCGGCAGTGTTCCAGATTCGCAACCACACCTCATACATTACACCCATTGTATTGAATGGTCGCGAGGGGTCTGGTTCTGATCTATCACAGAATAACGCCAGTTTGATGATTGTTCAAGTATGCGATGAAGACCCTGATGCGGATGAACCCAAGTAAAAATCTAGTAATTTTATAAATATATTCTTAATATATAAGTAAAACTAAATATCTAACATAAGTTTCTTAACCTCTTCCATTGAAATAGTCAATGAAGAAGTATTGCTATCATTTTGTGAAAATAACAATATAGCCTGTTCTTCATTTATACTTAAACCAATACAATATTCTATTTGAAAACGATTGAAGTAAAAAGGAAGGGAGTAGCGCAAAGGTTTATAACTATCCTTCTCAAGCACAACAAATTGATGGTAATATTTGCGTGGAATACTATACTTTACTCCATGTGTTAAACACCAAAGAGCGCCTTCGTACTCAACAGGGCAAGAAGAACCTCGCATATATTTAAAAAATTGTGGTGTTTCATGTTTAATAGTTAGTACCAATTTATCTGAAACTAATGAACCAATAGAAAGTGGAAACCAATTATATATAAAATATATGCATGTATCTTTATGGTTTATAGGGATCCAGTTCTTTTCACACGCAGTTTCTGTTGGTGGATAAAGGCAGCGATTATTTCTATGCGTAAGAGTTGCTATATCATATTCACCCAGCACCATCCGAATCTTATCGTGATAACTATATTCTTTTGACGAAGCAATATAATATATTTTATCTTGAAAAACAAAGAGACGAATATCTTCTAATCCTTTTATACGTGTATCTCTTGCTTTAATATCTGTTAACTGTGTATTGAAAAATAGTATTTCATTACTATCTAAATAAGATAATGCATTTTTAGTACACACATCATTGTCTGAAGATAACGAATCAACATCATACATAAGATATGAACCATTTGGTTGTATTCTATAGTTGACATATCGTATATTCATTAAACTACGCCCTTTATAATTAACTAAACAAGGTGATGAACTACAATAATTTTGTATTACTGGAAAGTTCATTGGTTTAAATGATCCAAGTGAGCAAAGGCGAATCATATAATAATCCATATTATCATATACATTTGATTCAAAATCCTTTTTTTCCAAGTTTAAATATTGTACAGACTTCTTCAACCCTTCAGTACGATTATGTGAAACCCAATATTGTAATATAGTATATTCATAATCAAACAAATAATTATATACATGCTTCTCTACAAACAATGTATCAAGTGGGTAGGGTATTTTCTTTCCAATTAAATAATAATGATAGGCTTTATAATTATCGCCATTTTTACGAAAAAGATTTGTAAGAAAGTATATTGGTTCTGCTCTAGATCCCCTAAAAAGAAATGCTTTATTTGCCCATGCTTCAGCCTTAGGAATATTTTCTAAATAGGCCCAGCATTTCGCAATCATATAATGCGAATACCAAATCTCTTCATTCCATCCTCCAAGCGCAATACGTTTTTTATACATAGCGATTGCTTCCTTAAATCTTCGTGTATCCTTTAGTGATTGTGCTAAATAAAAATGGTACCGCGCATTGTTTGGATCTTCTTCAATTCCTTTGCTAAGAAGCGCAATATCACGTGTAAACTTATCGTCTTTACAACCACCATCACCAATATCACTTATATATAATTCTGTTTTCGGTAAACTAACAGAAGGTCCATCCCAATATTCATGCGTTACTCCAACACATTTCCATGTATCATTGAGTAATACAAGACGAACATTATAGTATTCCAAGTTACTATTTTCTTGTATAATTTTATATCCATTTTCCGTTAGATTCTTCTTTGAAAGATTTCCAACAACGAGTTTCATATCTGCATCCAAAAGAAGACCATAGGTTGAATCAGTATCCCACCCTAACTCTTTACAATATTCTAGTGTATTTTTATAAGAAATTGTTCTATTTGCTCCAAAGTTCTCCCAGCTATTTATATATAATTTACAAGGTACCCGTGTTTTTTCAATATATGTTTCAACAATTGAAACAGTAGAATCAGTAGAACCAGTATCATTTATACAAACCGCATCACAAAGGCCGCTCACCGAATCAATACATCTGCGTATAATTTTCTCTTCATTCTTTATCATAGAAATCAATATAATTTTCTTGTCAAAATAACCAAACATTGTTTTATTATGGTCGGCGCGAAAGTGTTGTATTAAAGGTGGAAATTTCTTTTCTACATTTGCCCATATATTGACTTCCCATGTTATTTTCTTTTGATTCAACAATTTTCCCAGTTCTTCTGTGTGCAATGTATAAAATATATGCACAAGGTTGCGAGGACATATAACAATACCACCAAGAAAACGCCAATATACACAACGCATTAATGCAGCAGTATCAAGACTTTTACTTTCATATATACCACCAGGCATAATTATTTTTGTTGGCACTTTTTGTTCAACTAACGAAAAGTTTCTTTTAAAATGCTCCACATTATTTGTTATCTTGAGTATACCAAAATCCGCCCACACAAGTGTTTCTGCTTCAGTATACGCCAATGCAAGTTTCAAAAAATATGGTTTAGAATTCATAAGAGCTAAATAACGTACATTGTCCTTTGAATTAGATTTGGGTATTTCCAATTCATAAAGACTTTCGCTTGTTAGTCCTAACTCTGCATAAAGAAGACTCCAATCAAAGAGTATTATTTTCAAATTGCTATATTTTTCTTTTAAATCTTCTACTTCATATATAAATTGACTATCAAGAAATAATATTATAGGAAATCCCAAATCTGCTAATTTATAGAAATGATTGAAATAAAATTCATCGTTTTTTTCATCTAAACGAAAGTAAGCGGTTACAAAAGTAAGCATTCTACTATTAAGACGGGTCGTTAGTATAGTATATTTTTGTTAAAAAACGGTGCGTATTGATGATACTAGGCGCCCGGAAATAATATTATTCATATATATAATGTCAAGCAGTAATGGACGCAACTCTCCCACTGGTAATAGTAATAGCAATAGTAATAGCAATAGTAATGGTAGCAGTAACAGCTCTAATAATTCATCTAATAACGCGTATAGTGGAGTGGATGAGCCCGTTATCGTTAACTACACTTTAAATCAAGAAGTGGATTTATCTGGTGCAGTAATTCGTAATCAACAAGGAACAGCAGCAAATGGCACAGAAGTAACAAAGGTGACATTTGATACAAATGCCGATGAAAAGGATATAGTTATTAATGAGAAATTAGTTGGAGTTGTTGAGGCTTATTATGATGATGAAGGTAACTCGCAAAAAGCTGCGCTGCTAAATCAGATTCAAGATTATGCTAACAAGATTCAGTGCAGTGATTTCAAAGGCAAGGGTACAGTTGATGATTACACAGTACTTTTTCAAGCCGCATCTAAAATTGCGAATGATACAAAACAAATGGAACTCAATGTAGATATTGCTGGATTTGATGAGTTTGGTCAAGCGGCAGATGATCTCAGCAAACTGTTCAATAGTTTCATTGTAAAATTACAAACTGTGAGTGTGATTGATGATTTGAGTTTCTTACAGTCGATTTCAGTGGCACTCAGTAAAATATACAATCTTTCTGAAGTATTTGGGCGATTCAAGGAAACAATTCTTGCGACTGCTACAATACAAATACCAAAATCTTCACACGATGCTACTTTATTGGTACAAAGTGTTATGTCCAATGTGAATTGCGCGATTGGATATATAAATCATTTTGTAGATGGTAGCCAAGCAGCTTCAGCTGATGCAAATCTCTCAGATTCTGATAAAAATATTATTAACAAGGCTGTAGCAACAATTGACAATTGGAGTGTGCTCTGCGATCAAGGTGTATCTATTGCTATGTCAAACAATGCAGATATTATATATCTATCTACTGCAAGCGCGAGCCTCCATGCAAAGTCCCTTTCTCTTCAAAGCAATACCTTGTTGCTGAAGAATAAGTTAGCGGCATTTAATATATTACAATGAACGGTTCGTGATACTTAATATATCATTACGGAATAAAATGTGTATTTAGTTTATAATGAGTGTATGTAATCCAGATGAATCACATCATAGTTCTGATGTTGAGATGAAATGCTGCAATGGTCGCGATGGTCGTGATGGTCGCGATGGTCGTGATGGTAAAGATGGAAAGGATGGTAAAGATGGGGTTCAAGGACCTGAAGGTATGAAAGGTTGTCATGGATCTACTGGTCCTACTGGATCTACAGGTGCTACTGGACCTACAGGTGCTACTGGATCTATTGGTGCTACTGGTAATGATGGTGCTACTGGATCTATTGGTGCTACTGGCCCTACAGGTAATAATGGTAATGATGGTGCTACTGGCCCTACAGGTAATAATGGTAATGATGGTGTTACAGGCCCTACTGGTAATGATGGATCTATAGGTAATGATGGTGCTACTGGTCCTACTGGTAATGATGGATTAGAAGGGTCTACAGGACCAACAGGACCATGTTGTACAGGTTCAACAGGACCTATAGGCCCAACAGGGCAGATAGGCCAGAATGCCGCAATTTCATCTGTATTTGTATGGAGCTCCTTAATACAAAGTAATACAAATACAAGTAATTTTAAATATGTAGAATTTGAACATGCACCCATCGGCCCAACAGGTTTCGGATGGACAACATCGAATCAATCCGGATTTTCAAATCCTACAAACTTTATAGCACCAGCAACTGGTTGGTATTTGATAACATATAAGATTGATGTTCGTTCTGGAGGAGGCCAAACACCAACAGCTAATACAAATGCGGCAACAGTATTAACAAATAATGGAGTTGAAATTACTGGTTCCTCAACATTAGTAGAGGCACCTGAAACAAATCATATTTATACAATTTCAAATACAGTATTATCTTATCTAACTTTAAATGATAGTATTGCTTTAATGTTCTGGTCAGATGATATTGGAACACATATTGGAGATCCTTCATATCTAAAAGGAAAATTACCAAATGGGAATGTTCCCACAGAAGCAACCGCGTCTATTGTACTTACAAGAATTTCAGGTTAGTAAACATCTATTATGTTAGATTGAAGGCTAACGTAGCGTTATAAAATACATCTATTAATTACGGAACAAAATGAGCGTAATTAATAAATGAGCGACACTGAAGAAGAATATATACCGAAAGATGGACGTGATGGTAAACATGGAAAGGATGGACGAGATGGTAAGGATGGTCGTAATGGGCAACAAGGTAAGCCTGGTAATAATGGGATTGATGGAGAAGATGGAATTGATGGTGTTGATGGAAAGGATGGGGCTACAGGACCAACTGGACCACCAGGACCAGCTGGGAATGGAAATGGAAATGGATCTACAGGACCAACAGGTAGTGATGGAAAGCAAGGTCTGAAAGGTGAAAAAGGAGATTGTGGTGAAAAAGGAGACTGTGGTCAACAGGGTGAAAAAGGAGATTGTGGTGAAAAGGGTGATTGCGGTCAACGAGGTGAAAAAGGAGAAAAGGGTGAAAAGGGAGAAAGTCAAGTAGGGAAAGGAGAAATAGCATATGTATTTGCTACATCACAATCAGTAAGTGATGGAGATTATATAGGTGTCGGATCTTCTGATTCACGATTCATTAAAAATACAATTATTGTACCAAAAAAATGTGTAGCAACTACCTTAGCATTTAGCATTCGCCAAGCAGCAAGTGCAGAACAATATGCTGCAGTACTAAATGTAAACGGTGTTGATAGCGCATTTAGTGCAGTATTAAATGGTTCAGTGGCTCCTTATGCAGTATTATCTTTTGGAAGTGTACCATTAAATCCATTAGATTTAATTAGTATTCATTTTAAAACAGATGGAGATTCATTAAGTAGAGGTGCGTGCGTAACATTATTAACGGAAGCGTAATGTAAATATATATTAATAATCCGATATATTATATCAAAATATTAAAATAATGAGTGATATCTTAAGAGGTAGAGATGGAAAGGATGGAAAAGATGGAAGAGATGGAAAAGATGGAAAAACTGGAAGAGATGGACGAGATGGAAAAGCTGGAGGGGAAAAGGGAGAGCAAGGAGAGAAAGGAGAGCAGGGAGAGCAAGGTCCACAAGGTTTGCAAGGAAAGCAAGGGGAAAAGGGACAGTCCTATTTACCACACGGCCATGGTCTTAACAATATAACAATGTATTCATTTACAAAAAGCAATAATGAATTATTAAATATAATTCATAGGAAATATTTACCAATAACATATATAGGAATTATATATGCTAGTGATACTAACTTTGTTATAAATATACTAGATAATTCAAATATAATATATGTTTTAAAACTTAAGGCTTCAAGCAAAACAATATATGAAATTTATCCAAATATAACTACAACAAATACAAGATTACTAACCTTTGTATCATCATCTGATGCATTATTTTATTCAATAATGGTCGGATTCAGTTAGTTCTTCTGTTTTTATTGATTTATATACTTCGTATTGTATAATTGTTGATATATTTTTTTCTAAAAACTCAAGCTCATCAAGACGAGTTTTACATATATTAACATATTTACAAGATATGCAGTTCTCTTTAGCAGGTGGAACTATATCAGAGAAATCTTTATTAGAACTTTCTCTGAAACATAATGGTGTAGAAGGGGGATTAAGAGATGCACTAGAATCAGCCGAAGTAGATAGTGTGGAATTATTTATATTTTTATTTTTTTCTAGACATATAGTCTTATATTCAATACACCCGAAGGGTTGAGTTTCGCGAATCATGAGAACTATAACTACTTCTTACAAAAACTTTAAGTAAAATCCGTAGCTCCGGTTTTTCTTTGCCTTCAATAGATGGCTCGCAGTGTTAAAAATCCGGGTATGCTTGTATTTGTTTTATTAGCAGCATTTGCAGTTATTGCTTTTGCCGCTTATTCATCCATTGAAGGATTTCGCACAACTGATTGTTTAGGTATTACATGTGCTGAGGGTCAATTCTGCCAGCAGAATAAATGCAGTGCAATTTCACCACCGATTACAAATAATTATAATGCACCTCAATGAACCACTTAGATTGTTAATTTTTGATAAAATATATTTTTATATATCTTACTAAAAAGATTTTACTAAAAGACTTTACTGCTGCATCTTGCGTTCAAGAGCTAAATCACCTACAGCGCTAAACATCGTTTCAGTCGGGCCAACAATATTTTCTACATTGCGCTTTACGGACTTTTCCTTCTTATCGCGGTAAAACTCTTCACGAGCCTCCTCATTCTCCTTGTACTTCTTCATCAATGTGTTGAGTTCATCTTCGGCATACTCATTATTTGCAATACGCGAAGGCTCAGGGTCCCAAGGCAACCACTTACCGATTTCACCTACAAAGATATTATGAAGCGTATCCATGCGCTGCAACCGTTTAGAGCGAGCTACGGCTTCTTCATGGCTGTTGTATACACCCCGCACCTTCAGGCCACGGACCGTTGTATGGAAACCGTTCTTCTGGTAGAACTCATCCTCTAGCTTCTGACCATTGGAATAAATATACGTATCATATGATTCCTTGATCTTATCCTCCGATAATTCACTTACATTCTTCTTGACAAACTCCTGGAGATCACCCAGCACGCTATCAACACGTACCTTAGAATTACGGCATGCATCCGCTACACCACTTAGATCAATCTTCTCAAACTCCAATGCCTTTGATTCTAATACGGAGTTAATCTTAATAACAGTGTTTGCTAAAAACTCTTCAAGAAGCTGGGACTTTAACGTTACTTCAAATGTGGTTAAAAATTGGTTAAAGAAATAGTTCTTTTTCTCCTTCAATACATTTTCCGGACTGAGAAAGCTTAGCAGGCAAAACTTCTGGCCAGGAACATCAGGATCCTCTGTTAAAAAATCGTCTTCAGGAGCTCTCATATATACAAAAAAGAGATAAGATCTTTAGACCAGTCTCCGGTAAAAAAAATTTAATTACTATAGAATGAACGTTCAAGCATCCGAGGTGATCAACCGCGTAATTAAGTATCTAGTAGAAGGTTTAGCGATTGCGGCCATTGCAATCTTTATCCCCAAGAAGGGTCTGCCCATGCCTGAAGTGCTGGCGTTGGGTGTTTCGGCAGCGGTTGTATTTGCCCTCCTTGATTTAGTATCCCCTTCCATTGCCTTCACTGCTCGTCAAGGTGCTGGATTCGGTATTGGTGCAAACCTAGTTGGGTTCCCTGGTGCTAAGTTTTAGAGTGTCTTAGTAGAATGAAACCATTAGTGCTTATTATAGTACTATTAATACTATGTGTATTAATGGTAGTATATACGACAGAAGGATTTGGCGCAACATCTCCAGGAACAATGGTACAACTTGTATCAAGTCATGTACCGACCGCGGAGGATGTTGATTATTATGTAAATGAGTATCCTAAAGTTGTTCGCAGAGAAATTGCACATATGACGGGCGAGGATCCTGGGAATGTCGCGCTATTTCCTTTTCAGTAACAACTTTCATTGTTGTTAAGTTTATTTATCACTTCTTCGGATTTAACAAATGTACTTTTACTATCGGATACACTATCAGATAAATCACTATAACTTACTGCTTGATGTGTTATAAATGGAGTACTTGTTATGGCGCGTATATTCATTTTATCAGGCCAATTATCATATGCAATAGATACGTCATCTGTTTTCCAGTTTAATAAGGCATCGTAACCGCTATTGTTTACATAAACAAATTGTGTGCACATCAATGATGTATAGTATAGTTTAATTGTCTCATTTACCGTACATACTGCTTTTAAATTATGTAAAGAATCTGGATGATAATTATAAAAGCAGGTTCCACCGATATAAACATCCCATTTATCACGATTAGCATCTAACCATTTTTTAACGGGAAACCATGTTGCAAAATGCTCTGTTGGTTTACAATCATCTTCAATAATCAAAATTGTATTTAAGTTATTTATTTTTGCCATTTCCAACAGTGCCATATGTGATAAGCCACACCCCAACTGACCTTTAGAAATTTTAACATTGGGATAATCACGTTTTATTATTTCATCTGTCATATGTACTGCGGAAAATCGTTTTAATAATACATCTGGAAATTGTTCAAAGTTTTTTTCTAGTTCTTCATATCTATCAGGTCTAGTATCTAAATTAATTACGTGGGCATCCGTATTGACAAATAATAATCCTATAAAATTTTCAAAATTTAATCCATTATTTTTAATTAATGTTACTATTAAAAATAAAATTAATATTAAAATTAATAAAAATATAATTTTCATTCTACATAATATAAAGAAATTCTTAATACAAATAGTTTATATTTTTGTATATTGCTATTTCACTACGGATAGTAAGACTCAGATTAACAGATTCTTTTCCTTTCTATAGTTAGTATGAATAAATATATGTATATATTACTATTATTAATATTAATAATAGGATTGTCAATATACTATTATCCTTTTGGAAACATTATTGCACTGTTTTCACCAAAACATAAAAGCGTTTCAAAATGTGGGTGCAAACATAAATCTAAGTGAATAATATATAAATATATTAGTATGATAAAAGTATTAATAATAATAATAATAATATTATTATTATTTTTAAATATATTTAAAACATCAAACTATGAATCATTTAACAATATATATAGATTACCAAAAATTGTATGGTCTTATTGGGATAATGATCTTCCCGATGATATTAGCCGAATTGTTAAACACAATACTGAAATGTTAAAAGGATGGCAGTATATTGTTGTTAATAAAAAAAATGAACACTTGTATATTAATCCTGAAGATAAACCAGATTCACTATTAATTGTACAACATTATGCGGATTGGCTAAGATTAGCACTACTAGAAAAATATGGTGGAGTATGGATGGATATTAGTATTATATTGAATGTGTCATTAGATAATTTATATGATAAAAGTGTTGAAATGCATAGTGAATTAACTGGATTTCGTGCGAAACATTTTGAAACAACTAATGTGCCTGTTATAGAAAATTGGTTTATAATGGCGCCATTAGGCAGTGAAGTGATTCATTTATGGCTTGAAGAATTTGAAAAGGCAATACGTATGGGATTTTTAAATTATAAACGAAATGCTGTTGCACATGGTGTAGATTACCAGCATATTGGTACACCCGAAATTCCTATATTTAATTATACAGGACTTCCTGCATTATATTTTGCACAACATGGTTGTATGCAAGTTGTTCTTCAAAACCGTTTATCAAGAAAGCCGCGTATGTACCTTGAAGATGCAGCAGATTCTATGTTTAAAATACAAACATCTTGCAATTGGGATAAAAAATGTATCCAAGAAAAATTAAATGATTTTGCATATTCCAAAAATATACCATATATTAAACTTATAAATTCTGATCGCAAGGCGTTGGATTTGAGTAAATATTTTTCAGATTGATTTGTTCTACATATGCTATATGTTGTTTTCGTTTCATATGTTTTGTTTTACATAATAATGTAATTGTAGCCCCACACTCACATTGAATTATTTTTGATTTTTCTTTTCTATATTTAGCGTGAGCTTCTTTTCGTTTTTCTATATTTTCTTGGTGGCTTTTTTTTGCCTTTTCAAGCATTACTTCTTTATTTTCTTCATAATATTTTTTTCCCTTTTCTTTTATTTCTTCTTTATGAGCTTCTCTAAATATTTTTGATTTTAAAGCAGTTTCTTCCTTATGTTCCTCCGCCCATTTCTTTTTATATGCTGTAACTTTTTCTTTATGAGTTTCAACATATACTTTTGTTTTTTCTACAATTGTTTCTTTATTTTCTTCATAATATTTTTTTCTAGCATTTTTAACCTTTTCTTCATTTTCTTCAGCATATTTCTTATTGTATTCCGATTTCTTATCAGCACAAACAATATTATAAAAGTCTTTATAATCTTTTATCTTATGAGCATTTTTTTCTCTATATGATATATTATATTCGTTTATTTGTGTTTTGTTTTCTTCAGCATATTTTTTCATATTTTCCTTTTTTTCTTCTTTTGTTACATATGCTCTGTTTAGATTAAGACAAAATACATCATTCATATTTTTTGCAGCTTGAATGTAATAATCTTCTCTTTTATTTAATTCCTTTTTAGAACTACAAGAAAATTCTTCTACAAGTTCAATTTCAACATTATCCCAACCAATATTATTAATATGTTTGTATAATTTTTTTTCTGGAAATTGTTTAGAATGAAATTTATGACATGATATACGAGCATTTAAATTATTAATAGTAGATCCTATATAGTAATATGAGTCGTTACACTGAAGTCTATAAATTACTCCATTTAAATATTTGTCTCCTGTAGAGTTCATTTTATACATTACCCGGAGAATTTAATTTATTATAATATAATAATCATAATAATCAATTTTTATATTGTTTTTATATAAATAATATTAGATTTATTATTTTTTAGATTGACCGAATGTACTCCCAGCTCAGATCCCTACAAATCAATTCCCATATCTTATCCTGTACATACAATTTATCACGATTCTTCAATAAAGGAAAACAAGGCAAATACTCATCTAATTCCAGCAACTCACAAAACTTATAAAGCACATACGAATAAGATAAGAAATTGTTACGACCTTCTGGACAATGTGCTTGAAATGATGGCTGAATTTCCTTAAACATATAACGCAGCTTTTCTTCTACTTCGCGACTCATAATAGGTGCATTTTGTCCGTTCAAACGATTAATAATATGAGGCACATGCTCATAATACTTGTTGAGCTTCAGTTTCTTTAATATTTCACGAATCTTTGTTTGCTTAATATTTTTCGTATCAAGGATACGTTCCTTTTTCAATTCAACTAGAATTACATTAAATACTTCTTGTGGAATTTCCGTGCTCTCCTTTGCTTGAAACTGTGCCAACCATTCATTAAAATGATTAATACGCTTGTATGCATAGTAGCTTACTTCACGAGGGGGATCTTTGTATGATGGTTTGTCAGAATCAATCAATATGAATTCTTGGTGACCACAATTGACACATGTAAAAACGGCTTCATTCTGAGAAAAAACCATTTCCGTATCGCATTTAGGACATTCACCATATCTATCATCTTTCAAATTGGATGCATTTTTCACATTTTCAGGATGTATTTTAATTAAGTATTCTTCTAGTAATTTATCTCGTGAAACATATTTACCATTATTTACAACTTCGTTTATTATACTTTCTGATTCTACATAATCAGGTAGTAATTTTTCATTTTTTGCGGCTTTTTCTAATACATCAAAAATGCTTCCAACATTTTTCCGCGCAGCTTGCTTCATAGGAAGTGTACCATCTTGTATTTGTTCCTGAATATCATAATATTTATACAATAATTCTCCAGTATCTAAATAATAATCTAAAAACTCATTTTTATTCTTACGAATATTAATATCATTATTTAATACTTTTAATCGTGATTCAAGTTGATCATACAGTATATCATTTGTTGTTTCACCTAGTTTATTCTCTAATTCAAGTTTTTCATCTATTAAACTTTGTAAACCATTTTCATTTTCATTCATTTGCTGTATTTGAATGGTATGCAATGTATCTAGTGTCGTTTTAGCCTCATTTGTTCCCTTTTTAGAAGATTTAATACGGAAGAAAGGGTCGTACGTAACACCTTTAGCGATCATGTATAAAATTCACTAATGGTGTTTAGACCCATACTATTTGCGTAATTTGCCTTCCTAGTATTAAAATTAAAATGCTTCCCGGCACAATACAAAAATACGCGTTTTCGCCAATTTTTTTTCTAAATCTTGGGTATAAGAAATGACAGGTGGTGGCTTAATGCAGCTCGTTGCCTATGGTGCCCAGGATGTTTACCTCACTGGTAACCCCCAGATTACTTTTTTCAAGCAGGTGTACCGTCGCCACACCAACTTCGCCATGGAGTCCATTGAGAACCCCTTCAATGGCTCGCCTGGCTTTGGCAAGCGCGTGACTTGCACTATCCAGCGCAACGGTGATTTGATCCACCGCATCTACCTGCAGGCGACCCTGCCTTCCGTGACTCTCCAGACCTCTGACGGCTCTGGTGCGCAGTTCCGCTGGCTCAACTGGGTGGGCCACAACCTCATCAAGTCCGTTGAGCTGGAGATTGGTGGCCAGCGCATTGACAAGCACTATGGCCAGTGGCTGCACATCTGGAATGAGCTCACCCAGGAGGCCGGCAAGCAGGGTGGCTACGCCAAGATGGTTGGCAATGTGCCCGTGCTGACCAACTTACTGGTCCAGGGCGGTGAGGGCTGCGACTCTGACTGCGCGGGCGGCGAGCCCAACTCCTCCAACGAGGTTGTGTCTTGCGCCCCCCACTACACTCTGTACATTCCTCTGCAGTTCTGGTTCAACCGCAACCCTGGACTGGCGCTGCCCCTCATTGCTCTGCAGTACCACGAGGTGCGCATCAATCTGGAGTTCAACGACATCCGCAACCTGTGCTGGGACATCACCCCCCAGATCGCGTCCAACCCCCACACCATCCGCGACCGTGTGTCCAACGCCAACCTCCAGGCCGCGTCGCTGTATGTGGACTACATCTACCTGGACACCGACGAGCGCCGCAAGTTCGCGCAGGTGTCGCACGAGTACCTCATTGAGACCCTGCAGTTCACTGGCGCGGAGTCCATCACTTCTTCTTCCAACAAGCTGAAGCTGAACTTCAACCACCCTTGCAAGGAACTCATCTGGGTAGTCCAGCGCGATTCCTTCGTGTCTTGCGACGACACTGTAGTGAACCCCTGGAAGGGCCAGCAGCCTTTCAACTTCTCCGATTGGTGGGACCGCGCGGTGCTGGAGTCTGGTTACTCCGTCACCCGCGTGGAGGGCATGGCCGGCAACAACCCCGTTGTCACCGCGCTCATCCAGCTCAACGGCCACGATCGCTTCCAGGTACGCGATGGGGACTACTTCAACTTGGTGCAGCCTTACCAGCACCACACCAACGTGCCCGCGGTCGGCATCAACGTGTACTCGTTCGCCCTGCAGCCCGAGACCCACCAGCCTACTGGCACATGCAACTTGTCGCGCATTGATAACACCACTCTGCTGTTGACCGTGTCCAACAACGCGGTGGGCACTGCCACCTCGTCCCAGGTGTATGTGTATGCGACTAACTACAATGTCCTGAGAGTGATGTCAGGAATGGGCGGAATTTCTTTTTCTAATTAAGGAAGTGGGGTCATGATACTAATCATATCATGAACTCGCTTGGAAAAAGCCATGCTGCTAAGAGTGATCCGAAAAAGGGGTCGCTAGTCCGATAACAATTGTTATTTTAGGATGTTAAATAACAAAGGGCAACACCGTCAAATTGCGGGAAGTACTCGTTAAGTCATAAATACCGCTCTGGGGTCGAAAGATCTGCCCAGTAGCACCAGGGAGAAATTCATGGGTATGGTAAGAACGTTATGAATAGAGTTAATCCGCAGCCAAGTCCTAAAGTCGTAAGACAATGGATGCAGTTCAGAGACTTAATGTCGGTGGGCGATAAAACGCCTAAGATAAAGTCCGTCCCCACAGAGATGTGGTCTATCAGAGGAATTCAATATATCTGTTATTGTGTATTGAAGGAGAGTTGATAGGGTTCTTATGTAAATAAGAGCGGAACCAACGTTGGCATACTCCAACTAAGCATACTGCTTGGTTGTTGTAATCATCCTTAATAAAATAAAAATACAAAAATATATAAAAATTAAAAATACAATTCCCGGATGGGTGGTAGTCTAAATAAAATTTAGGTTATCTGTGTAGTAGAATGTCTACCTCACAAATAATCAAGTGTAAGCATTGTAGTAAAACATATGAGCCCTTTCTAACATCTCATAATAAAGTAAGTGTATTATGTCCTAAATGTAGGCAAAATCAAATAGCATCAGATGCAAAACGAAAAGATAGGGTGCGTAACTATCAAGCAGAGGGTAAGCGTAATTTAGATGCTAATTGGAAATTATTCCTTTCGAAAACACTTGAAAAACGTGAAAAAGAAGTATCAATAACAAAAGAAGAGTATTTAGAATTAATACAAAGACCTTGTACATATTGTAATTATTATAACGAAGAAGAAATTAATGGCATTGATAGACTTGATAATGTGAAAGGTTATATACTGGATAATTGTACACCCTGTTGTAAGCATTGTAATCGTATGAAACATATATTACATCCAGTATTCTTTCTTAAAAAAGCTGAATTGATTAAAAGTCATCAAACAAATACATTGGATGAAGCTACAAGAAGTGAATTTTATAGAAAATGGAAAATATATATTCATAAAGTTCCAATATGTTATATTTATACAAAACGTATAAATGAAGAAAAAAGAGGTTATATATATACTATAACAAAAGAACAATATGAAGAACTTATATACAAATCATGTTATTTATGTGGATTTAAAAATATTGTTGGAAATGGGCTTGACAGACAAGACACGAAAATAGGATATACATATGAAAATGTATTACCATGCTGTTCTACATGCAATATGATGAAAGCATTTTATAATAAAGATGATTTCATTAAACAAGTAACAAAAATAGCAAATTTTAAACAGTCATACCCTATTGAATGGGATACTATACCCTGTATTGGATTTCAAATGGGAGGGGCAAAATCAGATGTACTAAAAGAAGAAAAGATTAAACAATGGAGATCTGTTTCAATCTATAAAGCAATAAAGTCAGATTGTCTTGATGACTTTAAAAAACGAGCATTAGAAGATACAAACTGGTCTGAAGAGACTTATCAAGAAAAAACAAAAATACTCTTTCAAAAGGTAAAAGAATCACCTTATGAAGAAGTAGAAAATGATTTGAAGAAATTGGTTGAAACAATTCGTTATTGTAGAAATGCTTAGTATTACTCCCAACACACATGCAACTCCTCAAAACACAACGCCTTTTCAAGCGTAAAATCAACATCAGGGAAATTATTTTTTAATCTTTCAATAATCTCATCACATAAATAATACGGAATATCAATATAACTTATTATTTTATTACTAGGATACACATCCACCAACTTCAAATTTACATTTGTTTTTCCAGACTCCGCAGAATTAACTATATGTTTTGTTAATGCTAGCACAAAATTATTTATTCGCTCGTTTCGTTCTTTTGTGCGCGCTTCATCGTAATAAGCGGCAGACATAGTTTGTAGTTCTTTACGGGTATGCATCTAATTAGTATTTATAGAACTGTTTAAATAATACTATATTTGCATTAAATAAATTTCTTTTCTATTAATATATGGCAACAATCACCACTGCGAATAATAATTCGGCTCTCAATAGCTCTCGCCGCTCGTATGTGGCTGTGAAGGATTTCAATAACTCCGATTTCGCGAAGTACACTGTGGCGATGAACGCTAGTTATGTCAATGTAGGTACTCTATCTGCAGTAACCACTGATGCCGATCTTGCCCCGAAGGGCCGCGTACTCCGCGAAAACGGCCGTAAGCTATATCCGGATGCGAATCCTGGTGTAACTAGATACCTGGTGGGTGTATATGATGACAAGACTGGTCTTTCTGGGTTCATTGACCCTAACTCTCCGACTTTTACTCTTTTCAACACCGACAGACCTAACTACATACCTGTTGATGATAAAGTAGATATTGGTGCGCCTGTTTATACTGCGGGGTCTATTGAAGCCGATGGATCTGCAACTTTGAATGATGGTTTATCTGTGACAGGTGGTGCTACTGTGCCAAGCGCTACTATTACTGCTGCTACCTACACCACAGGTACTGGTGTTCTTGTATACACTGCTGCTAACTCATTTGTTGTTGGTGAGACTGTAACAGTTAGTGGTGTAACAGTAGTTGGTGGTGGTGGTGGTGCTGGAGTGTTTAATGTAACTGGTAAAATTGCATCTGCAAGTGGTACTCAGTTTACAATAAATAGCTATAAAGCTTTAACAGCAACTACAGCAAATAATAATACTGGTACTGTTACTCTGGTTCAGCCATCACTTGTTGTTGATTCCGCAAATACCACTGTAAGTGGTGGCCTGGTATTAGCAAATGGTGGTTTTACACAAAAGGTTGTAGTTAGTACAACTGCACCATCTGGAGTAGTTAAACTTGATTTAACACAAGGCAATGTTTTCTATTTTTCTACAGCAATGGTTGATTCTGCTTCAGTGAACTTTACAACATCTGGTGCAGTAGTTGGTAGTACTTATTATATCACTTTTTCTACTTTTACAAATCCAGGTAATATTACATTTACAGGAAATGCGGGTGCTACTAACTTAAGTGTAACAGGTGTTACTCTTGGAGGTGGTTCATCTGTTCTTGCATTGGGAGTACTTGGTGCTGGACAAGCTGTTACGCCTGCTGCGTCCAAACCTTATACATTCACTTGTATCGTTCTTGCGGCTTAATCATCATCCCCTCCTTCCTCGTGCTTCCCACTATAAAACCCCTCCTTCAGCGGATCAATCAACAAAGGACAATCATACTTAGGGTGCGTACCGTCTCCACATAACATACAAGGCATTCTAATAGCAAACAAAACAAATCTATAGGTACTTTTTTAATATACTATCTTATATTGAAAAAATACCCTTGGTGGGGATCGAACCCACGATCTTCGGCTATCACACACTGTAGAAGGCCGACGCGTTGTGTGTTAATGTTAAAAAAATATTAAAAATATTAAAAAACATTATATCCACTGCGCTACAAGGGCCTACTTATTTACAAGAAAAACAACTTTAAACCATTAAAACCGAGTCCGATTTCTATTTCGTAAATTATTTTCATTCAAAAAAAGTTTCCCGCGATTTTTCATCATTTTCATTGTTTTTCTGCGATGGTTTTTCGCTCTTGTAGCTCTTGTACCATTATTATAATTTCTATTATTCATATTATACTGGTTAACATGTATACTTCTTCTTGAATTTTTCAATGCATTATTGTAATTCATATTTGCATTTGTTTTTTCATTAAAATTCAAATTCCAGTTACGTACAGGTTCCTTAATCCGTACATGTCTTTCATACACCCCATTACTATTGAATTTAGGTTTGTTATTTTCCGCAGTTGTAGAAGTCACATTATTTAATGAACTTGATCGTGAGTTTTTTTCCATTTTACTTCCTTTTGCTCCCATCTAGTTAGTTCTTTTAAATTAATACTATAATTTAAAAAAAATTCCGATACGGGGAATCGAACCCCGATCTAATGGGTGAAAGCCATTTATACTAAGCCGTTATACGATATCGGAAAGAGGTCCTACTCGGATTTGAACCGAGGTGTCAGGAATCAAAATCCCGCATACTAGACCAGACTATATGATAAGACCATCTATACATACTATAAATGATGTTTTAAGTATGTAAGAAAAAAGTGAATTAAGCTTTCGTCAAAAACTTCCAAAGACCATACAATATTACTAAACTTCCCATAACAATACATATGTATGCCATCACAGTATTAAATGTACTTGTTTTGCCCTTATCCATTTTCTCAATAGTACTTTCATCGCCTAACAATACTGCTCCAACAGTAATAACTCCTACTGCAATAATGAATCCAAATACACTACTTATTATTTGTGGCACACTATATGATCGCTGCCCAAGAGATCTTAAATTAATACCTCTACGCATAGGATTGTATGCCGACATTCTATTATTAAAATATATTTAATTAATAGATGGATTTTGAATTAGAGAATATATCAAATTTTACAGATGTTTCCGATCTGATGTATATTTTATCTGCAATATTAACAACGGATGTATCCGTAATATTTTTAACGCGCTACTTTAAAATCGGAGGTAAATATTTAAATGAATGGTACGATCAATTCAATATACTTGCCGTATGTGTTGATGTTATGATAATATTTCTCGGATTTTTAGTAACGCGATATTTATATACAACATTCCTTTTTGATAGATTTGCGTGGGCACCTGTATATTTCCTCATATTACTCGTGGCAGTTCAAATGCTCCATGATATGATTTTTTACTTTGGAGTGATTAAAACTATTCCGCAGGGAAATAACGAGATGATGGATCTTTTTAAGAAGTATGCCGAAGATATGGGAGGAATGGTTTATGGCGGTGATGCAATGTTAGTAATCTCTTCTGCACTCTTAGCAATGGCATATAAAGCAATACCAACAACGAGTTTTATTGTAATAACTAGTCTTGTAGTATATGCACTCCCATTTATATTGTATACACGCAATCCCTTTGTACTTGAAGAAAAGGAGAAACAGAAAATAAAAGAGAAGGAGCCAAAAAAACAAGATTTTGATAAAATTGATGCATATAATCGTCTAGTATAGGTAAGATGGATTCTATTGGGCTCGGAACGTATCAACTAAAAGGGAATGAGTGCTACAGCACAATTTTAAAAGCCATTCAGCATGGTTACCGTCTCTTTGATACAGCAATTTTATACAAAAATCAAAAAGATGTTGGACGGGCTATTAAAGATTCTGGTATTGAACGAAGCCAGATCTTTATTACATCAAAAGTGCATTTCAAATATATTGAGAGCGCAACAGTGCCCGAAGCAATTAGTGTTATATTAAATGAATTGCAAGTAGATTATGTAGATCTACTTTTGCTTCATAAACCGGATCCTACGCATAATGTGACGAACTGGAAAGATATGATTTCCATAAAGGGCGAGAATAAGGCGCGATATATTGGAACAAGTAACTTTCTTAAGAAAGATCTATGCGAAATTGTTGATGCAACGGGTGTATATCCATATGTAAATCAAATTGAATTCAATCCTCTTTGTCAACGTACTGAACTTGTTGCCTATTGTAAAAATAACTCAATACTTGTTCAAGCGTTTCGGAGTTTTGGATTGGGTAAGTGCATTAATAATGATACGGTACGAAGTGTCAGTGTAAAGTTACAACTATCTCCCGCTCAAGTAATCCTTCTTTGGACTTGGCGAAAGGGTATACATGTGATTCCTATGTCATGTAAAGAAGAGGAGATCAAGGAAAATATACATATTCGCTCGCTTGATCATAATTTGCCTGAGTTGGATGAGTTGGATGGATTAAATGAAAATTATTATACTATGCCCCGATATGCGGATGTATAATAGTATCCTAGTATAGATGGATATTGATCCAATATATACATATTATACAGATAAATACCCTCATATAGCTGATGAGTATGTGGAACGTATGGTAAATAAAGCTAGAGAACGTGAAAGGGAACATGAAGAATTAGCATTGGAAGAACGGCATCTTAATGAATGGAATGCAAATCCATTAGGGCGAAGAAACAATGCAAGACATGATAGACAGCGCCATGAATGGAGGGAATTACGAGATAGAAGAGATGTACACCAAAGAAATCCAGTACGAAACCAACGTATATTAAATAGACTGGAGCGCGAAGAACCAGAGTGGGAAAGAAATATATTAATGGAAGCACAAGAAGAGCGAGGGCGAAGACGAGAGCATGAAGAAAGAGGAGAGCATGAAGAAAGAGGACGAGACCAAAATATGATAGACCAATGGGAAAGAGAACGAGTTGCCAACTGGGAAAGACAAATGGAAGAACGATGGGAAAGAGAGCACATACAAGAATTAGCAGCAGAGGAACTTAACACATTAAATAGATTAAATATTGATGCCGCACCACATATTGGAGATCTTCGTTTGAGTCATGAAGATGCAAATGCAATAACATACGATGATTTTAAAAATGGCGATGAATGTGTTCGTTTGCAGCAAGACAACCGATTTATTTTTCATATAGATGGTCTTAAAGAGTGGTTTCTAAGAAGCAATCTAAATCCATTAACAAATCTACCAGTAACACAAGAAGATATTGAACGATTTACATATAAAAAAAGGCGCAGTATGAATGGTGGTAATAAGAGTAAGAAGAAACGAAAGATATCAAAGAAATCTAGAAAATCTAAAAATAACGCAGCGTAATATATACACGAATTGCTTTTTTCGTAGAACACAGTATAATGTCTTATTCCCGAGCATATAGTCAAGTTGATACAAATACAGGGTTTTTTGTTGCATTACTTGATAATGCTACCGAGGATTATGCACGTTTAGGTTTTTATCCAGCAGATCTTACTACAGCCTTAAACAACTCAGGTACAGTAACAACATACAATGTAAAGAATCTTGGCTCAATAATAAATACAAATAATGCGAGTCTATTCATAGCAACTATTAATAGCAATCAAAGTGTTGATTATAATGCTGGTGATCAATTTCGTGATTTAGGTAAAAGACTATACGTGCAAACCAATAGTATGAATACATTTATTTATTGTTTGGTAGAACGTATGGAAAGTATTGATACAGAAGGTGTACCATTAAATCCGGATGTATTCTATACACTTGTGTGGGCAGCTAGAGGTCATGGGAATCCCAAGATTAAGATGGTGCGTACTGGTTATTAAAAACCACGATGCATACATTTTTTACAAATCTTTATTCCCGAAACCAATTCATATTTATGGAAGCAGATCTTTTGTTTTCGTTTTAAAGCGGCCTCTGCTTCCATCTTATCTTTTGCCACTTTTGCAAAGAAGTTTGCCCGAAAGCTTTCTAACGGATCCATCTAAATATCTATATTATATAGAATGGATGCCCATGCACAAGCAAAAACAGAATATATTACGGCAAAAAATGAATTAATTAGAGCAGTAATGGTGAATGATAGTGGGGCAGTAAAAGATGCATATATTGCCCGTAAAAGAGCAATGGCGGCGCGAATAACTTTGGTGCATCAAGAAAAGGCTTTGGCCAAGCAAGCAGAAGCAAAAAAATAAAGACATACTAGAATGAGTTCCATATCCCGAACTTCGGCAGAACCACCGCATAACTCTAGTGATAATACGCGTTTTGTAAATATTACAACACCCTCTTATTTTGACTATAATTTAAATTCTATAGTTCCTATCCCCTTTTCCTACTCAAAAGGGGTACTAGATATTAATATTCAAGATAACGTGCAAACGGATTTAGTAAATGGTGGTTATGAACCAGCACCATATTCGTTAAATCTTGTTCGTAAAATGGGTGGAACGGGTATTGTAAAATCATTAGGTCCAAATTTAGTAACCTATTTGAAAAATTTTTTAGCGATTGAATCTAATCCTCCAACGGTATCAAATGATATACAAAATCTTACTGTTTTTGGTGCACCAATCGTATCAAAAATACAAATACCGATAAAAGGATCGCTCGATTATGATTTAAGTCATAATCTATTTAACCAATTTGGAACATATTCTTTAACTGATGTAGCACCAACAAGTGATAGTTATTTAGCATGTGGATCTGAGGAAGATAATTTTTCTACATGCTGGGTATTTCAAACACCTCTTACAATTGGATTTACGCATGATGGTATTCAGGGTTATGTGACGTTTACTACGACTTATACGAAGAATGTACCATTTTATTTTTGATTCATCATAAAATTGATTAGATTTTTAGCAATTATTAATTACTAAAAATGTCTTTCCTAAAAATTATTGATCCAACTGCTGAATGTGACCTTCCTAGTGATTTAGCATATACCTTTCCCTTTCCACTAGATAAATTTCAAGAGCATGCCATTAAGGCAATTCATAATGAGGAAAATGTGTTGGTTACTGCAAAAACTGGTTCAGGAAAGACCTTAGTCGGCGAATACCAAATCTATCACTCACTAAAAAAGGGAAAGCGCATCTTTTACACAACACCCATTAAATCACTATCCAATCAAAAATTCTACGATTTAAAAAAGATGTTTGGCGAAAAGCGTGTCGGTATCATGACAGGAGATATTAAATTCAATCCGAATGCTGACATTATTATTATGACAACCGAAATTCTCCGAAATCTTCTTTATAAAAAGGGATCTGCAACAGAAAATTTTGGTCTCACCGCATCTCTCAGCCTTGATAATCTAGATGCAGTAATCTTTGACGAAGTTCATTATATTAACAACAAGGAACGTGGTGGTGTTTGGGAAGAAAGCCTTATTATGCTTCCAAAAGAAATTAACCTTGTATTATTATCAGCAACCATTGATTCTGCAGATCTCTTTGCGTCATGGCTAGGAGATCTCAAGCAGAAGCCAATCCATCTTATTTCAACGACATATCGTATTGTTCCACTTGAACATTATGTGCTTAAAAATGAGGAGCTCCTTACGCTAATGGATGCAAAGGAAAACTTTTATCCTGATACATATATGAAATGGCTAGAATGGCTAGAAATTAGAGAAAAGAACCATGTTCAGCAAAAGAAAAATGTAGCGCACCGTCGGATTGGAGGTTACACAGATTCTGTTGTGAAAAAGGATGAAAAACCCGTATCCTTCTTACATACAATGGTAAAAACAATAGAAATGTTTAAGTCAAAAGATATGCTACCGTGCCTATATTTCGTATTCTCACGCAAGGGTTGTGAAGATTATGCAGCAAAAGTTAGTAATGATCTTGTAACAAATTCGGAAACGGCTGATATTAAACATATTATTAAGTTTCATCTGCATCGCTACAAGGATAGTCTACAAGTATCAGAGCAATATTTCAATCTTACGAATTTACTTGAAAAGGGGGTCGCTTACCATCATAGTGGTCTTCTCCCCATGTTAAAAGAGATTGTAGAGATTCTCTTTACAAAAGGATTAGTAAAGGTTCTCTTCGCGACGGAAACATTTGCTGTTGGATTAAACATGCCAACCAAAACAGTAGTTTTCACTTCATATCGTAAATATGATGATGAAATTGCAGGTCTTCGTATGTTAACAACCGATGAATATATTCAAATGGCAGGAAGAGCAGGTCGTCGTGGAAAGGATACGCGTGGATATGTATTCTATTTACCAGATCGCAAACCAGAAGGTACACTAGATATTAAAAAGATGATGACAGGTTCAAAAACAAAGCTGCAATCGCGTCTAAAGTTTGAATACGATTTCATTTTGAAGACTGTGCAATCAAAGAATTTGGATTGGGTAGATCTTGTTCAGAAATCATATTACAATGAGCAAATCAAACGAACGATTAAAAATATAACGCAAGAAAGGATTAAATATCAGGCACAACTTGACACTATTAATCTAACAGAAGAGCAAATTGCCATTTGTAAAAAGGATCAAATATATAAGGATAGTATTGCTATTTCAACAAATGCATCAAAACGAAAGATGCAAGCGGAATATGATGCTTGGAAGGAAACAAATCCAGTAGTGGCAAATTATAAGGATTATGAAGAGCTAAAAAATACACTTGCAGATATTGATTCAGATCTGGCTTATTACAATAGTTTTCAAGGAAATGTGGAGCCATACTTTGCAGTACTGAAGGATCTCAATTATATGGAACAAAACGGTGAATTAACACACAAGGGCATTAATGCAACAGAGTTTAATGAAGGTAATTCGCTTCTTCTTTCAGAAATGTACGATATGCTTACAAACTTAAATCAGCAAGATATATTGATGATGCTAAGTTGTTTTATGGATCCTGAAGAAAAAGATCCAAAAGTGCTGCAAAATCTTCAGATCCCAAAGAATCTAAAAGAGCTGCTCAAAAATACTGAATCTTATTGTAAACGTATTGAAGACGCTGAACGAATGCATAAGATCTCATTCAAACCCTGGACATTAAATTATGAATATATTGAAATGCTGTTTGACATGTTTAATGGTGCATCAATTGGAACAGTGTGCGATACCTATCAAATCTTTGAAGGAAATCTTACGCGGTTTCTCTTGAAACTATTGAATATTGTTGATGAATTAAAAAATGTAGCATCTCTTAACAAAAATGTTACGCTTCTTGAAAAACTAGAAGATGTGCGGGCATATGACTTCTATAAAATTGCAATTCCAGAGAGTTTGTATTTATATATTTAGTTATTAAACAAGTGTTGTAATAGTTGATAAAAAAGTATTCATGCTATTGGAACTGTTAATAGACTGAAGTTCATTTAATCTATTTTGCGCAATAACTAACCATGCCGCTTTTTCTGTTGGATCAGTCGTAGTATTGTATTTATTAAATATACTTGTAAAGTCATTAAATGCTTGACCAAGTGCAGAATGGTCGGATTTTGCCCGTGTTTGTATTTCTTGAATTGCAGTTGCAGACAATGATGCAACACGTGTAGTATTTAAAATAGGTATTGTTGTTGTTTTTACACTTCTTAATGTAGAAATCATAGTAGTTGAAAAATGTAATTGTCTTACTTTCAATGAACTTAATGTACTTAATGAAGATATTGATGAAAAACTATTTATTGTTGAAATAACATTTGAACTAATATCACTCATTCTACTTGAAAGATTATTTTTTCTTTCCATTTATTACTTTGCGGATTTGTATAATATTTTATAGATACATTTGTTTTTGGTGCGCAAGTATTTAAATAAGGTATCACTTTTTTCAAACACGGAATAAATATATGTTTTTCATCCAAGACAATACCGTCAAGTAGACGTTGCTTATAATACAGATCCAAGAAGATTAATTCCCGCTCGTATGTTTTTGAAGCCCTTTGTATATTATTAAAACGTTCAATGCACTCATATGTAAAAGGTTTTCCCTTTAGGGAAAATTGGTTAATTATATCAACATAGCGACGAATCGGGGAAGAAGCATGCGCGTATTTTTCCAAACCTAATTGTGCATGAAAACATTCGTCGGAAGCTAAACAATATTTTGCAGATTCATAAGACAAATACATATATGATTCGGAAAGAGGTTCAAAGAGTTTTGCTCGTTCCAGATTTTGTCCCTTTTGTTTGCGAAGAATCACTGCTTTTTCTGCAGCCTTTTTATTATAATATAACATAAGTATTTCAATCCATTTATGACTATCATCTGTTAGTATTCTACTAAGGCAAAATACATACTCTTTCAAAACAGCTGCATGCACGCAACCATATACATTTTCATAGTTATATGATTTTACATTTACAATTGTTTCTTTCCATGTATGACTTACTTCACCATCTTTATTGAAAGTAATATATAATGAGTACGCAAGTCGGTCCTTGTTTTCAACTAACGAAAACTTATCTTCACTTAGATATGCTGGAAACATAGGTTTTACACAACTACCATTTTCATATAGCGATGTACCGATATGTTCTGCATATTTCATCCATGGATTTACTTCTACATATGCCGATACATCTGCAATGGAAATTACTAATCCATTTTCTAAGAATGATATACAATCATCAGCATCTTTACAGCCGACTGGATCAATTGTTATAGTAGGTTCACATATTTTCTCACGATCCCATGAAGGTTCAATGATTTCTGGTAGCTGTTTCTGCCATACGTAAGGACTTGCCTTGAGCAAACAAGCCTTTTTTTCCGCTTCAGGTATACCACAATCACCAATAAGGTTAAGAAATATACCACGAGGAAGTGTATCATTCCAATGTTCAAAAGAGAAACTAATTAGTTTGTTGCGCAATCTATCTACAATCTTTGATCCAACATAAAATGGCGGATAGGCTTCATCCAATGGTCTGCACAAATATATAGAATTATGTGTTTTTGTAAAGCCATATCTTGTACCGGTTGTTTCTAATACACCAACAAGAACTGGATGATTTGCTCGCTCAACTAATGTACAACCATTTGCACTAAAAGCTACGCGATCATATGGTAAGCATTTATTTGCAGATCCTTCAAAGCCTTCAAAAACGCCGTATTTTTTCTTGACGAGCAACATATTTAATAATTAAAAATAGTTTAAATAATCCAATTTTTTTATTTATGTTCTAATTATAAGCTAAATAATGTGATCTACAAAGCGATTCATATTTATCTGCACCACCTACATCAACAACTAATGCACTTGCTTCCTTTCGTGAACTAAAGATGGCTTCTGTACCATCATTACACGTTTTGCATAATGCTTTTGTCTTAATAATACTATCACAATAAGGAATAAGCTCAAGAATCTTACCAAACGGTTTACGATGTACATCACCATCAAGACCCGCAACAAATACAGTTTTTTCAAATACATCTACACATTCTAATACAAATGGTACAAGATCATCATAAAATTGCGCTTCTTCAATAATAATAACACTTGCTTCTAGAAATTTTTTATTGAATAATATTGAATTTAAACATGCTACAGATACATCTGCAGGAAAGCTTTCTTGATTATGATTTACAATACTTCCTTCTTTATAGCGAGTATCGTGTACAGAAGTAATAATAAACATTGGCATATTAATGGCTTTAAATTTGCGAATAGTGGCAAGTAAATATGATGACTTGCCAGAAAACATAGGACCTACAATTAAATCTAGCGACATCTTGCTAAGATTGCAGAGGAAAATTCTTTTAATTTTTTTAATTTATGGAAGTGTATTAGATTCACTCCCATACTTTGCTAAACCGGTTTGTGGATAAATATCTAAACAATGATGTCCCAATTCCAACGTCGCTTTATTTTGAACACGTTGAACTTCATCAAAAATAGAACGTATATGTTTTACATCTAAGAGTCGTTCCATTTCTTCATCGCTATATAAATCTTTCATAGCCATCATATATCCAACACCATAATTTGCATGCAACACTGCTACAACCGGATTTTTATCTTGTGTTGATGCCGTGGACCATCGTGCCATTTGATGAAAGAGTTTTTTTATTCCTTCATTTGTATTTGAATTGCTAGATTTAAAATGAAATATAAACCAGAATAATATTACTGCAAGAAAAATTAGTGCCGCTAACTTATAATGCATCTACTATATAATTATCTTTTTACAACTGCATTTTTAAAAGATAATAAATTATGCTTAATATAATTATTTGGTAAATGATATATTCTACAACCATTATCCAGTTGATTTTCTACAAGAGGAATAACAGTCCCTTTATAATAATCTGTATGTAATCCATGTAAACCTACTGCACTCATTTCACGAATATTATATCCTTTTATATTACTAATATTATAATAATCACTTTGTATAAACTTTGCGAATTCATTTTTATCATATATCCACATTGCACAATATGGGTTTCTATGATTTAAAACGTATGTTTTATTATGTGCATTCATAAAAATATCTAGTGGTTTTTTATTTTTATTATTAAAATCAGTCATAAATTCTTCTTTATTTTCATCAATTTCAATACGAATAAAACCCAAATTAAAATTATACTTTATTAGTTCGTCTTTATTTTCTAACCAATATGTTAATGCGGCTTTAGGAATTAATATATCATCTTCTGTATATATAAATATATCATAGTCATCTTTTTGTTTATGTAGTAATTCTCTACATTTCCATGTTAAATAAAATGGATGTTTCTTATCTAAGTTATGCACTATTACTGTTGTGTATCCATTTGTATTTGGCACTAATAGATCTGATGGAAATAGATAATTTGTATGAATATATATATCAGTAGTATATGCATATGTATTAACTTCATTCAATATTTTATTTAAATAAATAATGCGATGTTTCGTCTTTTCAGAATAAAAAAATGTTATATGTTTTGTAATTTTCATACATATATTCTTTTACTTACTTTAATCCAGTTGAGCCAAAACCGCCAGCGCCGCGGACTGTTTCTGGAAGGCTTTCTACAATACGAATTTCGGACACATACCCTAGATCTGGTGCACAGATTTGGAAAAGTCGTGTTCCCTTTTCTACACTTGGATACGTATATTCATTGAGGTTTGTTACAGGTGCCATTAGTAAACCACGATAGGAAAGGTCAATAATTCCCACTGAATTTGCCATCATAACGCCAGACTTATAAATAGAAGAACGGGGATAGAGATAATAATGAACCTCTTCCTCCTTAAAATCATAATCCGTCACAACAACACGTTTCAACATACGAGCACGTGTGCCAAGATTTAGCAACTTAACAGGCGAAGGAGCTGTACGACGAACATCAAACTCTGAAGAAACCTTATAATCCTCTACACAATACAAATCCACACCCGCATTGTCATTGCTACGCTTACCAGCAAGATTCTTATAGTATTCAGCTCCCTCGGGTGTCGGACAAAGCTCAAGGATATACATTTCTAATTTAATACAGGGCCAAAAAGAATCAATTTTTACGAAATTGGTTTAAACCATCTAGAAGTAAAAAGAATATGGAAAAAATCCTTTTGGAAATTTCATTAGGAGAAGCATTAGATAAGCTTTCAATCCTTGAAATAAAAGTAGAAAAAATCACTGATGAAAGGCAAGCACATTGTAAAAAGGAATACGATGCAATATATGAAACATTAGTCAAATATGTAAAACTCTACCCATATCATTATAGAATTTTAAAAGATATCAACGAAGCTCTTTGGAAGTTAGAGGATGATTTTCAGACGGATCCTGATGCATTTAAGCATATTAAAATACAAAATGGTCGTCGGTTTCGCATGAAAGCAAAGATTAACAACTTAGCCAATTCTAACCTCAAGGAACAGAAATCGTATAACAAGACAAAGGCTTATGTATACACACATTTAGGATTGGGCGATCATTTTTGGATGAATGGTGCAGTCCGTCTATTAGCAACCTGTTATGATGAAGTAATGGTTGTATGTAAACAGAAATATGAAAAAGTAGTAAAATCTATGTACTCAGATGATCCGTGTATAACATTTCATGTGATTGAAGATGATGCAGAGCTATATCCTTTTACTATTAAAAAATATCATTTAATTGACCAGGGATTTGATGTATATAGTTGTGGAAATCATACTGATACACCAAGAATATATGAGTTTCCTCTTTCCTTTTATGATGATATGAAAATGCCCCGTGGTGTTCGTACTTCATACTTTTATGTACCAACCTTTCCTGAATCTGATGATATGTGTATACAAGGAGATTATATATTAATACATCAACAATCTTCCCAGAAGAGTATAGATATATACACTCAAGTTGAGAAAGAAAATCCAAATAGTCTTATATTGGATATAAATGAAAACCATTATCCAGTAGGTCATGGATATCATCTTATTGCAGAAACGGTTGTAAATAAAAATATGTGTTTTTACAAAGGGCTCATAGAAAATGCTAAACAAATTCATTGTATAGAATCTTCTTTTTATTGTTTTTGCTCACATCTTGATTTACGCAAGGTGGAAGTTAAAGTTTGTTATTTACCATGCGACAATTCTGCCGAGCGGTTAGGTGTTTTTAGTACGGGAGTACTATAATCACACGCGGGCTACACCTACTCTGGAAGAGGCGGCGGAATAGGTTGTGTCTTCAGAGGCATTGTTTTCAACAACTACCCAGCCAGTTGCATATGAAGGCTGAACGGCACCGCTGTTGCGCTTTACACGACGCAGCTTGATGGCGACATCATAGCCGGTTACACTGCCGTTGATTTCACCACCCAAATCCTTTAAGGTCTCACCTGGTACGAGTACACTGCCACCGGTGGTGTTTAATGTGAATGCTGTCTTGAATGCACCCGCTGTTGTAAAAGTGTATAGAGAACCAACAATAGACACGGTGGCAGCAGGAGCTAAGAGAGTGGCTAAACCGGCATCCGTGATGAAATAAGAAGTGGCAAAGTTGGCTACCAAACTGCGGGTCTTGGGCTGGGCGAAAGAGGACTGGATGGAGGACATTTATACTTAAGCAAAAGAAAATAATTCCGCGCCGGTAGAAAAGAACCGGTAGATAAAATCTAAAGTTAAAAATTTTTAATTTTTAATTTAGAATTTGAAAAACAATTCAAATGCGGGCTACGCGTACCGTATATCTACCACTATCGGAATTTTCTACATCTAGTGAATTATTTTCAACTACTACATAACCAGTATCGTCAGGGCTCAGAGAACCTCCATCGGTTGAGTTAGTAAATCTCTGTACAAGTCTTAAGACTAAAAGGCGTGTTACAAAATTATTACCAATAATAATTTCCTTGCCCAAATCCTTTACTGTCTTGCGTTGATTAATTCCAGGTAGTGTATGATTTAATTGTGTGGCTCCACTTGCACCTGTAATTACATCATGAAAAGTTGAACCAGCAGTTGTTCCAGGAATAATATACAGAGACTTTCCAAGTTTTGTTATGTTTTCTTCGTTTGCTGCATACCATGTATCAATATCATTTTGGCTGAAAAAGTAAGCACCTGTACCAGTATAAGTATCATTACTATTTTGGGTAACCACAAACGAACGTAATGGGTTCTGGGCAAATTCTCTACGCAAAGACATTATACTTAAACAAGCGAAAAACGCCTGTAAAAAGTAAAAAATCCTAAAAATTGATTTAAAGCTTTAAGAATCTACTTATAGAAATATTGATTCGTATAAGGAGAATGCCGAGTGGATTAAATCAACCCTCTTCTGATATTGAGCCGATAGTGGGAATACAGTTTGGTATTTTCAGTCCGGAAGAAATTGAACGCCGGTCTGTCGTAGAAATTACAAATGCCGGTACTTTTGATGGAAGCGAACCACGAATTGGAGGTCTATTTGACCCGCGCATGGGTGTACTAGACAATGGAAAAACCTGCCGATCATGTGGTCAGACCAATCACAACTGTCCCGGTCATTTTGGTCACTACAAGCTTGCACGACCGGTATATTACATCCAGTTCTTTCCAACAATTATGAATATCATGAATTGTATTTGCATTCGTTGTTCTAAACTGCTAATTGACAAGGAACTGAACAAAGCCGTACTAAAAAAGAAAGGTGAAGCGCGCTGGCGGGCCGTGTTAGGTCTTTGCGCAAACATCAAGCGTTGTGGCCAGGATACTGAAGATGGTTGCGGAGCGTTAAAGCCAAGCCGCTATTTGCGTGAAGCCATTGCGCGTATCGTTGCCGAATGGGACAACATTGATGGCCCTTCTTCCGAGCCGAAGAAACAGCGCCAAGCCCTTGAATGTGAATACGTCCTCCGATTATTCCGCCGTATTACCGACGAAGATGTGGATTTCATGGGATTTAACCGATACTGGTGCCGACCCGATTGGATGATTTGCTCTGTGCTTCCAATTCCTCCTCCCCAAGTTCGCCCATCCGTTATCCAAGACAACAACCAGCGATCAGAAGATGATTTAACACACAAGCTGTTTGAAATCATCCAAACAAACAACACAGTGCAGGATAAAATTAATAACAATGCCAGTAAAAACATTATTGATGATCAATATGCCGTACTACAGTACCATGTTGCCACGCTTGTTGATAATCAGATCCCTGGTGTTGCACCATCTGCACAGCGTAGTGGCCGGCCGCTAAAGTCTATTCAGCAGCGTTTGGGTTCAAAGGAAGGTCGTATCCGCTACAATATTCAGGGTAAGCGTGTAGAGTTTTCTGGCCGTTCAGTTATTACACCTGACCCGAACATTTCCATTGAAGAGATCGGTGTGCCGACTAAGATTGCAATGAACTTGACAGTACCAGAGCGTGTAACAACATTTAATCGTAACAAGTTGTACAAGCTGATTCAAAACGGTTCTGATATTTATCCTGGTGCTAAAACAATTGTGCGCAAGGATGGTCGTATGATTTCGCTCAAACATGTAAACACAAAGGAAATTGTATTACAATTTGGTGATATCGTCAATCGCCATCTTATGGATGGTGACCCAATCTTATTCAATCGTCAGCCAACATTGCACCGTATGTCTATGATGGGTCACAAAGTCAAGGTGTTGCCTTACAATACATTCCGCCTCAATGTATCAGTAGTAACACCTTACAATGCAGATTTTGATGGTGATGAGATGAACTTGCATTGTCCCCAAAGTTATGAAGCATCCATTGAGCTTGCAGAGATTGCAGCGGTAAGCAAACAGATTCTTACACCTCGTCATGCGAAGCCTGTGATTGGTATTGTACAGGATACACTTATTGGTTCTTACCGTATTACACAGCCAAATGTGCAATTCACCCGCCGTGAATTCATGAATATGATGATGTGGAACAAGCATTTTGGTGGTGTAATTCCCGAGCCCTCATCAAAGAAGGGTCAAGTAGAACGTTATGATGGTAAACAGGTAATCAGCCAGATTCTTCCCCCACTAAATATGGAAATGGGAAATTCTCGGTATGATGATGAGAAGGTTGAGGACAATTTCGTAAAGATCAAGGAGGGTCAGATTACACAGGGAATCTTTGATAAGGAGATCTTTTCAAAGCCGTCCAAGGGAATTATTCATACCACATTCAAGGATTATGGACCACAGGAAACGGTACATTTCATTGATTGCATGCAGAACACTATTGAACAGTTCCTAATTTACAATGGATTCAGTGTAGGTATTAGTGATTTGATTGCAGACGAAAAAACAAAACAGGATATGGAAAGCAAGATTAACGAAGGAAAGGCTGAAGTTGAAAATATTATTATGCAGCTTCACTTGGATCTCTTCACAAATAATACTGGAAAAACAAATAAACAAGAGTTTGAAGATCGTGTGAGTGTTGCACTCACAAAAGCGCGTGATCTTTCAGGTAAAATCGGTCTGGGTTCGCTTGCAGCAGAGAATCGTCTAGTAAGCATGGTGCGTGCCGGTTCTAAGGGTACTATTGTAAATATTGCGCAAATGTTAGCATGCCTAGGTCCTCAAGAGCCTGAAGGTCGTCGTATCCCACTCGGATTCAATGATCGCACACTGCCTCATTACAAGAAGTACGATGATGGTGCAGAAGCGCGTGGATTTGTTGAGAGCTCTTTCATCAAAGGACTCTCGCCACAAGAGTTCTTCTTCCACGCTATGTCAGGGCGTGAAGGTTTGATTGATACTGCAGTAAAAACGGCAGACACAGGATATATTCAGCGTCAGCTGGTCAAGGCAATGGAAGATTGTGTAACACAAAATGATGGCACCGTCCGCGATACAAAGATGAATATTGTACAGTTCCATTATGGTGAGGACGGAATCAACAGTACCATGATTGAGTCACAAAGCCTTGCACTTGGCAAACTAAGTATTGATGAGATCAAAAAGGAGTATGGAATGGTTGGAGTAAAGATGGATGAGTTTCTTGAAACGATTGATGATAATGCAGATGCAATGGCTGCATATGTTGAGCAGGTGTTAGTAGATCAGCGGATTATGGTTGAAAATGTAAACAAGTTTAAGGGTGTAGCTAACTCAACGTCGGTCTACTCACCAGTGAATATTGAACGTGCAATGAAAAATATCAAGGTGTCCTTTCAGCTAGATCCTAAGCAGAAGACTGATCTTACACCTAGTTATGTACTCAATGGAATTCAAACAATTATAAATAAGACACAGAAGTATCACAATATTTGGGCAGCACTACTGCGTTTCCATCTAGCTCCTCACAAAGTTATTGCACGTGAACGCTATACTGTGAAGGCATTTGATGCGTTATGTGCAATACTAATAACAAAGAATTATCAGGCTTGGGCGCAGCCTGGTGAACAGGTGGGAATTATTGCTGCGCAGTCTATTGGTGAGCCATCTACGCAGATGACGGTCATTCGTGACGCTATTGTAGTCATAAATGGAAAAGATGAAAAAATCGTAGAAAAAATTGGAGATTTTGTGGATAGAATTTTGGAGAAAGAGAAGGAAAAGGTTGTAACAATTGGTCCTGATAGTGTCGTGCTTGATTTAACAGATGACTATAATATTATTGGGGTATCAAACGATGAAAAGACATCATGGCGACGCATCAGTCAAGTAAGTCGTCATCCAGCAAATGGTGGTATGGTAGAGATTACAACAAAGTCTGGACGTAAAACTACTGCAACTCTTACACACTCCTTCTTGACACGCTCAACAACGGGAGTAGTGCCAATTCTTGGTTCTGAACTGAAGGTTGGTACTCGTGTACCTATTGCACGTACTATTCCTGAAGTACCAAATCCTATTATGGAAATTACAGAAGGTACAACATATCAACTAACAAAGGAGTTTGGATGGCTGTGTGGTATATACTTGGCTGATGGTTCATTAAGCGGAAATAGCGTAAGCATTAGTAAGATTCATCATCGTGTAGAAGAGAAGATTCGTGAAATTGCATTGGTGTATGATTGGAATGTAACTATCCGAAATTATGAAGGGATATATGGACAGTCAAAAAGTACAATAATTCATAGCGAAGACCTGAAGAACTTCCTGCACAAGCACTTCTCCACTGGATCTTATGGTAAGACAGTACATGGTGCAATCTACCACTCAAACAATGCATTTATCAGCGGTCTCCTCGGTGGATACTTTGACGGTGATGGCAACATCAATGTAGAACGTCAGCAGATTCGTGTAGGTTCTCGCTCAAAGGACCTAATTCATCACATTGCTCGCCTATTAGCCTATTGTGGTATCTTTGGTTCGTTTGGTGAAGAAACCAGTACTCGTATTCCAGACAAGATATTATACACGTACCAGGTACTGAAAAAGTTTGCTGCAACTTTCAAACAAATTATTGGTCTTGAACTAACGGAAAAGGCAGCTGGTCTAGATGCCATCATAACCTACATGGAGCGTGATGGTAAGCATGACACAAAGGAACTATATGATAAGATTCCTGAAGTTGGAGATGTTATTGCCGAGACCGGCAAGCTGCTTGATTTACCTGGCCATAGTCGCAATTATGGTCGTTGGGCAAAGAAGGAGAGTGTGGGTCGTCTAACACTGCAGGGATATATTCAGGACTTTGAGACACAGAAATCAGTGGATCCACGAGTAATCCGCAATATTGAAATTCTTCGTGCTGCAGCCTATTGTGATGTGTTGTGGGATGAGATCGTAGAGTTAAAGTATCTTGACGATCCTAAGACATACGTATACGATTTCACAGTTCCTGGAAATGACAGTTTTATGGTTGATGACAATATATTGATTCATAACACACTAAACACTTTCCACTTAGCAGGTGTAGCATCCAAATCTAACGTGACACGAGGTGTACCGCGACTCAAGGAGTTGCTGAAGGTAACACAAAATCCCAAAGCGATTTCGTTAACAATTCCGCTGAAGAAGAAGTATCGCGATTCAATTGACAAGGCACGTGAAGTTGCGCAAGATCTTGAGCTTACACTCATGAAAGATATTGTAACAAAGACCGCAATTTACTTTGATCCTTCTAAAGAATCTGTAATGAAAGAGGACAAAGATGTATTAGACTTCTTCAATTTGTTTGAAGCAGAAGATGAAGGTGATAAATGGAGTAAATGGTTGTTGCGTATGGAGTTTGACCATGAAGCAATGTTTACAAAGAATATTAGCATGGATGATGTTGCATATGCTTTGGAAACGAAATTTAGTGGTGAAATAAAAACAATTTATTCCGATTACAATAGTGATAAACTGATTATGCGTATTCGTTTGGCCAGAGATAAGAAAGATCTTAATACTGATGACATATTAAATCTGAAAAAGATGCAAACACGGTTCCTTAACAGCATCATTATTCGTGGTATTCAGGGAATAAAGTCAGTATCATATCGCAAAGATACAAACTATTATGAACTAGTAAATGGAAAGTATGAGCAGATCACACAGTACATATTGGATACTGATGGATCAAACTTCCTGGAGATTATGAATCATCCTTATGTATATGGCAATGGTGTACTATCATCACACGTACATGACATTTATGAAAATCTGGGAATTGAGGCTGCACGCGCAACACTATTAAATGAAATTACAAATCTATTTGCAGATGCTGGTGGTGTAGATTTCCGTCACTTGGGCCTCCTTTGTGACTGGATGACGCGTGTTGGTAAGTTGTTATCAGTGGATCGTTATGGAATTAACAAACAGGATATTGGCCCACTTGCCAAAGCATCCTTTGAAGAAACTGAGAAGATTCTACTGAAGGCTGCACTATATGGTGAGATTGATCCTATAATTGGTGTTTCCGCAAATATCATGACGGGACAGCCAATTCGTGGGGGTACAGGATTCTCAGAGATTCTTCTTGATGAAGCTGCGCTTATGCGACTACAAGAAGGGTTGCCTGTAGTTGAAGAAGAAGAAGAGGAAGAATATGAACCAACACAGGAAAACATAGAAGAAATATTGCATCAAGATCCGAATGATAAGTGTTCATCTGCAAATCTAAAGTTGAACGTAACTCTCCCACAAGGAACTCAAGCAATTGATGAACCTGATATAGAACTTACAATGATAGATTAGAGGTCTAAATATAAAAATATAAATATAAGTATGGAAAGAATAGTTGAGAAACCTCCTTGGAAGGAAATACTTTTTTATAGTTCAGTACCGCGAATAATAAACATAGACTATAAAGAATTTATACATGAAATACCAGAAATACTTTTAAAAAAGAAAGAAGAAATTACTATATTTGAAGAAGAGCATAAATGGGAGTTGGCGAAGAAGATGGCAAATCCCTATGAAATGGTATATACACAAGAAGAGAAGTTTCCCTATCCAAATATATGTTCATTAAAACCATTTAGTCGCAGTTATTTTAAAATGGTTGAAATGCTATATAGTATTAATTTTTTCAATGATGTCAAAGATAAAAATCATATAAGATCTGCTCACATTGCAGAAGGTCCTGGGGGATTTATGCAAGCATTTATAGACGTATCAGATCAACACAAGAAGAATGTAAAATCTATGCATGCAATTACATTGAAATCCGATAAACATTACATACCAGGATGGAAAAAAGCAACGAATTTTTTAAAGCGCTATGTTGATATTATTCATATATCATATGGTAAAGATGGGACTGGTGATATATATAATAAAGAAAATCAAACACATTTTATTTCTAATATATCAACAAAAGTAGATTTATTTACAGCAGATGGTGGCTTTGATTTTTCCTTTGATTATAGCCAACAAGAAAAACAAATATTTCCTTTACTTATTTGTTCTTTCCTTGTTGCATTTCAAACACTTGCAATAAACGGTACGTGTATCATAAAAATCTTTGATACATATTCAGAATCAACACAAGCATTAATATCACTGTGTGGATCATGTTTTAAAGAATATACATTGTATAAACCGGCTACAAGTCGACCATGTAATAGTGAGCGATATTTTATAGGAAAGAAGTATAGAGGTTCAACAAAAATAATTGACCATTTGCGAACAATTTATGATAATTATTCTAAAAATTTATATCCATATATGGAATTAGATAGTGCTGAAAAAGCATATATTCAAACAATTTCAAATATGTATGAAAAAAAGCAAATAGAATGTATTGAATTGGCAAAACAATTTGCTCTTAATATTGACTTATTCAATGAGTATTATCTTGAATATTTCAATAAATCTAGTGAGTTTTGTAAAGAATTTAAAATTCCTATTAAAACTGCTGCTGCTTCTGCTGCTAAGCTTTCTTCATGAGCTTTATAGCAGACATTTAGAAAGCCGCTTAGGCTTTCTTCATGAGCTTTATAGCAGACATTTAGAAAGCCGCTTAGGCTTTCTTCATGAGCTTTAT
>Ga0214919_10000320_pt1 | contig 82315 bp, 75 predicted proteins | sample LL1503_MetaG_FD_177994 | JGI IMG/M metagenome (GOLD analysis project Ga0214919, IMG submission 177994) | Freshwater microbial communities from Lake Lanier, Atlanta, Georgia, United States - LL-1503 | ecosystem: Environmental > Aquatic > Freshwater > Lake | place: USA: Georgia | collected... | reverse complement strand
AGCCATGCCCGCGTAATGCCGGTCGTAGGCAATACGGCCGTAAAAGCGACAGGCGTTTTGGTCTAGCGCCAGCCATTCGAAGTCTTGCAGGCAGCACAGCGCGGTGGTGTAGGGCATGTGCGTATGCAAAATGCAGCGCGCTTGCGGCAACTGCTGGTGCAGTGTGGCATGCAGGTTCCAGGCAGTGGGATCGGCGCCCAGGGCGGCGATGTCTTGGTCGCCTTGGTCTGCATCGAGTAGCAGCAAGTCGCTAGCGCGGATGCGCGAAAAATGGCTGCCCACCGGATTGAGCAAAAACTGCTTACCCCCCTCGGACACCGCCAGGCTGAAGTGGTTGGCGATGGACTCATGCATGTCCCAGCGCGCGGCCCAGCGGAAGGCGGCGGCCAGATCGATCCGATCTTGCTTCAGCAGGGTTTCAGAGTGCATGCAGGGTTTCCATCCAAATGCCACTGTAGGGCGACTGTTTGCACCGGGGTGCTAAAGGTGCGACGCATTTTCCGCCAAAAGCGACGCGCGCCCGCGTGCCCTTTTTCTGATGCGCCAATCGAAAGAATTGTCTCGCTTGCCCTGCAATATGTCGCCTTTTGGGGGGTGTATGCGTGCGCCCTGTGTCACCATCGACGCTTCGCCATTTCGCGATGGTCTGTTCCCATGTCTTTTTATGCGACTTCCCCGTTTTTCTCCGCTCACCTTGCCTTTGGCCTCGCTGCTCTCAGGCGTCAGTATGTTGGTCGTGGGCATTGCCCTTTTAACTGTGGCCATCGGCGCGCAGGCGGGTTTGGCCAAGTATTCGGGCCTGGTCACCGGCATGATCATGTCTGCCTATTTCGCCGGTTTTGTGTATGGCACCTATGCCTGCCCGGCGCTGATCCGGCGGGTGGGTTATATCCGTGCTTTTGCCGTCATGGCCTCGGTAGCCTCGGCGCTGCCGGTGTTGCACGCCCTTTGGACTAACCCCTGGTTTTGGGGCTTGCTGCGCTTTATCACTGGCCTGTGTATTGTGGGCTTGTACATGGTGATAGAGAGTTGGCTCAATGTCGTGGCCGGGCGCGAAAGTCGGGGCAAGGTGTTTGCAGCCTATATGGCGGTCAGTGGCGTGTCCACCGCGCTGGGGCAGTGGCTGATTTTGGCGGGCGATCGCTTTGGCTTTGTGCCGTTTGCGTTTGCGTCCATCCTGTTTTCTTTCGCGCTGGTACCCACCACCATGACCACCATCCGTGAGCCCAAGCAAACCAACGCGCCGTCGATGAGTCTGGTGCACCTTTTTGCGATTTCGCCGATTGGTGCCATCGCCGCTATCGGCTCGGGCCTGATCAGCGGCACTTTTTACAGCCTGGGCAACGTGTTTGGCAAAGGCGTGGGCTTTAGCGACAGCCACACCGCCACCTTTATGGCAGCGACGATTTTGAGTGGCGCTGCATTCCAATACCCGGTGGGCCATTTGTCCGACCGCTACGACCGGCGCTCGATGCTGATCTGGGTTTGCCTGATTTCCTCTGTACTCGCCGCGGTCGGTTTTTACCTGGCCCGCGAATACGAAAACCTACTGGTGATGCTGGGCATTTTGTATGGCGCGCTTTCGTTTTCGATTTACGGCCTGAGCGTGGCGCATACCAATGACTTGATCGAGCCCTCTAAAGTGCTGGAAACCACCGGCGGCCTGCTGCTGCTCTATGGCATAGGCGCCACGTTGGGCCCGACCATGGCCGGCGGGATGATGGATTATTTGGGTCCCGAGAGCCTGATGCTGTACTTCGCACTGGTGCTGCTGGCGCTGGCCGGCACGGTGTGGTACTTCATGTTGGGGCAGACGGAGCGCGTGGAAATGCCTGCGCCGCGTTCGGACTACGTGATGATGGACGCCAGCTCCCAAGCGGCCTTGCAAATGGACCCGCGCGCCTTGCCGCAAGAAGCCGAATAAGGGTATCGCAAGCGCCAGTGTGAGTGCACAATCCCGCTAGATCTAAAAGCACCCACCTGAAAGACGCGTATGCAACACGTGACATTCACCCAAATGAGAGACGGCACGGCACAGGACTACCAGCTGCTGCACCGCTTAGAGCAGGCCTACATTCAGACGCTGCCTGATCGCTTGCTGGCGGCATTGCAAGATTTAAGTGAATCCTTGCCGGGCTACCAGGTCAGCCGCCTGGAGCATTCGCTCCAAAGCGCAAGCCGCGCCGAGGACGATGGCGCTGACATCGACATGGTGGTGGCCGCGCTATTGCACGATATCGGCGATGTGCTGGCGCCAGACAACCATTCGCAAATGGCGGCTGCCATTATTCGGCCCTATGTGCGGGCCGAAGTCACCTGGGTGGTGGAAATGCACGGCCTGTTTCAAATGCAGTTTTATGCGCACCATCTGGGCAAACCCAATGACGGCCACCTGGCCTACGCGCAGCACCCCTGGTTTGCCAGCTGCCAGCGCTTTTGCGCGGTGTATGACCAGACGGCGTTTGACCCCGCCTACCCCAGCCGCCCGCTGGCGCACTTCGCGCCTATGGTGCGCACCGTTTTCGCGCGCGCGCCTTTTGATCCGGCTGTGTTGCAGGAGCCTGTGAAGGCTTGAGTGGCGGTCGGCAATTGCCCGAGGAAAAACTCTAAAAAAGTAGGTCATCGCGAGGCGCGCAGCGACCCATTTTTAAGCCACGCAAGCGCTTTTTGCGTCTGCAAGGTTTGCTGAGTTCACACTACCAAAGGCGCTTCCTGCATAGCTTCGCATTGCTCTTGCAGCATCAGCACCTGGCCATGCCAGTAGTCGCTGGAGCCGAACCAGGGAAAGTTCTGAGGGAAGGTTGGGTCGCTCCAGCGGCGGGCCAGCCAGGCGCTGTAGTGGATCAGGCGCAGCGTACGTAGCGGCTCGATCAAGGCTAATTCCTCGCGGTCAAATTCACGGAACTGCTCGTAGCCGTCCACCAAAAACCCCAGCTGGCGGCTGCGCTGGCGCCGGTCGCCGCTGCTTAGCATCCACAAGTCCTGGACCGCGGGACCGGTGCGCGCATCGTCCAGGTCCACAAAATGCGGCCCCGGCCCAGCGCTGGCGGCGGCATCGGTCGGCGTCCACAAAATATTGCCTGGGTGGCAATCCCCGTGCAGGCGCAGCAGGCGTATCTGTGCCTCGCCGCTGGCGGCTTTTTTGCCGCAGAGCGCCGGATATGCCGCCACCATGGCCAGCGCCTCGTCGCAGTGGCGTGCCCAGGCGCTTTGCACATCCAGCGGAATCATGTCCTGGCCCAGCAGCCAGTCGCGCGATTCCTGCCCGAAGCTTTGCAAGTCCAGCGCCGGGCGGCTGGCAAAGGGTTTACGAGCGCCCACGGTGTGGATGCGCGCTAGAAACCGGCCGATCCACTCGAGCACTTCCTCGTCGTCCAGCTCGGGCGGGCGTCCGCCCCGTCTTGGGCTGACGCTGAACAAAAAGCCGCCAAAGCCATGCAGCGTGGCCCCCGCCAGGCGCAGCGGCCCGATGGCCGGAATTTCAGCGTCCATCAACTCCTGCGCAAAACTATGCTCTTCCAGAATCTGCGCCTCGCTCCAGCGCCCTGGCCGGTAAAACTTGGCCACCACCGCGCTGCCGTCCTCCAGTTGCACCTGATAGACCCGGTTTTCGTAGGAGGACAAGGCGGTCAGCCGCCCGTCGCCTCGCAGACCGACCGATTCGAGCGCGTCCAGGACCAAATCGGGCGTTAGCGTTTCAAAAACATGGTGCATACCCCGATTGTCAGCCCTTGACGCTTGCCCTAGGCTTGGTTCTAAGAATGTGAAACCGTCCCACAGAAATTGGAGTTTGGTATGGGATACAACGACGTCATTACCCTGCAAGGGGGCTTTGCCCCGGTAGAAGAAGAGATCACGGTCGAACTGACGCAAGTGCAGGGCGCGATTCCGCGCGACCTGCACGGCATGCATGTGCGTAATGGGCCCAACCGCCGCTTCGAGGCGTCGGGCCGCTACCACTGGTTTGACGGCGACGGCATGCTGCATGCGGTGCGCTTTGAGGGTGGCCGCGCTTACTACCAGAACCGTTGGATCCATACCCAAGGCCTGCAAGAGGAAACCGAGGCAGGGCGGGCCCTTTGGCAGGGCATCAAAGACCCGCCGCGCAAAGACCGGCCCGAAATGCCGCTCAAAAACACCGCCAACACCGACGTCAAATACTTTGCCGGCCATTTGTTGGCCATGTGGTACTTGGGCGGCGAGGTCTATCGCCTGCGGCCCGGCGATCTAGCCACCGTGGACACCTTGTCGCTAGACCCGCGTCTGGCTGGGTTGCATATCTCGGCCCATTCCAAGGTCGATGAGCGCACTGGTGAATTCATCTTTTTTTGCTATGGCAAAGAGACGCCTTACATGCACTATGGCGTCTTGGATAAAAGCGGCGTGCTCACAACGCTGATCCCCGTGCCCTTGCCCGGCCCACGCTTGCCGCATGACATGGCCATCACGCGCAACTACACCGTGTTGCACGATTTGCCCTTGTTCCAAGACCCGGTAGCCGCGGCTGCAGGGCGGCATAAGATCGCGTTTTTCCCCGAACTGCCATCGCGTTTTGGCGTGGTGCCGCGCCATGGCAGCACGCAAGACATCCGCTGGTTTGAAGCCAGTCCTACCTACATGTACCACGTTGCCAATGCGTGGGAAGAGGACGACGGCCAGGGCGGCGTCGAAATCGTCATGACCGGCACGCCTTTCAAACCGCAGCGCGATAGCCGTGGCGCCCCCGATGTCACCGGGCTGCCGCGTCTGATAGCGCAACTGGGCATCGACTGCATGTTCTACGAATGGCGCTTTAATTTGCGTACCGGCCAAACGCGCGAACGTGTGCTCGACGATGTGCTGAACCAGGAATTTCCCATCATCAACAGCGCGCGCATGGGCGAACCCACGCGCTATACCTGGAACATCTTGATGGGCACCAGCGACAAGCCCGAAGACCCACGCTTTTGCGGCATCGCCCGTCACGATCTGCACACCGGTAGCTGCACGGCCTACCACGGCGGTATGCACCAGTGGCTGAGCGAACACAGCTTCGCGCCCAAAGACCAGCATGTCAGCGAGGACGACGGTTACCTGGTCGGCTTTGTGTGGGACGCCAAAGAAGCGCGCTCTCATGTGAGTATTTTTGATGCGGCCAACGTAGCCCAAGGCCCGGTCGCCCGCATTGCGCTACCGCAGCGCGTGCCCAATGGTTTTCATGCCACCTGGGTCAGCAGTGCAAGGTTGGCGCGGGGCTGGTGATCGGGAGTGCAGTGCATCGGCGAAGATGGGCGCCTTCGCCAAATCGACTTGGGCGTAAGCCCGCTTTGCTGCGCCTGTTATCGAGCGGTTGGTTTACTGCCCGAAGCGTTTGCGCGTCAGCGCCAGCGCCAACCAGAAAGAAACCACTGCATACGCCACCAAAACACCACCGTGGTGCAACACATTGCTAGGCCACTGGTCCATAAACAAAGGCCGCACCAGCGCCACCGCATTGGCCAGCGGCAGCCAATCCGCCACTGCGCGCACAACAGGCGGCAATTGCTCTAGTGGGAAAAACACCCCGCCTAAAAACATGGTGGGCGTGAGAAAGAGCGTGAAGTAATAGGTAAAAAAGTCATAACCCTTGGCCAGCGCGTTAAACACCAGCGCCATCGAGCTAAAGGTAATGCCCACACCCAGCAGCACCGGCCAGGCTACTAGCAGCTTGGGGCTATGGCTAATTTGCAGTGCCAGCATCACACCCAAAATCGCCGTTACGGTAAATAGCGCTTTGAACGCGGCCCACAGCATTTCGGCCAACACAATATCGTCCAGGCCCACGGGCGCATTCATGATGCCGTCCCAGGTCTTTTGCACATGCATGCGCGAGAAGGCTGAATACAGCGCCTCAAACGAAGCGGCGTTCATGGCGCTCATGCAGATGCTCCCGCTGGCCAGGAACAAGATGTAGGGCACAGGCTGCCCGTCGATGGTGAGCTGCCCCACCAGCGCGCCCATGCCATAGCCAAAGGCCACCAGCCACATCAGCGGCTCGGCGATATTGCCGAGCAAGCTGGGAATCGCCAGCTTGCGCCAAACCAGCAAATTGCGTTGAAATACAGGCCAAAAACGTAGGCTCAGACGCGGTGCACGCCAGGGGCTTTGGAGTTGTGGGTTGTAAGCGGGGGAGTTGGGCATATCAAGCGTCCTCGCGGATCTGGCGTCCGGTCAGTTTTAGGAACAAATCTTCCAGGTTGGCAGGGCGGTGCAGGGTGCGCAACTGTGGGTAGGCTGCCAGGGCTTGCAAAAGCGCGCCGGCCTGTTCGGTGTAGAAAAACACGGTCTCGCCGCTCACCTCCACCCGCGCCGCCAGCGCGCGCAGCGGGCCGTCGCGCACTTGTAGTGCGCCCACGCCAAAGACTTCTACTACATCAGGCTCTAGGTGTTGGGCGATCAAATCACGCGGCTTGCCTTCAGCAATCTTTTTGCCATGGTCTAGCACCAAAAGGCGCGAACAAAGGCGCTCGGCCTCGTCCATAAAGTGGGTGGTCAGCAAGATAGATTTGCCTTGTTGCAGCAGCGCTTTCAGGCGCTCCCACATCAGGTGGCGGGCCTGCGGGTCCAGGCCCGTGGTGGGTTCGTCGAGCAGCAAAAGGCGGGGGTCGTTCACCAGCGCACGTGCCAGGCTCAGGCGCCGCTTCATGCCCCCCGACAACTCACCCGGCTTGGCCTTGGCTTTGCTGGCGAGCGAGGCAAATTCCAGTAGCGCCGGAATACGCTTTTTAATATCGCTGTCTTTCAGTCCGAAATAGCGGCCATAGACCAGCAGGTTCTCTTCGCAATTGAAGTCGGGGTCTAGCGTGTCGAGCTGCGTTACCACCCCGATCTGCGCCTTGATGGCCAACGCATCGCGCGGCATCTGCAGCCCCAGCGCGCTGATGCTTCCACCATCGGGCGCCGTCAGCCCCAGGCACATGCGCACCGTGGTCGTCTTGCCCGCTCCATTAGGCCCGATAACACCGAGGCATTCGCCCGGCGCAATCTCAAAAGACAGGTCATCGACCACGGTGTTAGCGCCAAAGCGCTTGGACAAATGCTGCGCGGAAAAGAGCGGGGTACTGGGGGTGGTCTGGGGCATGGGGAGGGATTGTCGTGGATTGGGGTGAATGGGCTAGCGACGGCTACTAACTTGCGATCAAACCGCGTAAGCAAGTGAGGTAAATAGTCTGTGGTTGCCGTATCGCGCTGGTGGAAAAGCCCTAGATTGACGCTCCTCAAACGCCACCTTTGCAAAGCTGCGTAGCCTGCGGTGTACAGCTGGTCCAGCCCGCGTTCCTTATTGGAATGGATGGCTAGCCAGGGTAGTGTGACTTGGGCTTGCAGCGGCTTGTAACTTCCACCGAATGGCCTGCATCTGGGGTGGTAAAGAAAGTGTCACAACGTAAAAAGACCCGCTCAGTAACGAGCGGGTCTTTAGTCTTTTGTCTAACAAATCAGCGAATGATTATTAGCCTTTGGGCTTAAAGCCGAAGAATTCCAAGTATGGGTCAAAGTAGGACATGATACCTTTTGCTTTTTCGAACGCATTGGCATCTGTGGGGTACTCCTCTCCACCCAAATGCGTACCCCAAGGCGTTGGGATACCGGCGCAGAAGGTATAACCGCCAAAGGTCGCGCTCAAATCCACGGGCTTTGTATCTACCGCGGCCAAAACGCCTAAGGTATCACTCAGTATAGTGATGTACATCATGCCTGCGCCTTCTTCAAATTGGGTAATAGAGAAGAGCGTAGAGCCTTTTTTGAGCAATGTCGTGTGGTCTGGCGATGTAGATATGCCGTTTGCCATATCTTGATCAGAGTAGCTGGTCATTGGTTTGCCGATCACATCGATATGCTGACCCCAGATCGCCGAATTTGATGAATTGGGTTTATCACCAGAGCGGATCAATGTATTGAATGTCAGCGCTGTCGTCACACCATTGATCGTAATTGATGGAGTCACAATTAACGCGCGCTTTTCATCGTCGGTTGTTGCAACAGAGATACCTGTAAATGACACGGTATCCGTCGCGTAGACTATTTTTGGTAACGCAATCACGCCAACATAAGCGCGACGCCGCTCGTCGTCTTTACTTGGTACTTTATCGGTGTCACTTTCGTCATAGGGATGCTGAACCACCATGGTCAAGTAATCTTTCGTGAGATTGAATGTGCGTGGGGTTGGGTTTGAGGTTTGGTAAACAAACGGTGAGGTCGTTTCAGAGCCATAAGGTGTACTGAAGATTCGTGTGAGGTTGCCGTTGGTCAAGTCGTATGCCCACAGCACATCGTTTTGGTGCCGGCTAGTGTCTTCACCGATCAACAAGATGTCCTTGGTTGGTCCCATCGCTACATTATCTGGGCTAGCGATTTTGTTTAAGTTGCAGCTATTGTTGGCATCCCCAGTCACTGCCGCACCCAATACCAAGGGTGACATGTCTGTGGTCACGTAAGTGGTGGGATCAACACTCAGCTTGTAAACCCCGCCGCAACGATTGGCCGTAACCATGATGTCATTTGATAGACCTGTCAGAGTTGATGCCGCGCTGAACGCCCCGGTGATATCAGAAATGGCAATGTAGAGTTTATTGCGGCCGGGGTCAAATGTTATGCCCTCAAACTTGTTGAATTCAGTCGTAGCACCTAAGATGGCCGCGAAACGCACTGCTTCGAGACGTGAGGCCGCAGTTTGTATTTCGAGCGCAGACATTTTCAAAGAGTTGGATGTCTTAAGCTTTAAGCACTCAGCGCCATACTCTGTATCTGAGGGCTTGTAGTCGCCCGGGCATACATTGGACACGGGTGCTGTTTGGTCAAACAAATCAGAGAACTTTACGCCTTTGGAAATGGCGGCATCAATTTCGCTGTCTGTTGCGTGACCTAAATTGACCCACGTAATAGTGAAAGAGCCACCATCGGCGGCACTAACTGTGGCGGTTTGGGTCAGCTTGGCTGCGTACAAGGTACCCGCTGTCAAGTCCTCAGCCCTGTCTGCTTCGTAGCGAAACATGCCGCGCTTGGATCCGTCATCTCCAGCATAAACTGTTTTGTTGTTGGGCATGACATAAGCCATTTCCCAAGCAATCCGACCCATGCTGTAGTGCTTTTGTGCAAAAGTGTTTGCTGCAAATGCGCCTGTTCCTAAGCTTTCACCCGTCAGCGCAACTTGAACTGGATAGCCAATGCGGTAGACCGATGTTTTTGCGAGGGCTTCAATACGAGAAAGGCCAATCGCCTCGAGCAATTTGGCGGCATAGAATTTCTCGGCATTCCAGTCTGTACCACCGCCACAAGCGGTGAGTGTGAAAGCCGTCGCGGCCGAAGTGGCCAAAAATTTCAGTAAACGCATAGCACGCTCCGTTAGAAAAAGGAATCCCGACTTTATATTTGCTTTGTTACGAAAATATGAAGCCTTTATCGAGCGTATCTAAGAAATCTTTACTGAAACGCAACCTCCGCAAAGCTGCGCAGCTTGCGGCTGTGCAGCTGGTCCAGCCCACGTTCGCGCATGAGTTCAATGGCGCGCATGCCTATGCGCAAATGCTGGTCTACGCGTTCACGGTAGAAGTGGTTGGCCATGCCGGGGAGTTTGATTTCGCCGTGCAGCGGTTTGTCGCTAACGCACAGCAAAGTGCCGTAGGGCACACGAAAGCGAAAACCGTTGGCCGCGATGGTGGCGCTTTCCATGTCTAGCGCCACGGCGCGGCTTTGGCTAAAGCGGCGTTGCGGTTGGTTGTCGGGTAGCAGTTCCCAATTTCGGTTGTCCGTGCTGGCTACAGTGCCGGTGCGCAAAATACTCTTTAAGGCGCTTCCCTTAAGGCCGGTCACATCCGCCACCGCTTGCTCCAGCGCCACCTGGATTTCGGCTAACGCGGGGATGGGTACCCACAGTGGCAGTTCTTCGTCCAGCACATGGTCTTCGCGCACATAGCCGTGCGCCAGCACATAGTCGCCCAGTTGTTGGGTATTGCGCAGACCTGCGCAGTGACCCAACATGATCCAGGCATGCGGGCGTAACACGGCGATATGGTCGGTGATGTTTTTGGCATTAGCCGGGCCCACGCCAATGTTGACCATACTGATGCCGCTGCCGTCTTCGCGCACCAAGTGGTAGCCGGGCATTTGCGGCAAGCGCGGCGGGCTGTGGCCTTGGGCCTGGGGCGTGGCGCCTGCGCTGCCAACGCGTCGCGTGGTGAAGTTGCCGGGTTCCACAAAGGCGCTGTAGGGGCTGTGCGGATCGGCCATGGCGGCGCGGCCCAGGGCGATGAATTCGTCGATATAAAACTGGTAGTTGGTAAACAACACGAAGTTTTGAAAATGCTCGGGCAACGTGCCGGTGTAGTGACGCAGGCGGTGCAACGAATAGTCCACGCGTGGCGCGGTAAACAAGGAAAGTGGCTGCGGCTCGCCGGGGCCGGGCGCATAGGTACCGTTGGCAATGCCGTCGTCCATGGCGGCTAGGTCGGGCAGGTCAAATACATCGCGCATACGAGCGCGGCGTTCGGCACCCATTTCGCCTTCCAGGTGGTCGTTGTCGGCAAAAGAAAAATGTACCGGTATGGGTTGTGTACTAGTGCAAATTTCCAGTTCTACGGCATGGTTGTTTAGCAGTAGTTGAAATTGCCCCAGGTAGTAGCGCCCATACAAATCAGGCCGCGTAAGCGTAGTTTCAAAACGCCCCGGTCCGGCCACAAAGCCGTAGCTCAGACCCGCGCCCTCGGCCTTGCCCGTACGCGATACCGTGTCGGTATGCAAGCGCACCAGCGGGTAGAAAGCGCGTACGTGGCCTAGGCGGTCATCCCCCGCCACGAAAGCCTGCATGCAGGCGCGCAAGTGGGCGATGCTTTGGGCGTAAATGCTTTGCACTTGCGCCAAGGCATCGGCAGCGGAGGTGAATTTTTTGGGGGCGATAAAAGGGGGCTGATTGCTCATTTGGCGATTGTGCCTTGGGTAGCTTGCCATCGCCTAGGTGTTTGGTTTGCTTATAAAGTGACAAGATGCTGAGGACTCGCTCCGTGCACAGCGCTCAAGGGAACGCGTGCATCGAAGGTCACGAATCGACCAGCGTTCTTCACTGCTAGCCCCAGAAGGTACAAGTCGGTCAATTGTCGTGGCCCATGGATATGTGGGTGGTGAAAGCGCCCAGCATCCAAAACACTAATGTCATCGGCCCACAGCTGATGAAAAGTTGTAGCGGTGGAACCTTGCAACATGACTACCAGCGCAGACAAAGGCTGGGGCCTGCTGTAACCTGGCTGGCTCATTATGCGCAAGCAGCCATTTTGGGTTAGTGGGCAGCTGGCCCAGCCGTGTGCAATGTGCGCTTCTAGCCACAGCGCAGCGCGTTCGTGGTGGATGTGATCGCGGTCGTGCAGCGCAATGAGGACGTTGATGTCTAGCAGTGCGCGCATCAAACGCCCTCGGCATCTCGCAAGCGCTCAATCAGTTCGTTGCTGACAATGCCGCCTCTGGCGGGCAAGGGACTAATGCCGTAGCTAGCCAAGCGTTCACCCACCCGTACGGTGCCGCTGGGTACATGCGCCGGGTTCAAGTCGCTCATCGCAGTGGGTTGCGTGAAAGCGCGGCGTGCGAGTTCGCTAATCGTTTGGCCAAGCGACTTTTTCTCGCGCTTTGCAATTTCCTTGGCGGCAAAAAGCACATCATCGGCAATGTCTAGAGTTGTTCGCATGGCACACCTCGTGGTTTGATGTTTGATGCTAGCACATCACGCATCAGACATCAGGGCAAGTGCTTGTTGGGAATGCCGGCCAGCGAAGTACCAATCCAGGGAGATAGTGTGTCTGAAGCGTAGAGTGGGCGGCCTGAAATTGCTTATCTCTTCTTGCCAATGCGCTGTAACTTGCGCCTGCGCGGCCGCTACACCTGCTCTATGACCAGCGCGATACCCTGGCCCACGCCTATGCACATGGTGCACAGGCCGTAGCGCCCGCCGCTGCGCTCCAACTGGTTCAGCGCGGTGGTGACCAGGCGTGCGCCGCTGGCACCCAGCGGGTGGCCCAGTGCGATAGCGCCGCCGTTGGGGTTGACGCGGGCATCGTCGTCTGCCAACCCCAGATCGCGCAACACGGCCAGGCCTTGGGCAGCAAAGGCTTCGTTGAGTTCGATCACATCCATCTGCGCCAACGTCAACCCGGCCTGGGCCAGCACTTTGCGTACGGCGGGCGCCGGACCAAAGCCCATGATGCGTGGCGCCAGGCCCACCGTCGCCATGCCCAGCACGCGGGCGCGGGGTGTGAGGCCGTGTTGCTGCGCGGCACTGGAACTTGCCAGCAGAAGCGCACAAGCGCCGTCGTTCACACCGGACGCATTACCTGCCGTGACCGAGCCTTGCGGGTGCACGATGGGTTTGAGTTTGGCCAGCGCTTCCAAAGACGTGCTGCGCGGATGTTCGTCGCGCGCCACCAGCAAGGCATCGCCTTTTTTCTGAACGATGGTGACGGGCGTGATTTCGGAATCAAAGTACCCGGCGCCCTGAGCACGCACCGCGTTTTCCTGCGAGCGCAGGGCCATACGGTCTTGGGCTTCGCGTTCGATGCCAAATTGTTGCGCCACGTTTTCAGCGGTCTCGGGCATGGAGTCCACGCCATACATTTGTTTCATGAGTGGGTTGATAAAACGCCAGCCGATGGTGGTGTCGTAAACCGCGTTGTTGCGGCCAAAAGCGCTGTCCATCTTGGGCATGACAAAAGGCGCGCGGCTCATGCTCTCCACGCCACCAGCAATCATCAGTTGTGATTCGCCGCTTTTGATCGCGCGTGCCGCGCTGCCAACCGCGTCCAGGCTGGAGCCGCACAAGCGGTTGATGGTGGCGCCGGGTACATCCACCGGCAAGCCCGCCAGCAGCGCGCCCATCCGGGCTACGTTGCGGTTGTCTTCGCCGGCTTGGTTGGCGCAGCCGTAGAACACATCGTCCAGTGCCGCCCATTTGACACCCGGGTTGCGGTCCATAAGCGCGCGGATGGGGATGGCCGCCAAGTCATCGGTGCGTACCGCGGACAGCGCGCCGCCGTAGCGGCCAAAAGGGGTGCGAATGGCATCACAAATAAAGGCGTCTTGCATGGTGTGTCTCGTTTTGGAAAATTAGAAATCGCGCCGTAGCTTAAGCGGCGTGTTGCGCTTGCCACACCGCGTGGCGCAGCCATGGGCTGACGCGGTAGCGCTCCCCACGGTAATGGGTATCGAGCGCCTCCAGCACTTGCACTACCGCCGGAGCGCCCCAGCGCGCCAACCATTCAAACGGGCCTGCGGGGTAGTTCACGCCCAGCTTCATGGCGGCATCGGCGCCAGCTGGATCGCACACGCCTTGTTGCACTGCGTCGGCGGCTTCATTTATCAGCATGGCCAGCGTGCGTGCAGCCACCAGGCCGGGTTGATCGGCCATGCGCTGTGGCGCAAAACCCAGCGCACCCAGAAGCGCTTGCGCCAATGCGATGTTGTCAGTGGTTGCACCGCTAGACGCAGCAAAGGCCAGCACCGGCGCACCTCCTTGCGGTACATGCCAGTCATACACCACGACTTGCGCGCCCAGGGCGGATGCGGGCTTGCCATCGGTCTGGCGGATGTGAAGGTTTCCGACTTGTAAGCCGATCCATTCGCTATTCGCCACCAAGTCCACCGCAATGCCCACTGCTTGCATGCGCGTTTGCCAGTCGGCCAGGGACTGTACGTCTTGCGCGCTGGTGTGCAATTGCAGATGCGCAATGGCGGGCAGGGGTAGGGTTGGTGCATCCACTAATGGCGGCTCGCTGCCCGCCGCATAGTCGTAAATACCGCGCCCACTTTTGCGGCCCAGCATGCCACCATCCACCAACGCGCTTTGCGCCAGCGAAGGCGTGTAACGTTTGTCAAAAAAGTTGGCCGCATACACCGCTTGCGTTACAGCGAAATTAGTGTCATGGCCAATCAGATCCATCAACTCGCACGGCCCCATCCGAAAACCGATGGCGCGCATGCAGGCATCGATTAGCTCGGGCCTTGCGGTCTGTTCATGCATTAGCGCTAGCGCCTCGGCATAAAAAGGCCGGGCAATACGGTTGACGATAAAGCCCGGCGTAGAGCGTGCATGCACCGGGACTTTGCCCCAGGCTATTGACAGATCAAATATCGCCTGTGCCACGCCTGGCTCGGTTTGCAAGCCTGAGACCACTTCCACCAACTTCATCACAGGCACGGGGTTGAAGAAATGCATGCCCACCACGCGGCCGGGCATGCGTAGGCCTTTAGCGATAGCGGTAATCGACAATGACGAGGTGTTGCTGGCCAGCACACAGTCGGCGCTTAGCAAAGCCTCCAGGTCGGCAAACAAGGCTCGTTTGGCGTCTAAGTTTTCTACGATGGCTTCAATCACCAAACCGACGCCTGTCGCTTCGACCAAGCTATCCACGGGTTGGATACGCGCCAGGATGTCGTCTACCTGCGTTTGAGTGAATTTTCCTTTGGCAAGTAGCGCCTCTAAGCTCTCGCGTAGCTTGGTGCAGGCTTGGCGTGCAGCGCCTTCGCGCGCGTCCATCAGATAAACGCTGTGCCCAGCCTGGGCCGCCACTTGCGCGATACCCGCGCCCATGATGCCAGCGCCAACGACCAGGACTTTTGCGGGGGAGAGGGAGGGGTTCATAGGGCTAACACTTATCTCAACTGTATAAAAATGATGATGGTTCCGCCACGGAAGTCTAAATACGTCTCTAAATTTAAGCGGCCTCGCTGCTTCGACCCGTGGCCAATAGCTGTTCAGTAGATTCCTGCTTACGCCGAAATGTAATGGTAAAGCACGAGCTCATTATTCCCTTTGCAGCATCAGAATCAATAGAGCGAATTTTGGCCCTCTTTGTTGGCTACCCAAATGCAGTTAACGTCACCTGATGACTGCCTTGCTCGAGCGCATCACGCAAGGGTAATGGGTAGATGCTTATTGCCCAACAGCAGATCATGCGTAACCCGCATCAGGTCTTTACGGGCAACTGGCTTGAGCAAAAACGCGCTAGCGCCCGCCTGCAGAAACCGTTCTTTGTCGCTGGTGTTGACATTGGCTGTCAAGCCCAGCACAGGCGTGTAGCAGCGAGGTGCAGGCAAGTCTGCTCGAATGCGTCGGCAGGCTTCGATGCCATCCATTTGGGGCATTAACATGTCCATGAACACCAAGTCAAATGCTCCCCCTTGCATCGCTTGCAGCGCCTCTAAACCGTGAATCGCCTCTGTAATTTGGGCATTGGGGCATTCCAGCAACAACATCTGGCGAAGCAGCATTCGGTTGATCCGCAGGTCATCGACCACCAAAAAACGCCACGGCAATTGGCGCATGTTCTCTTGCTTGGATTCAGCTACCTGCATCTGGATGGGCGCTTGCCCCACTATGAGCGGCAGCCTGAACCAAAAACAACTGCCTTGTCCCAATTGACTGCGCACCCCAATTTTGCCGCCCATCAGTTCCACCAAGCGCTTGGAAATCGTCAATCCCAGTCCGTTGCCGCCATACAAGTCTTGTGTCTGGTCGGTCGCTTGCGAAAAACGGTCAAACACCACATTCAGTTTTTCCTCTGCGATGCCAATGCCCGTGTCCTGCACCTCAAACAAAATATCGAGCCCATCGGCCTTGACCTTCAAGCTGACGCTGCCTTCGGGTGTAAATTTAATGGCGTTGCCCAAAAGATTCACCAGTATTTGCATCAAACGATGTCGATCAGCCCAAATCCAGGTTGGCAGTTGGTAATCCACTTTGTGCGAGAAAGCCAGTTTCATGCTGCTTAAGCGATGGGCAAACAAGTCTGCGGCGTTACCAACGCTATTGCGTAGTTCAAAAGACTGGGGGTTGACCGTCAGCTTGCCGGACTGAAATTGCGAATAGTCCAACACATCGTTGATCACGGTGAGCAAATGCTCACCCGATTGCTGGGTCAGCGTCAACACCTCCATGGCTTTGGCGTTGCTTGCTTGGTTGTGGCACAGCAAGTCATTGAACCCCATGATGGCGTTCATCGGTGTGCGCAACTCGTGGCTAACTGATGAAATAAATCGATCCCGGATGTCTAGAATTTTCTGCAAGTCTTGGCGCCGTGCCTCCAACTCTTCATTGCTGGTGCGCAGTGCCTCAATTGCCTTGGCGCTGAATACTTGGTAGGTCAAGGTGATGGCAATCAAACTACTTGCAGTCACCACATAAACTAAAAATGCATAAACATCATGACCCTGGTTTAAGGGGGTCCATTGCGGCAAGGCACCCTTTAGGGTGAGAAATGACAGTAAGGAGAAACCCAAGATCACCACGCCGCCCCATACCAAACCCGCTTTGCGACCATCGATGTGGATCATCAAAATTGGTATCAGGTAAAACCAATTGATGATCGGTGAAAAAATACCTTGCCCAAAATAGGCCACCAAGCCAATGTGCAAAGTAGCGTAAATACCCATCAAGGCCAAAACCCGTCGGGTTGGTACGCCTACGCTCAAAAACCACAAGCTCAAAGCGATGCATGTTATGAAGGCAAAGCGGGGTTGATGGCTGCCTATATGGGGCGTCAATAGCCACATCGCGCTGATCACGATCATTAACACCACACCGGAAAAAAACACAAAAGGCAAGCGGCCCGCACGCAAATTGGGTGGAGTCAGGGCCACGAAAAAAGAGGCCCATTGGCCTTCGCGCCAATGGGTGCGTAGCTCATTCCACATGGGCTTGTCCACGGGTGCTACTCCAAAAACACATGTCAACTGCTTCCTGAAGTTTCTGTAAGTCCATGGGTTTGAGCACCACATTGTTCATGCCCGCTTCAAAGCAGCGCTGCCAGTCCAAAGTTTGGCTGCTAGCGGTCATGCCTAGTACCGGAAGGTGGTGCGTGGATCCAGGCAGTGCGCGAATCGCTTTGGTCAGGGCTAGACCATCTATGTCAGGCATAAACATATCAACCAACACTAAATCGACCGTTTGCTGGCTCAAATAGACTAGAGCCTGCACCCCTTGGCCCAAAGTGTGCACTATGGCATTCGGCCACAACTTCAGCAGCATACTTTTGGCCACCAGCAAGTTCACCGGGTGATCGTCCACGATCAAAAACCGCAATGCCGCATGACTGCCGATGTCTGACGGCGATGTGATTTGCACGCCAAGCTTGGGTGCAAGCGCCACCAAAAGTGGCAGTTCTAGCCAAAATGTAGAGCCCATCCCAAAATGGCTGATCACATCCAATCGCCCACCTTGAAGTTGCACCAATTTTTCGCAAATTGACAAGCCCAGGCCAGTGCCTTCGTGCAGGTTGAACTCGTCTGAGTTGGCCTTCTCAAAACGCCCAAAGACTTGCGCTTTTTGAGCTTGCGTCATGCCGATACCGGTGTCTTGCACTTCCACGCGCAAACCCACGTTGCATGGCGTACAGCGCAAATCAATGCGACCTGTGCGGGTGAATTTGATGGCGTTGTCCAGTAAGCTCTCCAACACTTGGTGAAAACGCCTGGCGTCTAGTAGCACCCACTGCGGCAAGCTTGGATCGATGCTGCAAACCATTTGGATAGTCGCCTCGCGGGGCCTGCTTTCGTAGCGGGCAAACAGTGCTTGCACCCCGATGGCTAAGGCGTAGGGTTGGCTGCCCAGACGCATGCGCCGGGCTTGCAATTGTGAAAAATCCAATATTTCATTGACCAAAGTCAATAGGCGCTGGGTGGACTTTCGAATCAACTCAGCCTGCTCCAAGTCTTTCGGGTGATGGGCTAAATGGTCTTTGAGCACACCGTTGAGCCCCAAAATGGCGTTCATAGGCGTGCGTAATTCGTGTCCTACCGAGGCGATGAATTCGTCCTTATGGCTTTGCGCACGCATCAAGTCCTCGTGGGTGCGCTTCAATTCATCACTTTGCAACTGCAAAACCTTGAGCTGTCGACCTTGAACGTGGTCCAAGTACACCAAAATTCCCACCAAAGTCGCTGCGGCAAGCACTTTGTTGACCCAAGCCCAAACCACCATATCGGGCGACTCAGCCGATCCCATGGACCAACCTGTAAGGCCCAGATACAGAACAGCGCCCAAACAGAGGGTTTGTAGGCTCAGCCATACAAACGCTTGCTTGACAGGCAACAGCAAAAATGGAATGAGTGCCAACATCGACAACCACACAATCATGGCCGATACCAGCCCGCCCGTATGAACCAGTAGGTAAAAAATCAAGGCCATCAATATGCCCAACATCGCATGGATGCACCAAACTGGGTTAGGAGTTAGTCGTAGGCACAGGGCCATGGCCATAAGTAATGCACAAGCCAATCCCACGACCCATGAGGGGTACTGGGCCATGGGCACACAAGCCACCAACAAACAATTAGCTACCGCGACCCAGGCAAAAAGTTCGGCCATGCGCCGTGTTTTCCCTTCAACCGCAGGGCTAAAAACGCCCAGGCTATCGATAAATTGGAAAGGGGTTCGCATGAAACAAAAAGTGCCGATGTATCACCAAATGAAGATCCTTGAAGCTAAAGCACGCACCCAGCGCAACCCATACCCCTCGCCTTGCTGATGCCTCGTTTGCAAGACTGATCGGCACAGGGGTCAAAAACAGGCCAGGTACGCTGGGTTGGCTGCGTTTTGTCAATGCCACAAGGCTGGCGGTGACGAGATGAAGCCCTCGCAGGGTATCACGATGCAGCGGTGAGGCAAACTCTCAATACGTCTCTAACTGCAAGCGGCCTTGCTGTTTCAAGTCTTGGGCAATGGTTGCCCAGTCCAGATTCGCGTCTAGCGCAATGTCCCGCAAGGCTTGCAGCACGCCTTCTTCCATGCTTTTGAGGCCGCAGACATAGAAATGACTCTGCGCATCTTGCAGCAAGCTTGCTAGTTGCGGCGCGGCCTCGCGCATCACGTCCTGCACATAGCGCTTAGGCTTGCCGGGCGTACGCGAAAACGCGAAGTGGATGTCGATGAAATCCTGCGGCAGCTTTTGAAGTGGCCCAAAATAAGGCAATTCTTGCTGGGTGCGCGCGCCGAAGAAGAGCATGAGCTTGCCGCCTTCAAACTTGCCACTGGCCCGCAAGCGACGGCGCCATTCAGTCATGGCACGCATGGGCGCGCTGCCGGTGCCGGTGCAAATCATCACGATATGGCTACCGGGATGATTGGGCATCAAAAAGCTGCTGCCAAACGGGCCGATGACTTGCACGGCGTCGCCAGTTTTCAGATCGCACAAATAATTAGAAGCCACGCCCTTGACCGCTTGGCCTTGGTGGTCCTGTACCACGCGCTTGACCGTGAGCGACAAGTTGTTATAGCCGGGCCGCTCTCCGTTGCGTGGGCTGGCAATGGAATATTGGCGCGCATGATGCGGTCTCCCGCTGGCATCCACACCCGGCGCAACGATGCCAATTGATTGGCCCTCTAACACCGGAAAAGGCATGCTGCCAAAGTCCAGCACGATGTGGTGCGTTTCGTTGTCGGTGCCAGCTTCATTGACCTGCATATTGCCGACGACGGTGGCGGTGGTGGGCGACTTGGGGCCGTGCAAATTGGTGTAAGGGTGCGCTGCGGACCAAGGTGGCAAGGTGGCGCCCATGGCGCTCAAATTGTCTGTAGCTGGCGCCGTAGCCTGGGTGCTTGCGGAGGCTTGCACCGAGCTGCTAGCCATCTCAAAAGCGGTACTGCCGGACACCTGGGTAATGTCAGCTACCGATTGCGCTTCAATGTGCTCTTGGGGCGCTGGTAATTCGTCCCAAGACAATTGTTCTTGTAAGGTGTACGCCTTGCTGCGAAGTACCGGCAACCAGTGGTCTATCGATCCTGTGGGGCAGGGCGGGACGCAGGCCATGCAGTGGTTGCACTTATCCGCATCCACCACATAGTTGCGGCTGTCATGCGTGACTGCGCCCACCGGGCAGGTGGCTTCGCAGGTGTTGCAGCGTATGCAGACCTCGGGGTCGATCACATGTTGCTGTAGCAGTTCGGCGGTGTCTGTGCTCATGGCATGGTGTCGCGGTGTTGTTGTGGCGATTGTGTCTTCAATTACTTCGGTGCTGTTTTTCTGAGCCCGAGGCCATACAGGCCGGGGCCGGGCTCCTCATGACGCAAGCGAAAAATCGTCGCCCGGCCCCGGCCTGCATGGCCTCTGCGAAGGGGCTGGTGTGGACGCTGAAAAGAAAGAGCAAGTTTATTGCGCGCGTTACGTTGTACGCTCTGATAGTTAGACGTTACTTCCGCTGAATTGGCACTAGAAATCGGTCGGCGCACTTACAGCCCCATTCGCAGCGTGGTGGTAGCGGTAGGCGGGGTGACGATTTTTCGGTCGCGTCATGCGGAACCCCGCCTACCGCTGCCGCCGCGCGGGTTCAGCAACAAAGCAAAACCTACACGCCAACCATCTTCAATTCGTTGCCACCAAGCGGATTCAGCCGAACGCGGCAATCAATTAAACCGAACGTATTCAAAATCCACCGGCTGACGGTTGATGCCGATGGCAGGCGGTGCGATCCAGTTGGCGAACTTACCCGGCTCGACCACACGGCCCATCAGGCTTTGCACAAAGGCACGATCTTCCGCGGTGGGCAACCACTCGGCAACTTTGGCGCTCCACTCCTGCTCGGACAGCACGCGGCCGTCGGGCGACACTTTGGCGCCGGACAAAGCGCCAATGTTGCGGTGAAACGCTTTGTGCGGCACGCTTAGGCGATGCGGCAAACCGGCTTTCTCTATGACGCGGTTCCAGCGATCGACACCGCCCACCGAGTCTTTGATGAAGTCGTCGCGCAACACTTCGTTTAGCGCGTTCAGCATCGGCACTTCTTTTTCCTGCAACTGACCGTTAACTACGTTCAACACTTTGTAGGTCTGGCCGCGCAACACATGATCATCGTCGCGCTTCGTCTCTTCATAACGGCCTTTAATGCCGGTGGAATAGAACGTGGCCGCGTTGCTGGATTCGTCAGCGCCAAACAAATCAATCGTCACGCTGAAATGGAAGTTCAAATAGCGCTGCAAAGTTGGCAAGTCGATCACACCGGCTGCGCGGAGTTTGCCCACGTCGTCGGTTTTCATCTCGTTCATGGCGGCGCACGTGCGCTGAATGATGCGGCTGATGCCGGACTCACCGACAAACATGTGGTGCGCTTCTTCAGTGAGCATGAACTTGGTGGTGCGCGCCAACGGATCGAAACTACTTTCAGCCAGCGCGCACAACTGGAACTTGCCGTCGCGGTCGGTGAAATACGTGAACATGAAAAAGCTCAGCCAGTCGGGCGTCTCTTCGTTGAAGGCTTGCAAAATGCGTGGGTTGTCTTCCTGACCGCTGCGGCGCTCTAGCAGCGCTTCAGCTTCTTCTCGTCCGTCGCGTCCGAAATGTTTGTGCAGCAAATACACCATGGCCCACAGGTGGCGGCCTTCTTCCACGTTGATCTGAAACAAATTGCGCAAGTCGTACATGCTGGGTGCAGTCAATCCCAAATGGCGTTGCTGCTCGACCGACGCAGGTTCGGTATCACCTTGGGTGACGATGATGCGGCGCAAATTGGCGCGGTGTTCGCCGGGCACGTCTTGCCAGGCTTTCTCGCCTTTGTGGTCGCCGAAGTGGATGTTGCGATCCGCCTCTCCGTGGTTCAAGAAAATACCCCAACGGTAGTCGCGCATCTTGACGTGGCCGAATTGCGCCCAGCCTTGTGGGTCCACGCTGACGGCGGTGCGCAAATACACCTCGTTGTCGGTCGTACCTTCGGGGCCCATGTCGTCCCACCAGTTGATGAAGTTGGGCTGCCACTGTTCGAGTGCGCGCTGCAAGGTGCGGTCGCCGCCGAGGTCGACGTTGTTAGGGATTTTTTCGCTGTAGTTGATGGCTGACATGAGGGACTCCGTTTTTGAATGCGTCGTGAAGTAGTTTGGATGAATGATGGTCTGCGCTGGTACTTAAACGCGGTTCCAGTCAAAGGCGGCGCGTTCGCCTTTGCCGTAGACCTTGAGCGCGCCTTTGTCGCCCACGGCGTTGGGGCGCTGGAAGATCCAGTTTTGCCATGCGCTTAAGCGGCCAAAGACGCGGGTGTGCATGGTCTCTTTGCCGTTGAAACGCAAATTCGCTTCCAAGCCGGTCATGGCGTCGGGCGACATGGACACGCGCTCTTCAACGGCGATGCGCACTTCGTCGGCCCAGTCAATATCATCGGGCGCGGCGGTCACCAGACCCAGCGCAAAAGCGGCGTCGGCATCCAGCGCCTTGCCCGTGGCGGCGCGCACGGCTTCTAGCGGGCCGATTTCTTCGTAAAAACGGCGCTGCAAGCGGCTTTGGCCGGTGGCCATGGGGTAGACGCCAAAGTTGCGTTCGCCCACGGTGATGCGCGGCGTGCGCGCTGCATCGTCAGGCAACATTAATTGGTAACTGCGGTCGCAGGCCAAGGCCAGTTCCAGGAAGCTACCGGCAAAGCAGGAGCCCGGCTCGATCAGAGCAAACAGGCTTCGCGAGGATAGGTCCAGGCGGCTGAAGGTGCGGCGCAGCAGACCCGTGGTTTCGCGCACCAGCCAGTGGCCTGCCTGGGCTTGCAGCACTTCGTCCATGGAAAGCACGGCAGCGGCCTCGCCCTCGGTTTTGATCAGCCAGATGCCGATGTCCAGCTCGTTGGTGCGCATGTGCAATATCGCGTCTTCCAATTCGCGCGCCATGCGCAAGGGGAACCATTGCGCGCCCAGCGCCTCAATCTCGGCGATGGTCGATGGCTGCGCGCCCTGAGGGGCTTGCATAGTCCAGACCGCGCTCCGCTTGGTGCGGTCGATTTCCACTTTGAGTGTGCTGTAGTGAAGCGCGTCAGCGCTGCGCGCGCATTGCAAGGGTGTGAGTTGCACGCCTTGCGCATCGGCGGGCCGGTCGCTTTGCGCGGCCAATGCAAGCGCGCGTTCGCGCACGCGAGCGGCGAACTCCGCCGGCTTGGCGAGGCTATCGACCAAGCGCCAGTCTTTGGCTTTTTGGCCGCGTACGCCTTCGGCGCTGGTGCAAAAAACATCGGCTAGATCGTGGCGCACGCGACGCTTATCTGTGACGCGTGTTAGACCGCCGGTGCCGGGCAGCACGCCCAGCAAAGGCACTTCGGGCAGGCTGACAGCCGACGACCGGTCATCGACCAGCAGGATTTCGTCGCAGGCCAGCGCCAGCTCGTAGCCGCCACCGGCGCAGGCGCCATTAACCGCCGCCAAAAACTTCAGACCGCTGTGCGCCGAGGAATCTTCCAGGCCGTTGCGCGTTTCGTTGGTGAATTTGCAGAAGTTCACTTTCCAGGCATGGCTGCTCAGGCCCAGCATGAAGATGTTGGCGCCCGAGCAAAACACCTTGTCCTTGGCGCTTGTGATGACCACGCTGCGCACCTCGGGGTGTTCAAAGCGGATTCGGTTGATGGCGTCGTGCAGCTCAATGTCCACGCCCAGGTCGTAGCTGTTGAGCTTGAGTTTGTAGCCAGGCCGCAGGCCGCCGTTTTCGTCGAAATCAGCCTTCAAGGTGGCCACCGGGCCTTCAAAACTCAGCGTCCAATGGTGGTACTGGCTGGGTTCGGTCTGGTAATTGACGAATGATTCGGGGTTCATAGAGGACTCACTTTAAAGCACGCACAAAAATGCATGTATTTGATGTAAATGCATCATAGTGCATAAATGAGAAGTCCGTCAAGCATTTTTTTGCCGCCTAGGGCGCGATCTGTAAATACCCGCGTACCGTGGCGCGTAGCAGCTCGAAAGTGGCTTCCAAGTCCTGGGCGCTGGTGTTGACGGTAAATTGGGCTTTGGAATAGAAAGTCTGGCGCCCGTTCAAAATGCTTTTCAGGTCTTCCAGCGCCTCTTTGCTGGCCGCCATGGGGCGCAAATCGCCTTGGGCGGTGACGCGGCGCAGGTGGTCGGCAGGGTCTGCTTGCAGCCATAGCGTGGTGCAATGCCCCAGCAAAAGGGTAAAGCTGGCCGGGTCGGACACCAAGCCGCCGGGCGTAGCGATCACCGCCTCGGGGTAGATTTGTATGCTTTCCTCCAAGGCCCGGCGCTCGTAGCGGCGGTAGGCGTTGGCACCGTACAAGGCCTGGATTTCGGCCACGCTGCAACCGGCAAATTTCTCAATTTCGCGGCTTAGCTCCACAAAGGGGTAGCCCAGGTCTTCGGCCAACATCTGCCCCAGCGTGGACTTCCCAGCGCCGCGCAGTCCCACCAGGGCAACTCGGGTGCTGCGCTCTTTGGCTGCGCCACCGGTTCCCAGCAGTTCGCCGATGGCAATACGCACGCGGTGCAGCGCAGGCGCGTCGCATTGCTCCAGCATCTCGCGGATCATCAGCCAATCCGGAGACGAAGTGCTGACATCGCCCAGCAATTCCGCCAGAGTGCATTGCAAGGCCTTGGCCACTTGCAAAAGTACCAGCACCGAGGCATTGCCCAGGCCATATTCCATATTCGCCAGATGCCGTTCGGACACCTGCGCCGCCGCCGCCAAGGCCTTGCGCGTCATGCCCCGGCGTGCGCGCAGCGCGCCCACACGCTGGCCCAGACCGACCAAATAAGGGTGCTTTTCCTCGCTGGGCACAGCGCCATCCGGAGAAACTTCTGTGCTTGTATGCAATATAGTGCTTGACATGATGTGAAAATGAATTTAAGGTTCGCATACGCACAATAATGCATTTTTTGGTAAGCCGCAAGCGGGGTAGCGCAAGCTAAAGCGAGATAGCCGAACCCCTGGGCGCAACCCAATACGCCCGCCGCGTGCTAGACATTGGCCTAACGACCGAGCGATAAATAGGAGCAATCAACATGGCAGAAACCACTGCGATGGACCCGCAGGGCGAGGTTTTTAACTTCGCGCAGTACCTGCTGGACTGCAATACCGGCCATCCTGATCGTTTGGCCTATGTGGACGACCAGCGCATCTTGCGTTATGGCGAGTTGGCGAAGGGCGCGCGAACTGTTGCCGCCGCTTTGCAGGCCGCTGGCGTGCGGCGCGAGGAGCGGGTTTTTTTGCTGATGCACGACTGCATCGACTGGCCCTGCGCGTTTTTGGGTGCCATGTATGCCGGCAGCGTGCCGGTAGCGGCCAATACCTTGCTCAAAGCCGAGGACTACGCCTATATGCTGGCCAAAAGCCGCTCGCAACTAGCCGTGGTGTCGCAGGCCTTGCTGCCGGTGTTTCTGGAAGCCATGGCCCTGGCTCCACACGAGCTTCGCCGGGTGGTGGTCGCGCGCGCCGTGAGTCCGCTGCCGGAAGGCTGCGTAAGCATGGAGGATTGGCTGGCCGCGCAATCAGCCCTGGCGCACTGCGCGCCCACACACCCGCAAGACCCCGGTTTTTGGTTGTTTTCCTCGGGCTCCACGGGTCGCCCCAAGGCCACGGTCCACAGCCAGGCCAACCCCTACTGGACCGCCAAACTCTACGGCCAGGATGTGCTGGGCTTGCACGCGGGGGCTGTTTGTTTTTCTGCGGCGAAATTGTTTTTTGCCTATGGCCTTGGCAATGCCCTGAGCTTTCCTCTGAGCGTGGGCGCCACCACCGTCTTGATGGCCGAGCGGCCCACCCCCGATGCGGTGTTCCACCGCCTGCAAGGCGGCGTGGGCGGGCAAAAGCCCACGGCGTTTTATGGCGCGCCCACATTGTTTGCGGCCATGCTGGCATCCCCGGCCTTGCCCACGGCCCAGGCTATGGCACTGCGCCTGGTGTCTTCGGCCGGAGAAGCCTTGCCAGCCGACATCGGCCAGCGCTTTAAAGCGCATTTCGGCGTGGACATCGTCGACGGCATCGGCTCGACCGAGATGCTGCATATTTACCTGTCCAACCGGCCCGATCGGGTGCGCTACGGCACCACCGGCTGGCCGGTGCCGGGCTACGACATCGCGCTACGTGACGACGCCGGCCAGCCCGTATCGGACGGCGAGACGGGTGACTTATTTATCCGTGGCCCCAGCGCTGCAATGCTGTACTGGGGCAACCGCGAAAAAACCATAGAAACCTTCCAAGGTGCCTGGACCCGCAGCGGCGACAAATACAGTCGCAATGCGGACGGAAGCTATACCTACAGTGGCCGCAGCGACGACATGCTCAAGGTCAGCGGCGTGTATGTGTCACCCTTTGAAGTGGAGTCCACGCTGATTGAGCATCCGGCGGTGCTGGAGGCCGCGGTGATCGGCGTGCTAGATGCCGATGGGTTGACCAAAACCAAAGCCTATGTGGTGCGCAAAGCCGGGCAGGAGGTGAGCGCCGAGGAACTCAAAGCCTTCGTTAAAGACCGGCTGGCGCCTTTCAAATACCCGCGCATGATTGAGTTTGTGTCCGAGCTGCCTAAAACGGCGACCGGCAAGATTCAGCGCTTCAAGCTGCGGGCCTTGTCGGCAGGGCAGGCCTCATCCATGTGATTGAACCCGGAAGTTTGCAGGTCAACGCAGGTCGGTGCCGGTGACCGGGCTCGCCCCAGTTGCCTGTCGCCTTTGGCCCCCGTCCGATGCGCTAGCATCCTGCGCAATGCCTAGCCCTGCCAAACCCAAGAACAAGCCAGAGCCAAAGCGCTTGCGCCAGTCCAGCCCAAAAGCCGTTCTCAAGACGGCCCCCGATGGCAGACCTGCAGCGATCGTCAAGGCCAAGGCGGTTTCTACGACTGAGTTGGTTACAAGTTCGACGCCCGCATTCAAACCGGCGGCAGTAGCCAAGCCGCGCAAGTCCGAAGTGCGCCGCGAGGAGATATTGCGCCACGCGACGGCCTTGTTCGATCGTAAGGGCTATGCCTACACCTCACTGGACGATGTGGCGCAGGCCGTCGGCATCAAGCGCGAAGCGCTGTATTACTACTACCGCAGCCGCACCGAAATATTGATCGCCATCGTTGGTCCGCAAACCAGCGGCTTGATTGATGGCATGCAGGAGGTCCTGACCCAAACCCTGCCCGCGCAGGAAAAGCTGCGGCTGGCCATTCGCAACCACCTCAAGCGCTTTGACCGCCATTGCCTGGAAATGACGATTTTTTTACGCGACGGTGTGATGGGCGGAAACGAAGAACTGCACCTAGCGATGCGCAGGGTGTGGAAGGATTACGAGTCCATGTGGACGCGCTTGATCGACGAGGGCAAGGCGTCCGGTGAAATAGCCGACTTGGGAGATTCCAAAATGATCGCCTTTGGCATTTTGGGTATGTGCAATTGGCTGGCGCGCTGGTACAACCCGCGCAAGTCCGCACCAATTGACGGCATCATCGATACCTATTTCGCCATGCTGAGCCAGGGTTTGCAACCCCGAGGCGCGACGCTGCTCAAAGGCTTGCAACCACCGTTGGATAGCGCCCGCAAACCACCAAAATCAAAAACAAAGGTGGGCTAAATTTTTTACGGAAGGTAAAAATTAGTAAACCAAAGAGTGCGCATTCGTTGGGACGTATTCTTCTGCTCAATCCCCATTCTGTGCGTGCCAATAGCCAAGCAAAAGTGCTTGCCTGCATCGTATAATTAATTTACACTAGCGTAAATTTTTAACATCAGGAGTGGGCATTGGTATCCAAGGAACATGAAGGCAAGGTTTACCCGCCTTATCAGGTGCGCCCTGACCGCGCCATGGGTCTGCAATACGCGCAAGCCCTGGGTCTGGCCGCATTGCCGGCGCGTCCCCCTTTGACTTACCTCATTTTTTTGCGTGGCGAAACCCAGGGCGTCGATTTGTTCACCGACCTCGACATACCGCGCCACCAGGCTTTGCACGGCGGTCAGCGCTACGAGTGGTTTGCACCGGTGCATTGGGATGATGCGCTAGAGGTGCGCGTACGCATAGACCGGGTGCTGGAAAAAAACAGCAAAGCCGGCCCACTATGGTTTGTCGATGCCACCTTCGACTACCACCATGCCCAGTCCGGCGTGCTTGCGGTGCGCGAAGTGACGCGCTTGATCAAGCGGGGTGCGCCATGAAAGTCGGCGACGTACTTTTCGAGGTCCGCGTACCTGGTTCTTCGCGCGAGACGATTGCCTTGTTTTCGCAAGCGACGCAAGATCCCAACCCGATCCATATCGACGATGCATTTGCCTTGCGCTGTGGCTTTAGCCAGGTCATCCAGCAAGGGCCAATGACGACGGCGCATTTCGCGCGTTTGTTGGCCGACCATTGCGGTGCGGACTACGTGCGCAGCCTGGACGTGTCCTTCAGCGCGCCGGTGTTTCCGCTGGAAGATTTAGACCTGCGGGCCACGGTAGAGCAAGTCGCCGATGGCATGGCGCTGATGGCACTGGTGGCTCAAAAAGTGGACGGTACTGTCACCGCCAAGGGGCAGGCGCAGGTCGCCTTGCACAGCCTGTGAAAGCGCCTCCTCCTTGCGAAGTCGTGGTGGCTGGTGGCGAAGTCGGGGCCTTTGGTCTCTGGCCAGACAGCAGTTTGCAGACCCTGGCGCAGCCGGTGGTAGAGGCCGCTTTGCGTGATGCTGGTGTGCAGGCCGCGCAGCTGGAAGCGGCCTATGTGGGTAACGCGCTAGGCGGCTTGATGCAAGGCCAGGAAACCATGCTGGGGCAGATGCTGCTGCCTGCGTCGGGTATACAGGGCATCCCAGTACACAACGTCAAAAACGCCTGCTCCAGTGGCGCAGACGCTATGGCGCTGGCCTGGAGCGCTGTCGCCTATGGGCAGTACGACTGCGTGCTGGTGCTGGGCGTGGAAAAGATGACGCACCCTGACCGCACCCGCGCCATGGCGGCACTGGCTTCAGCTTCGGACCGTCAGCCCACCGACCCCGGCCGCTCGGTGTTTATGGACCTCAATGCCGAGCGCGCCAAAAACTATATGCGCCGCTATGGCGCCACGCCACGCCACTTCGCCCTGTGCGCTGCCAAAAACCGCTTCCACGCCAGCTTGAACCACAAGGCCGCAGTACGCACCTTGATGGATGCGGACGCCATATTGCAAGATCGCATGGTGCTCGACCCTTTGACCCGCGCCATGTGCGGCGGCATTGCAGATGGCGCTGCCGCTGTGGTCCTTGTCAGCGGCGCGTTTGCGCGCCGCCATGGTTTGCACGGGCCCAAGGTGCGGGCCTCTTGTGTAGTGTCGGGGCAGCCGCAACGCAGTGCGGATGCACCTAGTGCTAGCGCGCGCTGCGGGGTCTTGGCCTTTGCGGCGGCAGGTTTGGATCCGCGCGATGTGTCGCTTGCCGAAGTGCATGACCCGACGGCGCCGCAAGAATTCATTGATATCGAAGACCTGGGTCTGTGCGCGCCGGGCCAGGCTTTTGTGTTGACTGAAAGCGGGCAAACGCAGCTAGGGGGTCGCATGCCCGTCAATGTGTCCGGCGGCCTGACTTGTCGGGGCCATCCGGTGGGAGCCACCGGGGTGGCGCAAATCGTGGAACTGAGTAGGCAATTGAGCGACCGTGCAGGACCGGCACAGGTGGCAGGCGCGCGCTGGGGCCTGGCGCAAATGGCCGGAGGCTTGCTTGGCAGCGATTCAGCGGTCGCCTGCGTCCATCTTCTCGAACGTGCATAGGAAACACCATGGCAACTAATCACCAGCGCGAAGTAAGCAGCACGGTACGCAAAACTTATGACCTGTACATCAACGGCCAATGGCATAGCCCGCACGGCAGCGAACGCATGGAGTGCCATAGTCCCCTCACGCAAAAGCTGCTCACCACCGTCCCCGAGTCAGACGGTGCCGACTTGGATGCTGCTGTGCAGGCCGCAGCTGCAGCCCAACCAGCCTGGGCTAATCTGAGCGCAAAAAAGCGCCAAGCCTTGCTGGAGGCGGCGGCTGATGCGCTGGTGGCGCAGTTGGAGCCCCTGGCTTTACTGGAGACGGCTAACACCGGCAAGCCTTTGCGCGAAAGCCGGGCCAATGTGTTTACCGCAGCGGATCGATTGCGATACTACGCCGGTGCCTGTCGCGTATTTGAAGGCGTGGTGGTGCCGGTTACGCCGGACATCACCAGCTACGGCCTGCGCCAACCCTTGGGCGTGGTCGGCATCATTGGTGCCTGGAATTTCCCGCTCAATATGTTCGTCGGAAAAATAGCACCGGCTCTGGCCAGTGGCAATACCGTGGTCTATAAGCCGGCCGATACCACGCCGGTCACTACTTTAGAAATTGCGGCCTTATTCGGAAGCATTTTTCCAGCGGGGGTGATCAATGTAGTAACCGGTAGCGGTGCCGGCACGGGCGCCGCAATGGTCGCGCATCCGGGCATACGCAAAATCTCGATTACTGGTTCCACACGCACCGGCCAACGGGTGATGTCTGCAGCTGGTGCCACGCTCAAGCGCCTGACCCTTGAGCTTGGCGGGAAAAACGCCCAGGTCATCTATCCCGATGCCGATCTGGACCGCGCGGCGCAAGGCATTTTGTTGGGTGCATTTCTTAACCAAGGCCAGGTGTGTACCGCAGGTAGTCGTATTTACGCGCATGCCAGCGTAGCCAATGCGCTCAAAGAAAAAATACTGGCATTGGTACCCAATCTCAATATCGGCGACCCCTTTGACTCCAATACGCGCATGGGAAGCTTGGCCTCGCGCGTGCACTTTGATCGCGTTAGCGACTACATCGCCACGGGGCTGCGCGAGGGGGGGCGCATTCTCTGTGGCGGACATCCCGTACGCGTGAAAAAATACCCTAAGGGTTTGTTTATGGCGCCCACATTGTTTGAGAGTGTGGACCCGCAAGCGCGCATAGCGCGCGAAGAAATTTTCGGACCCGTGGCCACCTTTGACAGCTGGGCTGACGAAGAGGCCATGTTCACCCAGGTCAATGCGGTTGAGCAAGGGCTGGCCGCCGGGGTTTGGACCAGCAGTTTGTCGCGCGCACACAAAGCGGCGCGCGCTATTCAAACGGGGCGGGTATGGGTCAATTGCTACAACCTGTATCCCTCGGGCGCTGCGTTCGGCGGTAGCAAAGCCAGTGGGTTTGGCCGGGAAGATGCCTTTGAAACCCTGCTCGATTTCACCGAGGTGAAAAACGTGATCGTGGACGCCTCGGAAACCGCACGCGGCTTCTATGCCTAAGCCTGTCTGCCTGCTCATGTAAGTGGAAAAATTTGACTACTAAAAGGAAGTAAACGTATGACGCAATCAGTAATGGAAGCACCCGCACACACCGCAGTAACTGCCGCAGAGTTCTGGGACCAAGACCCGGAATACCAGGACTTGCTACTCAACCTGATCAATATTCATGTGGTGAGCGAGCTGTATGGAGGTGATATTTTCGAGGCCAGCATTCTGCGCGCCCCTACGCCCGAGTTCAAAATGCGTATGGCGCGCACCGTGATGGAGGAGTACGGGCACCACCTGCGCTACCGCAAACTGATGGAAGAGCTAGGCCTGGATTGGGAAGAATACGCGCGCAGCAAAGGGCATCTGTCCACCTTTGACACGCCGATGGAATCCTGGGCGGATCAGGCGGTGTTTTTGGCGATTTTGGACCGCGCCGCAGCGCACCAGTTTCGCCATTTTGTGCAGTGCCGTTACGAGCCCTTCCGCCAAGCGGCGCAAGATACGCTCAAAGAAGAATACGGCCATGTCGGCCTTGGTATGGATGCTGTCAAAGCACTATTGCAAACCGATGAGGGGCGCGCGCAGGTCGAGCGCGGTCTGCACAAATGGCTACCAGTGGGTTTGCAGTCTTTTGGTTCCGATGCCTCGAAGAAGAATGAGCGTTATCGCTACTTCGGTATCAAACAAGACACCAACGAAAACATGCGCGCAATTTACTGGGAGCAGGTACGCGCTTTTGTAACCGAAGACTGGGGCTTTGCTCTGCCCGAGGATTACACCCAGATTTGGAACCCCAAGGGTCAGCAGGATACGGACCGTGCGTACTGAGTATCTTGAAGGAGCTCGCATATCCAGCAGCCACAGCAGTAAAGACGATTGATGTACGCATTGACTTTGGATGGCAGTGACAAGGTGGTGAATCTGCCGGCGCAGGAGTCGGTGCTGGACGCCTGTCTGGCCCAGGGTCTGGAGCTGCCCTACAACTGTCGCTCGGGCGAATGCGGGGAGTGCCTGGCGCAATTGAAGAGCGGCACGGTGCGGCAGCTGCCCGGCAGCGATCCGGCGGTATTTACCGAGGCCATGCGCGCCCAGGGCATGGTACTGACCTGCATGTGTTTTGCCACCTCGGACCTGGTGCTCAAGGTGCCTCTGCGCCAGCACAGCGGTCCGGCCATACGCCAGTTCGATGCGGTGATCGAATCCTTGGTCTGGCATGGGCCGCGCACCGCGCAAGTGCGTTTGCGTTGCCCCGCGCCGGTAGAGTTTGAAGCCGGCCAGTATTTCGAATGGCATGTGCAAGGCGTGGCGCATGCGCGTTCTTATTCGGTGTCAGTGGCGCCGGGGTCGGATAGGCTGGAATTTATGGTGCGTATCTATCCAGGCGGGCAGATCAGCGCCATGCTTAAGCGGCATGAGTTAGCGCCGGGTGATGTAGTGGGTTTACGCGGTCCATTTGGCACTTATCGCTATGACGCCGCACACCCAGGGCTCGCCGTTTTTGTGGCTGGTGGTACGGGCATCGGGCCAGTGCTTTCGCTGGTGCAATCGGCATTGCGCAGCCAAGAGCAGCGCCGGCTGCTGGTGCTCTTTGGCGCGCGCGATACGGCCGAAATGGCCTCAGCCAACGCCTTGCAACAATGGGCCGCGCGGGATGCGCGGCTAAAGTTCGTGCCTGTGCTTTCTGATGACACAACTGACTGCGCATGGCAGGGACTGCGCGGCACGGCGGTGGATGCCTTGCAAGCGCAGCGCGCCGATTTTTTCGGCGCTACCGCCTACCTGTGCGGCCCGCCGCCTATGGTGGAGGCGGCAAAAAAAATCTTGCTGGTCAAGGGCGTGGACGCTGCGGATGTGTATTACGACCGATTTGCGCCCGCTGCCAGCGGAGCTGCGTCATGAATATGCCGATACCAGACGATGCGGTGCAGGGGCAGGGGCATGAGATGGCCTTGTATGCCGACGACGGTACTTTGTTGTCCTGGCGTCTGTACCCCAACCCTACAGCGCGCGTGCGCTTGGTCCTGAGCCACGGCAACGGCTTAGCGATGGATGGTTATCAGGTCTTTTGGCGAGTCTTGCTGGCCGATTTTGAAGTGGCTATTTTTGACTTTCGAGGCCACGGGCGCAGCCAGTCGGGCGCCGCAGCCGAGCACCATTGGACTCAGTTCGAAGCCGATATGCAAGCGCTGTGCGATGCCTTGGCCGCGCAGGTTGATACGCGTCCACTGGTGGGCGTTTTTCACTCGCTCAGCGCCGTGACTAGTTTGCGGCATTTGCACCGCTTTGGGCCACGGTGGGATGCACTGGTGCTGGTGGATCCGCCCTTAAGCCCGCCGCCCGGCCATGCCATGGAAAGTGAGCATGCAAGCGAAGTTCAATTGCTTGCCGAAGGCGCGCTGCGCCGACGCCCTGGATTTGACAGCGCACAGCAACTGGCCGAGCGCTTTGCACGCGTGGCCGTGTTTGGCGCGTGGCAGTCGCAAGCGTGCATGGACATGGCCTTGGCCTCGCTGCGTCAGGCCGAAGCCGGCGGCGCATGGCAGCTGCGCTGCGCGCCTGAGCGCGAAGCGTCGGTGTACCGCAGCAATATCTGGCCACTGGCGCAAGAGGTGCTGGTTGACTGTCCGTTTCCAGTGCATTTGCTGGCAGCAGACGCGACGCTGCAGGGCAGTGGATTGCCCGCTCGCTATGCCTTGGACTTGCATCAACGCTGCGCGATCGGCTACACGCCTATTGCGGGAACCGGTCACTTTTTGCAGTTAGAGCAGCCCCAGGCATGTGCGGATGCGATTGCGCAGTTTCTACAGCAGACTGGGCTTTTTACAAGTACTAGTGAACCAGTGAAATAGCGCGATAGCGCTTAGACCTGTGAACTTGACCACGATGAGGACGCTATGAACACCAGCAATGCGAGCATTGAAAAGCACCCGGGGCCTAAAGGCAATGTGGTGGACTACCTGATGGAATTACGTATGTCGCCGCAGGAGGCTGACCGACCCTATTTGGTGTGTCCTGGCGTGACCTATAGCTTTGGCGATGTGTACCGGCGTGCCTGCCAGGTAGGGCACATGCTTAGGGGACAAGGCATCCAGGCCGGGGACCGGGTGATGTTTATCGTTCCTGATGGGCTGGATTTCGTGTCGCTGTTTTTGGGTGCAATGAAAATCGGCGCGGTTGCGCTTCCACTCAATACCTTTTTACTGGCATCCGACTATGCCTACTACGTCCGTGACAGCGAGGCCAAAGCACTAATCGTTGGCCCCGATTTACTAGCGCGCATCGATACCATCCGGCAGGCTGCAGATTTTCCAGCGCTGCTATTTTCCACCGACGGGCCTGTGCCGGGCTATGCGGATTTCACGGCGGCGGTAGACCCCATGCCGCAGGACTTACCTACCTACGCCTCGGATGCGCAGGACGCGGCGTTTTGGCTATACAGCTCGGGCAGTACCGGAAGCCCCAAAGGCGTGGTGCACACGCATGCCCATATTTACTGGGCAACTGAGTTATTCGGCTTGGGCAATGTGGGCCTGAACGCGGGTGACCATATTCTTTGCCCGCCCAAAATGTTTTTCGCCTATGGCCTGGGCAACCAGGTGTATTTCCCTTTGCGCGCGGGGGCCAGCATCGTGGTCGACGCCGACCCGATCAAGCCCAAGGCTGTGCTGGATCACATGATTACGCAGCGGCCAACCGCCATGATGGCCGTGCCCACATTGTTTGCCGGCATTCTGGAGTTGATGCGCGGCATGGAACCCGCGCAGGTGCATGCGGCTTGCAGCCGTTTACGCGTATGCATCAGCGGTGGCGAGCTGCTGCCGCCCGCTTTGTACCGGAAATGGCTGGAGGTTACGGGCAAAGAAATTTTGGATGGTGTGGGCACGACCGAACTTACCCATATGTTCATGATCAACCGGCCCGGCGCTGTCGTGCCCGGCAGTTGCGGGCAGATTGTGGAGGGCTATGAAGGCATTTGCCTGGACGAAAACGGCGCGCCTCTGCCTGTCGGAGAAATCGGCAATTTGTTTGTTAAAGGCCCCAGTGCCGCGCAGCAGTACTGGAACAAGCCGGAAAAAACCGCTACCACCATGTGGGACGGTGGCGTGCTCACCGGTGACAAGTGTTACCAGGATGCGCAAGGCAATTACTTTTATGTAGGTCGCATGGACGATATGTTGCGCGTCGGCGGCGTCTGGGTTTCGCCTACCGAGATCGAGTCGGTGCTGGCCGAGCATCCCAGTGTTTTGGAATGCGCAGTGATCGGCGCACCCGATGAACGCGAGATGATCAAACCCAAGGCCTATGTTGTCTTGCGCCAGGATATAGCGGGTGAGCCGGCGCTGCAAGAGGCGATGCGCAGCTTTTTGCGCGAGCGATTGGCCCATATCAAATGCCCTCGCTGGATCGAGTTTTGCGCTGAGCTACCTAAAACGGCGACTGGGAAAATCCAGCGTTTCCGCCTGCGGGCGCAATCCGTATCCGAGGCTTGACACACTTGTCGCAACGGATAGACATAGAACTGGCCACTGGCCCTGTAAGCATCGAGTATGCGTGGCTGGGCGACGCGCCCGCGCAGGCGCCGGTGATGGTGTTCCTGCACGAGGGGCTGGGTTCGCTGGCCATGTGGAAGGACTACCCTGCCCACCTATCCGCTGCCGCCCAGTGCCGCGGTTTGGTGTATTCGCGCCCCGGCTATGGGCAGTCGCAGGCGCAACAGGCGCAGCAGCCCTGGGGGACTGACTTTATGCATATTCAGGCCTATGAGGTGCTACCGGCTTTGCTGACGGCGCTGGGCTTGGCGCCACCGGAACTCGCTGAATCGGCGGCGCCCCTGATACTTTTTGGGCATAGCGACGGCGCATCGATAGCGCTTTTGTTTGCCGCCCGCTACCCCGGCTGGCCCGCTGCATTGGTGGCAGTAGCCCCACATTTGTTTGTGGAAGGTAGAACCCTTAGCGCGATTGCGGCCTTGCAGGAGCCGCAGGTTCAGCAGCCCTTGTTGGCGCGACTGGAACGCCACCATCGGCATCCAGGCACGGTATTTAAGGCCTGGAGCCAGGCCTGGCTAGCGCCCGAATTTGCCGCTTGGACGATTACTGACACAATCGCGACATTGCGCTGCCCGGTGCTGGGTGTGCAGGGCGTGGACGATGAATACGGGACAATGCACCAAATTCATGCGCTGGGCGAGCTAGCCGCGCCGACGCGGTTGCTGGAATTGGCTGATTGCGGACATTCACCCCATCGCGATCAGCCTGATGCCTTGACCACCGCTGTTTGTGATTTTTTGACATTTTTACAAGGAGATTAGATATGTATCGACAACTTAAGCCAATCATTCGTTGGGTTGGCAGCGCTGTTGCGTTCACCGCGATCAGTACCTCTGGAGCACTAGCGCAGAACACCGGCAAGCTAAAAGTCGGCTTCATGCTGCCTTACACCGGCACCTTTGCGGCCCTGGGCATTGCGATTGAAAACGGATTTCGCCAGCATGTCACTGAATTGGGTGGCAAGGTCGCCGGTCGCGAAGTTGAATACTTCAAGGTGGACGATGAGTCCGAGCCTTCCAAAGCGACCGATAACGTCAACAAGCTGATCAAGCGCGATCAGGTCGATGTGATTATTGGTACTGTGCACTCCGGTGTGGCCATGGCCATGGCCAAAGCTGCCAAGGAAAGTGGCACTTTGCTGATCGTGCCCAACGCCGGTGCCGATGCAGTGACCGGCGCCATGTGCGCTCCCAATATTTTCCGCAGCTCTTTCTCCAATTGGCAACCGGGCTACGCCATGGGCGAAGTCATGGCCAAAAAAGGCATTAAAAAAGTCGTCACGATTACTTGGAAATACGCTGCTGGCGACGAGTCGGTTAAAGCTTTCAAAGAAAGCTTCGAAAAAGGTGGCGGCACGGTGGTTAAAGAGTTGAGCCTGCCTTTCCCTAACGTGGAATTCCAGGGCTTGCTGACCGAAATCGCCGCTACCAAGCCAGATGCGGTGTTCACCTTCTTTGCCGGTGGCGGCGCGGTGAAATTCGTGAAAGACTACGCAGCAGCAGGCCTGAAAGCCAATATTCCTCTGTACGGATCGGGCTTTTTGACCGAAGGTATTTTGGATGCTCAGGGCGCCTCCGCTGATGGCCTATTTACTGCGTTGCATTACGCCGACAGCCTAAACACCAAGCGTGACAACGCATTCCGTCTCAACTACGCCAAGACGTACCGCCTGCAGCCCGATGTTTACGCGGTGCAAGGCTATGACGCCGCGCAAATGCTGTCCATTGGGTTGAACGCTACCAAAGGCGACGCGACCAAGGCCGCCGACATTTCTGCCGCATTGCGCAAAGCAACGATCGACAGCCCACGCGGACCCTTCACTATTTCTGCGGCGCACAACCCAGTGCAAGACTTTTACCTGCGCCAGGCCAGCGACAAGGAAAAGGAAAACAAAGTGGTGGCTATGGCGAGCGCCAAACTTGCCGACCCAGGCCGCGGCTGCAAGATGTAAGGTTTTAGAACGAAATGCTCAGGGCTTGTGCCCTAACGCAATGCTGCGTTAGGCTCAGCCCTGTATTTTTATGGACCTCACCACTTTTCTGATCCAGTGCCTAAACGCACTGCAATACGGCTTACTGTTGTTTCTGGTGGCCTCGGGTCTGACGCTGATCTTCGGCATCATGGGCGTGATTAACTTGGCCCATGGCAGTTTTTACATGATCGGCGCTTACATGGCTTTTGCCTTGGCGCCCTTTGTGGCGGCCACGGTGGGCGGCGGCTTTTTCACCACTCTGTTGTTTGGTTTGATCCTGGCCGTCGCGCTAGGCTATTTGCTGGAGTGGGCGTTTTACAGTTTTCTCTACACCCGTGAACATTTGCAGCAAGTGCTGATGACGTATGGCCTGATATTGGTGTTTGAGGAACTGCGCAGCCTGCTGGTCGGCGACGATGTGCATGGCGTACAAGCGCCAGATTTTTTGTCCGGGAGCATTCCGCTGGGCGACATGATGACCTACCCGGTCTATCGCCTATTCATCTCGGGTGTGTGCCTCTTGCTGGCATTGTGCATGTACTTTGTATTTGCTAAAACCCGTCTAGGCATGATGATCCGCGCGGGCAGCACCAACCGCGAGATGGTGCAATCACTGGGCATTGATATCAAGTTTCTCTACCGCGTGGTGTTTGCCGCCGGGGTAGCAATTGCAGTGTTGGCCGGCATGGTGGCCGCGCCGGTGTCCTCGGTCTATCCGGGAATGGGCAGCCTGGTGCTGATCATTTGTTTTGTCGTGGTGGTAATCGGTGGCATCGGCTCGATACGCGGGGCGCTGCTGGCGTCTTTGCTCATTGGAGTGGTCGATACCTTTGGCAAAGTGCTGTTACCCCAAGTGGCTGGCGTACTGGTCTATGTCTTGATGGCGGGCATTCTTTTGTGGAAGCCCGATGGATTGTTCAAGGCTGGTTAATGCGCGCTCAGCTTCCTAAATTTTTGTTCGTGCTGGCCAGCTTTGCGGCATTGGCTGTGTTTCCACATGTAGCGGGCAAGTTCGGCGTGGACCTGGCCACCAAGATCATGATTTTTGCGGTGCTTGCGCTCAGCCTGGAATTGCTGGTGGGCACGACTGGCTTGGTGTGCTTCGGGCAGGCCGCGTTTTTTGGCATAGGGGCTTATGCCACGGTACTTTTATCGCCGTCCGATGGGCCAGCTTCGGTCGCGACCTTGTTGCCTCTGTGTGTGCTGCTGGCTGCCGCATACGCCCTGGTGGTAGGTGCGCTGTCTTTGCGCACCAAAGGCGTGTATTTCATTATGGTCACATTGGCTTTCGCGCAAATGGCCTATTACGTGGTGCATGACACGCCTTTGGGCGGCGGCACCGACGGCATTTATCTGATGATGAAACCGGCGTCGGGCGACTGGCTCGACCTGGATAAGCCGCTGGTGATGTACCGCTTTACCTTGGCTTGTCTGCTGGGCACTTTTGTGTTTTTGGCTCTTTTGGGGCGCTCTAAATTTGGTCATGCACTGGCCGGTATCCGCGTCAACGAACAGCGTATGCGTGCCACCGGTTTCTCTACTTACCCTTACAAGCTGGCGGCGTTTGTGGTGTCAGGCGGTATTGCCGGATTGGCTGGTTTTTTGTTTGCCGTTAAAGATGGTTTTGTGAACCCGGAAATGATGAGCTGGCATATTTCCGGTGAAGTGCTCATCATCATTATTTTGGGCGGACTGGGGCATTTACGCGGGGCCTTGATCGGCGCGTTTGCCTTCGCCTTGTTGCAAGAATTTTTCCGCTCGGAAGCCATCTTTGGCGAGTTCGCCAAGCATTGGCATCTGGGCCTAGGGCTGACCATCATCGCCAGCGTGGCCTTGCTGCCGCGTGGATTGGTGGGCATACCGACGCAGTTGTTGGGGCGTAAAAGCGGCGCACGCAGCAGCGGTGATTTAGCGCAAGCTGCGTCGGCAAAGGCAGGTCATGCACAACCCTGAAATTTTGCTGCGCGGTACGGGTATCAGCCGCCGATGGGGTGGACTGACCGCCTTGGACAATGTGTCTATCGACGTCACGCGCGGCAGCGTGCACGCGGTCATTGGCACCAACGGGGCAGGCAAGTCCACGCTGGTGAACATCCTGTCCGGCGAGTTGGAAGCGTCTGCAGGCTCGGTGCATTTGTTGGGGCAGGATGTGAGCCGTTGGAGCCAGCCGCGCCGCGCCCGCGCAGGGCTTGGTCGCAGCTACCAGCGCAACACGATTTACCCCAGCTTCAGCGTGCTAGAGAACTGCCGGCTTGCGGCGCAGGCCATGCACCAGCAGCCCTGGGCCTGGTGGCGCAGCGCTACAAGTTGCACCAAGAGCTTGCAGGCCGCGCAGGATGCGGCCGCGCAAGCGGGTTTGCAGGATTTGCTAGAGCGCGAAGCGGGCCTGTTGTCGCACGGCCAAAAGCGCCAGTTGGAAATCGCCATGTGCCTGGCCACGCAGCCTTCGGTGCTGCTGCTGGACGAGCCCTTGGCCGGTATGGGCGCCGAAGAAACCGACCGTATGTTGGAACTCCTGACAGCGCTCAAGTCCAGCCATGCCATGTTGCTGATCGAACACGACATGGACGCGGTGTTCCGCGTGGCCGATGTGATTACCGTGCTAGTGAACGGGCAGCTTATTGCCTGCGGTAGCCCCGAAGCGGTGCGTAACAGCCCCGAGGTGCGGGTTGCTTATTTAGGGGAACATTGATGTACGCGGTGGCTTTGATTTGCATCGCTAATGTCGTCGTGTCGTGGCCCGCCGCGCTGGAGACGCACGGATGACCACACCTATTTTGCAAGCCCGCGCGATTCAGGCCTGGTATGGCTCGGGCCAGGTTTTGTATGGGGTGGACTTGGACATTGCGCGCGGCCAAACCATGGGCCTGCTTGGGCGCAACGGCATGGGAAAGAGCACTCTCATCCGCACCCTGCTAGGGCATGTGACCGAGCGCAGCGGCAGCATCCGCGCTTTCGGGGTGGATGTGTCGCATAGCCGCCCGCATGAAGTGGCGCGCTTAGGTGTGGCCTACGTACCCGAAGGGCGGGGCATTTTTCCTAATCTGACAGTGCGCGAAAACCTGCTCATGGCTGCACGCCCCGGCACCGACGGGCGCAATGACTGGCCGTTTGCACGGGTGATGGAAACCTTCCCGCGCCTGGCCGAGCGCCTGTCCAATTTAGGCGCCGAGCTATCGGGTGGAGAGCAGCAAATGCTGTCCATTGGCCGCGCCCTGATGACGCATCCGCAACTCATCATCCTGGACGAAGCCACGGAGGGGTTGGCCCCGTTGATCGTGGCCGAAATCTGGCGCGTTGTCGAGGGCATCCGCCAAAGCGGCATCGCCACTCTGATCGTGGACCGCGACTATCGCAAAGTGCTGGAACGAGCGGATACCGCCATCGTGCTGCAAAAAGGCCAAGTGGTGATGCAAGGCAGTGGCCAGGACCTGCTGCGCGACCCAGCGCTGGCGGGGTTTTTGGGCGTTTAGGTCGATCCTTGCACCAATTGAAAACGGCACCCGCAGGTGCCGTTTTTACTGCAAAGCGACAGGCTATTTACGCTGCGCTTTCACCTTCAAACGCCAGGCGTGCAGCAGCGGCTCGGTGTAGCCGCTCGGTTGCGCCAAACCTTTGAACACCAGGTCGGTCGCCGCTTTAAAGGCCTTGGAGGTTTTGAAATGTCCAGCCATGGGTTGGTACAGCGCGTCACCCGCGTTTTGCCCGTCCACCACGGCAGCCATACGCTCGAAAGTGGCCTGCACTTGCTTCTTTGTCACGATGCGGTGCAGCAGCCAGTTGGCAATATGTTGGCTTGAAATACGCAGCGTGGCACGGTCTTCCATTAGGCCGACGTTGTGGATGTCGGGCACTTTGGAGCAACCCACGCCCTGGTCAATCCAGCGCACCACATAGCCCAAAATACCTTGCACATTGTTGTCAAGCTCTTGCTGCTTTTCTTTCTCGCTCCAGCCGGTGTTGGTAGCCACGGGGATGGTCAACATGTCATTGAGCAAACCAGCGCGCTCTTTGCGCAAGTCGATATCTTCCAACTGCTTTTGCACATCGCTGACCAGCACTTGGTGGTAGTGCAGCGCATGCAGTGTGGCGGCGGTGGGGCTAGGCACCCAGGCGGTATTAGCGCCAGCTTTTGGGTGTACGATTTTTTGCTCCATCATGGCCTTCATCAGGTCGGGCATGGCCCACATGCCTTTGCCGATTTGTGCTTTGCCACGCAGGCCGCAGGCCAGGCCGGTAAACACATTGCTGCGCTCGTAAGCTGCGATCCAAGGCGTGGCTTTCATTTCGGCTTTGCGGATCATCGGGCCGGCATACATGGAGGTGTGTATCTCGTCGCCGGTGCGGTCTAAAAAGCCGGTGTTGATAAAGGCCACGCGGCTACGTGCGGCGGCGATACTGGCTTGCAGGTTGATGCTGATGCGGCGCTCTTCGTCCATGATGCCCAGCTTGACCGTGCTTTCGGGCAGACCCAGCAAGGCCTCTACGCGGCCAAACAATTCATCGGCAAAAGCCACTTCAGAAGGACCTTGCATCTTGGGCTTGACGATATACACCGAGCCTTTGCGCGAGTTGCGCACCTGCCCTGCAGCGGCATCGGCCTTGGTTCGCTGCAAGTCGTGGATGGCGATGGCGGTGGTGACCACGGCGTCCAAAATGCCTTCAGGGATTTCATGCGAGCTGCCATCTTTGCCGGTGTACAAAATGGCCGGGTTACTCATCAAATGGCCCACATTGCGCACAAATAGCAGTGAGCGGCCGTGCAGTACCACGGGCTTGCCGTCAGCCCCGCTATAGACGCGATCGGGATTTAGGCCGCGCACAAATGTTTTGCCGCCTTTGCTGATGGTCTCGGTGAGCGTGCCTTGCAAAATGCCTAGCCAGTTGCGGTAAGCCAGTACCTTGTCCGCTGCATCTACCACCGCTACCGAATCTTCCAGATCCAGGATGGTGGAGAGCGCCGCTTCCATCACCACGTCATACACACCGGCTGCATCGGTTTTGCCAATCGCGGTGTTGTGGTCTATCAAGATGTCCAGGTGCAAGCCGTTGTGCTCCAACAGCACCGAAGAAGGCGCTTTGGCCATGCCTTGAAAGCCTTTGAACTGCGCAGCCGTGGCCAAGCTGGTGTTGCTGCCGTCTTTCAGGGCCACGGCCAGTTTGCCGTTTTTCACGCTGTAGGCTACGCTGTCTTTGTGCGAGCCTTTGCGTAACGGAGCGACTTCGTCGAGCAACTTGCGCGCATAGGCAATAACTTTTTTGCCACGCTTGGGGTTGTAGGGTTTACCGCTGGCACTGACTTTAGTGGCGCCACCGTCTTCGGAAATCACGTCGGTACCGTACAGCGCGTCATACAAGCTGCCCCAGCGCGCATTGGCGGCGTTTAGGGCGTAGCGCGCGTTGAGCACCGGCACGACCAGCTGCGGGCCCGCTTGGATTGCCAGCTCGGCATCTACGTTTTTGGTGGTGATGCGCGACTTGGCGGGCAAGGGTGCCAGATAGCCGATGCCTTTCAAGAACCCCTGGTAGGCCTTCATGTCGGCAATCGGGCCGGGGTGCGCCTGGTGCCAGATGTTGATTTCGCTTTGCAAGCGGTCGCGCTCGGCCAGTAGGGCGGCGTTCTTGGGCGCCAGATCGGCCACGATAGCGTTAAAACCTTTCCAGAATTTGGCCGGCTTGACGCCGGTGCCGGGCAGCACTTCGGTATCGATAAAGGTTTGTAAAACGGTGGCGACATGCAGTCGGCCAATAGTGGTGCGGGCGGTGGCCATAGGGGCTCCTTGTAAGCAGACAGGGCAATAACGCGCGTAAGAAATTACGCGGTGCGTCACTGTATTCGATACTTTGGCGCATACTATAATGCTAAAAAGCAATCCATTCGTGACAAAAATGAATACATCCAAGCCTCTACCCTTGTCTGGCATCCGTGTTGTCGAGTTCACCCACATGGTCATGGGCCCCACCTGCGGCATGGTCCTGGGCGATATGGGTGCCGATGTGGTCAAGGTAGAGCCGCTGGCTGGCGACAGCACACGCAAGTTGCTGGGCGTGGGCGCCGGTTTCTATCCGCTCTTTAACCGCAATAAAAAGAGTATCGCGCTGGACTTGGAAAGCGCCACGGGCCGCGAAGTGGTGGCGCGCCTGGTAGCACGGGCGGACATCGTTAGCGAGAACTTCAAACCCGCCACGATGGAGAAACTGGGGCTGGACTACGCCACTCTGTCGGCGCGGCATCCGCGCCTAATCTATGTGAGCCACAAAGGCTTTTTGCCCGGTCCTTACGAGCACCGCACCGCCTTGGACGAAGTGGTGCAGATGATGGGCGGCCTGGCGTACATGACGGGCCGGCCCGGTGACCCGCTGCGCGCAGGCTCCAGCGTGAACGACATCATGGGCGGCGTATTCGGCGCCATGGGCGCCATGGCCGCGCTCATGCAGCGCCGGCAAACCGGCCAGGGCCAGCAAGTGCAGGCCGCGCTGTTTGAAAACAATGTGTTTTTGGTGGCGCAGCATATGCTGCAATTTGCGGTCACGGGCCAGGCCGCTGCGCCCATGCCCGAGCGGATTTCGCCCTGGGGTATTTACGATGTGTTTAGCGTGCAAGGCGGCGCGCAAATCTTTTTGGCGGTGGTGGGCGATACCCAGTGGCGGGTGTTTTGCGATGCCTTTGGCTTTGCCGACCTCTACGCCGATGCGCGTCTGGCCACCAATAACGACCGCGTGCGCGCCCGCGCCTGGCTGATGCCCTTGCTGCGCGAACGCTTGGCCCCGCACACACGCGAGGAATTGACCGCGGTGTTCGAGCGCGAAGGCCTACCCTTTGCGCCGATTACCGATCCGCAGCATTTGTTTACCGATCCGCATTTGATGCAAACCGGCGGCTTGGCCCCGATGACATTGCCCGACGGACGTGCGACCTCGGTGCCCTTGCTGCCCCTGACGCTGGCCGGCGAACGCCTGGGCCTGCGCTTGGACCCGCCGCGTTTGGGTCAGCATGGGCGCGAGGTCTTGCTGGATGTTGGTTACAGCGACGACGAAATAAGCGCCATGCTGCAAGCAGGCACTCTGGCCTTGCCGCAGGACTAAGCCGTGGACAAGCTCAAGCAAATGGAGTCTTTTGTAGCGGTGGCGCTGCGCGGGAGCTTGACGGCGGCGGCCAAGGCCGAGGGCGTGGCGCCAGCCATCGTGGGGCGGCGGCTCGATGCGCTGGAGCAGCGCCTGGGCGTCAAGCTGCTGGTGCGTACCACGCGGCGAATGACGCTCACGCAAGAAGGCACGGCATTTTTAGAAGACTGTCAGCGCTTGCTTACTGACCTGGGTAATGCTGAGGCGAGCGTCAGTGCTGGTGGCATGCAGGCCAGCGGCCATTTGAACCTGACGGCACCCGCTGGTTTTGGCCGTCGCCATGTGGCGCCGCTGGTGCCGATGTTTCGCGAGCTGCATCCCGATGTGACGGTGTCACTGAATTTGAGTGACCGGGTGATTAACCTGGCGGGCGAAGGTTTTGACTGCGCGGTACGCGTGGGTGATTTGCCAGATTCATCCTTGGTGAGCGTCCGTCTGGCCGATAACCGACGCATGTGCGTGGCCACGCCAGCCTACTTGGCGCGCCACGGCCGGCCGAACCAACCGGCAGATTTGCAGCGCTTTGACTGCCTGACCCTCTCGAGCGACGCATCGCAAACCCGGGGCTGGGCATTCACGGTGCCCAAGGCTGAGGGCAGTGAGGTAATTCACCTGAAGCCCAGTGGCCCGCTCGATTGCTCGGACGGTCAGGTATTGCACGATTGGTGTCTGGGCGGTTGGGGCATTGCCTGGCGCAGCACTTGGGAGGTGGAGGCTGAGATCGCCGCCGGTTTGCTCGTGCCGGTGCTGGAAGAATTCGCAGCCCCGCCCAATGGCATTTACGCCGTATTCACCGAGCGCAAACACATGGCGCTTCGCCTGCGTCTGTGGATTGATTTCCTCAAGCTGCACTACAGCCGCGAAGGCTTTTGGACCGCGTCGCGGCATTGAACGCGGGCCGGATGCGCCTCTTCGCTTAAGCGCCGAATTCGTCGCCCAGTTCTTTGCCGCGTTGCTGCGCGGCGCGCATGGCGGCTATGAAAGAGGCTTTCACGCCGTCGGCCTCCATGGATGTAAGTGCCGCAAAAGTGGTGCCGCCTTTGGAGGTGACGCGCTGGCGTAGCACTTCCGGTCCATCAGCCGAGGCACTGGCCAATGCGGTGGCGCCGCCAAAGGTGGCTAAGGCCAACTGGTAGGCCTGCGCCGACGACAAGCCCATGGCCGCGCCAGCGTCACGCATGGCCTCTAAAAAATAAAACACATAGGCCGGGCCGGAGCCCGAGAGCGCGGTCACCGCATCAATGTGCGCCTCATCGTTGAGCCAAATAAATTGGCCAGTGCATTCCATCAATTGCGCCACGCGTGCTTTGTCGGCATCGCTCACGCCGCTGCGCGGAAAAAGGCCGCTAATGCCTTGGCCGATCAGCGCCGGTGTGTTGGGCATCGCGCGCACGATGCGCTCGCTATGTAGCCATTGCGCCAAGGTGTCGCTGCGTATGCCTGCGGCCACACTTAGGTGTAAGGCCGCGCGGGTATGGCTTTGCGTCGCCGCTGCTGCGTCCTTAAAGGTTTGTGGCTTGACGGCCCAGACCACCAATCCGCTACCCTGCAAAAACGCGCCGGGCCCCGATTGGGCTTGCACGCCGTAGCGCGCTAGCAAATCGTCGCGCGCTGCGGCCAGGGGTTCGACTACGGCGATGTCGGTGGCTGCTGTGCCGCGCTTGATCAGGCCGCCGATGATGGCACCGGCCATTTGGCCGCCGCCTATGAATGCAATGGATTGGGTCATGGAGTGTGGAGATACCTTGCGCTTAGCGCTTCAGTCTAACTGGCGCTTACACGCAGCGGGTGCACCTGGGCTGTAAGTGCGCTCGCGGCGCCCGCTTACGTCGCCGTGGTTTGCCGCACCGCGTGTTCCCAGCGCTGCATATGTTCTTGGGCTTGCGCGCGGCTGATTTGCGGTTCGAAACGGCGTTCGGCCTTCCACAGTTGGCTCAGCGACGCGGTATCCGGGTAAAGACCGGTGGATAGGCCGGCCAGGTAGGCCGCGCCCAATGCCGTGGTTTCGGTCACTTGTGGACGCAGCACCGTGATGCCCAGTAAGTCGGCCTGAAACTGCATCAGCAAATCATTGACGCAGGCGCCGCCATCTACGCGTAGCTCGGTCACGGTGGCAACCCCAGCTTGCTGCGCATCCCGCGCCATGGCTTGCAAAAGTGCGGCGCTTTGGAAGGCAATGCTCTCCAAAGCCGCGCGCGCGATATGGGCTAGCGTACTGCCGCGTGTCAGGCCAGTCATGGTGCCGCGGGCTTCGGGGTTCCAGTAAGGCGCGCCCAGGCCGGTGAAGGCCGGCACCAACATCACGCCGCCGCTGTCGGGCACGCTTTGCGCCAGCGCTTGCACTTCGGCGCTGCTGCGGATAGCGCCCAGCCCATCGCGCAGCCACTGCACCACGGCGCCGCCCACAAACACGCTGCCTTCTAACGCGAATTCGGGCCGGGCACCAGGCTGTGCTGCACTGGTGGTGATCAGTCCATTGGTCGATGTCTGGAATTGCGTGCCGGTATGCATCAGCATGAAGCAGCCGGTGCCATAGGTGTTCTTGGCCATACCGGCGCTAAAGCACGCTTGGCCGAACAGAGCGCTTTGCTGGTCGCCGGCCATGCCGCCCACAGGAATGCTGTGCCCTAACAGGCTCGGCTCGATTTCCCCGAAGTATGCGGCCGAGGGCAGCACACTGGGCATCAGGCCTTGCGGAATGTTAAGCGCTTGCAACAGCTCCGCGTCCCAGGTGTTGCTGTGGACATTAAAGAGCATGGTGCGCGCCGCATTGCTCACGTCGGTGGCGTGCACGCGTCCACCCGTCAGTTGCCACAAAAGCCAGCTGTCCACCGTGCCAAAGGCGAGTTCGCCGTGTGCGGCCTGTGCGCGGGCATCGGGCACATGGTCCAAAATCCATTGCAGCTTGGTACCCGAAAAATAAGCATCCACCAGCAAGCCGGTTTTTTGGCGAATGGGTTCGGCCATGCCGCGTTCGCGCAAAGCGGCACAGGCCGGCTCGGCGCGGCGGTCCTGCCAGACGATGGCTTTGTGGATGGGTTGGCCAGTCTTGCGATTCCAGACCACGGTGGTTTCACGCTGGTTGGTAATGCCGATGGCGTGCACCTGCTGCGCGCTGATGCCAGCTTTGGCCAGCACATCGCGCGCCGTGGCTAGCTGGGTTCGCCAAATTTCAAGCGGGTCGTGCTCCACCCAGCCGGGGTGCGGGTAAAACTGGGTCAGCTCCTCCTGCGCCATTGCCACGATCCGGCCTTGCGCGTCAAACACGATGCTGCGGGAACTAGAGGTGCCTTGGTCAAGGGCGAGTAGGTAGGTCATGGTGGTTGGACGTCCTAAGGGGCGTGAAAGCTGCTAACAGGCCGGTGGCAGACTTAATCAGCCGCCAACGTAAATCGTACCTGTGCTTCGGCCATCAAATCCACAAAAGGCTCAGGCGGAATGGCGTCGGAGAACAGGCGGTCAATACTGGTGAGCTGCGCCACTTCCACCATCGCGGCGCGGTTGAACTTACTGGCATCTGCCGCCAGCCAGACTTCTCGGGCGTGGGAAATAATGGTTTGCGACACTTTTACTTCGCGGTAGTCAAAGTCGCGCAGTGAGCCGTCCGATTCGATGGCGGAGATGCCAATCAGGCCGATGTCCACCTTGAACTGGCGGATAAAGTCCACCGCCGCTTCGCCCACAATGCCTTGATCGCGCCCGCGTACCACGCCGCCCACCACTATCACTTCGCTTTGCGAGTTGGCGCTGAGGATGGCGGCCACATTGAGGTTGTTGGTAATCACCCGCAAACCTTCGTGCTTGGTCAGCGCCCGGGCAATCGCCTCGGTGGTGGTGCCGATATTGAGCAGCAGCGAGCAGCCATTGGGCACGGCATCGGCCACCGCACGGGCAATGCGTGCTTTACCCTGGGCATTCAAGATTTCGCGCTGCGGGTAAGCCAGGTTTTCCACCGTGGAACCGGGCACGCGCACGCCGCCATGAAAGCGCGCCAGCAGGCCTTCGTCGGCCAGTCGCTGCACATCTCGGCGCACGGTTTGCAGCGTCACTTCCAGCGTATCGGCCAGGCGCTCCACCGTGACCGAGCCTTGCGCTCGCACTACGCTTAAGAGCTTGATTTGTCGTGGGTTGGGGTTCATGCGCCGATTGTCCGAGCCTTGGGTAAAGAGAGCCCACACACTTTAAATCGAACCGAAAGGAATAGTTTTAGGGTAAACACCTAGTTAAAACGAATAATTTCGAACAATAATTCTCATATTCGAATTAACGCAGCGCTAAATTGGTGCGAGCGATCAAGGGTGTCCTGATGGAGTTGAGTCTTCAAGCCGTGAGCAAAAAAGTGGGCGCGCAGCATTGGCTGTATGCGCTGAATATGAACCTGCGCCCCGATGCGGTCACCGTTTTGCTGGGCGCCACACAAGCCGGCAAAACCAGCCTTATGCGCATCATGGCCGGCTTGGATGTACCCAGCAGCGGGCGCGTAATGGTGGACGGAGTGGATGTGGTCGGTGTGCCAGTGCGCCAGCGCAATGTGTCCATGGTCTACCAACAATTCATCAACTACCCCTCCATGACGGTGTTTGACAACATTGCATCGCCGCTGAATTTGCGGCGCGAATCCGGTGTGCGCGAGCGTGTGATGGCCCTCGCCGAAAAGCTGCACATTGACATGTTTTTGGACCGATACCCTTCTGAGTTGTCTGGTGGCCAGCAACAGCGTGTGGCCTTGGCAAGGGCGCTCGCCAAAGGCGCACCATTGATGTTGCTAGACGAGCCGCTGGTCAACCTGGACTACAAATTACGCGAAGAGTTACGCGACGAACTCAGCGCATTGTTCGCTGCGGGCAATTCCACTGTGGTCTACGCCACTACCGAGCCAGGTGAGGCTTTGCTGCTCGGGGGGTATACGGCAGTCATGGATGCGGGCGAATTGCTGCAATATGGGCCGACCGCCGAAGTTTTTCAGCGCCCCCACTCGATCCGCGTGGCCACAGCTTTTAGTGACCCGCCGATGAATTTATTCCCGGCGCGTGTGCAAGACCAGGCGCTGGTCTTGGCCGATGCCAGCAGCGTTGCTTTGGGTAGCACATTGGCGGCCGGTGCAGTCACGGCGGGGCTGCGTGCCAGCGCGCTGCGTGTGCAGGCGCGGGCGGATGACGTGGCAGTGAATGCCACTGTGGCGCTGGCGGAGATTTCCGGCTCGGATACTTTTGTGCATTTGGATACCGCGCTGGGAGCCATGGTGGCCCAACTGGCCGGTGTGCACTACTTTGATCTGGGGGACGCCATGCCGGTGTACTTCCGGCCACAGGATGTTTATGTGTTTGACAGCGCCGGCATGCTGGCACTGGCGCCTACGCGCGAAGGGGTGCACTGACATGGCCCGCATTGATCTGGACCTGGCCCATGCCTACCGCCCCAACCCACAGCAGGACAGCGACTACGCCTTGCTGCCTTTGAAAATGTCGTTTGAAAATGGTGGGGCTTACGCCTTGCTCGGCCCCTCTGGCTGTGGCAAGACGACCATGCTCAACCTCATGTCCGGCTTGCTGCAGCCATCGCAAGGCACGGTGCATTTCGATGGTCAGGATATGACGCGCTCCACGCCGCAGCAGCGCAACATCGCGCAGGTGTTTCAGTTCCCGGTGATTTACGACACCATGACGGTGGCAGAAAACCTGGGCTTTCCGCTGCGCAACCGAAAGATGCCAGCTGAGCAAATACGCAAACGCGTAGGGGAAATTGCCGAAATGCTTGACTTGAGCGGTCAACTGAACCAGCGTGCATCGGGGCTGGCAGCCGATGCGAAGCAAAAAATTTCGCTCGGCCGTGGCTTGGTGCGCTCGGACGTATCAGCGGTGTTGTTTGACGAACCTTTGACGGTGATTGACCCGCACCTGAAGTGGCAGTTGCGGCGTAAGCTTAAGCAGATACACCGCGAGTTGAAGCTCACCTTGGTGTATGTGACGCATGACCAAGTGGAGGCACTGACCTTTGCGCAGCAAGTGGTGGTGATGACGCGGGGACGCGCGGTGCAAATGGGTACGGCGGCGCAGTTGTTTGAGCGGCCTTCGCATACCTTTGTCGGCCATTTCATCGGCTCTCCAGGCATGAATTTTCTGCCTGCGCAGATGGGGCCGCAAGGATTGCAAGTGTGCGGTACGGTCTTGCCTCTTGCCGCTGCGCACAGTGATTTGCCCCACGGGGATTTAAAACTGGGCATCCGCCCTGAATATGTGCGCTGCGCGGGCAACAGTTTCGAAGGCGCCATCGCCATGCAAGTGGTGCAGGTGCAGGATGTGGGTACCCACTTCATCGTCACGGCCAGCCTGCAAGGGCAGGTGTTTAAGGCGCGCTTAGCGATGATGGCCGAACCTTTTGCGGCCGGTAGTACGGTCTGGTGTCAGGTGCTAAATGACAAAAGCTGTTTTTACCGCAACGAGGAGATCGTCGCATGAGTGCGAGCAACAAACCGGTCAACCAGAAGGCCTGGTTCCTCATATTGCCGGTGCTGGTGTGTGTGGCCTTTTCAGCCATCCTGCCGTTGATGACGGTGGTGAACTATTCGGTTCAGGACATTATTTCGCCTGAGCGCCGCATCTTTGTGGGTACTGAATGGTTTGTCGCCATCATGCGCGACGAAGAGCTGCACGGGGCTTTGCTTCGGCAAATCACCTTTTCATTGGCAGTGCTGCTAATTGAAATCCCGCTGGGCATCGCACTGGCTTTGTCAATGCCCGCACAAGGTTGGAAGTCCTCGGTGGTACTGGTGGTGGTATCCCTGTCGCTGCTTATTCCGTGGAATGTGGTGGGCACTATTTGGCAGATCTTCGGGCGTTCAGACATTGGCCTCATGGGCGCGGCCTTGCAGGGTTTAGGTATCGAGTACAGCTACACCGGCAACGCCATGCATGCGTGGCTTACCGTCTTGCTGATGGATGTATGGCATTGGACGCCGCTGGTTGCGCTTTTGGGCTACGCCGGTTTGCGCTCAATCCCGGATGCATACTACCAGGCCGCCAGCATTGATGGCGCAAGCAAACTGGCGGTGTTTTGGTATGTGCAACTGCCCAAGATGCGAGGCGTGTTGATGATCGCCGTACTGCTGCGTTTTATGGATAGCTTCATGATTTACACCGAGCCTTTTGTACTCACCGGCGGCGGCCCGGGTAATGCCACTACGTTCTTGTCCCAGTTCCTGACGCAAAAAGCCGTTGGCCAGTTTGACTTGGGGCCTGCAGCCGCCTTCTCGCTAATTTACTTTCTGATTATTCTGCTGATGTGCTTTGTGCTGTTCAACTGGATGCAGCGTGTCGGAACCCAAGCTAAGGAGGCCGGCCATGCATGAAAAGCGGTTTCATAAGCGCTCGATCTTTCTGATCGCCTATATGGCGTTTGCCTTGTTGCCGGTGTATTGGATGGTCAATATGTCCTTCAAGACCAACACCGAAATTTTGGCCAACTTTGCCTTGTTTCCCCAGCACTTCACCTGGGAAAACTACCACCTCATCCTGACCGATGTGTCCTGGTATTCGGGGTATATCAACAGCCTGATTTATGTGGCGATAAATACCGTGGTGTCGATCACGGTGGCCTTGCCGGCGGCGTATGCGTTTTCGCGTTACAGCTTCCTGGGTGACAAGCATGTGTTCTTCTGGTTACTGACCAATCGCATGACGCCGCCCGCGGTCTTTTTGCTGCCCTTTTTTCAGCTCTACACCACCGTGGGTCTGATGGATACGCACCTGGCGGTGGCCATGGCGCACCTCTTGTTTAACGTGCCTTTGGCGGTCTGGATTTTGGAGGGCTTTATGAGTGGCATTCCACGCGAGATCGACGAAACCGCGTATATCGACGGTTATTCCTTCCCCCGGTTTTTTGTGCGTATTTTTCTGCCGCTAATTAAAGCCGGTGTGGGCGTTGCAGCCTTCTTTTGTTTCATGTTTAGCTGGGTGGAGTTGCTGCTGGCACGCACGCTCACGAGCGTCAACGCCAAGCCGATTGTGGCCACCATGACGCGCACCGTGTCTGCAGCCGGTATGGATTGGGCCACTTTGGCCGCCGCAGGAGTGCTGACGATTGTGCCCGGCGCCATCGTCATCTGGTTTGTACGCAACTACATTGCCAAGGGCTTCGCCATGGGGCGGGTCTAAGGCGTCATGCAACAGGAGATGCGTAATGTTTGAGTGGATGGCCTGGACGACACCGGTGGCGGTATTTTTCATTTGCATCGGGCTGATGTTGGTGGGTATGACGGTGTGGGAGATCAAGTCGCCGACGGTCATGCGCAAAGGCTTTTTGCCCATGGAAACGACCCGGGGCGACCGCCTGTTTATCGGGCTGCTCTGCGCCGCTTATGTGAATCTGGCGTTTTTGGGTTTGAGTGGGCAACTGGCCAAGTTGCTCGAGCTTCCCGAAGATCCATCAGTCTGGTTTAGTTTTGTTCTGTCCATGGCCGTACTGGCCTGGGTGATGCGTAAAGGTTAATTAGAGAGTGTGAAGGATCGGTTCCCTTTTCCCCTGGAGCCGAAGCTGCCTTTGAAATTAGGGGGTGTTCATCAATCGAGGAGACATAGCATGAAGTTACGGTATTCAATGGTGTCTGTCGCAGTCGCCTGCCTGCTGGCTAACAGCGCGTGGGCAGACGAAGCAGCAGCCAAAAAATGGATCGACAGCGAATTCCAACCATCCACGCTGAGCAAGGAAAAGCAGCTAGATGAAATGAAGTGGTTTATCGAAGCGGCCAAAAAGCTGCAAGCTAAGGGCGTAAAGGAAATTTCGGTCGTCTCAGAGACCCTTACGACCCACGAGTATGAGTCCAAGACTTTGGCTAAAGCGTTTGAGGAAATCACCGGTATCAAGGTCAAGCATGATTTGATACAAGAGGGCGACGTGGTTGAAAAACTGCAGACCTCTATGCAATCGGGTAAGTCGATTTATGACGGATGGATCAGCGACTCGGACCTGATCGGTACCCATTACCGGTACGGCAAAATTCTGAACCTGACCGACTACATGACCGGCGCGGGCAAGGACTACACCAACCCGGGGCTGGACATCAAAGACTTTATCGGCACCAGCTTCACTACCGCACCGGACGGTAAGCTTTACCAATTACCTACACAGCAATTCGCCAACCTGTACTGGTTCCGCGCAGACTTGTTTGAGCGCAAAGACCTCAAAGATAAGTTCAAAGCTAAATACGGCTATGACTTAGGCGTACCCCTCAATTGGAGTGCTTACGAGGACATCGCCGCCTTCTTTAGCGTGGACGTAAAAACTATCGATGGCAAACCCATTTATGGCCACATGGACTACGGCAAGAAAGATCCTTCGCTGGGATGGCGTTTCACGGACGCTTGGTTGTCCATGGCAGGCTCTGCTGATATCGGCATACCTAATGGTCTGCCTGTCGATGAGTGGGGCATTCGCGTCGCTGATGACAAGTGCACACCCGTGGGCGCCTCGGTCTCCCGTGGTGGCGCGACCAACTCACCTGCTGCGGTTTATGCTTTGACCAAGTACATCGACTGGATGAAAAAGTATTCGCCCAAGGAAGCCATTGGCATGACCTTCGGTGAAGCCGGTCCTGTGCCTGCCCAGGGACAGATTGCGCAGCAGATCTTCTGGTACACCGCCTTCACTGCGGACATGATCAAGCCCGGCCTGCCGGTGGTCAATGCCGATGGAACTCCGAAATGGCGCATGGCCCCCGGCCCTAACGGCCCGTACTGGAAGCAAGGTATGCAAAACGGCTACCAGGACGTAGGCTCATGGACCTTCTTCAAAGACCACGATCCGGATAAAGTCGCAGCAGCTTGGCTCTATGCGCAGTTTGTTACCGCGAAAACCACGTCTCTGAAGAAAACTGTGGTGGGGCTGACTCCAATCCGCGAGAGCGACATCCAGTCCAAAACCATGACCGATATGGCGCCCAAACTGGGCGGCTTGGTGGAGTTCTACCGCAGCCCGGCACGCGTGGCCTGGACGCCTACCGGCACCAATGTGCCCGACTATCCCAAGTTGGCCCAGCTCTGGTGGAAAAACGTGGCGGTGGCAGTGACGGGTGAGAAGACCCCGCAGGCAGCCATGGACAACCTCGCGGAGGAAATGGACCAGGTCATGAGCCGTCTGGAGCGCGCGGGTATGGCCAAGTGCGCGCCTAAGCTCAACCCCAAGAGCGATACTTCCAAATGGCTGAGCGACAAGGGCGCACCATGGAAGAAGCTGGCTAATGAGAAGCCAAAAGGACAAACCATCGCCTATGACACGCTGCTCAATGCGTGGAAAGCCGGCAAGGTTCGCTAAGCTGCTGCGGGCCTAAGGCCTGTGTTTTTAGTGGCCGTTCGGCATAACGCCGGGCGGCCACGCTCCCGAATTTCAAGGATGTGCCCTTAGCCGGTAGGGGGTGGCACGTCTCTATGTTTTGATATATGGCCAACCAGCAGACTGCATCGCCCGCGCCACGCGCCGAGATTCTTGCCCGACTCGGCGAGGATGCGGTGTATGACGTCGCTGTGGTAGGAGGTGGTTCCACCGGTTTGGGCATTGCGCTGGATGCGGCGATGCGCGGGCTGAAGGTCATACTGGTCGAGTCGCATGATTTTGCCAAGGGCACTTCGTCGCGCTCCACTAAGCTGGTGCACGGCGGTGTGCGTTATCTGGGGCAGGGAAATGTGTCTCTGGTGCGCGAAGCCTTGCACGAGCGGCGAACGCTTCTGCAAAGCGCGCCCCACATCGCGCAGCCCTTGGCCTTTGTCGTACCCGCATACCGTTGGTGGGAAAAGCCTTTTTACGGCGTGGGCCTCAAGTTGTATGACCAATTGGCTGGCGATGCGGGTCTGGGTAGCACAGAGCTCTTGAGCAGCCAGGCGACCTTGTCGCGGATTCCAGCGGCGCGCACGCAAGGCTTGCGCGGGGGTGTGCTTTACTGGGATGGGCAGTTCAACGATGCACGTCTGGCCATCGCCATCGCCCGCACCGCCGCACAATATGGCGCCTTGCTAGTCAACTACTGCCGGGCTGAGGCCTTGTTATATGAGGGCGGTCGCATCGCCGGCCTGTCTTGCACCGACACACGAAGTGGCATGTCCTACCGGGTCCGAAGCAAGTGCGTGATTAATGCAACCGGTGTGTGGGTGGACGCGCTGCGCGAAAAAGACGCGCAAAAGGAAACCGCAGCCGCCTTTAAGCCACTCGTGGCACCCAGCCAAGGGGTACATCTGGTGGTGGACCGCAGTTTTCTACAAGGTGATACCGCCCTAATGGTGCCCAAAACCTCGGACGGACGGGTTCTTTTCGCTGTGCCTTGGCTGGGTAAAGTCATTTTGGGCACCACAGATACCCCGCGCCAGGACTTGTCCCGCGAGCCCCAGGCCTTCAAGGCGGAGGTTGATTTCATTCTGGGCGAAGCTGGCCACTACCTGCGCCAAGCCCCCACCCGCAGCGATGTGCGAAGTATCTGGGTGGGCCTGCGCCCTTTGGTTAAGCATCAGGATGAACAAGATACCAAGACCCTAAGCCGTGAACACACTGTCGCAATCAGCCGAACCGGGCTGGTCACGGTGACGGGCGGTAAGTGGACGACGTACCGCGTCATGGCGGAAGACGTCCTGGCTGCCTGCCAGGACGCCAAGTTGCTGGCGCCATTGCCCGATTGCAGCACGCAGCAGGCCCGCATGGTGGGGGCACCGCCGACCCAAACTTCAGTCGCCTCGCTGAGCTTGGCGCCCGGCCTGCATTCCTATGGCGCCGAACAGGCCTTGGTGCAGTCGCTGCCCGGGGCGGACCAGTGGATTAGTCCGGGCCTGTCAGAGGCCATGGTCCGCTTTGCCTTGCGCTATGAATATGCGCTGACGGTGGAAGACGTGCTTGCGCGGCGCTCTCGCCTGCTATTTCTGGATGCGCAGCAAGCTGCTGCAGCGGCCAGCAAAGTGGCCGCCTTGATTACCCAGGAACTGGGGCAGGACGGCGATGCGGCTGGTTTTCTGGAAATTTGCACCCATTTTTCACGGGTCCCGTAAAAAGGACCAAAGAAAATCGGGTTGGGTAGCGGAAAATAGTGCATAATCGTGGGCTTCGCTTGTAAAAGCTGAAGATTCTGCCCACATGGAGTCAACCCGAACGGTTCGGGTTGAGGACAGCGGGCCCAAGACTGATTGGTACGCGTTTTCCCGGTATTTCGGGTTGCGTTTCCGGTGCAAGTTGGGAAAAACTGACATGATCCAAACTGAATCTCGACTGGAAGTCGCCGATAACACCGGCGCGAAATCGGTCCTCTGTATTAAGGTGCTGGGTGGCTCACGCCGTCGCTACGCCAGTGTAGGGGACATCATCAAGGTGAGCATTAAAGAAGCCGCACCGCGCTCCCGCGTCAAAAAAGGCGAGGTTTACAGCGCCGTAGTAGTGCGCACCGCCAAGGGCATCCGCCGCTCTGATGGCTCACTGGTGAAGTTTGATGGCAATGCGGCAGTGTTGCTTAACGCCAAGCTTGAGCCTATCGGCACCCGCATCTTCGGACCGGTCACGCGTGAATTGCGTACCGAGAAGTTCATGAAGATCGTGTCCTTGGCTCCCGAAGTTTTGTAAGGACAGGTTATGAACAAGATTCGCAAGGGCGATCAAGTGATCGTCATCGCAGGACGAGACAAAGGCAAGCGCGGCGTAGTAACACTTCGCAGCGACGACTCGCATGTGGTCGTTGAAGGTGTCAACCAGGTTAAAAAGCACACCAAGCCCAACCCACTCAAGGGAACTACCGGTGGCATCGTAGATAAAACGATGCCTATCCACCAGTCCAATATCGCTATCTTCAATGCGGCATCGGGCAAAGCGGACCGGGTTGGCATCAAGTTACAGGCCGATGGCAAACGCGTACGCGTGTTCAAGTCCAGCGGTGAAGAAATCAAGGCGGCATAAACATGGCACGTTTACAACAGCACTACCGCGAAAAAATCGCGCCCGATTTGATTGCCAAGTTCGGCTTCAAGTCACCTATGCAAGTTCCTCGCATCACCAAAATCACGCTCAATATGGGTGTGAGCGAAGCGGTGGCTGATAAGAAAGTAATGGACAGCGCAGTAGCGGACCTTACCAAGATTGCCGGGCAAAAGCCAGTAGTCACCAAGTCCAAGAAAGCGATCGCTGGTTTCAAAATCCGCGAAGGTCAGGCCATTGGCTGTATGGTCACCTTGCGTGGCGTGCAGATGTATGAATTCCTAGACCGCTTTGTGACCGTGGCGCTGCCCCGAGTACGCGACTTCCGTGGTATTTCCGGACGTGCTTTTGATGGCCGTGGAAACTACAACATCGGCGTGAAAGAGCAAATAATTTTCCCTGAGATTGAATACGACAAGGTTGACGCTTTGCGCGGACTCAATATCAGTATCACCACGACCGCGAAATCAGACGAAGAGTGCAAGGCGCTGTTGTCTGGTTTCCGTTTCCCGTTCAAGAATTGAGGTGACCAGTGGCAAAAATGGCTTTAATCGAGCGTGAGCTCAAGCGCGACAAACTGGTCGCCAAATACGCGAAAAAGCATGCTGCACTCAAGGCAGTTGCTGGCGATGCCAAGCGCAGCGATGAAGAGCGTGCCGCGGCGCGCCTCGACTTGCAAAAGCTTCCGCGCAACGCCAACCCCACACGCCAGCGCAACCGCTGCGCGATCACGGGTCGTCCCCGTGGCACGTTCCAGCAATTTGGGCTGGCCAGAGCAAAAATTCGCGAAATGGCGTTTGCCGGTGAAATCCCCGGTATCGTCAAGGCGAGCTGGTAAGCGGCAGGAGAACCCGATATGAGTATGAGTGATCCCATCGCCGACCTGTTGACGCGTATTCGTAACGCGCAAATGGTCGCCAAGCCCACCGTGCTGGTGCCATCCTCCAAAGTGAAGATTGCTATTGCGCAGGTGCTCAAGGATGAAGGCTATATCGACGGCTTCAAGGTGACGACTGCGGCTGGCAAGTCAGAGCTTGAGATTGCCCTGAAGTATTACGCAGGACGCCCGGTAATCGAGCGTATCGAGCGCGTCAGCCGTCCCGGTTTGCGCGTGTACCGCGGCAGCGACGCCATTCCTCAAGTCCAAAACGGCTTGGGTGTAGCGATTGTTACTACCCCCCAGGGTGTGATGACAGATCGCAAAGCGCGCGCCAGTGGCGTGGGTGGCGAAGTGCTTTGCTACGTGGCCTAAGCTGCAATCTGGAGAACAAAACATGTCCCGAGTAGGTAAACGACCCGTAAGCATTCCCGCCGGCGTTGATGTGCAGATCAAGGAAGACCAGATCAGCGTCAAGGCAGCTGGAGGCACTTTGCATCTTGCGCAAAACGCGCTGGTCAAAATTTCTAATGAGTCCGGCTCTCTAGTATTTTTGCCGGCCAATGACTCGCGTGCCGCCGATGCCATGTCTGGCACCATGCGTCAGTTGGTCAGCAATATGGTCACCGGGGTGACTCAGGGCTTTGAGAAAAAGCTCAGCCTGGTCGGCGTGGGTTTCAAAGCCCAGGCGACGGGTAATAAGCTCAACCTGGCGATCGGTTTTTCACACCCCGTCAATATCGAGATGCCTGCTGGCATCACAGTAGCAACGGCGACTCCGACCGAAATCTCTATTAAGGGTGCGGATCGCCAGCGCGTTGGTCAGATCGCAGCGGAAATTCGTGGAGTGCGTCCTCCTGAGCCATACAAAGGCAAGGGCATCCGTTATTCGGATGAGAAGATCACCATCAAAGAAACCAAGAAGAAGTAAGGAACTGCACTATGTTGACGAAAAAACAGCAACGTCTTCGCAGAGCGCGTCAGACACGTATCCGTATCGCAACCCAAGGCGTTGCGCGGTTGACGGTCAACCGTACCAATTTGCATATCTACGCCACGGTGATTGCTGGAACCGGCGACCGTATTGTTGCCACTGCTTCGAGCCTGCAGGCCGATGTACGCAGCGCCCTGGGTGGTTCGGGCAAGGGTGGCAATGTGGCCGCAGCCCAAATGGTTGGCAAGCTGGTGGCTGAAAAAGCCAAGGCTGCTGGCATCGAGAAAGTTGCCTTTGACCGTGCAGGCTTTGCCTATCACGGCCGGGTTAAGGCCTTGGCTGACGCGGCGCGCGAAGCAGGCTTGCAGTTTTAAGCAGATCGGAACGAATCATGGCTAAAGTACAAGCAAAAATGCAGGGTAAGGTCGAAGGACCTGAGGATGGTCTGCGGGAAAAAATGATCGCGATCAACCGTGTAACCAAGGTGGTCAAGGGCGGTCGTATTCTGGGCTTTGCCGCCTTGACAGTCGTCGGCGACGGCGATGGCCGTATCGGCATGGGCAAAGGCAAGTCCAAAGAAGTACCTGCTGCGGTCCAAAAAGCGATGGAAGAAGCCCGTCGCAACATGATCAAAGTCAGTCTCAAAAATGGCACGATTCATCATCAGGTGATGGGCCACCACGGCGCCGCCAATGTCATGATGGCGCCGGCTCCCAAGGGAACCGGCATCATCGCGGGCGGCCCAATGCGCGCCGTCTTCGAAGTCGTTGGCATCACCGACATCGTTGCCAAGAGCCATGGCTCTACCAACCCCTACAACATGGTGCGCGCCACTTTGGACGCATTGTCGATTTCCACCACGCCTTCGCAAGTTGCTGCTAAGCGCGGCAAATCTGTCGAAGAGATCTTCGCCTGATCGGAGACTTGTCATGACTACACCTCAAACCGTAAAAATCCAATTGGTGCGTAGCCCGATTGGTTGCAAAGAGTCTCATCGTGCCACTGTGCGTGGCTTGGGTCTGCGCAAAATGGGGAGCACCAGCGAGTTGGAAGACACGCCGGCCGTTCGCGGAATGATCAACAAGATCAGCTATCTGGTCAAAGTGCTGTAAGGGGCGGATGATGGAACTTAATGGCATCAAGCCTGCATCGGGCGCCAAGCACGCCAAGCGTCGTGTCGGTCGTGGTATTGGCTCCGGTCTGGGTAAGACCGCTGGCCGCGGTCACAAAGGTCAAAAATCGCGCGCTGGTGGCTACCATAAAGTAGGTTTTGAAGGCGGACAGATGCCTATGCATCGCCGTTTGCCCAAGCGTGGCTTCAAGTCGCATTTGCTAAAGTACAACGCTGAAATCACTTTGACGACTTTGGAAGTCCTCGGGCTGCCGGAAGTTGACATGCTCACGCTTAAACAAGCCGGTGTGGTTGCACCAATTGCCAAGGTGGTGAAAGTGATTCATACCGGCGCATTGAGCAAAGCTGTGAAGTTGACCGGTATTGGCGCAAGCGCCGGTGCCAAAGCGGCTATCGAAGCGGCTGGTGGCAGCATCGCATAAGCGATTTGAGATCAGCCTGTGGCAACTACCTCCGCGCAAACAGCTAAGAACGGCAAGTACGGCGACTTGAGTCGTCGCTTGGTGTTCTTGCTGCTCGCCCTCGTGGTGTACCGGGCGGGTGCGCACATTCCTGTGCCAGGTATTGATCCGAACCAGTTGCAGCAACTATTCAATGGTCAGCAAGGCGGCATATTGAGCCTTTTCAATATGTTCTCCGGTGGTGCTTTGTCACGCTTTACCGTATTTGCCTTGGGCATCATGCCCTATATATCGGCCTCCATCATCATGCAATTGATGGGCTATGTCGTTCCTGCGTTTGAGCAACTGAAGAAAGAAGGCGAAGCCGGACGCCGCAAGATTACCCAGTACACCCGCTACGGCACCCTGGGCTTAGCGTTATTCCAATCGATGGGGATCGCGCTGGCTTTAGAGGCCTCCGCGGGTCTGGTGTTATCCCCCGGCATGGGCTTTCGCATTACCGCCATGGTTACCTTGACATCGGGCACTATGTTCTTGATGTGGCTGGGTGAGCAGATTACCGAGCGCGGTTTGGGTAACGGTATTTCGATTTTGATTTTCGGCGGAATCGCTGCTGGTCTTCCGAACGCGATTGGCGGTTTGCTGGAACTCGTACGTACCGGCGCCATGAGTATTTTGATAGCGCTGGTGATTGTGGCGCTGGTGATTCTTGTGACTTATTTTGTGGTGTTCGTTGAGCGCGGCCAGCGTAAGATTCTGGTGAACTACGCTCGGCGCCAGGTCGGCAACAAGGTGTATGGAGGTCAGTCTTCGCACCTGCCGCTCAAACTCAATATGGCGGGTGTGATCCCACCGATTTTCGCGTCTTCGATTATTTTGTTACCGGCCACTATTGCCAACTGGTTTAGCAGCGGTGAGTCCATGCATTGGCTTAAAGACATTGCTAGCACGCTCAGCCCTGGACAACCGGTGTATGTGATGCTCTATGCAAGCGCTATCGTGTTTTTCTGTTTCTTTTACACGGCTTTGGTGTTTAACAGTCGCGAGACGGCGGACAACTTGAAGAAGAGCGGCGCCTTCATTCCTGGTATTCGCCCTGGCGATCACACAGCGAAATACATCGACAAGATTTTGCTGCGTTTGACGCTGGCCGGTGCGGTGTACATCACTTTTGTATGTTTGCTGCCCGAATTTTTGATTTTGAAATACAACGTGCCGTTTTACTTTGGTGGAACGTCTTTGCTGATTATTGTGGTCGTCACTATGGATTTCATGGCGCAGGTTCAAAACTACCTGATGTCGCAGCAATATGACTCATTGTTGAAGAAAGCGAGTTTCAAGTCGTCCTAGATAGGGCTTGAAACAAAGGGACGGGGTTGGCAGCGCCGCTGTTGGCCGGTAGATGTGGCAGGTAGCAGTGGCCGAGACGTAAGTCAGGGCGCTTTGGTAGTTTTAGGAGAATAGAAATGAAAGTCTCGGCCTCGGTCAAGAAAATTTGCCGCAATTGCAAGATTATTCGTCGCAAGGGCGTGGTGCGTGTGATCTGTACGGATCCGCGCCACAAACAGCGTCAGGGTTGATAGCTAGAGTTCTAGAGGAAAAATATGGCACGTATCGCTGGTATCAATATTCCGCCGCACAAGCATGCGGAAATCGGACTGACCTCCATTTTCGGCATCGGACGTCCGCGCGCACGCAAAATTTGCGAAGCCTGTGGCATCGCGTATTCCAAAAAAATCAAAGATCTCACCGACGGTGACCTGGAAAAAATTCGCGATGCGATTGGCCAGTTCACTATCGAAGGCGATTTGCGGCGTGAGACCACGATGAACATCAAGCGTTTGATGGACATCGGTTGCTATCGCGGTTTCCGCCATCGCCGTGGTTTGCCAATGCGCGGACAGCGCACACGCACTAACGCCCGTACCCGCAAAGGTCCGCGTAAGGCTGCTGCATCCCTGAAAAAATAAGACGCACTAAGAGATCACTATGGCAAAAGCTCCCTCCAATAGCGCGGCACAACGCGTGCGCAAAAAAGTTCGCAAGAACGTTGCCGATGGCATCGCACACGTGCACGCTTCGTTCAACAACACCATCATTACCATTACCGACCGCCAGGGCAATGCTTTGTCCTGGGCGTCGTCCGGTGGCCAGGGTTTCAAGGGCTCGCGAAAATCGACACCCTTTGCCGCCCAGGTGGCATCTGAAGTGGCCGGTCGCGCCGCTTTGGAGCAGGGCATCAAGAACCTCGATGTCGAGATCAAGGGCCCCGGCCCCGGTCGCGAATCGTCGGTGCGCGCTTTGGCAGCGCTGGGCATCCGCATCAACATGATTGCAGATGTGACGCCGGTACCGCACAACGGTTGCCGTCCCCAAAAACGCCGTCGTATCTGATTTTCAACAAAGCCCACCGCTGTCAGCCCCGGCTGGCAGCTCCCGCAAGCAATTGCGGCAGATGACATAAAAAGGAAGTTCAAGTGGCACGCTATTTAGGCCCCAAGGCCAAACTCTCACGCCGTGAAGGCACGGACTTGTTTCTCAAGAGCGCTCGCCGCGCGATTGGGGACAAAGCCAAATTCGATTCCAAACCCGGCCAGCATGGGCGCACCTCCGGTGCGCGTACTTCTGACTACGGTTTGCAGCTTCGCGAGAAGCAAAAAGTCAAACGGATGTACGGCGTGCTGGAGCGTCAGTTCCGCCGCTATTTTGAAGAGGCTGATCGCCGCAAGGGCAACACCGGCGCCAATCTGTTGTCTTTGCTCGAGTCGCGCTTGGACAATGTGGTCTACCGCATGGGCTTTGGCTCTACTCGCGCTGAAGCACGCCAGCTGGTGTCACACAAAGCAGTTACGGTCAATGGCCAATCGGTGAACATTCCGTCTTACATGGTCAAGGCCGGCGATACGCTGGCCGTGCGTGAAAAGTCTAAGAAGCAGAATCGTGTGGTCGAAGCGCTTCAGTTGGCCCAACAGGTGGGTATCCCTTCATGGGTCGATGTGAATGCTGAGAAGGCCGAGGGCGTTTTCAAGAACGTTCCAGACCGCGATATGTTCGGCGCCGATATCAACGAATCACTCATTGTTGAGTTGTATTCGCGTTAATTTGGTTCATTGTTAAATACGTCCCTATGCGGCAATTGCTGCTGTGTAGGTGCTTCACCAGCCTTACTGATGTAACGAGTCAGGGGTATTGAGAGGAAGTGGAAATGCAGAATAGTTTGTTGAAACCCAAGTCGATCACCGTTGAACAAATCAGCCTCAACCGGGCCAAGGTCGCCTTAGAGCCTTTTGAGCGCGGTTATGGCCACACGTTGGGAAATGCGCTTCGGCGCGTCCTGTTGTCCTCCATGCCTGGCTATGCAGCCACGGAGGTCACTATCGCAGGCGTACTCCATGAGTACTCCTCCATTGATGGTGTGCAAGAGGATGTTGTCAATATCCTTCTCAACCTGAAGGGCGTAGTCTTTAAGTTGCACAACCGTGACGAAGTAACGCTGAGCCTTCGCAAAGATGTTGAGGGCGTGGTAGTCGCTTCTGATATCCAGACGCCGCATGACGTCGAGATCATCAATCCTGATCACGTCATTGCCCATTTGTCTACCGGCGGCAAGCTCGATATGCAGATTAAGGTCGAAAAAGGTCGTGGTTATGTGCCTGGCTCTATGCGCCGCCACGGCGACGAGCCTACCAAGTCGATTGGCCGCATGATCTTGGATGCCTCTTTTTCCCCAGTCAAGCGCGTGAGCTATGTGGTCGAAAGCGCCCGTGTAGAACAGCGCACCGATTTGGACAAGCTTGTTGTCGATATTGAGACCAATGGCGCGGTGAGTGCGGAAGACGCTGTGCGTTCTTCGGCCCGCATTCTGGTTGAGCAATTGGCTGTGTTCGCCCAACTCGAAGGCAATGAATTGCCTGGCTTTGGCGCACCGAGTGCCGGCCGCGAAGCCAAGTTTGATCCGATTCTGTTGCGCCCGGTGGACGAGCTCGAACTCACGGTGCGTTCGGCTAACTGCCTGAAAGCAGAAAACATTTACTACATCGGTGACCTCATTCAGCGTACCGAAAACGAGTTGCTCAAGACGCCTAACCTGGGTCGCAAGTCACTCAATGAAATCAAAGAAGTGCTGGCTTCCCGCGGTTTGACTTTGGGCATGAAGCTTGAAGCTTGGCCGCCGGCCACTTTGGATAAGCGTTAATTCGCTTTATTGCAGGCCTGCAAAGGCCTAGCGCTGCGGGCAGTACCTGATACGGCTGCCTTCAAATCAAAAAAAGGAAATCTACCATGCGCCACGGACACGGACTACGCAAACTCAATCGGACAAGCTCACACCGCTTGGCCATGCTTCGCAACATGATGAATTCGCTCATTGCGCACGAAGCAATTAAAACAACGGTACCCAAGGCCAAGGAATTGCGCCGCGTGGTTGAACCCATGATCACACTGGCCAAAGAGTCGACTGTTGCGAACCGCCGACTAGCCTTTGATCGTCTGCGCGATCGCGATAGCGTGAGCAAATTGTTCGACGTGCTCGGCCCGCGTTTCAAGGCCCGTCCCGGTGGCTACACCCGTATTTTGAAAATGGGATTCCGTGTCGGCGACAACGCGCCCATGGCCTTGGTCGAATTGGTTGAGCGCACCGAAGTTGCTCCCACCGAAACGCCTGAAGTTTGATAACAGCGTATAATTAAACCCTTACCGCGCGATGGAGCAGCCTGGTAGCTCGTTGGGCTCATAACCCAAAGGTCGAAGGTTCAAATCCTTCTCGCGCAACCAATCAAACAGCCAAGCGCTGTAGTAAAAACGCCAACCTTCCGGTTGGCGTTTTGCTTTGTGCGTAGGGCTTTATTCGATTAGCCCACCACCTGGTAATACAAATTCTGCGGATGCTTGGCTTGGGCAAAAAACACCCAGCGCTCAGCGATCAGCGAAGGGGCTTGCAGTAACGCTGCCCAGGCCCAAGGCCAGTTGGTGGCGCTACTTAGGGCACAGAGTTGCAGGCCTAAGGGCAATACAAACAAACCCAACACAAATGCCCAGCGCACATTACGCAAGACTAATAAGCTAGCTCCGTGAAAAAACTCGCGGGTGTTGAATGCACCGGCTGACATACCCATGGACTTTTGCACCAAGCGCTTGGCCTGGATGCCGGTGGCCGATTGCAGCGTGGAAGCGGGGCGCAAACTGCCGTTGCGGCGAAGACTGTACCAGCGTATCAAAGCTGCCACTAGTGTCGCTAATGTGGTCCAGGGGGCCAGTGCGCTAAGCAAGGCCGCTTGCCCGCTCGATGCCGCCAGCGCACAAGCCAGCACACTGCCCGAGGCCAAGCCGATGAGTATGAAATTCGTCACTGTGCTCCAGTGCGCCCATTCCTGGATAAAGCGCAAGCAGGCGTAGATCATGGCGGTGCAATACCAAAGTAGTAGTGCGCCTATTACGATGGCCCAAGGGAGTATCTGCGCTAAAGCGCTCTCAGCCCCAGAATAAAGCGATAGCCACCACAGCGCTGTCAGCGCGATATAGGCCGGCAGCACAATCACTTCGCGCGACATCCAGGAGGTACGCCACATCAGCACCGCGCGCCACGCACGCATCTTGTGACCCAGGTGCAAAAAGGAAGAGGCTAAGCCTGCCAAAAGCAGCACCAAGCCCAGCGCAACCGCTTGCAGTACAAAGCTACTTTCCATGGCCACGCCGCCGATCTGCGCCAGCGCCAGCGCCACCAGCAAACCCTGCGCTGCGCCAGACAGCGTGGTGAAAAACAAAATAGAAAAAGCCGGATGCATGGCGCTTACTCCTTTTCCGCAGCTGACATAGACGATGTGGATGCGGCCGTAATGCGTCGCGGCAAATAGTGGTTGGCCGGCTGCGTGTCCCACTCGGGCATTAGCTTGTAGCCGCCGCGCTCGGCAATGGCTTTGCTGACCACGCTTTCGGGATCTTTGATATCGCCAAACAAGCGCGCATTAGTCGGGCACGCCTGCACACAGGCGGGCTGGCGGTCGGCTTCGGGGAGCAGTGGGTCGTACACCCGATCCACGCACAGCGTGCACTTGGTCATCACCTGCCGCTCTTCATCTAACTCGCGCGCACCATAGGGGCAGGCCCATGCGCAGTATTTGCAGCCTATGCATTTGTCATAGTCGACCAGCACGATGCCGTCCTCGGCGCGCTTGTAGCTCGCGCCGGTGGGGCAGACTGGCACGCAAGGTGGGTTCTCGCAATGCAGGCAGCTCTTGGGGAAATGGATAGTGTCCGTGCCGGGGAACTCACCGGCCTCATAAGTTTGCACGCGGTTGAAAAAAGTTCCGGTGGGATTGGCGCCATAGGCGTTTAAATCTGCCAAGGGCCCGGCGCTGCCCGAGGTGTTCCATTGTTTGCAGGACGTCACGCACGCTTGGCAGCCCACACACACGTTCAGGTCGATGACCAAAGCCAATTGTTTGGCCAGTGTTTCGCCCTGGCGTGCGCGCACCCGCACTGGAGGCGATGTGTCCTGCGCTACGCCACCCGCGCCTTCGGTCAGTGGCGATTGCAAAATATCTTTGAGCCACTGAATCATGATTTTTTGACTCCTGCGAAATAGCGCAGCACCTGCGCCGCTTTACCCACCACGCCGGGCACGGAGGGCATGCTGTCCATTTGCGGAAAGGTCTCGCCGCCTTCATCGGGCGAAGCCGGGCGTATGCGCACGCGCACGTCGTACCAACCGGCTTGGCCGGTAATCGGGTCGGAGTTGCTCACCGTGCCGCTGGCGGTGCCAGCCATGGGAAGTTCTTCCGAAATCAGGTGGTTGAGCAAAAAGCCTTTGCGCGCTTCGTCCGAGCCGGGGGCCAGCTGCCAGGCGCCATCGGCCTTACCAATCGCGTTCCAGGTCCAAACCGTGCCGGGTTCCACCGCTTCGCTGTGGCGCACCATGCAGCGCACCTTACCCCATTGGCTCTCCACCCAGGCCCAGCCGCCGTCGGCGATGCCGGCGGCCAGCGCGGTGCGCGGGTTGACGTTGAGGTAGTTGTGGCTATGGATTTGCCTGAGCCAGGCGTTTTGCGAATCCCAGGAGTGGTACATGGCCATGGGCCGCTGCGTCACGGCGTTGAGCGGATAGTTGCCCAAGTCCGTAGCAGCGTCTTCCAAGGGGGCGTACCAGAAGGGCAGGGGGTCGAAATAGGTATCAATGCGCTCGCGCAAATGCGCAGGCGGCTGGCGACCTTCGCTCTTGCCTTGGGCGGCCAGGCGAAAGGATTGCAAGGTATCGGAATAAATCGCTAGTTGTACCGGGTCGTTCTTTTGGCGCCAGCCTTTCTCTTTGGCAAAGTCCAGGTATTCGCGGTTCCAGTTGCGCATGAAATGCATGCTTTCAGGCATGTGGTACTGGAACACACAGTTGTTTTGTTCGTAGGCTTCCCATTGTTTGGGATTGGGTTCGCCGCGCAAATGCTCGTCGCCATTCTTGCCACGCCAGCCCATCAAAAAACCGATGCCCGGCTGTGGCTGAAAGTTCACCACAAAGTCCGGGTAGCCGCTGAACTTGCGGCCACCCTCGGGCGTAGTAAACGCAGGGAACTTCATGCGTCCGGCCAGCTCGATCAGCACTTCCTGAAATGGCCTGCATTCCCCCAGCGGCTTTACCACGGGCACACGCACTGAATCGACAGGGCCGTCAAATTCAGAGATCGGGCGGTCCAGCATACCCATTACATCGTGGCGTTCCAAATACGTGGTGTCAGGCAAGACCAAATCGGCAAAGGCCACCGTCTCACTTTGGAAGGCGTCGCAGACCACCAGAAAGGGAATCATGAATTCGCCGGTGTCGTCTTTGCGGTTCAGCATCTCGCGGATCGCCATGGTGTTCATGGTGCTGTTCCAGGCCATATTCGCCATAAACATCATCAGGGTGTCGATGCGATAAGGGTCGCCGCGCGTGGCATTGGTGATGACGTTGTGCATCAAGCCGTGCGCCGACAGCGGATGCTCCCACGAGAACGCATGGTCAATGCGAATGGGGGAGCCATCCGGGTTGATGGCCAGCTCGTCGGGGTGCGCCGGAAATCCCAAGGGCGCGGCGTTGAGCGGCGTGTTGGGCTGGATCATCTCGGGCGAATTAAAGGCGCGGTAATTGGGCACGATGTGGCGTGGGTAAGGCGCTTTATGCCTAAAGCCGCCGGGCGCGTCGATGGTGCCCAGCACGCTCATCAGCACCGCTAAAGCACGCACCGTCTGAAAGCCGTTGGAATGCGCCGCTAGGCCGCGCATCGCATGGAAAGCCAAGGGCCGCGCCTGCGTGATTGGGTGCACCTTGCCCCAGGCGTCGGTCCAGGGAATGGGCAATTCAAAAGCCTGCTTTAAGGCCGCATGGCCCATCTCTTGGGCCAGCGCCACGATGCGCTCGGCCGCGATGCCAGTAATGGCTGCAGCCCACTGCGGCGTGCAGGTGGCTACGCGCTCGCGCAGCAACTGAAATGATGGCGCCACCCGCGTCCCATCGGCCAAGGTGTAGTGGCCTTCCAGTGCCGGGTCGCAGCCCTCGGCAATGCCTTCGGGGTAAGCGTTTAGTACTTGCCCGCTAGCCTTGTCAAAAACCAGTTTGTTGTGCGGGTTGCGGCCATCGCCCGGTGGCCCTTTCTCCGGGTTGGGGTCAAAGGCAAATAAGCCTTCGCGCGCGCCTTCGTCCAACACCACCAGTTGTGGCGCATTGGTAAAGCGCTTCAGAAATGCGTGGTCCAAGGTGTCGGTGCGTATCAGTTCATGCAGGAGCGCCATCAAGAGTGCGCCGTCGGTTCCGGGTTTGATCGGAATCCACTCATCCGCAATTGCAGAGTAGCCGGTGCGTACCGGGTTGATCGAGATAAAGCGTCCACCATCGCGTTTGAATTTGGAGATAGCAATCTTCATAGGATTGCTGTGGTGGTCTTCGGCCGTGCCAATCATCACGAAAACCTTGGCGCGCTCCAGGTCCGGTCCACCGAATTCCCAGAAGCTGCCGCCTATGCTGTAAATCATGCCAGCGGCCATGTTCACCGAGCAAAAGCCGCCATGCGCAGCGTAGTTGGGCGTACCGAACTGGCGGGCGAATAAGCCAGTTAGGGCCTGCATTTGGTCGCGGCCAGTAAAGAGTGCAAACTTTTTGGGGTCGGTGGCGCGTATATGCGCCAGGCGCGTGGTCAAGATGTCATAGGCGCGCTCCCAGCTGATGGCTTCAAACTCTGCCGCGCCGCGTTCGCTACCCGCTTTGCGCAGTAGCGGCTGCGTCAGACGGGCAGGCGATTTTTGCTTCATGATGCCCGAGGCACCTTTGGCACAAATCACGCCCTGATTGAGCGGATGGTTCGGGTTGCCGTCGATGTAGCGCACCTCGGGGCCGTCCTCGCCCTCGCGCAAATGCACGCGTATGCCGCAGCGACAGGCGCACATATAGCAGGTGGTGCATTTAATCGTCGTTTCATCGACCGGCGTGGGCGCATCCAACGGTTGGTGTAAGGGCTCGGAAGACAAAAATTTGAACATGATGCGTGTCTCTTTTTCTTATTAAGTTTGAGTAGGCAATCTGCGATCTTTGCAGCGCTAGTTCTGCGCAGCAGCGAGTACCGCTAGCGCCACCGAGGCCATGCGTGATTGCAGCGAGTCCGCGCGCGAAGTGAGCACGATAGGCACACGTGCGCCCAGCACCAGACCTGCGCAATCGCCACCGCCCACGTAGTTAAAACTCTTGTAAAGCATATTGCCGGCATTAAGGTCCGGCATGATGAATAGGTCCGCATCACCGGCCACTTGCGACTCGATTTTTTTAATACGCGCAGCCTCTGCAGAAAACGCATTGTCAAAACCAAACGGCCCTTCCACTATGGCGCCTGGCCAGGCACCGGCGCGCGCCATGTCCACCAAAGCCTGGGCATCAAGCGTCGCGGGGATGGATGGGTTCACCACCTCCACCGCAGCCACGATACCGACCTTGGGGTGCGATATACCCAGCTTGTGTAGCAAGCCAACGGCATTGCCCAAAATATCTTTTTTAGTTTTCAGATCCGGCGCAATGTTGACTACGCAGTCGGCTAGCGCAAGCAGCTTGTGGTAGCGCGGCAGGTCAAATACAAAGGCGTGGCTGATGCGACTGTTGCCGCGCAGACCAGCCTCTTTGTTCACGACCGCGGCCATCAGTTCGTCGGTATGCAGCGAGCCCTTCATCAGGGCACTCACACCGCCGCTGCGTGCCAAGGCGCAGGCTCGCAATGCTGAATCCGGCGGCGCGCTGCCGCTGTCTATCAGCTCGAAATCACGCACATCCACTTGCGCTGCATCGGCAGCAGCGGCAATTAGCAAGGCCGGGCCGATCAGTACCGGGCGCGCCATGCCGCAGTCCTGTATGCGCCGCGCGGCATCAAGTGCCAGCGCGTCGCAGGGATAGACCAGTCCCAGCGCGGCAGGCTGACTGGCGGCCTGGCCCGTGGCGCAGGCCATCAGCGCTTGCAGTCGCGGATGCGTGATCTCCATGCTGCGGCCCGTGGGCTGTACTTCGTGGTTTAGACGTAGTCTTTGTACTTATCTAAAAAGCGCACCGGTTTGGACAGCGCATCACGGCGGAAGGGGTCGCCCAATTCACGGGTGCACATGATTTCAATCACGCAGGTTTTGCCTTCCTTCATTTGCATATCTATAGCGCGTTTAAAGGCCGGGCCTACGTCTTCGAGCTTGTCCACCACAATGCCTTCGGCGCCCATGGCAATCGCGATGCCGGCAAAGCTTTCGCTTTCCAGCTCGCCGGCCACAAAGCGGCGGTTGTAAAAGTCCACCTGGTTTTTCTTCTCGGCGCCCCATTGGCGGTTGTGAAACACCACGGCGGTGACCGGAATATCGTGGCGCACCGCGGTCATCAGTTCGGACATGCTCATGCCCCAGGCGCCGTCACCGGCGTAGGCCACGGCAGGGCGGTCCATGGCGGCTGCTTTAGCGCCGATCATGGTGGGCAGCGAGTAGCCGCAGTTGCCAAAGCTCATGGGCGCGAAGAAGCTGCGTGGTTCGTCAAAGCGCAAATAACTATTTGCCACCGCGTTGATATTGCCGATGTCGGTGGATACCATCACGCGCGGCGGCATGGCTTTTTCCAGCTCACGCAGCACCTGGCGCGGATGCAAATAAGTGCCACCTGTGGGCGTGCGCTCGCTCTTGGCTTCATCGATCATGTCCAGGCTGTAGGCATCGCGCTCATGCGTCCAGCTGTCCAGCTCTTTTTCCCAAGCGGCTTTCTCGGTGGCAATAGTGGCGGCGCGCTGCGCTTTGGTGGCATCGCTGGCCAAGGTCATGCTGCTCAAGCGGCGCAGTAGCTCTTTCGCTACGGCTTTGGCATCGCCGTGGATGCCGACGGTGATCTTCTTCACCAAGCCTAAATTGGTGTGTTCCGCCTCCACCTGGATGATCTTGGCGTCTTTGGGCCAGTAGTCCATGCCGTGCTGGGGCAGGGTGCCGAAAGGACCCATGCGCGAACCCAAAGCGATCACTACATCGGCCTGGGCAATCAGTTTCATCGCCGCCTTGGAGCCTTGGTAACCCAGCGGACCGGCCCACAGCGGGTGGCTGGCGGGGAAGGAGTCATTGCGCAAATAGCCATTGGCCACCGGCGCGCCCAAGCGCTCTGCCAGAGCAACGCATTCGGCTACGGCATCGCCCATCACCACGCCGCCGCCGGACAGGATGACCGGGAACTTAGCGTGCGCCAGCATCTCCAACGCCGCTGCCAGGCTGTTTTCGCCACCATGGCCGCGCTCTACGCGCATAGGCTTGGGAATTTCGCACTGGATTTCGCCGTAAAAATAGTCGCGCGGAATGTTGAGCTGGGTCGGGCCCATTTCGGACATAGCGCGGTCAAAACAGCGGCCGGTGTATTCGGCCATGCGCTTGGGGTTGTTTACATGGCCCTGGTACTTGGTGAATTCCTGAAACATCGGCAGCTGGTGCGCCTCTTGGAACCCGCCCAGGCCCATGCCCATGGTGCCGGTCTCGGGCGTAATCATCACCACCGGGCTGTGCGCCCAGTAGGCGGCGGCAATGGCGGTCACGCAGTTGCTGATACCGGGGCCGTTTTGCCCGATCACCACACCATGGCGGCCCGACACGCGGGCATAACCGTCGGCCATGTGCCCCGCGCCTTGCTCATGTACCACCGGCACCAAACGGATACCCGCTGGGGCGAAGATGTCCATGGCGTCCATAAACGCTGAGCCCATGATGCCGAAAATGTCGGTCACACCATTGGCGACCATGGTTTCGACAAAAGCCTCGGAAGGCGTCATTTTTTGCACGCCACTGACGACGCTGCGATTGTCTTTTGGGGCTTGGGGCATGGGAAGCTTCTCCTGGATAAAAATTTGCTGCATTGCACAAAAAAATAGGGTCTTTCGGTACAAGCTGTTCCGGAAACCGAGATTTAAATTGACTATAGCGAAGAATCTTCCTTATTGCAACATAAATTCTATTATTTGATAAGAATTATTCCATTAATTGAAAATTAAAGGCTTTTGCTATATCATTCGCCCATGCCTACGCTCACCGCCCTGTCCCCTGCCGTTCCCCTGGAAATAAACGGGGATACGCCCACCTTGCGCCTGTTTGCGCTCTTGGAGGTAATCGCGTCCAAGGACCAGTATTTCTCCCTGCAAAGCCTGGCGGACGAAACTGCCTTGCCCAAGCCCACGCTGCACCGCATGTTGCAGCAATTGGAGGCCGCACATTTGCTCAGCCGCAGCGGCGATGGGCGCTTGTATGGCACCGGCCTGCGCCTGCGTCGCCTAGCCGAAAACCTGCTGCTCAATGACACTGCCCATGGTGCACGCCATGCGGTGCTGCGCAAGCTGGTCAGCGATGTAGGCGAGAGTTGCAACCTAACCGCGCTCAGCGGCAGCGAGGTGATTTATTTGGACCGGGTCGAAACGCCTGCGCCGTTGCGTTTTTATTTGCACCCTGGTTCGCGCGTGCCGGTGCATTGTTCCGCTAGCGGAAAAGTTTTCTTAAGCCAGATGACGCCGGCCCAACGCCAACGTCTGCTGGCGCACGCGCCGCTCGAGGCCTACACGCCCAAGACTTTGACCCAACCCGAGGCCCTAGAGACAGAAATTCGTACCGTCAAGCGCCAAGGTTTTGCCTTGGACAACGAAGAGTTTTTGCCTGGACTTTTGTGCGTGGCGGTGGCAGTGCCCTCGGCGCTGGGCCGGGCCAATTTGTGCATCGCGGTACAAGCGCCTTTGATGCGCATGACCGCTGACAAAGCCCTTGCTCTTTTGCCTGCATTGCAAAGCGCAGCGCAGGCTTTGAGTCAGATAGAAGCCGATGCCACGCCCGCAGGCATCGCCCACGATGATGCGCAGCGTGCTTGAGTGGATGCGCGTATGAACCAGCCCAACTTTCCCGCGATGCATCCGGTTTCGGTGCGCAGCACTTTTGGTATCGACAGCAATCTGCAAGTGCCCGCATTTGTCGAACGCGGCGAACTCGTACCCGATAGTGATCCCGCTTACCGGTTTGACGCCGATGTCACGCTGGCGCTGCTGGCCGGTTTTTCGCATAACCGTCGCGTGTTGGTGCAAGGTATGCATGGCACCGGCAAATCCACGCATATCGAGCAAGTGGCCGCGCGGCTGAACTGGCCTTGCGTGCGGGTCAATTTAGACGGCCATATCAGCCGCCTGGACTTGGTGGGCCGCGACGCCGTAGTGCTGCGCGAAGGCCAGCAGGTCACTGAGTTTCAAGAGGGCATCGTGCCTTGGTCCTTGCAGCGGCCGGTGGCGCTGATCTTTGATGAATACGACGCTGGCCGGCCCGATGTGATGTTTGTGATCCAACGCGTGCTTGAGCGCGATGGGCAATTTACCTTGTTGGACCAAAACCGCGTCATACGCCCGCATGCGCAGTTCCGCCTGTTTGCCACTAGCAACACGATTGGCCAAGGCAATCTCAATGGCCTGTATTTCGGCGCGCAGCGCCTCAACCACGCGCAGCTGGACCGCTGGGACGTGGTCGTTGCACTCAACTACCTCAGCGCCTCGGACGAAGCGGCCATCGTGCTCGCGCGCGTGCCGGCCATGGCCGCGCAGCAGGACCTGCTGTTGCAGATGGTGGCGCTGGCAGACCTAACGCGCGAAGGCTTTGCCGCTGGCGATGTGTCGGCCCTGATGTCGCCGCGCACTGTCATCAGTTGGGCAGAAAATCTGCAAATCTTTGGCGACCTGGCGATGGCTTTGCGTCTGTCTTTTGTCAACAAGTGCGATGAGGCCGAACACGCGCTGGTGGCCGAGTATTTCCAGCGCTGTTTCGACCGTCCGTTGTTCCCCACACCCTGAGCGCAGCATGGGCGCCGACGCTCACGAATCCGTGCAAGCGCAAGTGCGCAGGCAGCAGCGGCTCGATGCGTTATGCGCTGCTACCTTGCGCGCACTCAGCGCGCGCCCCGATGTACAGCGCCGCGCCAGCCACTGGTTTGCCGGCGCGCAGCAGCTGCCCAGTTTTGCGCCCCACCTGCATCCGCAAGCACAGTTGCTAAATCCGCTACAAAGCCCAGCGCTGACCAGTGCGCCAGGCACCAGCGAACATGCCGCGCAAGCCCTACACACAGAGCACATAGCCCTGACTGATGGGCGTGGCGCTGCGGACGGCACTGCATTGCGTTTGCGCTTTAGCGATCCACAGCTGCATCGCCAACTACGCCCCGCTCTGCCTATGGCACGCCGGGTTTTTGATGTATTGGAGCAATACCGGGTTGAATCTTTGGTGCCGGAAACTTGGCCGGGCGTGCGGCGCAATGTGCGTGAGCGCTTCAGCGCTTGGTCGCAGGCATTTGTCACCGCGCGCCTGCATGAGTCTGCCCAAGGTTTGCTATTGCTGACCGTGGCCCAGGTAGGCCGCACCCGCGTGACTGGCGAGCCTATGGATGAGGCGCTCCAAGACATGCTGGAGGCCACCCGGTTTGGGCTGGCTCCGCGCATAGGCCACGCGCTGGCTGCCTTGCGCCGCAGTCGCCACGATCAGCAAGCCTATGCCGAATACGCGCTGGCCATTGCTGCCGTCGTGGCAGCCTTGAGCGAGAGTGCCAAAACACAAGCTGAACAGGATAAAAAAGACGCACCCGACGAGGACGACGAAGATGATGCCTGGCTGCAAATCTGGGTAGATTTCGAGGCCAGCGAGGACAGCGGTTGGGCCAGCGCCTTACTGGCCCGCGAAGCTGCGCTAGAGGTGCCACACAGCTACCGTGCCTTCACCACACAGTACGACAAAGAGGCCGCGGCGCAGGACTTGGTGCGCCCGGCGCAGTTGCAAGAATTACGCACTGCACTGGACGAGGCAGTGCGCCACAGTGCCATCAGCCCCACACAGTGGGCGCGCAGGCTCCAAGCGCTGCTGGCCCGCCCGGTCACGGACGGCTGGGATAGCGGCCAGGAAAGCGGGCATATCGACGGGCGCAGGTTGGCACAACTGGTGGCCACGCCTGCTGAGCGGCGCTTGTTCCGCCTGCCGCAGGCCCAACCGCGCGCGGACGTGGCTGTGTGCGTGCTCATCGATTGCTCGGGCTCGATGAAACAGCACATGCAGCGCCTAGCGCCACTGCTCGATGTGTTCACGCGCGCGCTGGAGATGGCTGGTGCCCAGACCGAGGTGCTGGGTTATACGACCGGCGCATGGAATGGCGGGCGCCCCCTGCGCGATTGGCACCGCCAAGGAAAACCGCCTCATCCCGGACGGCTCAATGAGTTGTGCCACATCGTTTTCAAAGACCAGGCAATGCCTTGGCGACGCTCTCGCCAAGGGCTGGCCGCGCTGCTCAAGCCTGAATTGTTTCGTGAGTGCGTGGACGGCGAAGCGCTGCGCTGGGCGGCCACACGGCTGGATGCCTTGGATGTGGAGCGTCGCTACCTTTTGGTGTTCTCAGACGGCAGCCCCATGGACGGTGCTACGGTGCTGGCAAATGACAATCACTATCTGGACCGCGACCTGCTGCACAGCGCCCGACGCATCGAGCGCGATGGTGCGATAGCGTTGCGCGGCATTGGCCTGGGGCTGGACCTCAGCGCATTTTTCGGCCGCAGCGTTGTGCTGGACTTGGACCAACAAAGCCCGGCTCAGGCCTTGACCGATATTGTGGGTACCTTGGCGCCGCAGGTCTGAGCGCTTGGCAATTGCTTCTTTGGCGCTATTTCCAGCAGGAATCTGCGGTGTTGCCCGCCGCATTACCGGTCACGCCACGTTGCCCGGCCTGGTTGAGCGTGAAGCTGCCACATTTGTCACTGGCCATGCTGCCGCCGGTGCGCGGTACGGCTTGGATGACAAAAGTCGCCACGGTCGCTGCGGGCGCGCCCAGGCTGATGGTGTAGTTTTGGCTACCGGCCGCAGCGGTACGCGGCACCCGCGCTAAGGCATCGGGGATAGCCACAGCAACACTGGTCCGGGTTTGCGCATAGCTATCGTTCTGCGAGTAAAAACGTTGCATGAACTGCGCGGTCTCTAGAAGCTGGGCCTTGGCTTCAGCACGCTTGGAGCGCTTGACGTGTTCGGTATAGCTGGGCATGGCGATGGCAGAAAGCGTCAGCACGATGGCCACCACCACCATGATCTCGATAAGGGTAAATCCGCGCTGGTTCATGGGTATCGCTCCTAGCGCTGTCAAGGGGGCGTCACGATCTGGCGCCAGCTACGACGCACCAAGGCCTGGTTGCCATTAAAGGGCTTTTTGTCCGAGCCGGAAACCAGCACGCCTTTGCCGCCGCCGACTTTGGATTGGGATACGCTGGAGCGCGAAACCGTTGGTGATTTATAGCCAATTGCCGCGATGTCGTCCTTGCTATCGATGACGCCGTCGCCATTGGTATCCAAAGTGGGCCGGTCGGCGCCGTAACTGCCGGTGAAAGCGTCTAGAAAATAACCGTTGAGTGCAAAGCTGCTGGGGTTGCAGGTAACCGACGCACTGGCACCGGCGGCAAATATGCTTTCTATGTAGATGCGCCCAACCGCTGATTGGGGATCGTAAACCATGCGTTCGCTGGCACCCAGTCTCACAAACCAGCCCCGCTTGCTGGCGTAATCCACCTGGTTTTTGGAGACTTTGTAAAAGGTCTTTGTGCTGCCATCAGACTGTGTGATGCTGGCCTCCGTTAAGGTTTGTTCTACCAGCGTGTTGCTGTTGGCGAGGTTGCTGACGCTGTTGTTTGCGCTGTTACCGACCGGGTCTTTGTCCCATACGCTGTAGACATAACCCCGCTCCGAATTGCTGGGGTCTGTATTTTCAAACATCTTCCCCGTGCCGAAAATCACCATCAGGCCGCCCAGAGGGTTAGCGATCAATCCCGGCGCGGCGGTAATGGGCAAGGCGGCCTTGAACAGTGGGTTCTTAGCGCCTTCGGAAGAGAAGGCCAAGTTCCAGTTGGCGACACTGGGATCGGATAGGTCAAATTTCCACATATTGCCTTGCAGGTCGCCCGCATAGGCGGCCACGATTTCGCGTGCGGTGTTGCGAATGACCCGCACCCCGCCCAGACCATTTCTAGCGGCGACGGTGTTAGCGCCTACGTTCGTATCGATCGTTTTGATCAAGGCACCGGTAAGCGCATTGACGATAAACAGGCTGGCTTTGCCGCTGGCACTGGCGTAGCCGTTGTTGATCAGCACGGCATATTGGCCGTTGCGCATGAGCCCCCCTTCCAGTTTGGACAAGGTGTTCCCCAGCTCCGAAAAGCCGAGACTGGTGTTGCTCACTTCCCAGAGCACATCCGCCGCAGCGGAGGCGGCTGCCCCCACGCCGGTGGGCACCTTAATGGCAAACACTGTCTTGGCGCCGGCGCCTGTACTGGCTACCACCAGGTTGCGCCAGAGGCTGCTCGGATCGCCCGTCACCGGGCCGTAGGCGTCGAGCTCGGTGATTTGCCCATCGACAAAATAGCGGTGCGCATAAGTAGGGCTAGAGAAATTAAAGAAATTGCCTAGCAAGGAACTCGGAATGTAGGCGAAATCTTCATCGCCGGTACTCGCATTAAAGGCATGCAGCATGCCGTCGTTAGCACCCACAAAGAGCCGCTCGGGGCGCGCTTTTTTGGCCGTTAAAAAGCTGCGGTAACTTGACTTTCCATTCGAGGGCGCCAACTGGGTACCGGAGTACAAGTCGTACTGCGAATCAAGTGCTGATCCGACTAGTAATGGGCTGGAGTTGATGATGTCACCCAGGGCGCTAGCGCGCGTGCGGTAACCTTTGCCTTCCATGCTGCGGTCGCCGCGTACATAGTTGGCCAAAAGCTCTAACTCGCTAGTCGTTAGGGTGACTCCTGCATAGCCTGAAGGTAGGGAGGTTTTGGAAAAACTCACACCAGTCCTCACACCACTAGCGGAGACTGAGCTCGTAAAGATCTTGCGGTTAGCCGGAAGAATTCCAAGTAAGCGGTCAAAGGCACTCCATGCTGGAGCGCCTTCGCTGCCGTCTGCATTAAGGTTGATGGCTGTCAGATTGCCGCCCCAGGGGTTGGAGGTATAAAAAGGTTTGAATTTTTTCGAGGTCCCTGTCAGGTACTCCCCCGAGACTGACACTTGGGCATCGCTACCGCTGCGAGCCGTGACCATGTCACGCTGAATGCTGCTGATCGCGTCCACTACGGACAGCGGCCCAGTGACACGGAACAACTTTCCCCGACTATTGATCGCTGCATGCAAGGTGTCGTCAATTTTTTGCGAATCGCCATCGGACGGATTTGGCCAGGTTTTGGTGCCATTGGTGAGCGCCAGCATATCGGCGGCTGAGTCGCCATCGATGCTTTTCGTCATATTAAGCATCAGGTAATAGTTGGTCAGATGCTGCCAGGTGGCGGGATCGCTAGGCGTTGCACTGACGTTGTCTGCCATGTCGGGGCGTAGGTCATTGGCCCAGTAATGCATAGAGATATCGGCAAGCGTGTCAGACCAAGCGTCCGAATAAGGCTTAGCGGCAATGTAATTACTACCCTGGTTGTTGCCGTCCACATTGCCGCGGGTTGGCAGCGTGGAATCGGTCCATCCACCATCGGTCACCGCTACGTGGTAATTGCGTCTGCAGCCGAGCTGTGCTGTTGTGTCCGCGGAGTTTCCGGGGCTGTTGCCCCAGGGGCCGGCGTTGTCGGTTCGCTTAAAGTAGGAGCCTACGACTTCCAATTCCTCGCGTAACCTTGTCTGCGCCCCAGTGTCCATGGTCGCAATCCAGTCCATGAAATGTTCCGATGTCCTCTTGGTTTGCTGGTTGAGCAGGAACGATTGATCCCAGCGGCGCACGCCTTGGACGATGTATTTAGTAGAAGCCGTTCCATCGATGGTTTTGTTGCCTGAGCCCAGCCGCCCCCAGCCCACCCGAAAATTACCGGGAAGGTTGGCAAAGGCTTGTGCTACCGTGCCGATAGCCATACCCCGTTTGGTTTTGTAGTAAGTGAACCAGTTGGCGAAGTTGGTTTGCTCCTCCGCAAGGGTGCATTGGTTGGCTAGGGCGATACAGTCGGTGCGTTTAGCGCTTTTTTCAGCGCCAGGCGGATAGCTGGTGTTGCCCGCCGGTATAGCGGTTGGCGGGTTGTCAATTTTTACGGTCACATACTTGCTCATGTCCACCACGTCCGCGTCGGATAGGGGATTACCGGTGAACTGGACGTACTGGGCGATAAAAAACGGACCGATGGTGGCGATGGTGTTATCTGCGTTCCATGTGCCGTCAAATGCATCGTGCAGACCTCCGCCATATTTGCCGTTGTAATACGTCGTGCTGTACCCAGGCGGTGGTATGTTATTGAGGTTGCTATTTACAAAATTTGGGGTGACGTTATTGGATTGAAAGGTTGAAGGAAACTCGGGCGGAAATGGGACGGTAGTGCCCATTGGCACGGTGATGTCGGTATCGTCAACGTAATTCACCCTCATTTGACCGTTGACCATTGAACGGCGCAGTGGCGCGTTGTTGATCAGGTTGAAGGTGCTTGTAGCGAGCGCTTTGGGATCCGTGGCTAAGGGCCTCGCAGCTCTGGGGTCTGAAGGGGGCTTCCCCGGCCAGGGCAGATAGCGCACATTAGGGTTGTAGTACAGCGGGTTAAAGGTGTAGGAATAGGTGGCCAGGGTCCGAAGGTCCCGATTGGGGCCGGTAAGGCGGCTAGGATCTGAGTAATAGGCGTATTTGCTAAGGTCAAACGGCGTCTTCTGGTTGCTTCCATAGCCGCTACAGTTTCTACCTATGTAAGGGTGACTTACTCCAAACCGTCCTGTCAGGTTGTACGCATCCATGCAATGGGGATATTGGTTGCCAATATACTCGGTCATCGAGCTCGAGTCATCAAACATAAAGATCAAATTGGGTGCCACTGTGCTGTCACCCGCGAGCAAAGGCATGTCTGCTATATCCCAAACCGCCTGTGCCTGCACCCCAAGCGTCGCAAGCATTGCGGCAGTAGCCAGCAAGTTACGCGTTGGATTTTTCAGTAATTGGTAGAAGTTCATGGGCATCTCCTTTTAAAAACGTACAGTTGATTGCACCCAGATTTCGGTGCCGGTTTTGGTTTTTCCGTTTGCGTCTGCGCTGTAGTCAGGGCTGTAGCCGCGCGCGGTGATGAGGTAGGCCTGGGCTTTTTGCATGTCGGACTGGGCAAGCCGCAACTCTTCGACCATGCACTGGGGGCGCAAGCCCATAGCGATACCCGCACTGTTGCCTGAATCGGTGACGCTGGCGGGCAGGGTGTTGGCCCGTGGTGGGTTGGTCAGGGTGCCCCAGTTAATGCGGGTTTGCCATTGGGTCGGTGCCGGTGCGCCATCCATATTGACCACCAGGCCCACCGCGTTGCCAGCGAGCATCTGGTTCTCGCAATAGCGCAGCGCCATTTCGGCACTTTGCTGCGCCGTTAGTACAGTGCGCAAGTTGTTGGCAACTTGCTCACCCGAGATGGCTGCCTTGGCGGCCCAAGCGGCGGCGCCCGAGAGCACCACCAGCATGATGAGCGCCAGAATCAGCACAAAGCCCTGCTGAGGGGCTCGATGAGGAAAGGGTTGGGTATGCTTCATTGGATCAATGCCGAGCGGTTGCGCAGCGTCACCACGGTGCTGATGCTGCGGCGTAAATATTTGTCTGTGGGGGTCACCGTGTGCTCATCACAGTCGACATAAGGCGTTGGCTGAGATTGGTCGGGTGTGCCGGCGCGTACTACCAGGCAAATCTTGACGCTCACCACCCGAGACCAGCGCTGGTCTACGCTGGCGCTGCTGCCATCGGCCAAAAGTAATGTGTCCGCGGTGGCGGCGTTGACATAGCGCAAGACCTGGGTGGAGCGGCCGTCAGCTGCAAGGCCATAGCTGATCCGCAAACCCTCGGTGTTGCCAAACAAGGGCTGCGCAGTGAAGCTATTGCCATTGCCACCGCAGACTAGTTCGGCATTGCTGTTGACTGTGAACCGAGCCTCGACGATGGTGACTTCTCGTGTGGCGTCGTAAATACAGGGGA